>Ga0214917_10001330_pt1 | contig 31837 bp, 49 predicted proteins | sample LL_1208_BB_MetaG_FD_177983 | JGI IMG/M metagenome (GOLD analysis project Ga0214917, IMG submission 177983) | Freshwater microbial communities from Lake Lanier, Atlanta, Georgia, United States - LL_1208_BB | ecosystem: Environmental > Aquatic > Freshwater > Lake | place: USA: Georgia | collected... | reverse complement strand
GTAAATCTCATATAAACAGGCGTGGGATTTGACCCGTACCCGATAGTGCCACGGGGGGCTATTTGTCCGATTTGCGTGAATTACATTTTCTACAAAGAACTTGAATGTTTGACCAAACCGACAAACCGCCATCAGCTAATGGTTGGATGTGATCAGCGGTCAGGTCTTTAGTGGTCTTGCAAATAGAACACCAAGGTTGAGCAGCCCTTGCCGCTTTAGATAACTTGCGCCACTCTGCATCATAACCACGATCTAATCGTGACGGGCGTTTGCGTTCACGCACCCGCGAACAATTAAGGCACCGGGTAGCCCGTACAACAACACCGCAATCCACGCACGGTCTAGATAGCATCATCGGTTCTTAATAAATAATTAACTGCTTCATTCAAACTATTGATGTTGTCTTTGAAGTAACCAAGACCAACATTGCATCTAACACATAGCAGCCCACGCACTTGATCTGTTGCGTGGTTGTGATCAACTGCTAATCCGTTCTTACTTTCCTCAGCATTGACACCACATATAGCGCACGAATAGTTTTGCGCTTGGAGTAACGCTTCATAATCTTCTTTCGGAATATCAGTAATGTTGCGATGCTTGCTGCGACAATCACGGCAAACATCGTAGCGACCATCAGGAGTGCGCTTATCATTGTGGAAAGCATCTACGCCTTTACTCTCTAAACAATTGCGGCAACGCTTTGTGTTAATCGTCATCTCTGTCGAAGTCACCAATAGGTTCAGGCATTGATGAATAAAGCGCATAAGCATTAAGAGATGATGTTGAAGCGCGTGATAACAATGTTTCAATAGCATCAAATGAAATTGGTTGGTCGGTGCTTACCTCGGTGCATACATCACCGATTGAAACGCTAATCATTATCATTGGCTTAACTCCAATCGGCTATCAAGTAAGTCATCAATAAACTTATCAACTAAATGTTTCTTGCTATCAATTGTTGTTTTGCGTGAGGCAATTGCGTGAGCTAAGGCTTCATCTATCTCTGCAATGGTTTCAGTATCAGTATCCATATCATTCCTGTAAATGAAAAAACCTCACCTGTTGGATAACGGTGAGGGTAGTGAGTAGATAGCGATTCCTGTTACACATAGTGTAACGCATAGAATTGAACCAACTGTCAAATTTAGTTGGTTTTATCTCTCATCTTGATAATAGCTGCCAAGTCAAATAGCTTACCTTTTTGCGGTATCGCATTGCCCTTGATGATCTTATACACCGCCCGTTGCGTAATGCCAAGCCATAAGGCAATTGCCTCAATGTCTAAATAGAACCGCCGATTGGGATTGCTCATCGCAAGGGCAATCAATCTAATAACACTCCAAGAGTTCTTGCATCCGTGACAGGTCACGCCCTTCTCTAAGTTCTCAACATCAATCACAACGAACTTTCGGCAATCATCAGTTGGGCAAGGGATACGCCTTGGTTGCTCTTTGAATTGCTTGGCTGCTGCCATTCCTTTTGAATGTAGCTCTTTAACTTCATTCGCAAAGTCTTTCGCCCAATCTTGATTCACAATCCAATCAAGGTGGGCAATATGGAATTGGCAGGTTGCCTCAACCTCTTTGGTTGTTGTTGATTGCTTGACCATCAACGCCGGTGGAGTCAATTGCCTTTCGGTTCTAATGATCTGTTCCCAACCGTGAAGGATGGCGATCAGCTCAGTTGCCATTGAGAAATCTAGGGCGCTGACATTGATTCCAATTGAACGCTCGGTTGAAGGGGAGCCTGAACCTGATCTGCCTGGCACTAGGTATTCGCCCGCCTTGACCTGAAGGGCAGGCAACTCAATCAATTGACTCTGTAAGTTCAATCGGCAGGTGAAGCAGGCACCCTCATTGCGAGATGGTCGAAGGCAGATGTTGCAGGTTAGTTGCTCGGTTTCCACTAGAACGGTATCCCATCGGTTGAAGTAGCTGATTTTGGTGGCAATCCACCATTGCCAAAGTAATCGGGCATTTCTTGGGCAAATAGCCCGAAGTCGCGGCATTGATGCTCGGCAAGCACAATTGGGTTCTTTGCCCACATCCTTGCCCCGACCCTTGGCGTTGCCTCAAAGGTTCGCCCTAGTCGGTGGATTTGATAGGTTCGCAACCCGCCGACCTTGGCTGTGATCTCTGCCAAAAGGTTGAGTGGGGTCGGGTCAAGTTTGGTTGGAACTGCGGTTGAGCTGTGACCGTTCCAAATCAGATTCCCGCAATTTCGGCAATCAATAGCAGAAAATAGATATTGGCTCAATTGTTCGTTCCTGTACCGATAATGATGGTGTTCCTCTTTCCGTATATATACATATACGGAACGGAACGAACACCGATCACGCTCATTTCTGCCTGTGTTCCCTTTTTGAAAAAGGAACACAAAAGGAACGGAACGAACACCTAATTTGCCCCCAAGTAAGAGATTTTGGCATCAACAAAGCTGAAATGATCTTTGCCGATCTCTGACAGATAAAGAACAAATGACCTATCATTGCCCCTGTTTTCAATCCATCCACCTGCCACCAAATCGCCAATGATGTTGCCAATGGACTCTTTAGAACCTGCAACCCCATCCTGAACCATTCGGCGGGTTGAACCGGGGTGGTTGTGGATGAACTCAGCTACCTCTTTGAGTTTCTTGAACTCGCGGTTGGCATCTGCCTCATCCTCGCGCAATGGCACACCGATCACATATTCCATCTGCGGGCGAGTTGAATCAACGGTAAAGATAGCCGCTTCCTGCATCCGATCTTTACCCCTTTGCGCCCCTGCCTTTCGGCGCACATCGCCAATGCGGTCTTTAGTCACCCGCAACGATATTGTGCCGATCTTGCCCGGTGCTAACAATTCAATTGGTTCGCATAGGTAGGCAGCGCCATCAATTGTTGCCAACTTGCTCTGCCCGCCAATGGCAAAACGCCCGCGTGTTTCTGCGTTCTTAGTAATGTGGTCAATCAGCACAACGGCAGCGCCAGAGGCTTTTGCTACCGTTCTTGGAAATACTCGCATCCAACGGGTGATTTCGTCATTGTCTTTAGTTTGCCCGCCCCACATTGTTAGAGCTTCGGTTACGCCATCAATTATCACTAAATCCGACCTGTTCGGTTCAAGAATATCGTGCCAATATGGGTCAGTTACATCTCTTGGGCCATCAGGTCGAATATATGAGAAGTATTGCAAGAGGTTGGCCCTACTCACGCCTAAGGTTTTAAGGCGATTTACAATGTCAATTGGGTCGGATTCAAAGTCAATATAGATGACCTTTTTATCAATCTTGAGCAATTCGGCGGTGGCAATTTGAGCAATCCAAGACTTTCCCGACTCGGATTCACCATAAAATGAGTGAACCTTGCCAGGATAAATCAACCCCGCGCCGTCACTTCGCTTCAAGATTGTGGCTGTCGGCATCTGAAATAAGCCATCATAGAAATCATTTAGTTGGATTGGCTTCCAACTTGACTCATCATCGCTTAGATTGGCGGTGGTGGGTTGTGGCGGGGCTTCAATGGCATTTGTTGCCAATAAATTATTGGTGGGTTGCAGTTCTTTGAGTTCTGTTGCCCCGTAGCCAAGGTTTCTTAATTGTTGGGCAGCCTGCTTAAAATCCCCTGAGGTGTTGAGGCGAGCGTAAGCGGCAAACTTAGAATAGGAACTTTCAGCTTCAAAGATGGTTGAGGTTGAGAAAACAAATAGTTTGTCATTGCCGTTGAAATTCGTGGTGGCGCTGATGCCTTCGTTCTTATTCGGTCTGCGCCATACTGTTGCCTCACCTTTTTGATAAACCTTTGACCAACCAAGAGGTAGCAAGATTTCATCCCAAGTGATGCGGGCGTTGTAATCGTCACCGGGGCTTAGGGTGCCATCGTGCTTAGCAACTACATCTGCCTGAATTACTTGCGCCTTTGGCATCTCATCAAACATCGCAAAGATTTGGTGAAGGGCTGCTCTTTCCTGCATCGTAATCTTTGGGATTGCCTCAATTGAACCGCCGATTAGTGTCCAATTACCACCGTTGGGGTGGGTTGAACCGCCCGATGGCGCGGTGATGGTGAACCCGCCTTCGCTTCGCGTTTCGGCAAACACATCCACACCGCCGTTTTCGCCTGGCTTTCGCGCTAACTTGGTGTTGCCAGGTATATCCCCGTCAAGGACTTTGTAGAGCCAATGCAACCCGCCTGATGGCGTTATCTCAACATATCCTGCATTTAGGCGCTGCCAAAGTTCGCCTAACCCTGAGTTGTTGGCAATCTCAGCAATGTCAAGGTGCATCTTTTGTGATACTGCTCGACCTTCAAGCTCTAGCATTTCAAGGTTGCCCGATACCTTGCCTGTGATTACACCGATGCCATCAACATCGTGCTTAAACCAAAGCAATAATTCATCGGCAGTTGGCAGTTGCTCTTGGTATTTCTGCCAAGATAAGGCAGGGCGCTTGCTTCCGTCATTTGCGACAGGAACAACGCTGATGCCCTCAGCTAAGAAGCGAAGCGCGGTGGTTAGGGTTGCGTTATTCATTCTATTCTCCCCAAGAATCTATCTAAAATTACAATATGCCGGTGCTTTAACTTTTCTGCTTTTCTTGCTCGATCTAATCTGCGCGTTAAGGAATCAAGCTGAACGCCTGCATCCTTGGCGATAAATTCCAAATCAAAGCCACGATCTAATTGTTCAAAAATATACTCCAGAGGATAATCACTCATTATCCTTTTACCACTCCAACGCCATCCACAATGGGCCAAGATCAATTGATAGGGACCACTTATCAATTACGATTCCCAAGCCAAAACCTTTGCGAGTGCCAAAAGTTAAAAATAAACTTTCTTTGATTCTGATTTCTTTTACCATTCCGTTGCCCCTTTTATTTAGTCAAGTGTTCTTTATGCTTACAAGTTAAACATTCTCTGACAATATCTTGCCCGCACATTTTGTGCGCCCATCTCACCTGTCTTTTGCAATTGGGGCAATCATCGTTCAATCTTTCCCCCAACCCGTTCCCTTAAAATGAACGGCAGGTGCCGCCCAAATCCTTTCCATCGGTACCTTGCAATTGCTGCATCCATATAGAATTTCAGCTTCATCAACCTTGCGAAAGATTGGCATCACCACTTCGCACTTCGGGCATTTGTAATCAATGATTGGCACATTCTCCCCTTTGTTTTGTAGCCGTGAAATGGTTGGAATCGAACCAACTGAAGGCGCTTCCCCCCGCCAACGCAAACCTGCCATTTCGTTCCCCGCCAACAACGATGAAACGGGGAGATTTAGTTTATTTCTGTTGTGCGCCTAATTGTGCCAAAAGTGCAGCAACTTCAGGTGTAATCCCCGCAGGTGTATCAATCACCGCAGGGGCAGGGGTATTCGCCCCGCCAATGAAGGCATTTGCCTTGGCAACTGCTGCGACATCGCCTGTTGCATCATTTAGAATCCAAGGTGCGGATTTACCTGGCTTGGCAACGCCTTGCCCGATGCGAGCTAGAACTTTCTGCCCAACCTTTGCCTTGAGTGCGTTCTTTAGTGCGACATTGAAGAACAAAACATTGTTGTAAGTCTTATTGTTATCAAGATCAACAATGTTTACTTCAATTGCATCGGTTTCACCGTGAACGGTTTGAATTCCAACCTTATATTCGGTTGGTTCGATAATTAACAAAGCACCGGCAAGGTCAGCTACTTTGACACTTTCGGTGGAACTACTTGGTGCGCTGAATGTCATTTGACATCCCCCGTTTCTGTTTGGGTGTTGCTTGGTTTTTGTTGGTTTTCCAACTCTATTGGTGGTGATAGTTCAGCCAATTCTTTGGCTATATCATTGATTGTTTTTGCGGGAATCCCGCAGGCGCAACCATCGGTGCAGCACATTAGGCTAATTCCTTTTCAATTGCTTGAATAGTTGAGCAAGGATACTTTGCATTTGCTGTTTCATATCTGCTTTTGCTAATGCAGGTTGCGCATCCTATTGCAAAATTTCCTGCGTTGATTCCATTTTGTAAAACTGTTTTTTTAGGCTTATGTAGTTCAACTACTGCGAGAATGGCATCACCAATTGCAGAACCTTTTTCAATGAGTAATTTTGACACTAATTCTTCATAAGTCATTTTGGCTCCGTATCTCCATTGCAGGCAACCGATAAATCGGTGCTGAATGGTCTGAAGTAGGGGCAGTAATTACAATTCCGCGATGGCACCGCAGGAATAACTGCCCACATCGTAGGTGATTTCTCAACATCAACTGTTGAGAGTAATTCATAAACATTATCTAATCGTTGAAGTGCGCCTACGGCAATTTGTTCATCGTAAGGATGAAGCTCAAGGTACATATCCGATATTTGGCCGCCAGTTGGGAGAAAGGCAAGCCCAACCTGCTTAACATCGTGGCCCTCTTGCGCCTTGCCGTAGGCGTACAACATAACCTGAATTATCTGTTGTTGGCTCGCACCGCTATTGCGCTTCTCCTTGACATTAGCGGGTGAGGTTGTTTTCCAATCAATGACAATTCCGTTTTCCTTATCATAGAGATCAACTGTCCCGGCAAGATTGGCACGAATCTTAACCTTGCTCTCAACCTCAAAGCGATCAGGAAACTTTGCAAAGATGCCTTCCAAGTGTGAGTGAATGGCAGTTCCAACTTGAGCTGCCCAATTGCCCCCACTACTGACATTCACCTTATCCCAATCAAGTAATTTGTAAGCTAACTTGCGGGTACATTCTTGCCCCACTTCACTTGGGCCAATGTAAACCTGCTGCGAACGGGGCGAGAAAATACCCGCTTGGGTAATAATCTCGCCCAATTCAATTGCAAGCGCCTTACTTGGAGTGTTCAAAGGTGCAAAGGTCATCTGCTATTCATCATCTCTTACAACGGTGAATCGGCGTGTTGTTGAAACAACTTCAAGCAAGTCAATCACTTGAGCAGGCAGGATTTCTCGCGCCCGCTTAGTGTCAAATCGTTTTGACTCAACAACCGACCATCGAATGACAGGGCGGTTACCAAACATCCCAACTTGGGCATCGCCAAGGGCGGCTTCCAAGTGTGAACGGGCAATGTCTGCAACCTCTGTCCATTCCTTAATCTTTAACAACGCAGCTTTGTATTGCTCAAGCCACGCATTTGCATCGGCATCGAAATCAACGATGCCTTTCTCTATTTCAACGGTCACTTTAACCCCCAAAGTTTTTTAGTACCATTTGTCTTTTTTCCATTTTGTCCAGGCAGCGCAGGGGCCACCTGAACCATATTTTCTGCCAATGTAAGCAAGGGCAGCAACGGTTTGGGCGACTTCGGATGAACTCCGCTTTAGCCCAAGGTTTCTATAAGTTGAATCTAACAATTGCCCAACCCCTTCGGCTGAGCTTGTTGGATTCTTTTTATTCTTCCAATGTGATTCACGAACCATAAGTGCGTTAAAACATTTGAAGTCTTTTGCTGTAAGTAACTCGCGGGCGAGTTCTTTGTGATTTACCTGCATCAAAGGTGGGCGCTCTTTGTAGATTACCAACTCAGGAATTGCAGGTGTCGGATTGATTGCCTGTGTTAAAAGTGAAGTCATTATGCTAACCACCACAATAAGGATGATTCGTCTAATGATTTGTTTGTCTGTTGGTTTGATTGGATTGCTCCTTCTCTAGCTGCCTTCGCAAGTTGAGCTGAAACCTTGTAAACATATTGGCTTGAACACTCAAGAGTGATGGCAATTTCGTTGGCGCTTTTGTTTTCCCATAACATCTGATGAATCATAATTGCCTTCTTAGATATTATAGTTCTGCGACCTTTGCGGTTGATACTGCGCCGTTGATCGGCGGTGTATCCACCCCAAAATCCATAAACAATTCGCTTGTCAAGTGCGTACTCCAAACATTCCTTTCTGTGGATACAACTCCCGCAGATTTGCTGAAGTTGGGGCAGTCGTTCTGCCTCATCGCGCTTATTGTCCGGAAAGAAATAATCCTTATCCTCAATCTGCGCACATTTGGCTTCGGTAAACTTTGGGGAATCGCTGAATATGTCAAAGTTCATCTCCTTGTTCCGTAGCCTGCTTCTCGAAGTAAATTGGTGATTTGTTCTAGCGACATAATCGCCCACCAATTCGCGGTGTTGGTGACACCAACGCCGTTAGGTTTTACAACCAAAACGCCAAAGTCTGCTTTAGCGTTCTTGGTTTCCAACTCGGTTTCTTTTAACCAAGCAGGAATCTTATATGTTTTGTGATTTTTAACTTCCCAAGCTAATGCAGGGGTTCCTGTAATATCGCCGAGATCAACTGACCCGTTGAGCGACCTTCTTTCGGCGTAGGGAAAACCGTTATCAATTAAGAATTTCACAACGGCAGTTTCCGCTGAGGTTCCCTTTGCTTTGGCTTTAGACATTAAATCTCGCCATCGTTATCAGCAAAAATGCCGACAATCGAAATCGTGCTAATAATAATTACAACTAGAGCTAACCAAAACATTTGGCGTTTTCCTTTCCGTTCAAGGTCAAGGGTGACACACGCTACACCAAAACCTTATTCGCGACACGCTAACGGCTAAATTGAATCTCCACCTGAAATGGTGCGCCTGTATTCACATCAAACTTAGCTGAAAGTTCAAGGGCAGATTTGATCGCGTTGCTTGCGGTGTCAATGTTTAGTGTTTCCCCTGTTGCCTCGCCATAAACATCTGCCATTGAAGTTAGGTAGCCAAGGGCGTAGGCGCTACCCGACCCAATGCCGTAGGTGAAGTCTATTGATTGCGAGATTCCTAGATCATTGCCAATTTCAAAGATGTTGCCATTGAAGGCGAGCAAGTAGGCAAAGCTCGCGCCTTCTTTTTGGTAATCGTAGCCATTGTCTTTGAACGCCTTGATAATGCTTGGAATCACCTTTCGACCCATAAACATTACGGGGTCGGTGCCATCGTAGGCAGGCGGTTTCCAATTATACATAAGCACATCACCGGGGCGGCAATCTCCGCAGACACCCAAGAGGTACTTGCCTACCTTGATGATTTTTGGCGTTGAAGGCGAAATGATGCGTTTGTCACCATCGGTGATTTGACTGTCAGCTCCAAGGATGGCAAAGCCTTTGCCTTGGTAGCCTGCAATCGTGGTCATAGGGGCAATTCTACCCGCTTGAGGGGTATTTGTGGGGTGGGTAACAGGCGGGGGCAGGCGGAAAATTGCCCTTAATTTGTCTGCGTGTCTTGACATCTATGTCTAGACAGGCACTAAGTTTCTCTTATGGGGAACGGCCCCAAGAAAGTAGGCTCAAATGAAACTCGTTCCAACAAATGAAAAAGTGCAAATCAAATGGTTTTGGGTTACAACAGGTGGAGAAAAATATCGTAATAACAAAGGATTTATTCATAATGCTTGGGATGTAACTTGTTCTTGTGGTTGGGAATCAAGAAGCGGTGGCGCAATTAAAGCATCAATGATTCGTGAAGTTGAACAACACAAAATGTATGTTCACAATTATTCTTGGAAGGTAGGTGCATAATGAATATCCGCGACAATATGCGTGTTCGTGTTTCACACATTTCAGGCGTTGAATTTGGCATTATTGAAAGCGCAAAAGATGCTTCACGCGCAATTCAATTTTGTATGAAAGTGACTGTCAAGATGGATGATGGCACTTATTGTTCTTTCCCTATTGGATGGTTGGAAGAAGTTGCCGAAACTTACTACTGCGTGTTTTGCGATAATAAGGTGGGCAATTATCGCGTTTGCTTAAACTGCAACGAATATAAAGGCGTTGTCACCGAAGCTGAGTTCAATCAATTTCAACTAGATTATCCGCGTGCAATATGAGCGCAATGAAATCTCTTTACCTTGACCTAACAACAGGCGTTGCCGAAATCAATCAAACTTTGCAAGATGGATTTGACCTGCAAAATGCCACCTTTGAAACAATAGATTTGGCACTTTGCCAATCAATCATCAAGTTAGTTGAAATGCGCAATACTCTAAAAGAAATGGGAGCAGTAAAATGAGAATGACCCGCAAATGGCGTTTGGTTAGAACCGCCTTCATCATCGCAAGTATTTGGTTAGTAATTGAGATCGCGCAAAACCTTTGGTGGACATCTGAAGGTTACTGTTGGGGCGATGCCGTCAAGTGCGTAGGTGGTCTGTAATGGTTACCCCGCAACGCTCAATTCGTATCAATGAAGAACTATGGCGCAAAGCCAAAGAGAAAGCTGAAAGCGAAGGCAAGAATATAAGCGAAGTGATTGTTGCTTACTTAAAAGATTACGCCTAGCAAAAGGCGAAAGAACCCCCAACAGGAACGGCTGTTGGGGGTTCTTTCTTGGGGGTGCGGTGAACGCACTAAATCTGAAAACTTCGAGCAATTCCTTCTTCAAGCGAAATCTTTGGCGTAAACACTTTGAGCATATTAGTTGGGTCGCCAACTCGGAACATTACACCAACAGGTTTGGTTTCATCGGTCACAATCGGCACCCGATGCCCGCTAATATCCATCATCATCTCAGCAAGTTCAATAAAACTCACGGGAACGCCTGAACAAAGGTTAATAACTTCAACATCATTTTGCGCAGCTACTAAACTGCCCTCAACCACATCGTCAATATGGATGAAATCTCGAACCTGCCTGCCGCTGCCCCAAATCTTAAACTCTTTTTCTTGGTTCCAACAACGGCTGACAAATGACGGGAAAGGGTAATCTAAATCTTGGTCTTGACCATAGCCACTAAACGGGCGCAAGATCGTGACCTTTAACCCTTCGCGCCTTGCATACATTGCCAACATCTCACCCGATAGTTTTGCCCAACCGTAGCTGAAATCGGGAGTGCGGATTTGGCTCAAATCAATGTCTTTTTCTTCTAACATAATTGGCATTTCACCTGTTTGTAAATAAACAGGATAAGCAGCCGATGAAGAATAATAAATGATTCTGTCAGGGCGAGTTCGTAGCGCCCATTGAAAGAGATCACTATCAATTGCAAGGTCGGTGGCAACTGCCAAGGGATTACCTTCGATGGTGGCTCTGCCGCCGACTACTGCTGCAAGGTGAATAACAAGGTCAAAGTGTGTGTCATCTTTAGCAAAGAAATCGCGGGCATCAATGCCGTTGGCAATGTCAATTCCTGTTATATCGTGTTGATCGCCAAAGGCGCGGTGATAAGCGCGACCTACAAAACCCGCGTTGCCGGTAATCAGAATCTTCATCTAAGCGCCTCAAGAAGTTGCTTATACATAAGAGAACTGATGAAGTTGTTGAAGGCATCTCTGTCTGCGGTGTAAACCTCAGCGGCATTTACGGTTTTGTAACCTTCATCCATCTCAGCTTTACCAATTAGCGGGTGGCAATGCTCAATAATGATTTCAGGGCAATAGGTAATCTTGCCCAAATCATTTCCAAGGCGTAGCCAAAAATTGTCAAGATAAAGGTGGCGCATATTCGGCGGCACCATCCCGCCAAGGGCGGTGACAATATCCGAAGTCATTGCAACCATTGTTGGCAAGCTCTGACCTTGGAAAAGGTCATTGCCGTAGGCAAGGGCAGGGGCATCTTGAAGTTTGCTGATCAACTTGTCATCCCATTTGTGGGTTCTTGGCCTGTGATCATCGCCCATAAAACAAAGGTATTTGTAATGCTCGGCGTATTCTTTCGCCACTTCATTTAGCGGGTAAGCCATCCCGCGAGTGGTGTTCTCAATTAAGATGTAATCAATATCGGTGACATCGTAACCCGCAAACTCAGGGTCATCTTTATCAATAACAAATAATAAATCGGCAGTTGCTTGAGTGTCATTAAAGGCATCGCGCAACGCCTGCGCATTATGAGGCCGCCCGCGTGTAGGAACTAGAACAAGAAGTTTATCCTTCACGATTGGCAATCTCCCCTGCAATGGCAAAGTAGGCAGCGCCATCAATGAAGGAATCAAGATGATCAGGTGACTCAATCAATCGAGCAACCTTTACTAGCGCCAACATAATCGCGGCTTGGGCGGGCGAAACTTCCGCTTCAAGATATACCGACCAAAGCGCCGCAATTCGTTGATGATTTGTTAGCGGATCACCGTAGTTTTTATTTCGATCACCGTGCGTGAGGCGTGAAGCCTCTTTAAGAATATCCCCCCGAAGCATTGGTTACTTAGAACCTTTGCCGAATTCTGATGCCTTTGGGTCAAGCGCCTTTAGAACAGGGCCAGCAACGGCTGCTAAACCTGCAACAAAATAAGTCTTTAGTGGTTGATCAGGGCTTGCAAGGTATAGGGCGATGATTGATGCCGCAGCAGCTCGCAAATATGTTTTAACAATTGCTTCGAATTGAACCTTGTTCATTATGACTCCTTAAAAGTTGGCTTGCCGAATCCTACAATGTGAACCGGCAAAGAGGGTTTTAACTTGCCCCGATTCTTCTTCTTATATGCTCTCACTCTTTGGCATACTTCGCCACCGTTGCGTTGATCGCCTTTTTTATTTTTCTCAGGAACAGTATTGCCTTCAATTGTGGTGACAGTTCCATCAAGATTGACCTTAGTTACAATCCCAATATGTGAAATGCGGTCAATTCCATCGTGCGGGAAATCAAAGAACACGCAATCGCCAATTTCAGGGGTAGCTGACTCGGCATCTTGCCAGGCATTGTTTTTCTTAAAGGCGGTGGCACCTGCAAGTGTTGAAACACAATTAGGGATTTTTACGCCTACTTCTTTGAACACCCAATTAACAAAAGCGCCACACCAAGGTTGGTTTATCTTTTGGTACTTGGTTTGATTCTCTTTTGGGCCTTCAATTAACCCTAGTTCAGCCGTTGCTATTTCTACGATTTGGTTTCTTTGGTTCATTTATTGCCCCCGTAATTAGTATTTTGTATATTTCCTCAACTTGGCGTTCAAGTCGAGTGACGGAATCTTTGAGTGAACTGCCGGAATTCGGTTTCAATTCGCTTAGGTAATGCTTGACCATCCAACGGGTTGCGGTAGCAAATGCGCCGATAATGGTGCAGATAGCCACCGCCATTGTTAGATAGTCTTGAACTGTCATTTCGTAATCACCAACACCGACATCAGCGCGGTTCCTGATGAACAAATGCCATAAATCGCGTTTTCGTGATTTTGAAGCACTACTTTGTCACCGTTATCCATTCGATACCCTGTTGATGAAGTGAGGTTGGAATCACCAAGATAAATGGTGCCACTTGATGAGTGCAAGTTTACTTGCTCAGCTTGAGCATCGCCTGCGACCAACAATGTTGGTGAGGTTGTAACTGTCACTTGAGCTGATGAAATTGGCATTTCTCTCCTAGATTATCCCCGAAAGATTTGAATTACTTTGTAAGTGCTGCGATTTCTTCGGCTGATAATCCAAGGGCAGATAACTTAGCCTGTGCTGATGCCTTAGCATCTGCCGCTGCTGCCTCCGCTGCTTCGCGTTCGGCTGTTGCGGTTGCTGCAGCGATAGCATCTAGTTCGCGCTGTTGGATTTCCTCAGCAGTTAGCGGAACTTCAACGGCAATGCCGGTGGCACAGTTAACTTCAATTTTTACTGGAACATCTGACATTAGTTTATCTCCTTGATTGTATGATCTGAATTTGTACAAGTCCAAGTACAAGTGGTTTCATCTAGCGTTGCTTCATCGTGACATTTAGGCGAGATGAAGGCATCACGGGTAGCATCGTAGGTATCGCCAATGCCAGCGTATTTGAATCTGATATTAGCGTTGTAACTTGTTTGTACCCAGACGCCACCTAAGCCAAGTTCATTGGCTAGGAAGTCTTGACCGCGATGCTCTTGCTCATCTGGTACAACTAATACCCGTAGAACGGTTCCACCGTTAGGGTCTATCTCTGCAAAATGTGCCATTATGCTAAATACCTCACAATCACTAGACCTGAACCGCCAGAACCATTTGTTGAGCCATTATTTCCTGAACCGCCGCCACCAGAACCCGTATTAGCGGTTGCATTATTAGCAGCACTTGTATAAACACCTGCGCCAGCGCCGCCTGAGCCAGCAGAACCAGGAGTTCCACCGCCATAAGTTCCACCACCACCGCCACCTGCTAAATAACCGCTTACTCCTAAGCCAACAGTTGAAAGCCAAGTTGAATGTGCATTTGAACCAGCGCCGCCGTTTCCACCAGTAGTACCAGTTCCGTTGCCGCCTACTCCACCAGCACCGCCACCACCTGAACCGCCGTAGTTAGGTGTATATGTTCCTGAAGTTGATGAACCGCCAGCATAACCCTGAACGGGAGAAGTTACTGGAGATGAAATACCACCATTTCCGTTGTAACGAGAACCACCACCTGAACCACCATCAAATCCATTAGCAAGATTACCACCGCCTTGACCACCACCAGTTGAAGTGATGCTAGAAAATACTGAATCATTGCCATTGTTTGCAGTACCAGAACCAGCGCCACCTGCACCAACAGTTACAGTTATTGCTGATGAAACTGAGAGCGCAGTTGTTGAACGATAGCCGCCAGCACCACCGCCACCGCCTGTTCCACTTCCACCTGAACCACCACCTGCGACAACTAACACATCGCAAGACAAACTTGTGGCTGGCGTAAAGGTGCCTGAACTAAGAAATGCGTGGTACCAATAAGTGCCATCGGTCTGAATGATTGAACCGCCAGTTGCCTTTGGTGCCTTTGTTGGGGTAACGCCAAGGGCAGATACGCCGTAAAGGGAGAAGGTTGAGTATTGGACAAAATTGCCACCTGATTGTAATGAAACGGCAATAGTTGAAACCGCTGTTGTGGTACTCCATAAACCAGCAAGTAACCAAGATGCTTGAGTAGTTGAATTGTTTTCTGTAACAGAATCAACGCTATAAGATTTATAGTTTGAACTTGTGTAATTTGGCAAGTAAAAATCTAATGAACCAAATGTGCTTGAAGTCGCATTAGCAGCAGGAATAGCGCCAATAATGCGGTCTGCTACTGATTCTGAACCAACAGAACCTGACTCAGCATAGATTTCTCTGCGAGTAAATGTTGAAGTGCTACCGTTAATTGATATGCGCGGATTGTCAAAATTGCTTGCATTGGCAGAACGCGCTGATATTTTTATCACCAAATCGGTGTAGCCAGTTTGAGGGATGCTGTTAAATGTAACGCTGCTTGCTCCCGCAGCGCCGACAGTAATTGTTTCTAGGAGTGTATATGTATTAGGCATTTAGTTTCCCCTTATGCTGCCGTTACGCCATATAAATTGAATGTGCTGCCAGTTACAAAAGTGCTAGATGAAGTTAGCAATGTGATTGAGTTGATTGCAGCAGTTGAACGCCATAAACCAACAACTGCATCAACGCCTAAATCAGCGCGGTTAGGGCGAGTTAGCGCAGTTTTGTAAGTAGTTGTATTGGCATAGTTCATTACATTGATGACATTTAACCCTTGACCAAGCGTGGTATTCATACCAGAGTTTTCATCAATTTTCATATAAGTTGTGCTGGTATTGCGACTTGATGAAGCAGTTGTTCCATTACCAGTGAGCCAAGTAGATGAATAGTTTGTACCAGTATCTGAATTAAACTGCATACGCAAAGCGATACTTCCTGCTGTAACTGCTGCTTGAACAACAATAACCAAATCAGTATAAGTGGCAGCAATGCTTGAGAATGTTACGCTTGAAGCGGCAGAACCAAGAGTGGTGCTGGCGATTTGCGAATATGTGTTGCCTGCGGCCATTGTCGTTACCCCTTAATTCCGTATAAAGCCCAATGGCTGTTGGCGGCAAATGTTGCACCGCTGACAGTTATTGAAATGCTGTTAACTGCTGCTGTATTAAACCAAACACCTGAATTAAAGGTTAGCCAGTTGCTTGAACCATTTAAGTCCGCACCTGACAATGAACGCAAGGTAGTATTTTTATTTGTATCTTTGTAGTCCAGGATGTCCATAACTATACCTGTATATGAACTTGCTGTGTTTGTAACTACTGGGCCAACAATGTATTGAATACTACCAGCACCACCGCCTACAGAAACTGAAGCACCATTACCTTCAAGAAAATGATAATTATAATTATTGCCAGTATCACCGTTAAAACGAATTGTTATATTTGCAGCAGCGCTACCAGCCGCAGATGCTCTTAATTGAAGATGACGGTAGGTGCTAGGAATTGAACTGAAAACAACGGTTGTTGTTGTTGTGTAAGGCGTCACCGTTGCAATGCTGTCAAAGTCTTTGCCTGGCGCCCAAAGGTTGCCCGAAATGCTAGAGGCGATGATTCCTAAGTTTGGCATCAGGCAACATCGCCCGTCACTAACCAGGTGTCAGTTGCGATTTTCACGCAAGAAGCAACCGAATTGACCACTCGAAGTTTTGGAGCTGTTGAAGTCGCGCCGGTACTTAAAACGGTGGTTGTTCCGCTTGTTACTGCCTGAATTGTTGGCTGACCTGCGCCCGTAATCCAAGCCACATTTATCTGAGTTCCTACGGGGAAGGCAACGCTTGCGTTTGTTGGGATTGAAAGTGTCTGCGCTGAGGCGTTGTTTGATGTTACCAACTTGCCGTTATCAGCTAGAACGAAAGTGTAAGTTGTTGAAGTGTTGGCATTGATGCCGAGATTGATCAGCGGCGATGTCAAAGTCTTATTGGTTAGCGTTTGGGCAGTTGTCAGGTCGGCAGTTGTCGCGGTGTCGATTGCAACAGTTGGAACTGGCCCCGTTGCTGAAGTTATTGAAATACCTGTTCCCGCAGTTAAAGCTGTGATGTCACCTGTTGCACCAACCCACGCTGAACCATCATAAACTTCAAGCGTATTTGTATCTTGAAGATAGCTCACCATTCCTTCGGCAAGAACACCTGAAATTGCGGTAGAACGAGCAGCCGATGAAGCAAAGACCATTACGGTTTGTTGCATCAAGTAAGTATTTACTTGCGCAGCCGTCAAAACATCTCCCGTTGCAAATAACTTGTAGCCTGCACCTGCCATTTATATCTCCTTGTTAGTAGCTCAGGATGCCTGAGCCAAGTCTGCCTTGAGTTGTTGTGCTGTCTAAAATAAATGCTTGAATGATAGGTTCCGATGTTAGTAAAGTTGTTGTCCAACTACGCGGGGTTACATCGTGGGCGATACCTTGAACGAATAGTTCGCGAGTAACGGTTGAACCGCCGGGAACTGCCTTGGTGATATTGATTAAGTCAAAAATCTCTGAATCAAGGGCAGCAACGATTCTTGTATTTGCCGAGTCATCAAATATGTTCAAAGTCAAAGAATCAATGCGCAAGATGGCATCTTTGCGAGCTGCCAAAAGCATAACTGCCTGATTGTTGGCTTCGGTATCGGTTTGGATTAGCAAACCATCTCTAACACCTGAATGTAAAAAGTAAGTATCAATTGAAGTTTGATCATAAACATTTTGAACAGTACCGCCAAGGCGCTGAACCGACACATCATTCACAATGAGTGTGTCATCATAGGCAAAGTCAATGCCTTGATAATAGATTCCTGACCCATCATCGGCATAAACAACAGGCGTTGAATCTGCCTTCTTGCTAACGGTTGAGCGCGAAAGGTAATTAACGGTTCCTGAAGCATCAAGATAGAAAGCACCAAATTCTGACTTTTCAACCACTTGAATAGCACCAAGAACATCTCGATTGGCTTCACCTGTATCGTTTTGAAGCGTGGAATCGCCTGTATCAATTGATCTTTGAGATGCAGGCCAATCAACTAAATCAAGAAAATTGGTAATACGCGAACCCGACAATTGCCCCGCCGATGCGCCCGCCAAAGTTGTAACGCTGACACCATTGAAGAATCGGAAACCATCAACGCACTTTAAGGTGACGGTTGAGGTTTCGCTCACGCCAACTTGAAAATTTGTGTCATAACTTTGAATATAACCCGCAAAAAGTGGATACTGAACACTTCCATATTCGCCCCAAATGCGGATTTTACGCAATGGAACTAACTTGCCATAGTAGGGAGATGCCGGGTTGCTTGGATTATATGCGCCCGTTGTATCTTCAAGAATTACTGTTGCCGTTCCTGCTTCAAACTTGTCCAAGATACGATTTCGACCACGCCGAATTCCAACTCGCAAAATGGTATCTGAAATGTCAGCGTTATCATCGGCATCAGCTAATTGACCTGTTCCAAGTCTGCCTTTAGTTGCATCACCCAAAGTAAAAGCGGTTGAAACAAATGCAGGGCCATTGGTGAAGTCAATGCTTGCTTTAAGTTGTGGTAATCCTGCCATTATAGTGAAATCGCAGACAATGTTATTGATTTACCTGATTGTTGAAAACCAAGAAGTTGATCACGAATAGCTGCTACCAAATCTCCTTCGCTGATAACGCTGCCACCAACATTGATAGTGATGTTTGAACCACCACTCATTGAACCTAATTGTGAAAGTGGAATCACCGCTTCAGGGCCAGTCTCACCAATCATTGAAAGTGTTGGTGAAGTTACGATGCCGCCTGCTGCCATAAATGTAAGAGGAATTTGCTCTTTAAGATAATCTGGCAAAGAGAAACCAAAACCGCCGCTGCTTGGTTTTTGTGGCGCAATAGGTGGAGTAATGATTGCAGTATTGGCAGAGGCGGCTGCCGCTGCATAAGAGGCGGCGGCTGCTGCTGCCGAATACCACCCAACGGCGGCGGCATCTGAACCTGCTGTGATGCTTGGGTCATAAGTAAAGGTGCCTTCGGCAATTGCCTTGTAAGCAATAACGCTTCCATAGGCTGCTGTCCAACTATCTTTAGTTGTGATTGGCGCTTCTAATAGGCTTACATCATAGCCAAACTTTTTAAGAATTTCTTTAGCATAATTTTCAGCTTCGGTCTTAGTCATTCCCCATTTGTTAGCAAGGGCGGTGATTTCAGATAAATCAATTTTGCCATCATCGGCTGCGGCAAAGACTTCGCTGTATTGAGTAACTTGCTTGCTAGTCAATCCCCATTTTTCTTGGAGTTTGCCAATTTCAGCATCCGACAAAGTGCCATCATTTAAGGCTTGGAAGAAGGATAAATAAGTTGCTGCCTGTTGATAGGTAACGCCCCAAGATTCAGCTAACTTCGCTACATCTGCGGCGCTGATGTCATTATCTCGAATTGAGATAATTGTTTGAACATAAAGTTGCGCGGCGTTTGTAGTGATGCCCCACTTAGCAGCAAGCAATTCAAACTCAGCAGGCGTGATTTTAGCATCAGCCAATGCCATCAAAATATCGTTGTAACGCTTGGCAGATTCGGCGGCAGCGTTGTTTGAGTCAATTTCAAACTTTCGGGCAGCAACGAATTTTGCAAATCGTTCTTGTTCAGCAATCGCGCCTTGCTTGACTAGATTGAGGCGAGCCGCTTCAAGTTGAATTGGGTCATTCTCAGAAGTTGGCTTTGCGCCCATCTTAGTAAGAGCAGCAATTGCCTTAAGACTTTCTGCCTTTTTCTTAGCAGCTGCGGCTGCTTCAGCAGCGGATGCCTTTGATGCGTTAGCGGCAGCAACCTCAGCAGCGGTTAGTTTTACAACAACCTTTTCAGTTGATGTATAAACTCGATTTGCTGACATTGAATAATTGCCAATTGCGCCAGTTTGAGCATTGATGGCACTTGTTGCACCTTGAACTGATTTTTGAACTTTGCCCATTTCTTTATAGAAATAGACTGCTGCGGCTGCGCCCAAAGTAAGGCTTACACCTGCTGTGGCAAATCCTGTCGCAATTGCTGCCGTGCTTGCTGCGGCAGTTTGAGCAGTTAGTGCGGTTGTAACTAAACCAATAGCTGAAACTAATGCTCCAATGCCAGCGGCAATTTTGCCGCCAACAAAAATGCCAGCCATAATTGCGCCGAATAATTTGATGATTCCGATGTTGCGAGAAATAAAGCCAAAGAACTCGCCCATTTTAACAATTACAACTTTTAGAACTTCAAAAATACTTCTTAAACTGTTAGCAATTTTATCTCTATTTGCTGATGTCCATTTTTCAAGCGCAGGCAAAACATTTGCTTGAATATAGGCAACAAATTCTGTGATAACGGGCAATAAAGCATAACCCAAAGTTTCAAGAACTTCGCCATAGGCTAATTTCAAACCTTCAAGGCGACCTGCCAAACTGTCGGCAGCGGTAGCAGCAGCACCACCTGAAGTTTTAGCAACTACATCAAGAGCTGTGGCAAAGTCTTTAGATTTAACGGTGTTCGCTGAAATCTCAGGATAAAGTTTTTTCAGCGCACTAATGTTGCCACCGTGAGCCTTGGCAAGTAACTTTGAAGCAGTAACTAAATCAATTTGCTTATCTGCGGCAATATCAAGGGCAACGCTTTGAAGTTTTTGTGCTTCCGTAATTGACCCGGTAGCGGCAGCGAGTGCCGCTAACGATGGTCTTAATTTGTCATCGGCAACTGAGAACAATTTTTGTTGCTTGGTAATGTAATCTTCAACCGAAGCAATAGCTGAATCAGTAGCGCCAACGGTATTTCGCAAAGAGTTGGCAAGAAGTGCCTGTGATTTTTGATCTTCGATTGCGGCTTTAACTGCATCAACGCCAACTTTAACGGCAAATGCTGCTGAGGCGGCACCTGCAACTGCAAAGGCTTTTGTTGCTTTTTTAGCAAAAGCATCAAAATTCTTGCCTAATTTGGCAATATCTCTTTGAGCTGCCTTTGAACCTTTGTCAGAGTATTGGCTAACAATTCGGGCAACTACTGCTCCAAGTGCCATTGATTAGCCTTTCTTATCTGTATTTAGATGCTGTTGAAGTGTTCTTTTTGCATCATCTAACGCATCTGAAATTTTCTTTTCAATTTCTGTTTTGTTCTTATCAACTGCCCACCAAATAAGGCGTGAGGCTTTGCCAAACCAATTAAGGTTTTCAATAAAGCGACCACTACCGCCTAAACGCCCGCCAACTTCAAAGATGGCACCTGCTGCTGATTTATTGAGCAAGGCACCTGCATTTGTTGTGTAATCGGCGCGAACTTTACCTTGAGCGCGAGTTGAAACAATGCCTGTTTTGATTGCGCCGGTATCCCAAGCAGGCCAACCTTTGCCACCGCGAGAAGTCTTGCTTGGATTCTTTGGTTCAACTTTACGCCAACCACTCATCGGAGTGTCTGAATTCCTGCTTTGAATTTTATCAACTTTATTTCGGGCATCATCTCTTGCAATTTTAAGCTCCGAAGTCACAACCTTGTTAAAGCCCTTGACGGCATCTTCATCAAATTTCTTTAATGCCGCCAAGGTTTCTTTAACACCAATCAAAACAATTGCTTCTTCAGCCATTATTTACTCCGCGCTTTGTTGCGTTCTTTGATATAGGCAACGATTGCTTCCAAAATGCCATCAGGTGCATCAAGTAAAGCCGTTGGAGATAAGCCCGACTCCACCGAAATTGCTGCTATTGAATAGGTCAGGCTATCTCGGTGGATTCGGAATTTGGGTCTGCGACTAACTCAACTGAAACAAGTTCATCAAGAAAACCGTTACCAAAAGGCTTGACAACTTTGCCGTTAGCGGCAAGAGCTGCGTGTCCAAGGTAATAGATGTGTTCTAGCTTTTGTTCCTCGCTGAGTAACTTAGCAAATCCCTTGCCAAACTTTTGCTCAAACCCAACGATGATTCGGGGAGTCAAAGAAAAGACTCCCTCGAAACCATCAGTTGTTTTAACCTTTATCTGTAATCCATCCATTTATTTTCCCCCTAGTTTAATTAAGCGATTGCTTTTGTGATTGCGCCTGAAATTGGCCAAGTAACTGAAGCTGTGGCAAGTTCGCCAACGCCGCCGTTAAGTGGTGTCCATTCTGATACAAGAACTGAGAATGTGTACGAAGGATTTGTCGCGCCAATTGTTGTGTTTACTGGCTTGACGGTGCAAGTTACGGCGGTGCCAAGTAAAGGATAAATTACCTGTTCAACGCTTGATGTTGCGAAATCCTGATGAAATTCAAAAGTTACTGAATTGTCGGCAAGTCCGGCAACACGCTTTTTGGCGGTGTCACCAAAACTTGTTGTTTCAACAATGTCATAACTTGTTGAAATACTGATGTTGTTAATATGGTCGCTAAGATCGTTTGTTCCAAATACGATGTACGCGTTGTTTAATACTAATCTTGCCATTTTATGATGTCGCCTTTGTGATCGCGCCTGAGATAGGCCAAGTTACTGATGCTGTTGCGAGTTCACCAACTCCACCGTTAAGTGGTGTCCACTCTGAAACAATTGCTGTGAAAGTATATGAAGGTGATGTTGCACTTACGGTTGAAGTTGGTGATACCACAATTGTAGTGGTACTTCCCAAAAGTGGGTAAATGGTTGCTTCAACATTTGAAGTTGCGAAGTCTTGGTGAAATTCTAAAGTCACGGAATTATCTTGCAAGCCGGCAACGCGGGTCTTTGCCGCTGTTGAAGAAAATGCTGATGTTTCAATGACATCATCTGATCTTGAAAGTGAAACTGAAGCAATATGATCACTCAAATTGACTCCGTTTACTGTCACCTTCGCATCTGTTAATACGATTCTTGCCATTTATTTGGCTCCTTCTTGAGTTGTTACTGGCTTGATTGACGGTGTTGAATCTGAATTAATGTGTGAACCTTCAACAAGTGCTTCAATGTTCACACCTGCTTCAAGTAGTTCTTTTTCGGTGAGAGTGTCACCTTTGCTTTTTCCGCAAACCTCTAAATCTGAGGTTACTGTGTAGCTCATTTGTTTCTCCTTATCCCCAAATTGTGAGGCGGTAGCGGTACGATAAATAAAGATTGCCTTGAGAGTCATAAGTTCCTGATTCGGCACTCATTACTCGCAAAGTTTGAACTGCGCCCCCTAGTGTGCGATCACCTTCAAGAGCGGCCTTAATTGAACCTGCTCCCGTTCCTGCCAAGTAAGCATCTAGCTTGTCTTGACCCGAACGGGCATCAAAGCGTTGCACAATCACATAAATATCAACATTTGCTTGGTCTAAACCTCGCGCATTATCAATATCAAATGTGAAATCTAATTGCCCTACGATGGCGCAGGGTGGCGTTGGCACCTCAGGGATTAAGTCAAAGGCGCGAAGCCCTGAGATGGTCTGCAAACGGGTTTTAAGCCCATCTCTGACGGTGCTTACATTCATTTAGCAACGCCATTCTGCTTGCGGAATGGGCGAGCTAATGCCTCAACATCGGCATCTAATTTGGCAGAAAGTCGAACGGTGCCAAGGTCGGGAGTGCCAGCAATTCCAAATGGTGATTGACGGCGTACAAAGAGGCGGGAAGCCTGAATTAGCGTTGCCATATTGATCTCAGAAGGAACCGCTGCCCATCCCCAAACGCCGCGAACGCGAACTGCTTGAGGTAGGAAGTAGGGGAAAACATAACTTCCAACCGCCAAGATGCGTGAGTAAGGCCAACCTCGGCGGGGATTATTGATTGGTTCGGTCAAGAAATCTGCTGTTGTCCAAACACTTTGATAAGTTTGGTTGAAATTGTCATCTGTTGCGATTTGAGCAATGCTGACAAAATCATCAACGGGCAAAATATAAGCATCTTCGGGTGTGTAATAACGATAAACAGGTGAACCAGTAGTTCCATCTGCGTAAAAGAAGCGCCCGGTGTAATCGTCAATCATTCGACTTGCTGCGGTAACGGCAGCTTCAAGCGGGGTGTCATCCACGCTGTCGGTGATGGCAAGAGATGCCTTTAACTCGGCAAGTGTGCAGTAGCCGTTAGTTATTGCCACGAATGATTCTCTTTTCTGCTTTAGGCAGCATCGCCCTTTCTAAATCAGGGGCAGCCGTTGCGGTTTCTTTTGGCTTGCGAGCTAATCGCAAAATTCTTTTCAATCTTTCCATAATTGATGGTGCCGTTCATCTAACCAATAAGACTTTTGATGCGGCAAAATTGCGCCTGTGTTTACATAAATTGGAAAACCTAGCGCCCTAATTCTACGGCAGAAAAGTAAATCTTCACCAATCCAATTGCCATCAATAGGGCCATCCCAAAACCAACACCAATCCGTGCCTTGGTTTTTATCTGCGGTTTCGCGCATTTTTTCTAACACGCTGCGATGGATAAGTAAGCAACCTGTTCCCGCAGCATCAATTTCAAAAACTGAATCTTTATCGTACTTATACAAAGGCAAAAAACCTTCGGGTGCATCTTGGAAGATAGCAGGCACCGGTTTTGGATACGGTGCGCCTTCAATTCCAAATCCTGCAAAAACTAAACCTGCCACGACAGGGCGTTCTTTATCGTGAGCAGTTTCAAGCAACTTATCAAATGCTTCCAATGTCAATTGTTCATCACTATCAATTAGCAATAACCAATCAGACTTTGTGCCATCTAAGAATTGCTTTACAACGCGGTTGCGTTGTTTTGATAATAACCCTGAACCTTTAACCCGAACAAATGGGCCAAGTCTTGCTGACCTTGCTTGCGCTAATTGAATAAGGCGATAAGCAAAGGCACCATTGACGGTGCCAGGGTCGCAACTACCGATTGAAACTTTGTGAGCTGACTTCATAGATTCCCCCGAATCTGTGTTGGGAAGTGTTGAGAGGGTAAGTCGGGGGAGTCTTACCCTCTCAACACAATCAAGAAACCTTCAGATTAGAAGGTTGGTGCCACTAAACCTGTGCCCGAAATGATCGAAGCAGCAAGTGCGTAACGCTCAGCAGAAAACGCTGCGTAGCCGTAAACAACTGACTTAACTGTGAGATTGCCTGCGCCAGTAGCATCGAATGACAATGCGAATGGTGAGCCAGGTTGTTCCCAAAGGTGCATTTCAGGTGCAGCAACGCAATAGATTTCATCTTGGTTTGTTGCAGCGCCATAAGTTGTACCAACTGAAGCATCTGTGATGATTGGAAGTCCAAGCATCTGATAGCCGCTGTTGCCGTACTGAGAATTGCCAGTGCCAACGCCAACTGCGTTCATTGCGCCATTAGCTTGAGGAACTACTAATGGGCGGTTTGAACCATCTACGCCTGCCATTAAGAAAGCAAGGCGGCGTGGGTGCATAATGAAGTGAGTTGGTGATGTGAATGTATTTGCCTGACATTGCGCAATTGCATCAGCTAGTTTTGGATATAGCAACGCAACTGTTGGTGTTGTTGCTGTGAATGTAATGGCATTTCCACCTGAATTGCGGATTCCCTTGATTGTGCCTGCTGTACCTGCACCGTTAAGAATCTGTGAGTTAAGTGTTGTGTGCCAAGAACGGATTAGATCGGCAACGATGAATGAATCAATGCCTGTTCCGCGCTCGATAGCCTGCTTTGAAATATCTTGCTGACCTGCAATTGTGCGCACATTGATTGTCAATAGTGTGTCATCTGCATCTGTTTCTGAAACTGCATCATTCTGTGTAACCTGAACGGCTGTTGAAGTCCCGGTGGTCATACGGCTGATATTCAGGGTCATTCCGGCTGCTGGCAGAGTGTGCTTGCTTGTTGCGAAATCCGCTGTTGGGCGGCCTGCGCGAGCAAGTGGTGCTGCTAGATCAACAAGGTATTGTGGAATTGTTAGACCATCAAACTGAGCTGTTCCGACATCGCGGCGCTCGATTGATTCTTCGCGCATATGGCGAGCAAGGCGCTCATTGGCTGCGAAGTCATTGCGTGTTGATGCTGCTAGAGCATCCTTAACGAATGAAGCATCAGCCTCAGGTGAGTATGTGCGAGCTTCGCGTGTAACAACTGCGCCACCCTTAGGTGTAACAACTGCTGCAACTGAAGCACGAACCTCAGATGCCTTTGCATCTGCAACTGCTTGTGCATTGAATTTTTCAATCTTTGAATCTAGTGAGCGTGATTCTTCAACCAAGGCATCAACCTTTTCGGTTTCCTCGGCGGTTAAGTCTGTGCGTTCTTCAGCGGCAACCGCTTCAAGAACTGCATCTAGTTCAGCCTTAACTGCATCACGGCGCTCAATTACTTTGTCAAGAAATGACATTTGTTTTGCTCCTTATGAGTTTGTTGGAAATTTTGAGGTGGTGGCGATGGTTTCACGGCGCTTTGAGGGTGTGAGGTCGCTCCGACTTCATCTGCTAATTGTTTAGCAGAAACTTATTTTGTGTTGTTTACAATTGCCTTAGCAAGGCGAAGTGAGATTTTGCGAGCTGCCTGTTCAGGTGATGGTTCAGGCAGCGGGTCAATCTGTGTTAGTTCGCTCATTTTATGACCAACAAGAGTATCTGTTGGGCGATAACCATCGCGGATTTCTTCGTAAACACGAATCAAAACTGCGGGGTCACCTTCTTCAGCCATAATTGAAAAACTAGAATTTGGCACATTGATCTCGCCTGTTGTTTGAATCTTCTCAATCTTACCGCGAGCAATGCCACCTGATGCGTTCCAGCGCACAAAATCACCAACTGCTTCACGACTTGAATAATCGCTCATAGGATCATTTGGCATCATAGTTTCGCCTGTCATTATTGCCATCATTTCAACGGCTTTCATTATGTAATCGTGACCTTCAGAAAGGTCATCAAAAATTGTTTTCAAAACAATCAAAGATTCGCCTGTAACTTCACGGCCTTCTTTAACTGCATCAATTGCTTTGCGTAGCGCCTCACGAGCCTCAACTGAGGTAGTTGGATAGGCAGGATAGGTTACAACCGATACATCGCCATCTGCCAATGAAAGTTCTGTAAGTGTTCGCTGCGAACGATCTTCATTGTATTTTTGACGAATAACGCGGAAGGCGAAACTCATTTGATCAACATCGCCACGCTCAACTAATTTGTAAAGGTCGCGACCTTCAGTTGTATCGGCAATAATTGCATCCATATACAACCCGCGATCATCTTCGGTAAGGGTTAAGGTGCCATTCTTGGTTCTAGCCACCGGCAACCCTTCGTGGTTTATCAACAACCTTACATCAGGGGTTTCACTTAAAGTTTTGCGAAATGCGCCAGGGGCGATTGTTTCAATGAATGGTAGAGGAACACTTGCCTCATTAAAAACTGCGGCATAACCAGAAAGGCGCATTGTGCCATCGGTTGCTTGTCTTGCTTCAACATCGCGAACTGTGAAGGTGCGGCGCTCGATCTTTTTCATTTTACTCCTTGAATTAGCACTTGCGGAAATGCTTGATGGATTCATTGTTTTAATTCCAAGGGATTGATAAGCAGCCCTTGCACTTTCCCCGTTATCAATTGCCAACTTTATTTCTTTTGTCTTGAGGATTTCCTCGGCTGTTGCTTTTTTGTATTCAGGGCTTGCCATATCTGTATCGTTCAAAGTTAAGGCGTTGTAAACCAAACCTGCTGCGTGTAAATCATTGGCAGTTTTTTCACGATCAGATTCTAAGCGACCTGTGACAATGTGAATGAAATCTGTTTTTCCAAGTTCATTGACAAAATCAATGTTTTTTTGAATTCCCTCGCTGCCATTTAGCACGGTTCCATCCACATCAACAATAACAACGGTGTTTGAATCGCGCTTGCGAGTTTGCTCAGCATCAAAAGCATCAATCTTGCGTTGTGCCCAATTCTGAGTTGCATCGCTAAAATTAGAATCTCCACCCCAAAGTAACCAAGCAACTAAACCCGCGCCAGGATATTGGGCATTTGAAGGGTCATTATTCTTTGGCGCTTGCCCATCAACTTTATGGCGAGCAAACCAAGGTGCCATTTTGCGAACTTTGTTTTCAGTTACACGCCCGGCAGCTAATTCACGCGCTTCTCGCTTTGTGCCATCAGTTAAACCATCGCCACCGAAACCTTCATCAAGGTATTTCAAACCGCGCTTGGCATTTTCACGAATAAATGATGGAACACTTAAATCAACTGCTCGAACTTCGCCCATTGGTTCAATTCCTTCGGCAAGTGAAACCGCAACCATTTGATCAACTGCGCCTTGCTTTGAATCGTGGCACCCAATAGTTTCAAATGAACCATCAGGATTCTTTTTAACGGTTGCCCAACCTGCGCAATCGCTCTCTTTGTCTGAAATGTAATACGGCATTAGACAGGATATGCCGATGATGGGTCAGCAGGGTCAATGCTTGAAATCTGTTGTAGCTGAGATGAAGGCAAACCTGTGTGCTTCATATCAGGCAAGCCAACTGCCATCGCAACTGCGGATGGGTCAAAGCCAACTTGAATCAAGTTCGCCGCAATTTCTGCTCGCAACTTCAATCCAACATCCTTGGCATCGGCGGCATCAATGTTTTGTAGCGGCACTCGGTACTGATCACCTGACTCAACAGGTGATAAATCCTCAATGCTGCGAACATCGTTTAAGCTCAAGAAACCTTCACGCAATCCCTTTGTGTAAGCATCATAACGCTCAAGAGTTGTGCCACGAAGTAGCGCATCAAGGTTAAATCGAATGAAACCATCAGGTTCAGGCAACAAAGTTGATAGTGCTTGCTCAATTCGCTCCAAGATTGGGCGCAATGAGTGCTGAACAAATGAAAGATTCTGCGCTTCAACTGAGGCAAATGACATCGCACCGGCAACAGGATGACCTAAAAGGCTAAGCGGAACGCGGAAAATGCGAGCAATTTCCTCAACTGAGAAACGGCGAGTGTCCAATAATTGTGCATCTTGGGCGTTAATTTGCAGCGGTTTGAACTGCGCACCGCCCGAAAGGATGCCAATCTTGCCCGCACGATAAGGGCCTGTGTGAGTGATATTCCAATCGCGCCCAATATCTGATGCCTGTTCTTCGGTTAAGTCACCGGGAACTTCAATAACACCGCCGGGGTTGGCAGCATTGCCGAAATATGAGGCAGCATAGGTATCAGCAGCCATAGCTGAACCAATTGTGGTTCGGCAGGCGGCGATTGGGCTTAGACCGTAACGCTGACCCGGCAAACGGAATTCAGGAATGTGAAGAACATCTTTGCCACTTAATTTTTGCTCATAGATGCCTTGGGCATCTCTTGCCTTCACATAATAAACCAAAGGTTCATTTGGATTTGGGCGTTCAATGCGAACATCGCGTGGGTCAAGAACCCAAAGCTCTTGAATATCACCCATATCATCGCGCAAGGTCATAATGTAAGCGTTGCCCTCAAGTTTGAATGAGGAAACAATCTGCTCATAGAATTCTAGGCGAGTGGTTTCAGGGTTTGGTTTTGAAACCCAAGTTGGTTGTTCGCCATAAACAACTGAGTAAGGCAAACGGTTGCGACCTCGGCGAACATAAGCGCCAACAGGTAGCGATGAAACGGTATCGCAAAGCAAGCGAACGCAAGAATAAACTGTTGCCATTCGGATAGCTGAATCAGCATCTACGACAACACCCGACATTGATTGACTTGGCGGGCGGCCAGGGATAATTGGCTCAACATATTGAGAATTTATTGCTCGCTTATTGCTTGCCCCACTTAAACGCTTAGATAAACTCATTAGTTAGCCTTCTCTGTAATCCATATTAGAAATGAACCTAAAACAATAAATGCGGCAGGCAAAGAAATCATTGCTAACCCTGAAGTAACAAGGCTGATGCCAACAACTTCAACGATGAGTGAGAAATCAATCTTATTCAATTTCATTTTCATCTCCTAAACCTGAATCGAAAAGAATTTGGCAACCGGCTTTGCAGGTTCAAGCGGTTGGGTGGCACGGTCATATCCGAAAATTGAAGCAACGGCAGCATCTACCTTGCGGCGTGAACTTGCCTTGGCAACCATAACTCCGCGAGATGATTGCTTTGTCACGCAGTTTGCAATGTGTCTAGCAAGTGCGGGATTGCCATCGTGAGTAAACGATTGGTTCACAACTGCTTCGTAGAATTTTTGCGTGGCGGGAACCATTCGTTCAGCAGAATTCGGATAGCTGACAACGGGTAGCCCTTCCTCATCCAAGACCATAAAAGTTCGCTGCCAACGGGCGGGGTCAAACACGATCTCTCGGACACTAAATCTTTCATCTCTGAAGGTGCTGATGATTGTTTCTTCGACTTCGGCAACGGGGATGTGCCAATCTTGTTCGGCATCATCTGGCCTTTCCCATAAACCGACAACCATTAAGTGTGGCTTTGAACCACCAAGCAACCACGCAACAAGTGCGGTTGAGTCATTTGAAAACGCACCATCAAAGGAAAGAATTACATCCTCGCCAATTTCGGGGTAACGATCTTCATCTGCTAACGCTTCCCAAGCACCTGTTGGCAACCAAGCAACCGAAGTATTCACAAAACAATTAAGGCGCTTGGTTCTAAACTCAGCTTCAGGTGTTCGCAAAACTGCCGAACGCATTTCATCTAAATCGGTGATGTCACCAAGACCGGGATTTGATTGATGCCAAAGTTCTTCAATGCGGTGATCAGCTTCAACCTTCTCAGGTTCCCACCAAGCAAAGAAAAATGATTGATCTTTCTTTTCCTCTTTAACAATTTGTTGCCCGTATTGATACAACGAATAGCAAAGAGAATCTTGACCGTTGCTTTGTGACTTAACGCCTGCGGTTGTGATTCCTAAAAGCAATGAATCCTCACGCGCACCACCTGCGAGTGAAAGCACATTCCACAATTCCCAACTAGGTTGGGCGTGAACTTCATCAAAGATAACAAGAGGCGAAGGGTTCAAACCTTCTTTGGAATAAGCCTCAGCAGAAAGCACTCGGTAAACCGAACCCTTATCTTTGAACTCAATCGCATCGCGGTAAAGGGTAAACATAGATGAAAGTTCTTCATCCATCTCAATCATTCGCTTGGCGGTGCCAAATACAATTCGCGCCTGTTCTTTATCGGCGGCGCAAGAATAAATTTCCGAACCGTGACCGCCTAGTGTCAAACCCGCTAACCCAATTGAAGCGCCCAGTGCAGACTTGCCTGACTTACGCGACATCCCAATTAGGGCGGTGCGGTGGCGAAAGCGCCCGTCATCGCGGCGGGCAAGGGCGTGGTTTAACAATTGCTTTTGCCAATCGCGCAAGACAAGCAGCTTGCCCGCAGGCGAGCCAACTGAATCTTTAGTTACTCGGCAAACTGCCTCGGTGAAGTTGGCATAGAGTGCGCCATCGCCGCGTTCTTGATCTTCAATCGGCACCGGCGTGAGCCATTTAGGGGGCCAAGAATTTGTCACTTAGATTTTTGCTGCTCTAACAACTGAGCTAACTTGCCCTTTGTTGTTACTTCAGCAACCCCTAATTTGCTTCGATCAATAGGTGTTAAACCAAGCAATGAAAGCAATTTAACAATGTCATTCTCAACCGTGTTCAACATTCCAAACAACGGGTTTGCATAGGCATAACCCTTATCGGTGAACAACACATAATCAGTAGCAGCTAGTTTCTCTTTTAGCTCGTACTTCTTATCCATCTTTTCGCAAAGTTCAACAAGCAACTTGCCATCGGTGCTTGCAACCCAAGGCGCAAGTTCGCGAATCTCTAACCAAATCTTTTTCCCTGAATCAGAAAGATGAATTGGCGGCTGATTCTTAATCTGCGGTAACGCAATGACATTCTTTAGATCAGGCAGTTTGCGCTGACCAGGATTGCCGTTCTTACGCTTTTGTTCTACTGGCTTTGGTGGTCTGCCTGCTGTCATTTGTTCCTCTCATAAATCCACCGCCCCCGGTAGATGAACCGCCTGCGCGATTGGTAAAAAGCCAACGGCTTTTTCAACCAACTGCGCATTGCCAAAATCTGTTGTTGCAGGCATTGAGTGATTTTCCCAAGTGATTTGAACCTTACGCAAATTGAACGCATAGATTCCCTGCGGTGTTGCGTTGATGTAGCAAGGTGCAAAGCCGATTTGATCAGCTCGCTCAACTAGGGCATCAAACTTTTTCTTTTCAATTAGTAAATCATCGTAATGAGTTCTGCGACATTTAAGTTCAATGTGCAGCTTCGCGGATTCAGATTCGCAATCAAAGCGCGAAAATTGCTTAGCACTCTTTTTCAAATCAGGCAAAAAACTTTTGCGCAAAATCTCAAACAGTTCTAATTCGGACATTCGGTACAAACCCCCCAATCTCAATTTCGCAGAAATCTGCGCGGTCA
>Ga0214917_10001329_pt1 | contig 31852 bp, 33 predicted proteins | sample LL_1208_BB_MetaG_FD_177983 | JGI IMG/M metagenome (GOLD analysis project Ga0214917, IMG submission 177983) | Freshwater microbial communities from Lake Lanier, Atlanta, Georgia, United States - LL_1208_BB | ecosystem: Environmental > Aquatic > Freshwater > Lake | place: USA: Georgia | collected... | reverse complement strand
CGCTGTGTTTTTCACAGACCTCTACAGCGGGGTTTTCACTGTATAGTGTATTAGCTACAGCGGGGTTTTTAGTTGACTCTACAAGTGATTCTATCTGGTAGTCCTGGGCAGCGTTCCCTAGTACAGTGTTTGGTTACCACCAGCATGTTGGCGATTTCCCTGTTAGGGCCACGTTCTATCAGTATAAAGTCTTCGTATTCACAGCCCGTATCGCCGCAGCCTGTGTTAAGGATCAAAATGACTAGCAGGGCGAATAATCTCAGCATATATACAGTATATGATCTCATACTTGGTCTGTCAACCTCAATAAATATACAGGTATGCCATTGCCCAGTTCACCTCCTATAACGCTCAGTCAAATACAGTCAGAGTTTTCTGCTGCTAACCTGCAGGCTGCGTCAACTGCTGCTGGATTAGATCCTTTGCCCACCAGTATGTTAGACTTCTTGGGTTTATCAGCCTACACCATGCAGACCTATACCTATCTAACTCCAGGGACCTATTATTTCACCGTACCTGCCAACAAGCCAGATGGGCTCATGAATGTGCTATGTATAGGTGCAGGAGGTGGAGGCGGTGGTAGTATCGCTGGCAGCGGCTATAATGGAGAGCCAGGGGGCTTTTCAGCTGCTGCAGGAGGTGGAGGTGGTGGCGGTGCTCTGGCAGCACAGATAAGTGATCTCTATCCAGTAGTTCCTGGACAAACTATTACTATAATTGTTGGTGCAGGCGGAGCAGGCTCTGCCGGATATGATCCAGAATCCTTTGGTGTATATACAGGCAGTCCGGGGGACGAAACCAGTGTAGATTGGAATATATCTGGATACAATGCTGACAAGGTCTGTCGTGCCACGGGCGGTCTTGGAGGCCGTAATTTCAACAGCAAATTTAGATATTCTGCTCCGTTAACCAACGGTACAGGCGGAGACAGCGGTATCGCCACTAATTTTAGATCACCGGGCACACTCTATGCCAAACCCGGGGGAGCAGGGTATGCAGGAAATATCGCCACTGATTTGGACGTAGATCATGTTACTGGCGGTGGCGGTGGCGGCGCAGGCAGTCCTGCAACGGGAACTATTGGCCAAGGTGGTATTGGTGATAATATTTCTTTGACTGGTGTCAGTAATCTCACCTATGGAGCAGCAGGTAACGGTGGTGCAGCCTATGGTGGTGCTAACCCAGGTGATGGTGCCAATGGTGCCAATGGTGCCAATGTGGGCATGGGTGGAGGTGGAGGTGCTACCTATGTATTCCGATCAAGGAGTCCGGCTGTCACACATTTCGGTGGAAATGGAGCTCAAGGTGGAGTTCAAATCTATGTATGATTATCAAATTATTGACCTTAATCTAGGCCTAGAAACCATGACTGTACTATGGTCAGATCAATCTTCAATCAACATCAAGATCCCTAGAAACGACCAGGGCTGGATAACAGGTCAGCAATTGGATCAGTTTATTTCTGTATTCCATCCCAGTTATACACAGAACCAAGATCAATCTCAAGTTTCTTCACGGCTGGAGCAACGTTATCAAGCAGATCTTTTGCTACAGACCCCCAGACCCCATACAGAACCACAGTATCTAATAGATCTTGTCATAGCCCATAGACAGACACGTTTTTTAGACATGACCCAACAGAGCAGTCCTTTAACGGGCCAGGCTGAGCTGTTTACAGGTGATGGTTCTCATACATGGCGGGTGCCCGGCACTATGACCTGGGCCAGATTTTCCATATTCAGTTCAGGGCAGGCTGATCATGAACAGGGACCAGGCATGATGTGGTCCAGTGGATGCTTGGTAGAGCCTGGGGACACAGTTTTTATCTCTATAGGCACAGAGACCACTATGACCAGCAGCCTAGGCACGGTCACTGTAGGATCAGGATGGACAGCCCCAGGTCAGGTGCCCAGAGAACTTTACAAGATTTTACCCTGGGGGCATTGGGGTCGAGCGGGTGCTGTGATTATCTACTAGCGAAAGATCCTAATACGCTGTGCAGTTTCTGGGCTGGGTTCTAGGCATCGCCAAGGACCATTCAGCACTGGGGTAAGCTGGATATGACTACGTGGAATAAAATAGGATTCCACCTTTTTGGGTATCTGGAATTGGTCTGCTAGATTGGCTATCACACTGTCCACACAGATCAAGATTTCAGCACCCTCCAATACTGTAAGCCAATCAAACACACTGTCTGTGTGCGCGGTCACTTCAATTTGGTCGTAATCTTGGGGTATGATAGCTCGATCAAATTCTGCTCTATGATCAGAACCCTCTAAATGCAGCACCACATAGGGCCTGTTCCGGTTGACCAGGCGTTGGTATAGGGCCTGTTCTGCTTCGTGGTCTCTAGTAACACAGTCTGCCAGTCTCCATTTATCTAAGAATGGCACGCCTGCTTCTGCATACTTGATCTGGTCAAACTTCATGATTTGGAATTCTGGTCTGGCCTGCAGTTCTGGGTGATTGGTCAGACTCTGATAAAGACAGATAATTTCGTCACAGTTAAAGTTAAGCAGTCTTTGGTAGGGCGTATCATAAAAATAAGGCCCTGAATCCACTGTTAATGGTATCCATTTTACCCAGGGCACATGCCTTACCACATGTGGTATGAACTGTTCGGCAATGGGCCAATGAACATGCCAGCCCTGTTCGTGATAATGATGAGCTATGGGTAGGGCGATTATGATATCGCCCAGGCCCCTACTCTGTATGATACCCAGTCGTTTAGTCATCTACCCTAGTATAGTTGAGCACATTGCCCTGACCATACTGAGCTTCTGCCAACATCTTAGCTTCATAGTCGTTATTGGCCCAAACAATGGTATTGGCAGTTTGAAAGGCCGTGATACGAACCCAAATTGCATACTTGTACACGTCAATCTCCTAGTTGTGTCAGTGTAGTTATATTATATGGTCAAAAACTGACCCTGTCAACCGAAATAGCTGCCATTTGGATGATTGGGAAAGTAGCATTCATTGCGCTCTATGGGTAGGTCTGTTCTACGTTCACAGTGAAATTTTACCCCCAGGCCTATGGCCAGAGCCAGGGCTGAGCTTTGATTGCCCACAAATCGATCAGCGGCTGCGATGCATTCAGCCATGTCCAACATGGTTTCTGTGGGATGCCAGGGTATGTCTAGGCCTGTGGCCTTTTTAAAGTCCTCGTATTCATCCTCTAGTCCTATGAACACACTGTCCTGCTGCCATTCTGGCATGGCCCACTCGGGGGCTAGGGTCGGGGGTAGCCAACGATGAGTGCGATTAATCACAGTGGCCGCTACCCTCTTAGGTGTGTTCACAGTGAGCCAGGGCAGATTCCGCATGGTGTCTCTGATTTCAGGTTGTCTTATCCCAAAGGCCTGGGCATAGATATCCACATAATTACCAGGGTGGCCCACAAACAAGGGCCTGAACCTGTCTAGGTTATGTGTGATTTCGGTACTAGGCCGTAGGATCTCAAACTTGGTAATGTAGGGTTGGTGAAGCATGAAACTCTGCATGAATTCATAGTCTCTTTGGCTTAGACGACCCTGATGTATAGGGTTGGGTTTTGAGCCGTAATAGTGTTTACCAATCCAGTCGATTTGGTCTAGGTGTAGATAAAAATCGCCCCCGCCAAATAATTTGACCAGGGCTAGGCCATAGATAAGATCACCAAAGGCACCCGAATGTTTATAGGATTTTATCATAACAGAATATTTACGCTGCTAGGTAGTCCGACACATAAAATGTGATGTCAGATATTGCAAATTAAGTGAGCATAGATTATAACTAAGGCTATGCAAGAAATCTATCAACTTGACCCTGAACAGATCAAGCGAATTCCGTGGAACAACAGTGTTGAAGACTATGACACGGCTCTATTTGAGTTAGGTCCAAAAGATGAGATTTTTGTTGGCATAAATCCGTGGCTCAAAGACAGCAGGCCCTTTTATTTTATAGAAGAAATACCGGACGAAGATCGCTGTATTGTCTATACACACAACGGTGAATGGGTAGCCAAATTTTTTCCCGTAGATTGGAATTTCAGCAAAGGGTATCTTACATTAGAAATAGAAATACCCAAAATGGTATGGAGGAAAAATCCTGATTTAGATAGAACAATGACATTTGACAATGATCCTATCAATATTTTTGAGCCAGATCCATATCAAAGTAAGTGTGAATTAGTCTGGTATATTGATAAGAGATTCGCGCCTCTTAAAGACAGGGTTTGGGCCTATACCTGTAGACCACTCAAAGGCCACATAGTTGAAGTTAAGGACATGGGAGACATCTGTCCCAGTGTGGAGATAGAATTCAATCAGGATTTACCCGATATTAACTATGATATCAACCGTATTTTACCTGCCTTTTGGGAATGCCATGATGAAAATGTCTATCTTTTGGATCCTAGGCATACTCCACATCATGAAATATGGGCAGTAAGGATAAGACCAACTTATCGTAAACCCAGTGACTGGGTAGTCAAAGGTTACGTTACTCCTAAGTTTCGTATAGATTATAACCCTGACCTACCTAAATTGCTAATTGACCTGGATTATCAAATACCCTGGCACGATTTACAATATTGCCATGTATGGTATTTAGATAAACAATTCACACCTGACCTTGAGGAACCGATTTGGTTGGTAAAAATTTCTGCTGCTGGGAAAACGGCTGCTGAAAAATATATGGGTGAAATTAGTCCTCGACTGGTATTAGAATATAATCCAGATCTGCCTCCTATGGATTATGACCTTACCTATATGGTAAAACACTATGATCTAGGCTATGAACATTTTTGGTATCTTGATAGAAAATTCTGTGGAAACATAGACTATGAAATTTGGGTGATACGGGCTAGGTATACAGATTATGTCACAGGCACAAAAACTATAGGTTATCTCAGTCCTAAGCCTAGAATAACCTTTAATCCAAATCTACCCAAGCTCAAGGTTGAACTGGACTTAGATGTTCCATATTATGACTTCGGTTTTGAGCATTTGTTCATGTTGAACAAAAAATTTACTGACAATGTTGGAAAAGATATATGGCTAGCCAAGGTTAGATATACTAAAAAAACCCAAGGCACAAAAGTTGCTGGGCCGGTCACTCCTATTCCTTCTGTCATTTATAATGAAATTTGTCAAGGGTTGGAGTTTAAAGATATAGACCTAGTGGTCCCCTATTATGATTTAGTATATACTCATTCCTATATGTTAGATGCCGAATATTGTGGTGAAGATGGCATAGAAGCTATGCGTATAGACTATACTAAGAATCCTAAAGGTTACAAAACCAAAGGTATACGTGTGCCACATACCAAACTTCAGCTGAATAGATCTATAAAAAATTTATGTATAGAATGGGATTACCAAATACCCTATTACGATAGGACATATCTTCATGAATGGTATGTTAAAAATAACGATGAAAAAATCTGGGCTGTAAGAGCCAAGTTAGATGATAATGCCACGCAGGTCAAGGATATGGGATATATTGACCTAGACCTTGCCACTAGACTAGATGTTGTTTTTATCAGCTACCACGAACCGGATGCTGACCTACACTGGCGTAGAGTAAAATCCAAAGCGCCCTGGGCCAAGCGAGTTAATGGGGTAGATGGAATTTTTGAAGCGCATCGTGCTGCTGCCCAAATAGCAGAGACTGATATGTTCTATGTGGTAGATGGAGATGCATGGTTAGTGGATGACTGGAATTTTGATTTTTCGCCAGATTTATTTGATCGACAATATGTCTACATCTGGGTCAGTGCCAATCCATTTAATGATCTAAACTATGGCTATGGAGGTGTTAAACTTTTTCCCAGACAAGCAATGTTAAAAATGCATAAATGGACTAGCTTGGATCTAAGCACCACAATAGGGGCAGGTGTTAAGGTAATGAATAAAATAAGTAATGTTACAAAATTTAATGTAGATGAGTTTAGCACCTGGCGCAGCGCCTTTCGAGAAACGGTAAAACTTTGCCAAAATAATGAAAAGAAAAAACTTGCATCTTGGGTTAGTAAAGATAGCAGTTTTAAATTATATGCCATCCTAGGGATTGAACAGGGCAGAGAATTTTTCAAAAAACATAAAAATAATATGTCTATGTTAATCAAAATTAATGATAGAGCATGGTTAGAAAAAACATTTAAGGAACTAGTGAATGAGTGATACTGATCATCAAAGGATTCAAAAGGTTATACCTTTAATTAATAACGTTAGTCCGACTTTTTGTTTGGCTAAATGGTTTCATGTTACCTTGTATTTACAGACTGGCGAAAATCATAGTTGTTATCATCCTGCTCCCCATGCGATTGAAATTGATGAGATAAAATTAAATCCCAGTGCTCTGCATAATACAGAGCACAAAAAAGTAGAACGTCAAGAGATGAAAAAAGGTATTCAAACTTCAGGATGCCGATACTGTTGGAACATAGAAAATATGGGAAAGGATTATATCAGTGATAGGCATATTAAGAGTGCAGCCATCTATACGCCAGATAGACTCAAAATTGCCAAAGGGAGTGCTAAAAATGATGTCAATCCTGAATATGTCGAAATAAGTTTTGGAAATGAGTGTAATTTTAAATGCGGTTATTGTCACCCCAAAGCCAGTAGTAGATTTTATAATGAAATTCGAGAGCATGGTCCTGTTACCTCGGTGAATAATCATCGATGTGATATAGATTGGTTTAAGCTATATGAACGGGAGGAATCAAATCCGTATGTAGATGCATGGTGGAAATGGTGGCCTAATCTTAGAAATGAACTAACCATCTTACGTATCACTGGCGGAGAACCTCTCATGCATACCAGCACTTGGAGATTATTTGACGATTTAAAAAATAATCCTGCTCCTAGATTAGAGCTCAATGTTAACAGTAACCTAGGTGTTAAAACAGCCTTGGTGGATAAATTCATTACCAATGTCAATCATCTTATTGAAAATGATAATATCAGAGCCTTTAAATTGTTCACTAGTATAGATACATGGGGACCTAGAGCTGAGTATATCAGAACAGGATTGGATCTTGAGCTTTGGGAATCTAATATAGATAGATATCTTACACAGGTGGGATATCCAATAAGTTTTATGATTACGTTTAATATTCTTTCTGTTACAACCTTTCAAAAATTACTTCAACAGATTTTGAAATGGAGGAAAAAGTATAATAAATTTAATAAGAGTTCTCAATATCAGATGGTAAGATTTGATACACCCTATCTCAAAGAGCCCTTACAATATGATATGAACATCTTGCCTAAACAGGAATTCATGCCCTATATGCACGAAGCATTAGAATTTATTGAAAAACATACTGACGACAACGATCCTTATAGTTTCAGTATTGTGGAATTTGAAAGGTTTCGTAGAGTAGTTAAATATATGGAATCTTCAAATTATTCCCAATCAAAAATTATAGAAGGTAGACATGATTTTTTTAATTGGTTTACCGAACTTGATCACAGACGTAATACCAATTTTATTAAAACTTTCCCTGAAATGAAACAATTTTTTAAAGAATGTGCGTCATTGCGTTAAAAAGTATGTTATAAATAAAATTCATTAAATACATACTTAAAGGTTAGTATATGATTAAACAAGTGAATAATGTTGTACCTAATGAAATTGCACTTAATCCGAAGTTGCCATTCATGCTTTGGAACCCAGACTGATGTTAGTTGGTTTTTTACAATGAGCCAGCAAGTTGTGCCAGGGAAGATAGTCCATTTAAAAGATATAAAAAATGTATCTGGTACCTTTTGTATACTCCCATGGATACATATACATACTATTCCTGCAGGTAAAGCAGCACCATGTTGTATCTCTAATAGTTGTACTACAGACGATGGAGTAGGAAGTTCTTTGACTTCTAATCTCAAAGAACTTGTTAATAGCGAAAAAATGAAAAAACTTCGGCTAGACATGCTTGCTGGGGTAAGAAATAAAGAATGTAAAATATGCTACCAACATGAAGATGCTGGAATATCAAGTTTTAGAAATGCAAGTATAAAAGACTTTGGTCAATATTATGAAGAAGTGATTGAGCAGACAAATGATGATGGCAGTCTAAAAGAATTTAGAATGCGTTATTTCGATATGCGGGTTAGTAATATTTGTAACTTTAAATGTAGAACTTGCGACCAGAATTACAGTTCTCAATGGGAGCAGGAAAATAAAAGGCATAAACATCCGACCATTCATTTTTCTCCTTTACCAAAAAATAAGAATAAACAATTAATATATGATGTTATAGAACAAATTGATTATATGGATGCTGCTTACTTTGCCGGTGGTGAGCCGTTAATTACAGAAGAACACTATATTCTTTTGGAAGAAATGATTCGTCGTAATCGTACTGATATTAAATTAAGATATAACACTAATCTAAGTAATTTGAAGTATAAAGACAAAGACATCTTAAATTTATGGAAAAATTTTAAGAATAAAATTGACATTTATGCCAGTATTGACCATTTTGGAAAACGTGCTGAATACATTAGACATGGCACTGAATGGAATGTTATCGAAAGTAATTTCAAATTGGTACAAAACCAAAAGTTTATTCATTTACAAATCAATACGGTTTTAAGTTTATTCAATCTTTTAACTATAGACGAATTCTACAAATATTTAATTACAAACAGATTATATTCTTGTAACAGCCGAGTGTTTATGTTATACCCTATGAGCAGTCCAGAATATCTAAGCACACATGCGTTACCTAAAGAATATAAATATAAAGGTAAGCAGAGCTTAGAAAGAACGAAACAACTATTAATAGATAATAATTTTAAAAATGCTCATATAGATCAAATAAACAGTGCTATCAACTGGATTGACGCTTCTAGTATCTGGGAAGAACAAAAAGCAGAGTTTAGAAGAGAGACTATAAGAGTAGATAAAATTAGAAATGAGAATTTTTCAAAAGTTTTTCCTGAACTAGCAAATTTGTTAGAAGAAAATAATGACTGAATTTAATAAAGATTATCTATTAAAAGAGTCTAAAGTTTTTTGTATGTTTCCTTGGACGCATCTTAATGTTACTCCGACTGGTGATATATATCCATGTTGTACAACCAGCTACGATGGAACATTTGCCAATGTAAAAAATAGTTCTCTAAAGCAGGCCTTTAATAGCGATAGTATGAAACAGCTTCGTTTGAATATGTTAAATGGTGATAAGACTGACTATTGCAATTTTTGTTATAAGCACGAAGAAGCAGGCCCTCATAGTTTTAGAAAGTATTCAATTGATAATTTTGGTCAGCACTTTGACGAGTTAGTTAATACCACTAATAAGGATGGATCTTTACCTGAATTTAAAATGCTATATTTTGATATTCGCTTTAGAAATATCTGTAACTTCAAATGTAGGACTTGTGGATCTGATTTTAGTAGTCAATGGGCTGCAGAAGAACGTCTTCTACCTGGTAGAGAAAAGTTTCCTATCCTTTTTCAAGCCGATGACGGCAAAGGTACATTAATTGAGGAAGTTCTAGAACACATTGATCATATCGAAATCGCTTACTTTGCTGGTGGCGAACCATTAATCACTGACGAACATTATATTATGTTAGAAGAAATGATACGCAGAGGTAAGACAGATAAAGTTTTAAGATATAATACTAATGCTAGTAACATGAAATATAAAAACCATGATATTCTTAAACTATGGAAACATTTCAAGCGCATTGAATTAAGCTGTTCAATCGACCACTACGGTGAACGAGCGGAATGGCTACGTCATGGTACAAATTGGGGTGAAGTAGAAAGTAACTTAATAACCTTGCGTAATCTTGATTTTGTTAGTTTTCAAATTAATACTGTATTCAGTCTTTTTAATTACCTTACGTTGACTGAGTTTTATACTTACATGAAGGATAAAAAATTGATTAGAGACGGAGACTGGCATACAACTCTGTACCTTGCAGTTAATCCTTTATACTATTCGGCTACTAGTTTGCCTAAGGTTTTAAAAGAACAAGCAAAAGAAAAAAACCTGCAATTGATCAGTTCTCATGGAGAAACTCATCCAAAATTAAATGAGTTGCTCACTAACGCTATAAATTTTGCCAGTGCCAAAGATACATGGGCCGAAGCCAAGGACCAATTTTTCAAACACACACGATATTTGGATAGGATAAGGAACGAAGATTTTTTTAAAACTTTCCCCGAGATTGCCTCGTTAGAGACATTAAATGATTGAAAAAGATAAAATTAAAGAATTGCTTAAAACTGGCAAACATTTTTGTGTATTACCGTGGGTTCATTTCCATTCTTGGCCTAGCGGCAAAGTTATGCCTTGCTGTATAGCTGATAGTGATAAGCCAGTCGGCTATCTGAAGAAAGACGAGTCTATCATCGAAATGATGAATGGTGTAGACTTCAAGCGCCTACGTAGAGACATGCTCGACGATAAGCCCAGTGCTGAATGTAAACGATGTTATGATTTAGAATTACTAGGCACATGGACCATGCGTCAAAGTCATAACAAGAGGAGAGGATTTGAATATCTCGATATAATTTCAAAGACGAACGATGACGGAAGTATCGACGAGTTTAAAATGAAGTACATGGATGTTAGGTTTAGTAATCTTTGTAATATGAAATGCAGAAGCTGTGGTCCAGGATGTTCTAGCCAATGGGCTGAAGAGTATGTTAAAGAAAAATGGGGATACGAGCAGTTAGAAAAGTTTTTTGGGATGAAAACTATTGTTGTCAATAGCAATGAAGATCAAGTTTTTATGACAAAATTAAAACCTTATTTGAAAGATGTTACTGAAGTGTACTTTGCAGGCGGTGAGGTTATCATAACTCCGGAACATTATGAATGTTTAGATTATTGGATTGAAAATCATCTCACAGAACAGGTAGAGCTGACATACACCACCAATTTTAGTGTTTTGAAGTACAAAAATCGGGATCTTATTAAACTTTGGAAAAAGTTTCCTAATATAAAGATCTGGGCTAGTCTTGATGCTGAAGGAAGGCAGGCTGAATTACTCAGAAAAGGTACGAAATGGAATAAAATAGTAGACAATATTAAAAAACTAAGAGAACAGGTACCACATGCAGATTTTCAAATTACTCCTACTATTAGTATATGGAATGTTTTTTTATTTCCAGATTTTTTTGATAAGCTAGTTGCAGAAGGTCTTTTAGATTTTAAAAATCCTCGATGGTATTCTAATGCAAGGTTTAATTTATTAACCTATCCTTGGTGGGCAAACGTTCAAATTTTACCACAGCATGTAAAAGATAAAGTTACAAAAAGATGGAACCAATCTATTGAAAAATATGAATTTAATAGAGATTTAAAAAATGCATTTAAGATGGTGGTTTATAATATCCAATCTGGATCACCAAACAAAGAAGGAATTTTGGAATTTATCAAAGCGAATGAGGAAACAGATAAAATTAGAAAAGAAAATATATTAGATATTATTCCGGAATTAAAAGAGGTTTATGAATGGGCAAAAAGCTAATAGAAATTTATCCCAAAGACAAATATCTTGCTGTAACTTGGCAAGTTAATAATTTTTGTAACTTTAAATGTAGTTATTGTAATCCGGGGAATTGGTCCGGTACTGAAAAAAATAATGGTAATTTAGGTTTATATCTACAGAATTTAGATACGATAATTAATAGATATAAAGACGAAGGTTATAAACATTTTAAATTTTTCTTCAGTGGCGGTGAACCTACTATGTGGAATAATCTTGTTCCTATAAGCGAATGGCTAAGAAAAGAAGTACCACTTTCTACTCTAGCAGTTAACACAAACCTTAGTCGTCCATTAAAGTGGTGGCAGGAACATTATAAATTGTTTGATGACATTGTGGCCAGTTTTCATATTGAATTTTCAAACAAAAAGAAATATACAGAAAATGCTATGTTTTTATGCGATAAGGTAAATTATTTAAGTTGCAAGATGTTGATGCACGATGAAAGATTTTGGGAAGTGGTAGATTTTGGTAAATCGCTGAAAATAAAGCTTCCTAACTATTTTATAGAGTGGACGCCGTTATTTGATGAGATGACTATTAATGCAGGACCTTGGGAATATAAAGATAATGATAAAATTAAGTTTTTACAAGAACATAATGTAGACATGAACTTTACTGTTCCTAAACCAATAAGAGAAAATTCCTGTATTAGTATATCTCGATTTAGTGATAAGACTAAATCAGCAACTAACAGCAACGATGTTATTATAAATCGTCAAAATTTTTTTAGCGGATGGGAGTGTGATGTAGGAGATTCAATTTTTATAAATCCAGCCGGTGCTGTTAGCTTTGCAAGTTGCGGACAGGGAGGTTATACCGGCAATATTTTAGAAGATATTGAAGGTATTGGTCCTAGATCTGTTATCTGTCGTAAACAGCATTGTCATTGCGGCACTGATATTCTAATTCCTAAAAGACTAGTTGAGGAATAATAAATTGGAATATTCGTTAAGAAGCCTAGCAAATCCGAACTTTAAGCCTAAGCAAAGGCCTACCGAAGATGTTGCAGACCTTAGACATCGATCAATGATGGATGCTATAGCGCCTTATGCAAAAAAAGTACAACAGTCTAACATGACTCCAGTATATCTTAATTATAAAACAAGAAATACTAAACTTGTATTAGTTTTATGTCCTGAATGGGCGCCAGAAATGCCTCCATTCAACCTTGCTAGGTTAAGCGGCATAGCTAAAACCGCTGGATATGAAACAAAGATTATAGATCTAAATATACGTGCTCATAATGAATTTGTTTCTGCATGGCATCCTAAGAAAATGTTACCATTTAGATTATGGGACTCTACTAGTAGTTGGCACTGGTTAGGAAATACTTATTTGGAAACTATCCATCCTGTCCTTGAGCCCTTACTTTTACAAGCCTGTGATGAGATTGAAGAAATAAACCCAGATATTGTGGGTTTTAGTGTTTACTATATTAGCGAAGAACCTACAAAGTGGATGTGCCAAGAATTAAAGCGTAGAATGCCCCATTTGAAAATTGCGGTAGGCGGAAGTAATGTACAAAAGAGTTGGTTCCAAATTCAACCTTACTATGATTATGTGGTTAACGGCGAGGGAGAGTTAGCGTTGTTAAAGATTTTAGAAGAAGTTGAAAATAAAATAGAGCATTCAGAGCCGCAGTATATATCACAACCTGTTGATCAAAGAATCAACATCAACGGTCTACCAATGCCCGATTATGAAAGTATTGACTTTAGCCAATATAAGATTCCAAACGGTGTGAATAGTGAAATAAGTAGAGGATGTACAGCCAAGTGTACCTTTTGTGAAGAAACTCATTTTTGGAAATATCGTCAAAGACAGGCCGTAGATTTAATTACTGAAATAGAATGGCTGTATTACAACAAAGGAACTGATGTAATATGGTTTATAGATAGTCTTGTAAATGGCAACCTAAAAGAACTTAGAGCATTTTGCAAGGCTGTGGATGCTAAAGGATTAAAAATTCATTGGACAGGATACGCAAGATGTGATGGTCGAATGGATTTAGAATATTTTAAAGACCTTAAAAAGGGCGGATGTATCGTGCTTAATTACGGAATTGAATCTGGTAGCCAAAAAGTTTTAGATGATATGGATAAAGGAGTGACAATTGCCGAAATGGAGCAAAATTTTAAGGATGGTAAAGAGGTAGGGATTTGGGCATCAACTAATTGGATAATAGGTTTCCCTACAGAAGATAAGCAAGACTTTGCGGATAGCATGACATTTTTATGGCGAAACAGAAATAATAATATTAATAATGTCGGAGCGGGGGTAGGTTTTGGGCTAGGACCAGAAACCATTGTTGGACAAAATCCTGATAAGTTTAATTTGTTGTATCACAAATATCACGGACATTGGATTACTAAAGATTTTAAAAAAGGTGGAACTCATGTGATGACAAGAGTAAAGTCTTTTTATACTTTTCTTGATATGATTTTAGGATTATGTGACCATAAATTTGGTTACCCAATCAGAGATAGTCTTCCTGGCAGGCATTATAACATAATGTTTTTAAATCCAAAGAAAGCCAATTATGTAGATTATGAAAAATTTAATTATGACATTATAAAGCCTAATATTAATCCGTTTGCAGATAGTCTAGTAAATGAAATATGGCCTTTATTGAGGATTTTGTGGAAAACAAGGGGAGGCTATTTTGCTGAAATAAAATTTAATCCAGATATAGATTTAATGGAATTTGGCACACAGTATGGTCCCGGTCTTTATACAGCCGACATTAAATTTATTATTGATGATGAAGGAAAATGGCAGGCAGATTTTAAATATGATTTCAATCAACATATGAGAAATCCAGATGAAGACCATAAATCTAGAGAAAAAGAACGCGAAGGTCCGTTTTACGCACAGGATTATAGTAGAATACAAAGTAATACCGCCACTAGAGCAAGAAGATTAGCCAAACCTAATTGGTCCATTGATACAGGAAGAGATAATACACAATTTGGAGATCTGCTTAAAGAAGAATTATTCCTTAATCAAACTATAGATTTTTCTTTTAAACATCATTATAAAGGAACAGGTGATTGGAGTAATTATCAAGATTTTAAGGTTGAAGTATCTACTAAATCATCGGGGCAGCTTCCAGAAAAAGAAATGATGTTTGCAATTCCTATAGATAAGATAGGTTTTAAAAAAAATGAAACGTAAATTGATGCTAATTTCTGGATGTTCGCATGCCGCTGGGGCTGAAATCGACGGCACCATGGACAGCTCCTATAACAGAGCAAGAAGCTTTGGCAATTTGCTAGCAGTACATTTAGGTAGAACCCCAATTAATATTGCTTCAGCTGGTAGTACAAATGCCACAATCTCTCGGACAATACAAGAGTGGGTAGATAAATTTTATAACGAGCAAGAGCATGATCTAGTTGTATTAATTGCGTGGACTGAAAGCTCTAGAATGGAAATTCCAGTACCGCATTATAAGGCCGACGGTGTTGAGAGAGATTTATATGCAGATTATAGATCAGAATTCTCTAAATATTTCTTTAGAGTCAACCCGGGATGGGCAGGTTTTGACGATTATGAAAAACGAATCGTTAGAGTATGTCACGAGTTTATGGCAAATAACGATGTGTTTTTAGAAATCCTTTCAGCAAATATTGTTTTACAGACGCATTATTATCTGAAATCCAAGAATATTAAGCATCTTATGTGTAATACGATGTTTATGTTTAGTGGAGATTATCATTTTGATTATTATGATAAATTACTGCCTGCTCACCTTTATTATAAAATGCGTGTCAATTCACTTGCTTTTTACGAGAAATATCAAAACATGGATTTTAAAAACCCTAGAGCACAATATTGGCATCATGGAGATGTTCCTCATAGCCTGTATGCCTTAGAATTATTAGAATTTTATAGAGAACTGTATGAAAATTAAAGTAGTTTACGATTGGTGGGGTCCAAAAGGCCCGTTAATAAACAATTATGCGCCTAATATATTACAGTTGGCAGATGCTACCCATAGGGTTAAAATAGACGATTGGAGAAATTATGTTGTGCCTCAAGTAACAACCTCAATCTTCTCTAAAATGAAAGGCTATGAGTTTGCTCCAACTAAAATACTACATTATACTGATGTGTTTGTCTATGAATATTTGTATATTTGGAAACAACATTTAGGCACTATGTGTACACCTGGACATGGTATGATAGAGCAGTCATATATGACACCTGAGGTGCTAAGTTATATTAAAAACTTTCACGGATACATTTTAATAGAAAATACCGTAGAGGCATTTATTACAGGCTTAGATTTGAAATTTATACATGATTATTTTAGCTATCACCAAATTCCATATAGAAAGGTCATTTATCAAACCGGATGCCCTAATGCTGAAGAATGGTACAAGCAATGGGCAGACCACAATAACATCCCTGAAGATAATAGAATGAATGTAATATATTTTGAATGGGTAGAGTGGAATTTAAGCAAATCTCTAATTACCTCGACTATTCCCCAATTACCTAAATTTGAAAATATAAAATATGATTTCATTAGTTTTAATAGGAGATTTAGAAATCATAGGACTGATTTGATTCAATTATTTTATAAACATAATTTGTTAGATAAAAGCCTGTTTAGTATGCCCGATGTCTGCCCAGATAACAAAACCGACCGATGGATAGATAGGTTAAGGCATCAATTTACGCTAAAGATAGGATTAACAACAGACGATCTTAATAATATACAATCTAAGTTGCCCCTTAAGTTTGATAAGATAACAGATGAACATTTGATGGTTCAGGATTCTAATTATGTTAGTCAATATTTTTATAACCAATGCCTTGTTAGTATTGTAACAGAGACTAACTTTGATACAGAAATAATATCTACTACTGAAAAAACTTTTAAACCTATAAAATACAAGCAACCATTTATTATTGTAGGAGCTCCTAAATCATTAGGCTATCTTAAAAAATGGGGGTATAAAACATTCAGTGAGTTTTGGGATGAAAGTTATGATGACATTAATAATCACGACGAAAGGCTGATTAGGATAGGAGAAATCTGTAGAGAAATAAGTGAATGGACTCATGAAAGAAAACAAGATTTTTTCAATAGAACAAGAGAAATAGTTGATCATAACTATCATGTTTTGCTAACCAGATACCCTAACAATTTTAACTGCCAGTTTTGGAATCAACTTTATAATCGATATGCTCAAAATATATAAAGTAGGAATTTATGAAGACGCAGGTCTACACGGAGATGAAATGGTAAAATATTATCACATATATGGCAGAAGTGTTCAAGGTTGGATGACAGAACAGTCTTTCCCTCAAAGGTTACTCCAGCTTTTTAAAGAAATTAAGGATTTTGATCCTGATCATATTATCATAGATTGTCATCAAGAGTGCGATCATAAGTTAATATTTAAAAATGTATATCCTTTTTTGATTTCATACCTAAATCAATACAATAAAAATTGTACCGTAATCACCACAGACTATAGCCAAGAATCACCAAATCCTAGAATTACTCTAGAGGCAAATTACGGGTATTTGCTTGGTTTTTATAGAGATCATTTTGAAAATATAATGGCTGGCAAATGCCCTATTATAAACTATATAGCTCCTTTACTACCAGAAGAATCTCCTACAAAACTTTTTACTTGTTATAATCATAGGGCCTCAATACATAGACTCAAAATGGTAGATGCGCTGGTGAGAGAAAATCTTTTAGATAAAGGCATAGTAACATATGCTTATCCACACATCTACTGGCATAAAAGCAATGACGATACTATAACTTGGAAGTATCATGATAGGTCCATTTTACGAGATGAACCAGATTTCAAATATAGGTCATCATTGGAGCAAACTGGAAATTATCTACCTCGAAGCTTTATGACAGCATGGTTTGACATTGTAACAGAAAGCCGAGCAGATCCTTATGAGTTTTTTGTAACAGAAAAAACGCTTAAATCCTTATTTGCATTTAAGCCATTTATGATTTTAGGTCCTAAAGGTTTCCATCATCATTTAGTTGAAAAGTATGATCTAGAGCTTTACACAGAGTGGTTTAATTATGATTTTGACTTATTAGATAATGTAGATGACAGAGTTGAAGGAATCATTGATAATGTGAAAAGGTTAATGGAACTAAATCAATGGCAGTTGAAAGATTTGCGTCATCGAGCTATGGTTAAATTAATAAAAAATAAATTAGCTTTAACTAATATTATTTTCGATAAGTATAGAATTATTCCAAAATGCCTTCAGGGCATGTTTGATAAAAAATTAAATGTTGATTACGAGGTAAAGGGAATTGAGCCAGAGTTTGTTAACCATATGAAAACATTAGGATGGTAAAATGGAAAAAGTGTTAGTTTGCGGAGCGGGAGGGTTTATTGGTAATCACTTGGTTAATGATTTAAAAGCAAGAGGATACTATGTTGTAGGTGTAGATTTAAAATATCCCGAATATTCAGAAACCAAGGCCGATAAGTTTTTTAAATTAGATTTAAGATCTAAATCTAATGTTCAAGCAGTTCTAACTGAAGATATTGTTCAGGTTTATCAATTAGCAGCAGACATGGGCGGTGCCGGGTTTATCTTTACGGGTAACAATGATGCCGACATCATGTACAATTCCTCCCAGATAAATCTAAATGTAGTCAGTGTTATGGTTGAAAAAGGAGTAAAAAACGTTTTTTATAGTTCTAGTGCATGTATATATCCCGAACGCAATCAAATAGACCCAAATAATCCTAATTGTGAAGAATCAAGTGCTTATCCAGCAGATCCTGATAGCGAGTACGGCTGGGAAAAATTGTTTAGTGAAAGGCTCTACATGGCATATGCTAGAAATTATGGGCTTAATGTTAGAATAGCTCGCTTTCATAACGTGTTTGGACCATATGGAGCATATAATAATGGACGGGAGAAAGCACCTGCTGCCTTATGCCGTAAGGTAGCAGAAGCGATTGACTCAGTTGAAATATGGGGATTAGGTACGCAAACACGAAGTTTTTTATATATAGATCAATGTATAGAAGGTATTCATAGGTTGGTGGCTAGTTCTTATAATAAACCTGTGAACCTAGGTAGCGAGAGGATGATCAGCATAAATGACCTTGCCACATTGATAGCCGATATAGCAGGTAAATTTATAACGATAAACAATGTACCGGGCCCTATGGGCGTTATGGGTAGAAATAGTGATAACAATTTAATTAGATCAGTCCTTCAATGGGCGCCTGAAGAAAACTTAGAAAAAGGGTTGAAGGAAACATATGCATGGATAGCCGGAAAACTTTAACCCCATCATATGCCTTTGAATTTAAAAGGCTAGCGTTTGTTATAAATGACCATCCAAATTATGACGGAACTCAGGAAGTAGATTTTATATTGGACGCAGAAAAAAATGCTTATATGGAGTCTCTAAAAAACTTTAGTCTAAATTATCACTATCGGCATAAAAAAATGTCCTATAAAATGAATTACTTAGGATATAGAACTAAAAATTTCAATGACATAGACCAAAATAATTTCTTTATATCTTTAGGGTGTAGTTTTACAGAGGGTGTGGGTATTGCGGAAGATGAAATATGGTGTAATCAATTATCACAAAATTTAGGAATTGATTGCTTTAATTTAGGTAAAGGAGGATCGGGCTGCGAATTAGTATATCTTAATTCTTTTTGCTTTTTAAAAAATAGCCCAGTTAAACCTAAATTTGTTGTAATACAATGGCCGTCCTATGCAAGAATATCAATTCGTAGCTTAGAAATATTTCATACATGTTTACCTAATGATAAAACAATATACGCTGATTACTATGCAAAAGAAATTGAATCTGGTAGATTTGCCTATGTTGTCTATCTCGCTATGCAATCTACTTTATTGGCGTGGCATCTTGCCGATGTGCCTGTCTACTCTTGGTCTATGGATATCGGAATAAATAGTTGGACAAATCTTTGTGTGAGCCCGGAACCTGAAGATCTTGAGCCCGAAAATATGGCTCGTGATCAAAGACATTTTGGTGCTGGATATCATAAAAGAGTAGCTAACATGTTAGAAAACATTATTGGATTCGACAATGAAAATCGGCTTTTTCGGTGATAGTTATATTGATATTAGTAAATTAGAATGGTTTGAGTTTGACGAAAGGTTAGACCAACATTATGGAAATTTTTAAATGAAGAAATACATTGTGGGGTTAGGCTGTAGTTGGACCCAGGGTGAGGGTGGATATTCTGAAAAGGTCTGGGAAGATCACGGCGGTCGAGTTCAAGTTAGAGGTCGTGATGATTACTATCTAAGAAAAATGGAACATGAAAACAGTTGGGTCAACGTATTAGCCAGGGACCATTTTTCAGACCATGAGTCTGTAAATTTAGGTATAAGGGGTATAGGGAACTCTGCTGCTTACACCCAACTTTACTTTTGTGACAAGATAGATTGGAATAATAGCACAGGCATTATTGTTTTTATGCTGTCAGGCGTTGAAAGGTTTGATTATATTAGCCCTAGTCCTTTAAATACAAATAAACAAGACGATTATTACAGTAACAACATTTACAAACATTACAAGTACTGGACACTTTGGCCCTTTCCTATGAACAGTGGGCAATTAAAAGGCCTACAAGATGCCTACGCTTTAGATCTTTACAGTGAATCTTTTTGTGCCATGAATACTTTATTCGCAGTTTTAAACGCACAGATGTGGGCAAAATCTCATGGTTATAAGTTTGTTCTCGCTAATTCATTTAATCACCGTAATGCTGATTTAGGGTTTGTTGGGTGGTTTAAGCAGTATGCGCCTGGACTATTTGACAAGGTAAATTGGAATAATTATATACACAATTTTGTAGACTATGAAGCATTCGTTCAGCTGTTAGTAAGAAAAGATGGATTTATTCCAGAACAAGACTGGAGAGGGTTTTATGAACCTTATAGCAAAAATACTTGGCCTACTAAATATCTTACCAATTGCGAAGGTGCTCATCCCACTCTAGAAGGCTATAAAGAAATTGGTAAAGAATTAGCACAATTTATCAAAAACAATGCAATCTAATCTAAAAAAAAAGTCAGTTTTGTAAATCCTAACTTCCAGCAAGGACCGAAGGAGTTCAATGCTTACTACCTTCCCTACAGCCCTGCTGTACTATGGAGCTATGTACAGCAGTTTGATCATATTGTAGAACATTTTGAATTAGGTGATTTCGTATGGAGAAGGGATCCAATTGAACAGGTGGTAGATCTTCTTAAAGATTGCGCCATTGTAGGATTTAGCACCTATGTGTGGAATCGTAATTATAATAATGTTTTAGCAAGAGAGTTAAAAAAAGTAAACCCTAACATCTTTATCGTAGTAGGCGGTCCTGAATACCCAATTGAGAAACCAGAATTCTTCAAGAAGTTTCCTTATATAGATATTTGTGTAAAAATGGAAGGGGAAATAAGTTTTAGGAAAATATTAGAAAAGCATATAGAAAATGCTAATAATTACACGGATATACCAGGTCTTTTAGTTAACAATAACACAGAAACTATTGATACAGGAAACGGAGTAAGGATTGATGATCTAGACAGTATCCCGAGCCCTTACCTAATAGAAATATTTGATAAACTCATGAAGAAGTTTCCTGAAGTACGGTGGAACGCTACATTAGAAACTAACAGAGGTTGCCCATATGCTTGTACATTTTGTGATTGGGGTAGCTTGACTTATAACAAGGTTAAGAAATTTAATTTAGAAAGAGTTTACGCAGAATTAGAATGGATCGGTAAAAATGCCTGCGATTTCGTTAGCCTAACTGATGCTAATTTTGGCATATTTCCAGAAAGAGATAACCTTATAGCGGATAAATTGATCGAGGTCCAGAAAATTTACGGAAATCCTAAAGCATATACCATAGCTTGGGCTAAAAACCAAAAGAAGGAAGTTGTTGATATTGTTAAAAAATTAATCTATGACGGTGGTGCTAAGATAGGATTAAATCTCAGCGTACAAAGCATGGATGATAATGTTTTAGAAATTATTAAACGTAAAAATCTGGAGATTAATAAGATACAAGAAGTTTTCGATCTTTGTGAAGAATATAATATTCCTCTATATACTGAATTAATTTTAGGCTTACCCGGTGAAAGTTTAGAAACATGGAAACAAAACTTTTATAAACTATATGAAGCTGGTAATCATACCGGTATCACTGTCTACCAAGCACAGTTATTAGAAAATGCCGAAATGAATCTTTTACAAAAGAAATTATATAAAATTCAAAGCACCATAGTTTATGACTATCTTGTAGGCACTTACAATGAACATGAAGTTAAAGAAGGTATCGAAGTTATTACATCTACCAAAGACATGCCTTTTGAGGACATGATTAGAGCTCAAATCTTTAGCTGGTTTATGAATACTTTTCATATTAATGGTATGACTAATTTTATAAGCCGTTATTTACATAAAGCACATGACTTACCATACAGTGAATTTTACAATGACCTATTTGATTTTATTAAGAACGATGATTGGTTTAAAAAAGAAATAGATAGAATAGAAGAACATTATAAAAACTGGACACAAAACGGTAGGATTGATCACGAGCTAGTTCGAGGTATTGAGATACACGGATGGAACCTTATTCACAGTACTATGATATACCTTCATAGCGAAGATAAACACTCACATGTTTTTGATGTTATAGAAAAATTCTTATCAAAATATAATCTTGACAAGGATTTGCTAAATGATTTGATGCTTTTACAAAGAACCTTCCTTATAGATCATAAAAAGATTAATGAATACCCTAAAACAATTGCCCTTAATAATAATGTACTAGGATATGTTCAGCATGACGAAGAGATATCATCAATGGCTAAGATTGAGCTGGAATTTCCAGAAGATAAGAAAATGGGCTTACAGCGGTTCTGTGAACAAATATTTTTTGCAAGGCGCCGTAATTTTGGAAAGGCGTGGATAACTAAATTATGAAACGTTTGTTTACCTACGGATGTAGTTTTACATCTTACCTGTGGCCCACTTGGCCTTCGTTTTTAACAAAAAACTTTGATATAGTGTACAACAGAGGTCAAGCTGGCGCAGGAAACGAATTTATTTTTCATAGCATTGTTAATGATTTAAAACAATTCGAAATTAATTCTAAAGATCATATAATGGTGATGTGGACTAGTTTTTATAGGATGGACTGCTGCCTAGATCATACTCAATGGAGTACTCCTGGAAACTTAGCGTTTCACAAGGATTTTGATGTTTTAAATCAATATATTTTGCCCGACGGTTCTATCTATAAGACATTTAATTACATAAACGCTATTATAGATCTCCTTAAATTAAAAAATATAAAATTTAATTTTTTTGATGCGTTTGATTTATTTAACTTTCGCGATTCAGAAGAATTACCTAGGGGTGTTAATTTCACTATCGAAGCTTATCCTAAACATATGAAATTATTAGAGCTTAAAGAAAAATATTTTAGTTTACCTTATTGGCCTACAGCACTTAAGGAAGGGATTGTAGAAACCTACCAAGTTAACGACCAAGGTAACATAAATCCGGACGGACATCCGTCTATAAAGATGACTATCTGGCTATTAAAGAATATTATTCAACCACATTTAGATTTTGGCATTAACCCTTATGTTTATGAATTAGGAAACGCCATTCATACTGAAATTTTAAACAAATCACCTATGAAATTTCCAGAATGGCCTAGAGAAATTATGAATTTTACCTGCTTTGATAAAATAGTAATGTACAAACAGGATAATCTAGAGCTATATTTAGATTTCTATATTTCTTGCAATAAGACCTGAATAATTAAAAGTGTATTTAACCATGAACTACTATCCTGTTAACAAAGATGCTTTAAGCAACGGTCAGATCGACAGCAAGCTCTGGTTATGTGAGCAATTAGAAAATTTGTTTGATCAAATAGACACTATTTGGATCTATGGTGGATGGTACGGCCTAACTGCTTTCTTATTAAGATCTAGAAATAAAGTTCGTATAAGCAAAATTTATAGCTTAGATGTAGATCCTGCTTGCGAAGAGGTAGCAGACATGATAAACGAGAATTGGGTATTTAAGGAATGGCAGTTCAAAGCCTTTACACATAATTGTAATTTGCCATTTAAAAAAGATTTTCCTGATCTAATTATTAACACCAGTACAGAACATTTTGACAGTATGGATTGGTATCATAGAATTCCTAAAGGTACCTGTGTGGCTTTACAAGGAAATAATATGAAACATGACGATCATATTATCAATTGTAATTCACTTGAAGAATTCCAACACATCTTTAGCCTGAGTGATGTACTATATAAAGGTCAGATTGATTTTGAATATCCTACATGGTCTTTTACAAGATTTATGGTAATCGGCATAAAATAATCTAAAAAAGGCTTGTTTTTGCCCTCTTTTTAGTATAAAATAACCCTTTGTAGTATAACTAATCTTACCGCTAACGAAAAAGGAGGTCTAAATGACTGAAATTACGCTAGAGAGGGATGATTCAAACCAAAAGAAGCATAGATTTATATTATGGTCTATGATGGTACCGCTAATGTGCCTGGGTTTGTATATTTCTGTCAATCTATTAACATGGGCTGTAAACCACAGAATTATGAAGGTGGAAACTATAGAGGCCAGCGATGTTACTGCTAAGATGAGAGAGCGCCAGCTTGGTTGCTTGGCCAAAAACATTTATCACGAGGCAGGAGCAGAGCCCTTTGAAGGCAAGGTTGCTGTGGCACAGGTCACAGTTAATCGAGCTGAAAACAGTAATTTCCCTGGAGATATCTGTAAAGTTGTCTACCAAAAAAATCAATTCTATGAAAAGGCTCTTTGTCAGTTTAGTTGGGTGTGCGATAATAGCTCTAACTTTAGGCCTAAGCACCCTGACGTTTATCAAGAAAGCATGGAAGTAGCCAAAAAGGTCTTGCTAGAAGGGTTTAGGTTACCTAGTCTAACTCATGCTCTTTACTTTCACGCAGATTATATTAATCCTGGATGGAAACGTCAAAAGGTGGCTCATATCGGGCGCCACATATTTTACAAATAAGGAATTATGATGATTGCTAAAGTTTTAGAGTTTATAGCTAAATTGCCTGCCAATGCCTTTGAATTCCTGAAAGATCATTTAGCCAGGCTCAGTGCTAACACACTAGGATGGCTAACTATTGTACTTTTACATTTTGCCAGTTTACCTACTCTGTTGGCAGTGCTTATGGCACAGAATGACAAGCTACCTCCTGTTGATCTTATGATCTTTGTGTATAGTGGGTTGATTACCCTATTCTTTAAGAATCTAATTGAACGCAACTTTTTAAACATTGCTACCATATGTATGGGATTTTGTGCTCAAACAGTGATTATGAGTTTGATACTGTTCAAATAAATAGATTAATGCGAATAGAAGAATTATTAGAAAAGAAGCTAGCTACCCCTACTCAAAGCCAATGCTCAGTTGGGCATAGCCGCCTTAGCAATGTACGTTACGCCCAATGTGTTAGCCATGGGTTGCTCAAGCATGATTCAGATCATACTGCGGGAACAGGTAAGCAGGGCAAGAAAGGATCTGGAGTAAAGCTAAAGGGCAAGCGTATGAAAAGCGAAATCCATGGCGGTTATGTAAAAGATTACGACGGCAAATAAAATTCTTTAACCTTTCCAAGTAGAATTTCAGAAAATCGATTATGGAATTCTAAATCATCATGCCCACAAGGCAATGTATTTAATCCATGTCTAACAGAAGAAATGCCATTTAAATGACGATGGTCGTAAACATAATCTAGCATAGGTTGTAATCTTCTTCCTAGAGCTGTATCTTTTATACCAGGGAAATAGTCTTCATCAGGTGAACATATGTCTATCATCAAATAAGAATCTTGCCTAAGCTCAAATAAAGTTTTCACCTGTGTTTTAAAAAGCAAAGTTTTTCTTCCGTGATCTTCTGTATTCCATTCTTCTAGAACTAATCTTTGATAAGAATTAGTTATATCTTTAATAGATTTTGCTTGAATCACTACATCATAATCATTTTTTTTATTGAACCAGCCTTCCCTTCTCCAATATTGGCTCCATCCTATGACCCATAAAGGTTTGATCGTAGGTAGCATTTCTAGATAAACATATTCGTATGTGCTTCTGCAAATATAATCATTACCAGAACCGGGTTTGGCTAAATTTATAACTGGGATTCCTAGTTTTTTTCCTAACTGATAAGGCCACCCGTTTGTTTCTCTATCCGTTAAATTTTGGCAATAGGTATAGCTACATCCGTTAGTTATTAAATGTGTAATCATTTAAAACCTTATATCTAAATTACTTGCAATGCGAAGCAACTCTTCGTGTTCTACATTAATTAATTTGCTATCCAAATTATAGATCTTATCTTCTGAAGCTAGCTCTTCTAATCCCAATATTTCTAGCAATTCATATAAGGAAATGGGCTCATCACGCATGTTGCTGACCCATATACAGGTTAGCATACTACAGGCAAACACTCGTTCATCCTCTAATACGTTATTATCTTCGCACCACTTTACACTTTTAGCTAGATAGTAATCTATGTCTGCTATCCTAGTTTCAAGCTGACGGATCCAAGTTTGTGTATCAGCTCGGGACCAAGATCTATACATTGAAGCTTTCACCACAACCACAACGATTTTTTTCGTTAGGATTGCGAAATTCAAAGCCTTCATTGAGCCCTTGCTTGACCCAATCCATTTCTAACCCATCAACATACACAAGGCTTTTACCGTCTACATAAACTTTGACACCGTAACTATCATAGACAAACTGATCTCTAGTCAATGTTGGGTTATCCACATATTCTAGCACATAGGCCAGGCCACTACATCCTGTAGTTTTTACTCCTACACGTATGCCTAATCCCTTACCACGTTTAGCCAAGTTGGCTTTAACACGTTCTGCGGCTGTTTCAGTTAACGAGATCATGTTTTTGTTTGTAGTCAGCGATGGCTGCACGGATGGCATCTTCGGCCAAAATGCTGCAATGTATCTTCACCGGCGGGAGAGCCAATTCTTCAGCGATATGAGTATTTTTGATTGACCCAGCTTGGTCTAGAGTTTTTCCTTTGACCCATTCTGTAACTATTGAACTACTTGCAATCGCCGAACCACAACCGTACGTCTTGAAGCGAGCATCAGTGATGATACCAGTTTGGTCATCTACCTTTATTTGTAATTTCATAACATCCCCGCAAGCAGGTGCACCTACCATACCTGTGCCAACACTGGTATCATCTTTGCTAAATGAACCTACATTCCGGGGGTTTTCATAGTGATCAATAACCTGTTTTGAATACGCCATACAAGCTCCTTTTTGTAAGTATAGCATATTTACCAGATAAATATCAACATGATAAACATTACAACTCCTGCCCAATATAAGATTATAGAATTACTTAAAGAAGAAAATAATCCTAATCTTAAACTAAGGACCTTCGTTCAAGGCGGCGGTTGCTCTGGTTTCAGTTATGGTTTTACCTTTGATGAAGACCAGGCGGAGGACGATTGGGAAGTTCCAATAGGCAATTTTAAAGTTTTGGTTGATAGCATGAGTATGCAGTACTTGCAGGGCGCAGAAATTGACTTCAAAGACGATCTAGAAGGCGCTAATTTTAGCATAAAAAATCCCAATGCCCAAACTACCTGCGGATGCGGCAGTAGTTTCAGTGTGTAATTTGAACATTTTACACTTGACAAAAACTCTAAAAGGCCGTATACTAAAATAGTCATAAACCAATTACGAGAAAGTTATGAGTCATTGCGATAGCATTATCCGCATACTAGAAGATCACAATAGTCGTATTAATAAAGAAGCAATTATTGAGGCAGAAGCACAAGCAAATAATCAAGAATTGTTTACAGGCTTTAGGTGGTGTTTAAGTCCATACATCACCTTTGGTGTTAAGAAGGTGCCCTCACATGGCGGGCCCAATGGGCAAGGACTACCCTGGGAAGCATTCGAAGAATTGCTCAACCTTCTTAGCACCCGCCAAATTACTGGGCATGATGCCCGTGATGCTATAGAGTTTGCCCTGTCCGCTAGCACACAATCACAGTGGAACGATTGGTATCGCCGTATCCTTATCAAGGACCTACGCTGTGGGATCAGTGAGAAAACTGTTAACAAAGTGCTCAAAGGCTTTACTGACATTGAACCTGTGCCTGTATTTGACTGTATGCTGGCTCATGACGGTGCTAATCACGAAAAGAAAATCACAGGTAAGAAGCTGCTTGAACCTAAATTAGATGGTGTGAGAGTCATTACTATTGTGGATATTGAACACAATACTGTTACCCAATACAGTCGCAATGGTAAAATTCTAGAAAACTTTAGGCATATCACAGATGGACTGGCCAAGTATATACACAAGTTTGGACGCAGTTATGTACTAGATGGTGAGATTGTATCAACCAGTTTTCAAGCACTGATGAAGCAGGTACATCGTAAGGATAATGTGCAGGCCAATGATGCTGTGCTGTGCCTATTTGATATTCTGCCCCTAAGCGAGTTCAAGCTTGGACAGAGTGTGATGGGACAGCGCCGTCGAAGTAGACTGCTCAAAGATTTTAAGGATATATTTGATAAAGTAGGCAATATTGATCTTATTACACAAGAGGAAATTGACCTAGATACCTATGTAGGTCAACTTGAATTCAAACAGTATAACCAAGAGGCTATAGATCGTGGTTTTGAAGGTATTATGATCAAGGATCCTGAAGCTCAATATGAATGTAAAAGATCCGTCAGTTGGCTTAAACAGAAACCCTTCATTGAAGTTTCTCTGGCGGTAACTGATGTGGAAGAAGGTACTGGCCGCAATTCGGGCAGACTGGGTGCATTGGTCCTAGAGGGTATTGATGACGATAGACAGATCCGAGTCAATTGTGGCTCGGGTTTTAGTGACTGTGATCGTAAAGAATTTTGGTTAGGGCGTGATAGACTATTTGGTCAAGTGGTGGAAGTCCGTGCAGATGCTATTACACAGAATCAAGATGGTAGTTATTCTCTACGTTTTCCTAGGTTTTTAAGGTTTAGGGGATTTACTGCGGGCGAGAAACTTTGAATAGTTGGCAGATTTTCTTTGACAATCCCGGACGCAGAAGCCTTAGATGGAATCATCACTTTCCGATCTACGACAAACATTTTGCCTCCTGGAAAAATAAATCTTTGACCTTCTTTGAAATTGGAGTGTTTGAAGGAGGTAGTGGACCTCTTTGGAGCAAGTATTTTGGCACAATGGCCACTGTGGTTGGTATAGATATTAATCCAGATTGTAAACGATTTCAAACAGATTATTTCCAAGTGAGAATAGGTGATCAAAGTGACCCTATTTTCCTGCAAAGTCTTATAGATGAATTTGGTAACCCCGACTGTGTTTTAGATGATGGTAGCCACAAACAATCGCATATCTATCAAACATTTGAATGTTTTTATCCTAAAATGCACTTGAATAGTGTGTATATGATAGAAGATCTACACTGTTCATATCGAACTGACTATGAAGGTGGACTTGATCTAGACACTGCTTTTATGAATCGCACTAAAAATTATCTAGATCAATTAAATTATAGACATTGCCAAGATATTACACTAGATCCTCTTATGAAGGATACATTCTGTATTTCCTGCTATGACAGCATAGTGGTGTTTGAAAAGGGCAAGGTATATAAACATGGTCCAATTCAAAGTGGAAGGTCTTAAATATGTATTTAGGAGTATCTAGTTAGTGCCAAAAGAAGAACAGATAGCAATTGAAGGAGTTGTACAAGAAGTATTACCCAATGCCATGTTTAGGGTAAAAATAAATCAAGGTCCAGTTATACTAGGACATATCAGCGGCAAGATGCGCCAAAATAAAATACAAATCTTAGCAGGTGATAAGGTCAAAATGGAAATGAGCCCTTATGATCTGAGCAAAGGGCGTATTGTGTTTAGAGAACGCTAGCACAGATAGTCCGCCCAGCTAGGATGGGCTAAATCCCACTTGAGTCGTTTACGCTTTTCTGCCAATTGAAAGTAGGAAGGTTTCCAAGGTTTGGTCTTTGGTACAATGCCACTCTTATTTCCCTTGGTAGAATTGCATTGGTGGCAGGCTGTAGTACAATTTTCCCAAGAGGTACGCCCGCCAAGACTAATGGGCAGCACATGATCTAGGGTCACAGTCTTTTTATTCACCGATATGCCACAATATTGGCAATGATAGTCATCTCGTAAAAAAACGTTTGGCTTGCTGAATCTAATACCAGATTTCTTTTTTTGGTATTCTTTGAGCAGCATGACAGCAGGCACACGAGTAGACCAACGTGCAGATCTAACAATCCAATTATCATACCATTCTAGCGGTGCGGCCTTGTCACTGACTAGGTAACGTATCGATTCTTGCCAAGAAATTGTGCTAAGAGGCACTAGACATACAGGACTAGCATCAGCATTCAATATCAGCGTGGCCATACATTTATTTACTAGCCTTCAAAAACTTCTGTAATTTAGGCTTATAAAAAGACTCAAACACCGCTAAATACTGGATCGAGGGCAATCTACATGGCGATTCAGTATGTAAACACAGGAACAAGTGCAAATTCTGGTGATGGCGACAGTCTGCGCACGTCATTTACTAAGATTAATCGTAATTTTCAAGAAATAACCACTCTTTTAGGCAGCACTGCCAGTGAAGTCACAGAACTGGTTCAGGATAGGGTACAATCACTATTCGTTCATTCTAGTCATACTGGATTAATAGCCAGCTATGATGACTACAACAACCGGATTGTGTTCACAACGACCAATACGGTGTTAATTACAGGGCCTACTGGCCCACAGGGACCACAAGGAGCCACAGGCGTAACAGGTTCTACTGGTGCTATGGGATCAACAGGTACTACTGGTGCTACAGGACCAATTGGTGCTACTGGTCCAGTTGTACCATTTATTTTTGATGGAGGAAGTCCTACAAGCACATATTTCGTAGGACCGGCATTTGACTGCGGTGAGGTAACTTAATTATGCCAAATATTCAATTTCAATTTAGACGAGGCACAGCCTCACAATGGACTGCTGCCAATCCAACTCTAGCTTCTGGCGAGATGGGAATAGAAATAGACACAAATTTTTTTAAAATAGGCGATGGGTCTACAGCATGGAATTCATTAACATATGGTGGACTTCAAGGGACTTCGGGGGCTACAGGACCACAGGGAGTAACAGGACCGCAAGGTCCCCAGGGTCCTAGTGGCGTTAGTAATGTAGCGGGACCACAGGGACCACAGGGACCACAAGGTTCAGTTGGTCCACAAGGACCCAGCGGTGTCAATGGCGCCACGGGACCTCAGGGACCTAGTTGGACCACAGATCAAAATAGCCAACTCAACACCACAGGCAGCGTAACCTTTGCCAACATTACTATTACAAATACAGCAACTTTTTTAGGTGATATCGTAGGCGGAGTATATCAAGGATATGATGACCTTAGTCTTATAAAAGACACACCAGATGAATTAAACATTACTATCCGAAATTTACATAATGATGGTTCCAGTGTGATTAGGTTTGAAGACAATTATACTGGTGGGTTGCATATCAGCCATCAAAATTCTACCAAAAGTGCCGGAAGTTTAATTGCAGGGCAAAACTATATCCATGGTGAAACACCTAGTGGTGTGTTAAACATAGGCTTATACGGTGACATCAACTTTTTTGCTGATTCAAACAAATATTCTAATGTTGGCGATTACACTACATCAAGTCTTCAAATTACAGCAGTTGATAGAACTGTGAGAATAAATGAAACTGCCTATACTACGCATTTAATACCTCAAATAGATCTAACCTATGATCTAGGTTCAACCAGTAGCCAGTGGCGTAGTCTTTATGTAGGAACCAGCACAATCTTTATAGGTGGTGTTCCTATATCTGTAAATTTAACCAATAACACTCTCGTAGTAGGTGCAGATCCTGGCACAGCCCCAACTACTGCTACAAATTTAGCCACAGAAAGTTACGTTATTGAGTATGTTAGTCAATTAGGAGGTGGTGGTTCGCCCGGACCACAAGGACCATCCGGCCCAACAGGACCAAGTGGAGCTAACGGCTCAATTGGATCAACTGGACCACAGGGACCCAGCGGAGTCGCAGGACCACAGGGACCCAGCGGAGTCGCAGGACCACAGGGACCAGAAGGACCACAGGGACCCAGCGGAGTTGCAGGACCACAGGGACCAGAAGGACCCAGCGGAGTTGCAGGACCACAAGGCCCAGAAGGACCACAGGGACCACAGGGAGATCCAGGACCACAAGGCCCAGAAGGAC
>Ga0214917_10001328_pt1 | contig 31862 bp, 27 predicted proteins | sample LL_1208_BB_MetaG_FD_177983 | JGI IMG/M metagenome (GOLD analysis project Ga0214917, IMG submission 177983) | Freshwater microbial communities from Lake Lanier, Atlanta, Georgia, United States - LL_1208_BB | ecosystem: Environmental > Aquatic > Freshwater > Lake | place: USA: Georgia | collected... | reverse complement strand
AGCCAACTGATTCTTCAAGCATGGAACCCCAAGTAGGGGTTGGAGGCACCACTGAGATTCCAAGGTAAGCAAGGGCGGCCTCAGCACCAATTAGTCCCGGCATTGCGATAGTTGCATAAACCAAAATAGGTGCCCAAAGATTTGGCAATAGCTCGCGAAACAAAATCCTTCGATTACTCGAACCAATGGAAACGGCTGCCTCGACGAATTCTCGTTCGCGCAACGAAAGTACCTGGCCACGAATTAACCTCGCTAGGTAAGGCCAGCCAAAGATGCTCAGTACCAAAATCAAAGTTGTAATACGTGAGGGATTTCCTTCCGGTAATCCCCAAGCCTGTAGGCGCTGTTCCAAAACTGGCGACATGGCAATAATTACGAGGAGTAACGGGAATGCAAGTGTGATGTCCATGAACCGGCTTAATAAAGTATCGGTTCTGCCACGAGAATAACCAGAAACGATTCCAACTACTGTTCCAACCACAACGGTAATTAGCGTTGCAGATAGTGCGATAAACAATGAGATGCGCGTGCCGAATAACAGTCGAGCCGAAATGTCACGACCTGTTAGTGGCTCAACTCCAAGCGGATGCTCTAAAGAAACCCCGCCAAATGGACCAAGCGGCAAACTTCCGGCATCACTTAGCAAATCAGTGTTGAAATCGTAAGGATTAACGCCAATCCACTTAGAAATCAATGGCCCAAAGGCAGCAATGAACAGGATAAATACCAGAACAAAAATGCTGACAACTGCAACCCGATCTTTGCGCAGCCGAGCCCACGCCAGCTGTCGCAGGGTTCGCCCAACGACAGCCTGTGTTTCAGTGGCTTCGACTAACGACATTTTCGATTTGCCTTCCAGTTGTTCACCTTTAATTCACCTTTTGAAGTCTATTTGGATACTGTGGGCTACGAGTACTCGAATAGGGGAATAACCATAAGTATTGCGAGAGAAAAGGCCTATTTTTATGGCAAAATTTCGCGCTTTCCGATATTTACCAGGTCATATTGATTACCAAGTGCGATCTGAGCGTAGACGTTTGTGAGTGAGTCAGGCCGATACAGCACGATGCGATCTACGGCATACGGAAGGTAAACAGATTCCTGCATAACCAACTTTTCGATTTCGCGATTTAGTCGTGCGGTTTCTACTGCCGAATCAGATGCATCCAACAAATCAAGAAGAGAGTTAATCTCATCAAGGTTGAGTTCCGCAAAGTTCTGATTTGACGAAGGTTTAATTTTTCGCCCATCGACAAGCGGTGCCCAGTAAGAGTATGCAGATGAATAATCTGGTCCCCAACCAGAAGATGCCAGCCCTATTGCTTGAGCGCTCATCGTTTCTGGAGAGCCGATACCTGTTGTGAAGTACTCCGCAAAATTCGCAAACTCGACTGGATCTACAACTATTCCAACTCGTGCCAAACTCTTTTGCACTGAAAGAAATATGTCTTTTCCAATACCAATTGCAACGTAAGCCATATTGATTTGGAAACCGTCTGGGTAACCGCACTGAGCCAGACTTTGCTTTGCCTTGCGCAAGTTTCCAGTTTCGTCCCTACCACTTGGATAAGGATTGTATGAACTATCGAACCCTAAAATCGTTGGCGGGCTTAGCGAGTGCGCAACCGCTGTAGTCGCACTCCCCCCGCGAATATTTTGGAGATCAAATTTGTCTAACGCAAAAAAGATTGCATCTCGACAAGGGGCTCGATCTAGCGGAGGAACGGTCGGGTTAACTACAAGAAAATTAACAAAACTCATTTCTGGATTATCGATAAGTGCACGTTGAGATTTATCAGCTAAAGTTGCATCGCGTGCGGTGGGGGCTAGCCCATAATTTAACTTCACATCAATCTCGCCAGCGAGTAACGCTTGATCTGTGGAGTCTGCATCTGGAAAAACTTTCCAAGACATGGCGTCAACCTTTGGAATTCGGATTCCGTCTGATTCCTGAGTCCAAAGTGCATTTCTTGTAAACGAATACTGCAAACCCGCTTGGTCAATAGTTAGAACGAACGGTCCATTTGATGCTGGATTAGCTGCATAATTCGAGCCAGCAGCAAGTAATGACAAATCGCGCGCCTTCTGAATAGGTGCATATTGTGGGGTAGCGAGCAAACGCGGGAATTCATTGAAGGGTCTATTTAAATTAAAAACAATGGTTTTTTCATCTGGTGTAACGATTGAAACTAAATCTTCTTTTGGAGCTACATACGGGCCTTTGTAATCGGGCACACCACCGCTACAAGTGCTTAGGAGACATAATGTGTCCAGCGCAACCGGACTTTGCAGTGAGTCATCAAATAAACGTTGTATCGAATACTTAACATCGGTAGTTGTCACCGGAGAACCATCGCTCCAAAACACATCGGTCCGAAGTCTAAAAGTCCAGGTAGTCTTGTCCGAATTTGAAACTGGCAGGTCAGTAACTAAATCAGGAACCACAATTAGTCCTTCTTCACCTGGCTTGCCTGCAAATGCCATTAAGTTTCGGGAAAACGCACGGTGAACTACAGCGCACCAAGGATCGAAAGTTTGCGCTGGATCTAGCGAGTCACACGGTGCCGACGACCCTAGTCGAAGTAATCCACCGGGAGTATCGCCATTTCCGACAGCACGAGTTAGACCTGCATTAAATCCGCCTGGTGAATTACTAACAATTATTGATCCACTCAAAAATGCAACACTTACAAATGCGATTCCTGCGAGTGTTGCGAACTTAATCCAGCGATTTGACTTCACCGTACGTACCTAGTTGTTGCGGGCTTTCGTTCGATTACGATCGCGATCAACTTTTGCTAAGGCAACTTTACGAATTCGAACCGCAGTTGGCGTTACTTCAACGCATTCGTCTTCACGACAGAATTCCAATGCCTGCTCAAGACTTAGTTGTTTCGCGGGAATCAAACGCTCTAATTCATCGCCAGTTGCTGATCGAACGTTTGTTAGTTTCTTTTCGCGAACTACGTTTACGTCCATATCTTCGGCTCGAGCATTTTCCCCGATAATCATGCCTTCGTAAACTTCAGTCGTTGGAGATACGAACAAAGTGCCGCGCTCTTGCAAACCAAAGCAAGCGTAGGAAGTTACTGCGCCACGTCGATCCGAAACGAGTGAACCTGATGGACGAGTGCGTAATTCACCAAACCAGGGTTCGTACTTTTCAAAGATGTGGTGCATAAGACCGGTGCCACGCGTTTCCGTTAAGAACTCGGTTCGGAAACCAATAAGGCCGCGGGCGGGAACGATGTATTCCATGCGAACCCAACCGGTTCCATGGTTAACCATCTGTTCAAGGCGACCTTTTCTTAGGCCCAAGAGCTGGGTAACGACCCCGACATAATCTTCTGGCACATCGATTGTTAGACGCTCCATTGGCTCATGGATTTTGCCACCAATTTCCTTGGTCACAACCTGTGGCTTACCGACAGTCATTTCGAACTTCTCGCGGCGCATAAGTTCCACGAGTACAGCTAACTGAAGTTCACCACGGCCTTGTACTTCCCAAGTATCAGGTCGCTCCGTCTCAAGAACGCGAATCGAAACGTTACCCACTAATTCAGCCTCAAGCCGAGTCTTTAGCAAACGAGCCGTTACTTTACTTCCAGTTTCACCAGCAAGTGGTGAGCTATTAATTCCGATAGTCATGGAAATTGATGGCTCATCAATCACAAACAGTGGAAGTGCAATTGGATTTTCTGGATCAGCTAAGGTTTCACCAATTGTTATGGTCTCAAAACCAGATACCGCAATGATGTCACCAGGGCCAGCAGAATCTACCGGTACGCGATCAAGCGCTTCTGTCATCAAAAGCTCAACAATTTTTCCACGGTCAGTGGTGCCATCAGATTTCATCCAAGCAACTTGCTGTCCCTTTTTGATGTTTCCATTGATCACCCGACATAGTGCCAATCGACCTAGATACGGGGACGAGTCAAGGTTGGTGACGTGTGCTTGAAGTGGAGCTTCTGGATCATACGTTGGTGCCGGGATGCTTCCAATCAAAGTTGCGAACAGCGGCTCTAGATCTTCTTCGTCTGGCATGCCACCATCGACTGGGCGCGTTAGAGATGCTCTTCCAGCTTTTGCTGAAGCATAAACAATCGGAAATTGAATCTGTTCTTCATCTGCGTCTAGGTCGAAAAACAATTCGTATGTCTCGTCAACCACTTCAGCAATTCGTGCATCCGGGCGATCAACCTTATTAATCAACAGAATTACCGGAAGTCGTTTTTGAAGGGCCTTGCGAAGTACGAATCTAGTTTGTGGAAGTGGGCCTTCACTGGCATCTACCAAAAGCACAACGCCATCGACCATTTCAAGGCCGCGCTCAACTTCACCACCGAAGTCGGCGTGACCAGGGGTGTCAATAATGTTTAATGTCACACCACCCTCTTGAGCGGCTGGACCTACATACCTCACGGCGGTGTTCTTCGCCAGAATGGTAATGCCCTTTTCTCGCTCCAGGTCCATTGAATCCATGACGCGATCATTCACATCTTGGTTTGCACGGAATGCGCCGGATTGCCAAAGCATGGCATCTACCAGCGTGGTTTTTCCGTGGTCAACGTGGGCAATAATGGCAACATTTCGAAGGTCGTTGCGGACAGCAGATTGGGTCACTGTCCTTATTCTAGTTGAGATATCTCGCTGTTTGGAACCACTCATCACTTGCCCTTAAGGGCATTGAATTTAGATTCAACTAAACGTTGACTCCCAATGAAATTCAGCCTTGTTGATTGTTGAATTTAGATTCAACTAAACGTTGACTCCCAATGAAATTCAGCCTTGTTGATTGTTGAATTCAGATTCAACTAGACGTTGACTCCCAATGAAATTCAGCCTTGTTGATTGTTGAATTCAGATTCAACTAAACGTTGAATCTGAATTCAACAACATCTCCATCAGACATGACATACTCTTTGCCTTCCATGCGGACTTTTCCTTTTGACTTTGCTTCAGCTACTGATCCAGCAGAAACTAAATCATCAAATGCAACAATCTCGGCCTTGATAAATCCTTTTTGAAAATCGGTATGAATTACACCGGCAGCTTCCGGCGCAGTTGCGCCAACTGGAATAGTCCAAGCCCGAGATTCTTTTGGACCAGCAGTTAAGTACGTTTGCAACCCTAGAGTCTTGAATCCGACTCGAGACAAAATTGCAATACCACTTTCTTGCTGACCAACAGATTGCAAAAGTTCTAATGCTTCATCTTCTGGAAGTTCGCCAAGCTCTGCTTCAAGTTTTGCATTCATAAAGACAGCTTCAACTGGCGCAACCAACGCGCTCAACTCTTTTTTCAAATTCTCATCAGTCAATTCTTCTTCATCCAAGTTGAAAACATAAAGAAACGGTTTTGCCGTTAATAAAAACAACTCACGAATTGGTTCATAATCCAATCCCGACTCAAAAATGGTTTTTCCCGAATTTAAAATTTCAACGGCTTTTTCCGCAGTTGCCAAGGATTCAGCTTTTGATTTATCTAAACGCGATTCTTTCAGCAATCGAGGCATGGCTTTCTCAAGCGTTTGCATATCAGCCAAAATCAATTCTGTGTTGATAGTTTCAATATCATCTTTTGGTGAAATTGCTCCATCAACATGAACTACATCAGGATCTTTGAACGCCCGAATAACTTGGCAAATAGCTTCTGACTCTCGAATGTTTGCTAGAAATTTATTTCCTAGTCCTTCACCTTCGCTCGCACCGCGAACGATGCCTGCAATATCCACAAATGTTACAGTCGCGGGCAATATTCGTTCTGAGCTAAAAATCTGTGCCAACACGGGAAGTCGCACATCTGGCACCTCAACAACACCAGTATTCGGTTCAATAGTGGCGAACGGGTAATTCGCCGCAAGTACATTATTTTTTGTCAATGCGTTGAATAAAGTCGACTTTCCGACATTGGGTAATCCGACGATTCCGATAGTTAGGGCCACGGCACATAAGCGTAGCCGTATTTCAACCTTTCAACAGACTCGGCCTTGACCCGATACGTTTAATCCATGGCAATTACAACAAGTGAGCCACCTGCCAGTGAGCCTGCTCTAACTGGTTGGACCTATCCAGGCGTCATCATATTGACGAGTGTCGCCATGATGGTTGTGATGGCTCTTGACATCTTTGTTTCTGGTGACATCGGCGTCATATCGAATATTGGCTTGGTTTTTCTTGGTGTCATTGGAGCACTTAAAGTGCGTCCCGCAGATTACCAGGCTGCAATTTGGGTAGTTCCGATTGCCTGGATGATTTCATTATTGACAACTGGCCAACTCGCTCCAATGCGTGGTGGGTCATTTTTACGCGAACAAGTTTTACATCTTGCTTATGGTCTTGCTATGCACGCGTGGTGGATATTTGGAGCAACTGCTCTAAGTGCAAGCATTGCGATATTTAGGCGTGGCCGGCGGCCTTAATATCTCGTCGCAACTCGGGTGGCAAAGCAAAAATTAAGTGCTCTTCGATAGTTTCCACTTCTTCGACATCGGTATAGCCGCGTTCAGCTAACCAAGCCAGTACGCTACTTACTAAAATCTCAGGAACTGATGCGCCACTCGTTAATCCAATAGTCTGGGCATCTTTGACCCAAGCTTCGTCAATTTCGCCAGCAAAATCAACGCGATATGCAGCTCTAGCACCTGCTTCTAATGCCACATCAACCAAGCGGACTGTGTTGGAGGAATTAGCGGAGCCCACTACGAGCATTACATCGCAGGCTTGGGAAATTTCTTTTACAGCTTTTTGACGGTTTTGAGTTGCATAACAAATGTCGTCACTTGGTGGATCAATTAAGTTTGGAAACTTAACCCGCAGCTTGTCAACGGTTTCCAAAGTCTCGTCAACTGAAAGTGTGGTTTGGGAAAGCCAAGCGACAGGCCGAGTCGGGTCAATTTCGATTTCTTGGACGTGATCTGGTCCATCAACCAAAGTCATATTCTCTGGCGCTTCACCCATGGTGCCTTCGACCTCTTCATGTCCTTCATGACCAATAAAGAGAATCTGATAATCGTCAGAGGCAAAGCGTCGCGCCTCTGAGTGAACTTTTGTAACCAATGGGCAGGTGGCATCAATCGTCTTTAGATTTCGCTGCTCAGCTTCTTCATGAACTGCCGGTGACACTCCATGAGCGCTAAATACAACGGTGGCACCCTCAGGAACTTCATCGGTTTGATCCACAAAAATTGCACCCTTGGCTTCAAGTTCCGTGACTACATACTTATTGTGAACGATTTCCTTACGAACATAAATTGGTGCGCCATGAACTGCCAAAGCCTTTTCAACAGTGACAACAGCTCGGTCGACGCCAGCGCAGTAACCACGCGGCTTTGCTAACAGGACTTTTTTCTTTGTTTCGCTCACTCTCCTATCGTAAGCCCGCGCCTCCCCTGCCGCTTTCCGACATTAGGCACAATAGATCCATGGATCAGAGCGACCCAGCCAAGCCTGGACTAGACCCCGAAGCACCCCTAGCAGTCCACTCGGTGAGCACCATGATTGGTGAATATATTGGTCGGCTTGGAACTATCTGGGTTGAAGGTCAACTTGCTGAAGTTAACCCTAGAAAAGGGTTGACTTACATTTCACTACGCGATACCGATCGTGATGTTTCATTGTCACTTTATGTAGCGTCCGGTGTGATGGAATCTCTCGCAACCACCGTTGAGCAAGGTAGTCGTGTATTGGTTCAAGTGAAAGCAGACTGGTGGGCTAAGCGCGGATCTTTGCAATTCAAAGTTTTGCAAATGCGTGCCGTCGGTATTGGCGAACTAATGGCCAGGCTAGAAGCTTTAAGAAATCTCTTGGCTGCCGAGGGTTTGTTTAATGAAGATCGTAAAAAACCTTTGCCATTCTTGCCAAGACGAATTGGCTTGATTTGTGGTCAAAGTAGTGATGCTATGCACGATGTAATTGAAAACGCCAAGCGTCGTTGGCCTGATGTGCAGTTTGAAGTGCGCGAAGTCGCAGTGCAAGGTGTCAATTGCGTAAGACAAGTCAGTAGTGCTCTTACGGAACTCGATGCCATTTCTGACATTGATGTGATCGTGATTGCCCGCGGTGGTGGCGCATTCGAAGATCTTTTGCCATTCAGCGACGAATCTTTAATTCGAGTTGTTGCCAGTGTTGATACCCCAGTCGTAGCTGCTATTGGTCATGAAGAAGATCGCCCGCTAATTGACTACGTAGCTGATTATCGGGCTTCAACTCCAACCGATGCCGCTCGCAAAATAGTGCCTGATGTCTTGCAGGAAATTTCTGACCTAAGGAATGCTCGCTCCAGAATCCAAGCACTTATCTCAGCTGGCATAACAAAACTGGAACAACAACTTGCCCTTACGAGAAGTCGTCCGGCTTTGGCCTCCCCTGCAACACTCATTACTCAGCGCATTAATGAAAACAATGGATTGCGTTCAGCTATGCATATCAAAGTCAGGAACTTTATAGAACTAGAGGGCGCGCACCTAAATGGCACTAACGCAACGTTGCGTGCACTTTCTCCGCAAGGGACTCTCGAACGAGGATTTTCGATTGTTCGAAATGCAAGGAACCAAATAGTTAAGAGTGCATCGAATGCTAAACCTGGTGACGAGTTACGAATCAAATTTGCTGAAGGCGAAATCGTAACTCGAGTTGAAGAGAGTTAATCCTCATCTGATTGGTTCGGGCGCAGCGCTTCGAGTCTGGCTTTGGCTCCCGCAAGGCGCTCTTCGCAGATTGCTGCGAGTTTTTCCCCTTGCTCCCACAAAGTGACCATGTCATCAAGTGGCAGATCCTTGTTTTCGAGCCGCGCTACAACATCGTCTAACGCAGACTTTGCTGCCTCGTAAGTCATTTCCGATGATTGATCTTTAGCCATGTCTAGATTCTACGGTTTTGCTAGCACCAAAGATTCGGTAAAACGCAGTAACTCTTCCCACGAAGCGGTGCCAGAAACTATGGAAGTTACATCACCTTCCGACTTTACGTATGCCCTAGTTAGTGGCTTATCAATTTCACACTTTTGCCAGAGCACTTCATTGATAGTTACCGTCGATGCGCAGGTAGCACTATTTGTCGCTGCCGAAACGACCGATTTAACTGGGCCATCACTTTGCCAGAGCGAGACATACTCATTTGCACTAGTTTGAAAACCTAAAATCCACCGAATGTCACCATCCTCGCCGTAAGACTCTGCCTCAAGCCGAGCACTCGTTGCTTGATATCCAGTTGGTAAAGCTTTTGGAATCGAAATTGGCCAAGTTTGCGCCAACACTGCGCTGGCAACTGCACTTTCGTAATCCACTTGCTGTTTTACCTCTTGTTGTGGTCGCCAGGCGATCAACATAATTACGCCAACTGTTGCGATTACTGCACTCATGGACAGAATCATGTCCCAAGCAGTTTCCCGCCCTCTTGGTTTTTTGTTGGCCATACCTCTATTTTGCCTGCTTTCCGCAAAGTCTGCTCTCGAGTCGTCAGGTCCGTGGTACTACTTGCAACGGCATTAGGCTAATAACATGAGCTCGTTTAACTACACCGAAATTCTTCCAATTGCAGAAAATGCCCCGGAGTACCGCCTGGTAACCACTGAGGGAATCACGACTACAAAAATTGGCGAGCGAACCTTTCTAAATGTTGAATCCAGCGTGTTAGAAAAAGTCGCTTACGAGGCAATTCACGATATTTCGCACTATTTGAGAACGAGCCATCTTGAACAACTGAAGAAAATCATCGATGATACCGAAGCCTCACCAAATGACAGATTCGTTGCAATCGATTTGATGAAGAATGCCAACATTGCTGCCGGTGGTATTTTGCCGATGTGTCAGGACACCGGAACTGCAATTGTTTCAGCTAAACGCGGTTCTCAGATTTTGACTGACGGCCCCGATGAAGTTGCGATTAGTCGTGGAATATATGACGCCTATCAAAAATTAAACCTGCGTTACTCACAGCTTTCCCCATTAAACATGTGGGATGAGAAAAATACCGGTGATAATTTACCGGCCCAGATTGAGATCTATTCCGACACCAAGCCAGGTCATGAGAACTCATACGAAATGCTATTTATTGCCAAGGGCGGCGGTAGCGCAAATAAGAGTTACTTGTATCAAGAAACCAAAGCAGTCCTAAATCAAGAGAGCTTCCTGCGGTTTATGGATGAAAAATTACGACTTATTGGAACTTCAGCCTGCCCTCCGTATCACTTAGCAATTGTTGTAGGTGGAACCAGCGCGGAGTACGCCCTGAAGGTATCAAAGCTTGCTAGCACAAAGTATCTTGACTCGTTGCCAACTGAAGGTGGTCCCGAGGGTAACGGCTATCGCGATCTTGAAATGGAAACTGAAATTCTTAAGCTCACCCAAAACTTCGGAATTGGTGCACAATTTGGTGGCAAATATTTCTGTCACGACGTTCGAGTGATTCGATTGCCACGACATGGTGCTTCTTGCCCGATCGCAATCGCAGTTTCCTGCTCAGCAGATCGACAAGCACTTGTGAAGATAGATGCAACTGGTGCTTACATTGAAAAGCTTGAAACTGATCCAGCTCGCTTTTTGCCAGAAATCACAGATGAGCATCTTGAAGACAATGTTGTCAGCATTGACCTAACGCGTCCAATGTCAGAGATTCGTGAAACGCTTTCAAAACTTTCTGTCAGAACTCGAGTGTCACTTACTGGACCGCTGATAGTTGCACGCGACTTAGCGCATGCAAAGATCTTGGAAATGATTGAACGTGGCGAAGAGATGCCGCAGTACTTCAAAGATCACGCCGTTTACTATGCCGGCCCGGCTAAAACTCCAGCTGGTTACGCATCAGGATCCTTTGGACCAACTACTGCAGGTCGCATGGACGCTTATGTTGACCGGTTTCAAAAAGCTGGTGGTTCGTTTGTAATGCTGGCAAAAGGAAATCGCAGCGATGCAGTAACAAAGGCTTGTCGGGAAAACGGTGGGTTCTACTTAGGCTCAATTGGAGGTCCAGCAGCACGATTAGCTAAGGACAACATTAAAAAAGTTGAAGTCCTTGATTTCCCTGAGATGGGTATGGAAGCAGTTTGGAAAATTGAGGTTGAAAATTTCCCAGCTTTTGTTGTGGTGGACGACAAAGGAAATGACTTCTTTGCCGAAACGCTTCGCCCAATTGCCTTGAATATCCCAATTGGTCCACCGAAATAATTTAAGGTTTGAAGTTTTTTGCTGGTGGCCACGGGCTCCAGCCCCTAGCTAGCCAGCCCTTATATGCAACTAGATCTTGTTCATTACAAGTTGCCTTACTTGCTTTTGAGGCATACTTCAGTCCTCCATACGATTGCCAAAATCCTGCGCTAACTTGCCAAGTTCCTTGATACTTTCCCTTGCCGCCAGTTGACTTGCAATTGTTGTGAGACTCAACTTTTTTCACATATTTTGCGGTTGGTGAATTTACCCAAACTTCAAACGAAATCTTTTTGCGCTCTGCTTTGGACAAGTTTCGAGTTGGGTCATCGGCCACGTGAATGACTGCAGCATTCGTCACATTTACTGTTGATTGGACCGACTGCAACGCACAAAAAATAAATGCCGTAGATATCCAAACACGATTTCTTATCACGGGCTTAATTCTAACGAACCATTTTTTGAATTAGGCAGGCAGGTCTTCCAATAAGTCTGTTACCAATGCAGCAATTGGAGACCGCTCTGATCGATTAAGAGTTACGTGTGCAAACAATGGATGACCTTTGAGTTTTTCTACAACTGCAACAACACCGTCATGTCTACCAACGCGTAAGTTATCTCGCTGCGCAACGTCGTGTGTTAAAACAACTCGACTATCTTTTCCAATGCGCGAAAGTACTGTCAGTAAAACATTTCGCTCCAGTGATTGCGCTTCATCCACAATGACAAAAGTGTCGTGCAATGAACGACCCCGAATGTGAGTTAAAGGCAGGACTTCGAGCATTCCTCGTTCCAAAATCTCATCGATCACATCACCAGAAGTGACGGCTGACAAGGTATCAAATACTGCTTGGGCCCATGGAGACATTTTTTCGTTTTCACTACCCGGTAAGTAGCCAAGTTCCTGGCCACCTACTGCATAAAGTGGCCGAAAAATGACTACTTTGCGGTGCTGTTGGCGCTCCATGACAGCCTCAAGGCCAGCACAAAGTGCTAAGGCACTCTTACCCGTTCCAGCTCGCCCACCAAGTGAAACAATTCCGATCTCAGGATCAAGCAGTAAATCCAATGCGATTCGCTGCTCTGCACTTCTGCCATGTAAGCCAAATGCTTCCCGATCACCTCGAATAAGTTGTAGGCGCTTATCTGGTGTCACTCTAGCTAATGCGCTTCCTCTTTCACTGGAAAGAACAATTCCGGTGTGACATGGATTTTCCCGTGCGCTTTCATGATCGATGATGTCATCGCTGTAGAGAGAATCAATCTCAGAAGAACTTACGGACGCTTCTGCCATGCCGGTCCAGCCACTTGATGGCACAATCTCAGCGCGATATTCCTGCGCCTCTAATCCCACGGCTGAAGCCTTGACTCGAAGTGGTAAATCTTTGCTTACTAGAACTACGTCACAGCCCTCAGAAGAAAGATTTTTGGCGACGGAAAGAATTCTGGTGTCGTTATCACCTAAACGAAAACCGGCAGGCAAAATTTCTGAGTTCGTATGATTAAGTTCAACTCTTAGGACTCCACCTTTATCGCCAAGTGGAAGTGGGGCATCAAGTCGCCCATGCTTAATTCGCAGATCATCAAGGCTGCGGAGTGCTGAACGTGCAAAGTAACCAAGTTCGGGATGAGTGCGCTTTGTTTCCAATTCCGTAATTACAACTACCGGAATAACTACTTCATGTTCATCAAATCGAAACAGGGCACTCGGATCAGAAAGCAAGACGCTAGTATCCAAAACATACGTGCGCTTTTGAGTGTTCGATTCGGCCACGAGCTCACCCCAGATTTTCAGATTTATCCTTGGGAAGGCTCGGAATTGCCCGATACAAATGACCGTATTCCTGCACTGCATTTTGCTAGGTCAGACACGCCGAGACAAAGAGTTGCGCGTTGGTGAATTTCTGAACAATTACAGGGATGTAGTTGCATCTTTGGCGATCTACTAATCTTGGGCGCATGGGAAGAATTCGCACTCTTGTGGGTGATGTCGCATACGACTTGTATGGACATCGGCTAACTTCTTCACTCCCCAAAGATCAGCTTCCTGCTCATGTTGGCGTGATCTTGGATGGGAATCGTCGCTGGGCTGCCGAGATGGGTTCATCAAGTGCCTACGGTCATCGGGCCGGTGGTGAAAAGATTGCTGAGTTCCTTGGGTGGTGTGAGGAACTGGGTGTTGAGGTTGTAACTCTCTGGCTACTTTCTACGGACAATCTACTTCGTGAACCTTCTGAGTTAGACGCATTACTAGAAATCATTGAAGAGACTGTGACCTCTTTGGGTAACACCGGAAGATGGCAGATCCATCCAGTTGGCGCACTTGAACTACTTCCCGTGAAAACTAGAGATCTACTTAATAGAACTAAAGTTGCGACCGAACATGTCCCAGGGCTTTTGGTCAATGTTGCAATTGGATACGGTGGTCGGCAAGAAGTTGTGGATGCAGTTAGATCATTGCTTATTGCGGAAGCGGCCATCGGCAAATCTCTAGCAGAAATTGCATCCGAAATCGATATCGAGCACATTGCTTCACATCTTTACACTAAAGGGCAACCTGACCCCGATTTAGTGATCCGAACTTCTGGTGAACAAAGACTAAGCGGTTTTTTACTCTGGCAAAGTGCGCATTCTGAGTTTTATTTTTGCGAAGCCTACTGGCCTAACTTTCGCAAAATTGATTTCTTGCGGGCTGTGCGCTCATACACTGCAAGAAATCGACGTTTTGGTGTTTAGTTGAAAACTCCAATTGATTTTTTTAATGTTTGTAAATCATTAGTTGGGGCATCGCAAACAAATCCGCGACATACATACGCAGTCGCCGTTTCTTTAAGCACTTTTCGATTCTGAAGTAATGGCTGTTCGGCATCCCAAGCGTAAACCAAACCTGGCGCAGTTCCTTGAGCCAATACGTTTTGGAGCTCAGAATCACTTGGACCAACAATCGCTACTTCGCGAGGACCATCTAGCCAGGTAACGAATGTGGCACTTCCCCATCCCGCAAACCGAGTATGAGATGCAACCAATGGGATTAGCGCTGGCATAAAGGATTCGGCCCAGCTTCGCATCTCGGTATCTCCCGATAATGCTGAGTACGTTAAAGCTGCATCAATCGTCGCGGCCCAGCCCGATGGAGTTACGTTGTCCGTTGGATCTACTTGTCTCGAAGTAACATCTTTAGCAACTGGTTCAACATCGTTTGCAGTATCTGTTAATCCAGAACCTTGCTGAAAATGATCTTTAATGTCAGCAAGTAAAGTCCCAGCTAATTCGCGCCAAGCGTCGTCGCCATTGACCTGCGCCAAAGCCAGAAACGCACTTGCCACCAGTGCTTGATCCTCTAGGACACCAAGTGCATGAAGTCCCGGTTTGCCATCGCGTGAAACTCTTACCAATCTGCTCGAGTGTTCTGCGTCAGCCCCCAGATGTGTGCTCACCAACAGGTCTCCAGCACGTGTGGCGCAGTCAATCCAGTCTTGCCTACTGCAGATACTGCCAGCATCAACTAAGGCACGGATTGTGAGTCCATTCCAACTTGCGACTATCTTGTCGTCTCTACCGGGGCGAGGTCTAGTTTCTCTGGATAGCAAAAGCTTTTCTCGCAAGTTAAACCATCTACCCCAGTCATCTGGATCCTGGTGAAGAGTTAGAACCGATTTACCGAGTTCGAAAGTTCCATCTACGGTTACATTGCAAAGGCGTATCACCCAATCTGCATCAGCCGCACCGAGCACTTCGGTTATTTGCTTCGGCGTCCAGGCATAGAAAGCGCCTTCTTCGGTATGCCCAGTTTCCAGATCGTTGCTATCGGCATCAAGCGCTGCTGCGAAGCCACCTTCTGGGGTTTGCATTTCACGAATTAGGAACTCCGCAGTTTCAGTTGTAATCCGTAGCGCTTGCGTATCCCCGGTCAGGCGATATAGATGTGCATATATGGAAAGAAGTTGCGCATTGTCGTAGAGCATTTTTTCAAAGTGTGGAACGGTCCAGGTTGCATCCACACTATACCGAGCAAAACCTCCACCTAGTTGGTCGTAAATTCCACCACGTGCCATGGCATCACAGGTTTGCTCGACCATTTGCATAATGCGAAAGTCTGATTCGCTGCCTTCAATTTTATTTAATGCTTCACATCTAAGCAGAAATTCCAATGCCAGAGAGGGTGGGAATTTGGGAGCATCACCAAATCCGCCATTTACCGAATCAAAACCTAAAGCGAGAGAATCTATGCCTGAAGTTACTGCAAATGAAATTTCATCTCGAGTAAATTCTGATTTAGATTTAACAATTAGTTCATTTCGTGATCCGATGTGCTCCATGATTCGAGTCGACGATTCACTAACTCGCTCTCGCTCGTTGGTCCAAGTGTCATTTAATGCTAGGAGGACTTGGGTGAACGAGGGCATTCCATGTGATGGGCGGGGAGGAAAATAAGTTCCCGCGTACCAAGGCCTTCGATCATGGTCAAGCCAAACTGAATTTGGCCAACCACCTTGTCCAGTCATTGCCTGAGTTGCCTCCATGTACAACGAATCAACGGCAGGCAACTCTTCACGATCTACCTTTATGTTCACAAAGTACTCATTCATCAAGGCTGCAACGGAAGGGTTTTCAAAGCTTTCATGTGCCATAACGTGACACCAATGGCAAGCGCTGTATCCAACACTTAAGAAAATCGGTACATCTCGACTACGAGCTAGTTCAAACGCCTCTTCAGACCACGGATACCAATCAACAGGATTTTCGGCGTGCTGCAACAAGTACGGCGATGTTGAATCTACGAGTCGGTTAGGCACACCCTATTCTTGCACTTTGTTAAGACTGGACTGATACTCATGTGCTGATTTTTGTGATTTACCCTTTTGATGTGCCGCTAATGATTCCAGGTCGGGAAATAATGATGCCGGAAAATAATTGAATGATCAGCGCTACACCCAAAGCAATAAATGAAGCACCCCACGTGTGTGTTAAGTCTTTGAGTAATCCCAAAGTTAGTGGCCCAAGCGCTGAGATGATGTAACCACCACCTTGCATAAACGAGCCTAGGTCTCGAGCTGTTTGGTGACTATCAGAGCGAAGCAACACTAAAGTTAAAGCCAGCGGAAATGATGAGCCTAATCCAATCCCAAGCAACGAAACCCAGAGCCAAGTTCCATTTAGCCACCATCCAGTCGTTGAAAAGAGATAAATTCCAACTAGGCCTATCGAAAAAATAACTACAAAGATCACGCAAAGTGTTACCTGGGATTTGAACTTTGCTGCCAGCGGCGGAACAAAAAGTCCAGCTGGAAAGCCGAGTAGAACTAGGAGTGCTAGTTGGTTTCCAGCCATCGTTGGATCGATTCCTGAATCTCGCAAAATAGATGGCAACCATGCGTTCATTGAATGATAATTCATAGACTGGAAGCCAAAGTAAAGAACTAATGCCCAAGCCAACTTGCTATGGAATAACGCACGCATATCGCGAGGTGTAGTCAGGGTTTCATCAACAGTTCCTGCATGGCGATAAAAGCGCCAAACGGTCCAGGCAATTAATGGCAAAATCGCCCAAACTTCTAACGCTCCACGCCAGGATCCAAAAGTTTCGGTTAGCGGATATGTGATTAGCGCAGCAACGGCTGCCGAGATTGAGATGGCGCCCGCGATCATCCCCATGACTCCACCAATATTTTTAGGGAAATCTCTGCGGGTAATTATTGACGGAACTACGTTTCCAACGGCTACGCCAAGGCCGATAACTATAGTTCCTAAATAGAGAACAATTACAGATGGTACAAGTCGCAAAGTTCCACCTATTGCAAGAGCTATCAAGGCAACGGAAACTGCTCGATTCGGTGTTACCCGGTGGAGCAATCTAGGAACTAGCATCGCGCCAAATCCAAACATGAGGATTGGCAGAGTGCTCAGTAGCGAAGCGGCGGTAGCACTGAGTCCGAATTCGGCACGAATTTCGGGAAGTACCGGACCAACAGAGGTAGTTAGTGGGCGCAAGGTCATGCCTACAAAGAAGAGTGGCATAGCTCTTAAGATAAATTTTTGCTGGGACTTAACGGCTGAATCCGACACCAAAACTCCCTTTACTGCTGCGTTAAGCCTAGTGGGTCTCAATGATTCGAATAATTTTGGGATTTATGAAAGCACCCACCCGTCCGACCTGATTTTCGACCCCACATTCGCCTGCAGGAGCGTTTGCAGCGTCAATCGCCACTACTAACCCTCACTGTTGGTTTTGACCATCTGGATCAAAGAACAGGCAGGACTTACTTCTAAACCGCACCGTGCTCAACGACCAAAAGTCGTCTTACGTGGACCGCTTTGCCTGCGGCTGGCATCGGCTTGCTGCAAAACAACTTCGAAGAACTGCTTTGCCGCGCAATCACGGACCCGGGTGGGTGCCGATGTTAAGGCTATCTGGTTTTTGGAGTGCCACACAAAGCCAATCCAAAGACTCGTTGTGCACCGGCATATCTAAGGATTCTGGCGGCGCTGTTTAGAGTTGCACCTGTTGTTACGACATCATCAACAATTACTACAGTTCCATTTATAACTCTGTGCACCCCAAATACACCGTCTAGGTTTGCCAACCTTTGGGCCGCAGATAATCCAACTTGATCAATCACTGGTCTACGTAGAAATAAATTTGAGGTGTCGAGCTTTAATGAGTCACACTCATGAGTCAAGTGTGTGCACAAGTTTGCAATTGTATTAAACCCACGCTCTCGGATCTTTAGTTGCGAACTAGGGATTGGAACTACGATCAGATTTCCAGACACATCAAGTTCTTCTAAAGTTTTTCGCAAAAGCTTTGAGAGCGGTTCAGCATACTTCGCATCGCCATTCTTGTAGCGAATTATCGAATCTCTAATCCAGCCGGAGTATTCGCTAGCACAAAAGCAGGAATCCAATTCAAGCAAATCCCTAGCTCTAAACGGTTGAATCTTTTCAATACATGTGTTGCAATACGCAACACCAAGCCTTTTACAGCCTAAACATTTCGGGGTAAACACTAACTCTTTCAAAATTGACATAGGAAAGTATGTAACGAAATTTGATCGAGTACTCCAATAATTTAGGTGCTGTTTATAATCCCAGCTTGTTGATTTAGTTGGTGAAAAATCCGCCAATTCCCGATGTGACTTGAGTCCACGATCCAAAATTCTGTTGGTAGACAAGTTGATCTGCGCCATCTACGGCTGAGACGTGAAGCCTTCCAGTACCGTCCACCGAAAGCTGCTGTGCGCCAATTGGCGCGCTAAACATCTTAGATTTTCCATCTAGTAATGAGATGTCAAAAAGCAAGTCACTATTTGATTCATCTGTCCCTAACGCGGCGATCGAAGTAGGTGAACTCCAAACTATTTCCCGAACAGAAGTAATACTACGTTCAATTCGATGTAGTCCGATGATTCTGGTCTCGGCATCAGTCCTAAAAATTGCACCGACTGCAATGACATCTTGGATTCCGTTTGATAAAACGACGGCAACTCGAACGCCATCACTTGAAATTGAAACCTGTTTGACTTGGTCACTCGTGCCGAGTGCTGATACGTCAACAGGAACTATTCGAAGTGAGCTATCGCTCAATACTTCTCGTACTCCCTGTCCGAAATCTGAGAAGTAAATTCTTCCGTCTCGATCCCAAGTTGGCTTAGAGATCTGATCACCCTGTGCGACAACTCTAAAGTTAGATTTTGCGGAATCTGTGACTAAAACCGACTTACGATCTGCCGACACCGTTGCTATCTGAGAGTTATTTATATTTGGTACTGCAAAAGCTAATGGAGTTGGCGCGACGTACCTTAAATTTTCCACATCGTTGCTGAAAGACACTATTTTTTCGTTCCTGATCACGTTTAATGTAATTTCACTAGCGTTTGGTACGGGTGAAAAATTCTGCCAGTCCTTGACGGTTTGCAGTGGACCAATTTTGGACAGCACAAACGGTTGACCTGAGACTGAAATTTGAACGGCAGAAACGTTTGCAAGCTTACTCAGAGTCCAAACCAACTGGGCTGAAAGTGCACGTCGGGTCAATTCATCAGCACCCAAAATCTCATTTGAAAAATCTACTTGTGCAATCCCGTTAGTTACTGGAACGGAACCATAAGTCAAAGTTGTGCCCACAGGAAAAGCGCTAGTGGCAACTGGTGACAGATAAGGTGAAGGTCCGTCAAGAAGAGCGCGAACTAGCGAGGTCGCTGCCCCAGAATTGCTAACCGGAACCAATAAGTTGTCAGTCACCAAAGAAGTCAAATCGGTGTTGAAAAAATAGATTGGGAAACTTCGGAAGGATCGGTCAACGTCTCCGCTCGAAAGCAAGATGCCATCGCTCGCCTTTGAGATTCTCCATTGCCCAGCTGCATCTTCTTGAAGCTCAAAAGATTTAGAAACTTGAGTACCAGGATCGGCAATTTGAAATCTTCCCAAATCTGAAATTGCACCTAGTTTTTCTGCGGCGACAGTAACGCTTGCCGCACTTTCTGCCACCTCAACAGTAGATGCCTCATATATCTCGATACCCGTTAATGGATTCCAGTCACCGGCGGATTCAATCGCAAGGTACTGTCGCGCAATTCCATAATTTTCCGATGGGTCTGCGCAAGCATCTAAAAATCCCCGAACTATCTCAGCTGGACTCATGCCAAGGCTTGGTGGTCGAGCAATGACTCTCACGAACTGTGTTGACGTATCTTCAGAGATTTCGTCGCCGTAATGCACTTTGCTAGAAGTAGGGATTCCAGTACAGCCTGATAACGCTAGGACTCCAATTAAGATTCCGCCGATAAGTTTCAATCTCACGGTGCACCTACTGAAATTGCCACATTAGTAATGGCACCTAACTCAAGCCGAGGCAAAGTTAAGACAAACTGTGCACCTTTATTTGGAGCACCCCAAACCTCAATGATGCCGCCGTGGAGTGCTGCATCCTCAGCCGATATTGAAAGTCCGAGTCCAGTTCCTCCAAGGGTGCGTTGGCGCGCGGGATCTGCTCGCCAAAAGCGACCAAAAACTCTTGAGAGATCTTCGCTGGCAATTCCTTGACCATAATCTCGAACTGAAATCGACACGCAAGTTTCATTACCTGCAATCTTTACCTCAACGTCAGTGCCATCACAATGTTCAATCGCATTAACGATTAAGTTTCTAATGATTCTGGAGACACGACGCATGTCTGCCATAACCGTAGAATCGCCAAAACTTTCGAATTTAAAGTTGGTCGAGTGCTCAGCAGCAATTTCACTATTGTCCCGCAGAATTGCCTCAGTGAGATCCGCTAAATCAACAGGTGCACTTTCGAGTGGAGCTGCCCCAGCATCAATCTTGCTCATCTCAAGCAAGTCACTCAGTAGTAAATCAAATCGATCCACCTGATTTCTCAGTAACTCAGCTGACCTCGCCATATCAGGATCGAAATCAGCTCGTGCGTTATAGATCATTTCACTTGCCATGCGCACCGTAGTTAGTGGTGTGCGTAATTCATGTGAGACATCAGATACGAACTGTTGCTGAATTTGCGACAAAGATTCAAGGCGGATGATTTGGCTTTGAAGGCTAGTAGCCATTTCGTTAAATGATCCTGCAAGTCTTGCAATGTCATCTTCACCATTTACCTGCATCCTTCGATCCAAATCACCTGAAGCGATTTGGACTGCGATTTCTGCAGCTTCTCTTACTGGGTCAGTGACTCGAGCCGTCGCAAACCAGGCCAGCACCATTAAACTCACCAACAAAATGATTCCTGTTGCTGCAACTCCTTGTTGAACAAGATCGATAGTTCGTTGCTCACTATCAAGAGGAAACAGCAAATAAAGTTCATATGCCCCGACTCGAGGAATTGAAACTGGAGATCCCACAACGAGTCCCTGGGTAGTTTTGCCGTCTTCATAAATCAAATTTGAGTAAGCCCAAGCTTGTCGATCTCGTTCTCGAATTGCAGTTCTCAGATCCTCGGGAATTGATGCTTGGGAAATCAATTTGGTTCCGCGCTCAGGCACTCCCACTAAATCTGGGTCGCTTAAGAATAAGGCATCGTAAATACCTGGGGAGCCTGCACGAACTGCGAGGGCCGTAATCACAGAGTCAACAAGTCGAGTGTTGTTTGGCGCGACTAGTCCAACATCTGCTGCATCGAGTAGCCGTTGAACCTCTAGGCGCGCTGCTGTCGACTCAGTCAATGCGCTTTGTTGCTTTGCTTCAAGCAGTCCGGACGCGACCTGATTTACCAAGAGCACACCAACAATACTTAATACGGATGCAGAGATCACGAAAGTTAATGTGAGCAATCGTAGCTGCAGGTTTCTTCGCCAACGACTTCTAATGGAAATCTTTTCTTGAGCCAAGGTGCTCACGGCTTAAGGTTGCCCAGCTTTGTAGCCAACGCCTCGCACAGTCACGACAATCTCAGGTTGTTCTGGGTCGATTTCGATTTTTGCCCGAAGCCTTTGTACGTGAACGTTGACAAGCCTGGTATCCGCAGCATGCTGGTATTCCCATACATCCGCTAACAAAACCTCACGAGAGAACACTTGCCAAGGCCGTTTAGCGAGAGTAACCAGAAGTTTAAATTCCAAAACGGTAAGCGGGATATTTTTGTCCCCACGTTTAACACTGTGCCCTGCTACGTCAATAACAAGATCACCAATCGTAATTTCATTAACAACTGGAGGCTCTATGTTCCGCAGACGCGCCCGAATTCTGGCTAGTAGCTCTTCATTCTTTATAGGCTTCACAATATAATCGTCAGCGCCAGCTTCTAATCCGGTAACGATGTCGCTGGTATCGCTTCGCGCTGTCAGCATCACAATTGGAATTCCACTTGAGTCCCTGATCGTGCGGCAGATTTCAATTCCATCTTTACCTGGAAGCATCAAATCAAGTAGAACTAGATCTGGACTTACCGCTTTAAATGCAGTTATTGCTTGGTTTCCATCAGCGCAATAGGACACTTCAAATCCTTCTGCGCGCAACAAGATACCCACGATCTCAGCAATTGATTGATCGTCTTCGATCACCAAGATGCGCTGACTCATTCGGGCACTCCCCTTTAAGGTGTTTGAAAGTCAATTTACCTCACGAATCAGAATCCTCAATACCGAATGCACTAATGCTTGGAAACGTTGGCTAATCTAAGGGGGTGCCAGTAAATGATTTCGTTACCAAGATGCGCAGAGAGCTCGGTAAGTTCGGCGTAGTCGGATTAATCGCCTACGTAATTGATCTGACAGTTTTCAATTTGTTGCGATTTGCAGGTGGTGAAGGTCCACTTTTTGACAAGCCGTTAACTGCCAAAGTTTTCAGTGTCTTGCTCGCCACAACTTTCGCCTACTTTGGAAATCGAAACTGGACCTTTAAGGATCGAAGTCGCGCCTCTTTCCGGCGTGAGTACACATTGTTTTTTGTGTTCAATGGTGTTGGCATGTTGATTTCACTCTCTTGTCTTTGGATAAGTCACTATGTGCTTGGATTTGAGAGTGCACTTGCAGACAACATAAGTGCAAATGGCATAGGTCTTGTTTTAGGAACGATATTTAGATTTTGGGGATACCACAATTGGGTTTTCCCAAATGATGTTTCAAGTGTTGAGCAAAACAGTTAACGAGATATCTCCACACCTGATCTAACAGACATAAGAAAAATTCCAAATACGGCAGGCTTCAGACTGCGTAACTCTAATCGACCTCCGTCAGATGCAACTTGATTTCTTGCCCAGGCTAAACCTAAACCTGTGCCACCAGTGGTTACACCTTGCATCATCAACGTACTTTCAATGTCCTGGGAAATCCCCTGGCCCTCATCCTTGATCTCGATTAAAGTCCACGATTGAAAATCTTTTGCCGAAATGTGAATAGTACCCGCACCATGCTGAAGAGAATTCTCAATTAGAACTGAAATCACAAGTTCTTGAACTTCTTGCGTTCCTAGCGCTGCTAATTCAGGCGCGCACTGAATAACAATTTCCCGACCTGACGAACGAACTCGGTTCTGCCATCGATCGCTTACATTTGCGAGTAATTCCGAGACGTTGATTTCCGTTAAGTCACGGTCTGTCGTCGATCTCCAAGTAGTCAGCAGCCCTTCAACTAATTTCACTAGCCGATCAACTTGACCAAGCGCTGCGATCGAATCGTCGTGAACCTTTGAATCAAGGGTGTCTTGTGAAATTTGTTCTAACCGCAATGAAAGTGCAGTAAGCGGTGAACGCAATTGATGAGACACATCCGCTGCGAGGGTACGTTCTGCATCCAGACGACGCTGCGCATCGGTTGCAGCTAAGTAAAGGTTGCTGATCGTTGCGTCTACTTCATCCATACCCGTTTCTTCGGGTGGAGAAACTGACTTGCCTGCGGTAATTACATTAACTTGACCAAGCAGCAATTCAAATGGTTTCACTGTGGTCTTGGAAAGTGCCTGAGAAATTACTACAACAAGTGTCGCTGCTAACCCAACTATGGCCTGGATACCGAAACTAACTGGCGAAAAGTTTGCGAACAATGCACCTGTATTCGAGGCTTGATTTACATCTCGGTACCAAAGATTGGCAACTACTGCCAGCAAAATAACCCAAGGAATTATTGCGATAACAAAAAATCTAAATAGTCTTTGCTGCATACCTAATTCCGATCGAATCGAAACCCAAGCCCACGAATTGTCGAGATGTGTTCGCCTTCGTCTCCAAGTTTTCGACGCAATGCAGAAACATGCATGTCAAGATTCTTGGTAGAACCCGACCAGTCGGTATTCCAAACATCTCGCAGAATCTGCTGGCGACTAATTACCCGACCTGAGTTACGCATTAGAAGTTCCAATAATTGATACTCAGTTGAAGTTAATGCAACCTCAACTTCGTTGCAGCGACAGGTATGCGCATCAGTATTTAAGACAATGCCATTTCCAATGAGTTCCGTTACGTCGTGCCCTTCGACTCGACGCATCAACGCACGCAATCTTGCCAGCAATTCAGTGGACCTGAATGGCTTCTTTACATAATCGTCGGCACCAGCATCAAGTCCTACGACCAAATCTAACTCTGATGTTCGCGCAGTAAGTATCAAAATTGGCATGTCAAACTTTTGAGCCCGCAGATTTCGGCAAACATCGAGGCCATCCATATTTGGAAGTCCTAGATCCAGAATGATCATGTCCGGCTTTGTCGTTTTAGCTTTTTCGAGTGCGCCTAATCCGTCGCTAACAAGTGCAACGGAGTAGCCATCGCCTTGGAGTGTGCGCACAAGTGGACCAGCGATCTCAAGATCGTCTTCAACTACCAAAATTCGCGCCACACTTTGGAGTTTAGTGTCCTAGGGCAGAGTTGGTCTTACCTGTATGACATCCCCGGAAGTAATTTCGACAAGTCCGTCGTTAGTCTCAAGAATTAGTTCTCCTGATTCCAATACATTCATGGCAATTCCAGTAATTGAGGACTCTGCTCTCCGCGCAACCGTTACTTGAGTTCCAATCGTTGAACTGTTCTGAAAATACATTGGTAGCCATTCGCGTGAAACTAATCCAGTTGTGTTTTCAAGCTCATAAATTATCGCTGCGATCAAGGCCTCGCGAGATGTTCGGATATCTATGAGGCTGAGGGAAGTTGCGTTATCAGTCGGCAGTTCGTCTTCATTTAGGTCTACATTAATTCCAATCCCAATTACGACATAGTCATCCAGTCTTTGAACTAAGATGCCACCAACTTTTTTTAGTTCGCCAGATTTCATTTCAATCATTAAATCGTTGGGCCACTTCAACTTGGAAGTTGCACCAAGACTCTTCAAACAATTGTTTGCAGCAATTCCAACCAGAAGTGGAATCGCAGAAATTTCACAGTTGAAAAACTTTGTTGGTATTGCAACGCTAAGGGCAATTCCAGCGCCAAACGGGCTTTGCCACTGGCGTTGAAGTCGACCGCGGCCCTTTAGTTGTTCGTCAGCAGTAATTGCGAAAACTGAATCCTGCGAAGCATTGGCAAGCTGTGCAATGGCAAGGTCATTCGTTGATTCAACTTGCTCAAGAACCGTTAAATCGAGCCATTTCGATGATGTCTTGGATAACTCACTTAATATAAGAGCAGGATCAAGCGCTGGACGCCTGCGTTTCACATCTTTTATATCCACATCGCTAGGGTAGGCGAAGGACTAGTACGGAGGAACAAGTGAGCGCCGAAACCGCCAAGAATGGGATAGACATCCATACAACTGCTGGAAAGATCGCAGATCTAGAGGAGCGTCGTAACGACGCAGCTAACCGACGTTCCGAAGCTGTAGACAAGCAACATGCGCGTGGCAAGCTAACCGCGATGGAGCGCATCGAGCGTCTTTTGGATGAAGGCTCCTTCCAACAAATTGATGGATTAGCTCGACATCGTTCTCACAACTTTGGCATGGAAAAGTCTCGTCCGTACGGCGATGGTGTAATCACAGGCTATGGAACCATCGATGGTCGACAAGTTTGTGTCTTCGCTCAAGACTTCACAGTTTTCGGTGGCTCACTAGGTGAGGTCTTTGGTGAAAAAATTTGCAAGGTTATGGACTTGGCACTAAAGACTGGTGTGCCAATGATTGGAATTAATGACTCTGGCGGCGCCCGGATTCAAGAAGGCGTTGTTTCACTCGGACTTTATGGAGAAATTTTCAAACGCAATGCTCATGCCTCCGGAGTTATTCCACAAATTTCACTGGTACTAGGGCCATGTGCTGGCGGTGCCGTTTACTCCCCTGCACTAACCGACTTTATTGTGATGGTTGATCAAACTTCACATATGTTTATTACCGGTCCAGAAGTTATCAAAACTGTTACTGGCGAAGAAGTTGCATTTGAGGATTTAGGTGGCGCCCGGACACACAATACAAAATCTGGAGTTGCCCACTACATGGCTACTGATGAAGATGATGCTCTTGAATACGTTAAAAACTTGCTGTCATTTTTGCCAAGTAACAACATGGACGAAGTTCCATACTTGGACGTTGAAGCTGACTTAGAGATATCCGAAGCAGATTTATTACTCGACACCATCATTCCTGACTCCCCAAATCAGCCATATGACATGCACAAAGTCATCGAAACGATTGTGGATGACGGTGAATTCTTAGAAACTCAAGCGCTATTCGCACCTAACATCATTTGCGGCTATGGCCGAGTTGAAGGCCGGCCTGTTGGTGTCGTAGCAAGCCAGCCGATGCAATTCGCGGGAACGCTTGACATAGATGCAAGTGAAAAGGCTGCTCGCTTTGTTAGAACTTGTGATGCGTTTAACGTTCCAGTAATTACTTTGGTTGACGTACCTGGGTTCCTACCTGGAACTGACCAGGAGTGGCAAGGCATTATTCGTCGCGGCGCTAAATTGCTTTACGCATATGCAGAAGCCACAGTTCCACTCGTGACCATCATTACCCGCAAGGCTTATGGTGGCGCTTATGACGTTATGGGTTCAAAGCACTTAGGTGCCGACATCAACTTGGCATGGCCTAGCGCTCAAATTGCTGTGATGGGTGCGCAGGGTGCAGTCAATGTGCTCTACCGCAAGGAATTGGCGGAAGCCAAGAATCCAGAAGCTGAACGTGCACGCTTACTTCAGGAATACGATGACAAGTTTGCTAATCCATATATTGCAACTGAGCGTGGTTACATCGATCGCGTGATTGTTCCAAGTGAAACTCGGGTGATGGTAGTTCGTGCCCTTCGTTCCCTGCGTGGTAAGCGTCAGATCTTGCCGCCTAAGAAGCATGGAAACATTCCACTGTGAGTCAGGAAATTAGAGTCGTTCGTGGTAAACCAACTGATGAAGAGTTGGCTGCAGTACTAATGGTGATTACCGCGCAGGCAACTGCTGCCAACTTGGCGAGTAAACGATCGCAGTTACGACCCGAGTGGAATGCTGCACATCGCGGAGTTCGCAAATCATTTGAACATGGTGCCGGAACTTGGCGCCGTTCTGCACTTCCACATCCTTACTAACTTTCCCCATAACCGATAGTAGAAATAAATGTCTCGCACCGTACTACTTGCGTCAGCCTCAACTTCCCGGTACTCGTTATTGAAGAACGCCGGAATCACTCCCTTGGTTCAAGTTAGCCAAGTAGACGAAGAAGCGATTGCAGCCAAGTTGAGTCCGATCGCAACCGCCGATCTTTGTATTGCACTTGCAACGGCAAAGGGTGAGGCAGTTGTACAAGACATCACTATTACTGAGAATAGAAATCTTTTGGTTATCGCTGCGGATTCAATGTTGGAATTTGAAGGCGAATCTTTTGGTAAGCCTCACAGTCCAGATGTTGCGATTGCGCGCTGGAAAGCTATGCGGGGAAAGTATGGCTATCTTCATACTGGACATTGGGTTATGGATTTAACTAGCGGGCAAGTTAGAAGTGGGGTTGCCGGTGCCAAAGTTGAATTTGCAGATATCTCTGATGCAGAAATTGATGCATATGTAAAGAGTGGTGAGCCGCTCTCAGTTGCAGGTGGCTTTACTCATGAAGGAAAGTCTGCGGCTTTTATAACAAAAATGACTGGCGATAGCCCTGCCGTTGGTGGGATTTCCTTGGTGCTACTTCGAGAATTCGCCAAGGATATGAGCATTGAATGGACCGAACTTTGGGACTAATAGACTTGGGATACCAAAGTTTAGGAGTTTAAGTGGGCACCAGTCGCAAGATTGAAAAAGTTTTAATTGCTAATCGTGGTGAAATTGCTATCCGCGTCGCCCGCGCCTGTTCCGACTCTGGCATTGCAAGTGTTGCAGTTTATGCCGATCCTGATCGTGATGCCCAGCACGTTAAGGCTGCAGATGAAGCTTTTGCCCTTGGTGGTAGCACTGCCGCTGAAAGTTACTTAGTAATTGAAAAACTCATTGATGCAGCCAAGAAGTCGGGTGCCAATGCAGTCCACCCTGGTTATGGTTTCCTTTCAGAAAATGCTGAATTTGCCCAAGCCGTAATTGATGCGGGCTTGATTTGGATTGGTCCACCACCGCAGGCAATTCGCGATTTGGGTGACAAAGTTTCGGCACGACACATTGCATCTCGCGCAGGTGCGCCACAGGTTCAAGGTACTCCTGATCCAGTTAAAGACAGCAAGGAAGTTGTGGCGTTCGCCAAAAAGCATGGCTTGCCAATTGCAATTAAGGCTGCGTTTGGTGGTGGTGGTCGTGGACTAAAGGTTGCACGAAACCTCGAAGAAATTCCAGAACTTTTTGATTCTGCAGTGCGCGAAGCAGTAGCAGCATTTGGTCGCGGTGAATGTTTCGTCGAGCGTTACCTAGATAATCCACGTCACGTTGAGACTCAGTGCCTAGCTGATGAGCATGGAAATGTAGTCATTGTTTCTACCCGCGACTGCTCACTGCAACGTCGTCACCAAAAACTGGTTGAAGAAGCTCCAGCGCCATTCTTGTCACAGGCGCAGATTGATGAACTTTACGCGTCTAGTAAAGCCATCATGAAGGAAGCAAAATATGTTGGTGCTGGAACTTGCGAGTTCCTAATCGGAATTGATGGCACCATTTCATTCTTGGAAGTTAATACTCGTCTGCAAGTTGAACACCCAGTCTCCGAAGAGGTTGCTGGAATTGACTTAGTTCGCGAACAGTTCCGCATTGCTCAAGGCGAAGCACTTGGCTACAGCGATCCCGAACTTCGTGGCCACTCGATTGAGTTCCGCATCAACGGTGAAGATCCAGGACGCGGTTTCTTGCCAGCGCCTGGTTCACTTACGGTTTGGAATCCACCGAGTGGACCTGGAATTCGACTTGATGCAGGTTTTGCAAAGGGCGATGTAATCGGTGGAAACTTCGATTCCCTATTAGCAAAGCTGATTGTTACTGGACGCGATCGCCAAGAAGCTCTTGAGCGTTCCCGCCGAGCTCTGGCTGAGTTTGAGATCGATGGCATTGCAACGGCATTGACGTTCCATCGTGCAGTGGTAAGCGACCCAGCTTTCGCACCAGCTGATGCTGCTACCCCATTTTCAGTTCACACTCGTTGGATTGAAACCGAATTCAATAACACCATCCCGGTCTTCTCGGGTGGTGCAGGTGAACTTGCTGAACCAGAAACTCGTAACCCAATCACCGTTGAAGTCAACGGTCGACGGATTGAAGTTGTTTTACCTGGTGACATGTCAATTGGATCTGGTGGTGGCGCTAAGAAGTCAGCCCGCAAGATCGGCAAGAAGTCTGGCGCAGCCGGCAGTGGTGACGCCGTAGTAGCTCCGATGCAAGGAACAATCGTAAAAATTGCAGTTACTGAAGGCCAGGAAGTTGCGCAAGGTGACTTAGTTGTGGTGCTCGAGGCGATGAAGATGGAACAGCCACTGACAGCTCATAAAGCTGGAATTGTCACGGGACTTAATGCCGAAGTCGGAACTACAGTTCCAACCGGTACTGAACTTATGGAGATCAAGTAAAACTTGATCAATACCCATTGAGATCAAGTAAAACTTGATCAATACCCATTGAGATCAAGTAACTCTTAGTTCAAGTTTTGGGTTTGGTGTAGCTGTCTGGCAGCTTCCGCGATCGATCCTGAAAGTGACGGATAAACCGTTATGGTCTGCGACATCTGGTCAACGGTAAGCCGATGCTCTACTGCAAGTGCTATCGGAAAAATCAGTTCACTAGCCTTCGGCGCAACAACTACGCCACCAATAATTACACCCGTGTCTGACCGACAGAATATTTTTACAAACCCTTCGGAAATGCCTTGCATTTTGGCTCTGGCATTTGTTGCAAGTGGCAAATTAACAACGCTCGCGATTTCATTTCCTGAATCTAGATCAGATTGACTCACACCGACGGTCGCAATTTCTGGGTCAGTGAAAACATTGCTGGAAACCGTCTCTAGATTTAGTGGATGAACTGCATCTCCAAGTGCGTGCCACATTGCAATTCGACCTTGCATTGCTGCAACGGAAGCTAGCATCATCACCCCAGTGCAGTCGCCCGCTGCATAAACTCCACGAACACTGGTCCGCGAAACCTTGTCTACATCAATGAACCCGGCATCATTGGTTTTGACGCCAACATTTTCTAAACCAAGTGCCTCGGTATTCGGCAGTGAGCCGACGGCCATTAAGCAATGTGATCCAGAAACAATTTCACCAGTTTCTAATTCAACTTCAACACCAGAATCTGAACGGGTTACTTGAATTGCTCGACTCTGCGAAAGAACTTTCATACCTCGCTTAGCAAAAACATCTTGAACTACTTTGGCCGCATCAGAATCCTTTCCCGGCAACACTTGATCTCGGGAAGATACTAAAGTCACTTGTGAACCTAGTGCCTGATAAGCACCAGCAAATTCCGCCCCCGTAACACCAGAGCCAACTACAATCAAATCTGTAGGTAATTCAGTAAATTCATACAACTGCTTCCAATTCAGGATTCGTTGCCCATCAATAACTGCACTGGCTAGTTCTCTGGGGCGTGCACCAGTTGCAAGTAAAACCACTTCGGCAGCTAAGTTAATCTCGGTTCTGTCTTGCAAAATAACTTTGACATTTTCCGCATCAACTAATTCGGCAGTACCAGCAAGTACTTTGATTCCTTGACTAAGCAATCGTTCCTGAATGTCAGCACTTTGGGTTGCTGCCCACTTTTTCAATCTCGCGTTGACTTCAGCAATATCAATTGAAACATTCGTAGCATGAACGCCGATAACGGAGCTTCCCTTGGTATCGGTTGCAGCTTCGGCTACCGCAATCAGGGCCTTACTAGGCACAACATCGGTAAGCACTGCCGCGCCGCCAATGCCATCTCGCTCAATGAGAGTTACGTTTGCACCTAGTTGAGCAGCCACGAGAGCGGCCTCATAGCCACCAGGCCCACCGCCGATTATTACTACCTTCGTCACTGATCTATTGTCTCGCATTTAAATGTTTGCGAAAACTTCCTTAACCATGTCGATCGTGGTTCCTGGATGAACAAATGCAAAACGACCAACCGTCTCTCCTTGCCACGAGGTTGGTGTCACAAATGCCGTCTGGGACTCGATCAATTTGTCCTGCAGGTCGCGATAATCTCTGGCATTCCAACCTTTTCGGCGCCACAAAACCACAGATAGGGACGGCTCAATCACCAGTTCTAAGTTTTCGTGCCCCCTGATGAAATCGGCAACTTCGTTAGTTAATGAGATTGAGGCCTCAACTGCATCACGGTACGCGTCGGTACCGTTAACTACTACGGAGAACCAAAGTGGCAGGCCTCTAGCTCGTCTCGTTAAATGGTAAGCAAGATCAGTTGGATTGATTTGTGAATCGTCCTCGTGAAGTACATCAAGATAAGACGCATCTTGAGTGTGAACTGAGGCTGCCAACTTTGGATTTTTGTAAAGGATCGCGGCAACATCAAATGGCGAGAACCACCATTTGTGCGGATCCATAGTGATTGAGTCAGCATTCTCAATACCTGCAAATTGCTCTCGCACAGATGGTGCAAGTAAGCCAGCGCCACCATAAGCTGCATCAACGTGGAACCACATGTCATGATTACGAGCTACTTCACTGATGCCTGCAAGATCGTCAATAATTCCAGCGTTAGTGGTGCCAGCTGTAGCTACAACTCCAACTACCGGCGCATCATTGTCCTTCACTGCCAAAAGTGCGCGTTCTAGATCTGCCTTCGTCATTGCGTAGCCTGCAGTTTCAACTCTCAGTGGCTCAATGTCTAGGATGTCAAGGGAGTTTCCAATCGAAGAATGTGCCTGCTCACTCAAAGCAATTCGCACCGGCAAGC
>Ga0214917_10001327_pt1 | contig 31869 bp, 30 predicted proteins | sample LL_1208_BB_MetaG_FD_177983 | JGI IMG/M metagenome (GOLD analysis project Ga0214917, IMG submission 177983) | Freshwater microbial communities from Lake Lanier, Atlanta, Georgia, United States - LL_1208_BB | ecosystem: Environmental > Aquatic > Freshwater > Lake | place: USA: Georgia | collected... | reverse complement strand
GGCCTGCCCGGCTCCGAGCTGCTGGTGGCCCTCTCCCTGGTGGCGGTGGCCCTGGTGTTGCTGGATCGTCTGCCTGCGGCCGTTCTGCTGCCCGCCTTCGCCCTGCACGGCTACGTGCTGAGTGCCTCGGTGATCGGCTGGGAACCCAGCCCGATCAGCTTCTACCTCCTGGGGTTGCTGCTGAGCCAGGGCCTGCTGCTGCTCGGCTCCCTCACCTTGGTGCGCCGGTGGGCCAGCCGGTGGGGCACCGCCAACCTCCGCCTGGCGGCCGGACTGCTGATGGGTGTGGGCCTGGCCTTCGCCTGGACCACCCTGGTGCCCTGAGATGAACAGCGGCAATCGGGGGCGCCTGCCGGTCACTGTGGTGACCGGCTTTCTTGGGGCGGGCAAGTCGACCCTGCTGCGGCAGCTGCTGCTGAGCAGCGGCCTGCGGCTGGCCGTTCTTGTGAATGAATTCGGCGAAGTGGGCATCGACGGCGACCTGCTGCGCAGCTGCGGCTTCTGCCCGGAGCAGGAGCTGGAGGGTCGGGTGGTGGAACTGGCCAACGGCTGCCTGTGCTGCACCGTGCAGGACGAATTCCTGCCCACCATGCAGACCCTGCTGCAGCGGGCCGAGCAATTGGACGGCATCGTGGTGGAAACCAGTGGCCTGGCTCTGCCTCTGCCCTTGGTGCAGGCCTTCCAGTGGCCCGAGATCCGCAGCCGCACCCGTGTCACCGGGGTCGTCACCGTGGTGGATGGTGAGGCCCTCGCCGCCGGCAGCGTGGTGGGCGATCCCGCGGCGCTCGAGGCGCAACGGCTGGCGGATCCCAGCCTGGATCACCTCGCCGACATCGACGATCTGTTCCTGGACCAGCTGGAGGCCGCTGATCTGGTGGTGGTGAGTCGAGCTGATCGCCTTGCGGACGACCAGCGGCAGCTGGTGGACCAGCGCCTGGCGGGTCAGCTGCGAGCCGGCGTGAGCACGGTGTGGATGGAGCGGGGCAACGTGCCTGCAGCCCTGCTGTTCGGCCTGGAGCGCTCCGCCAGCGACCCGGCTGGCCATGACGAGCATCACGACCACAGCCATCACCACGACCACAGCCATGTCGCCATGCAGTCGTCGGTGGTGCGCCTGGTGGGCCCCATCGACCGCGTGCTGCTGGAGCAGCGGCTGCAGGCCCTGATCCAACGCCACAACCTCTTGCGGCTCAAGGGTCGTGCCTGGCTGCCGGGCAAAACCCACCCGCTTCAGATCCAGGCCGTGGGTCCTCGGCTGGAGTGCTGGTTTGACACGGCTTCCCAGTTGCCCCCGGGCGAGCCCGGCCTCGAGCTGGTGGCGCTGGGCCTCAGCCTCGATCCCGCCGCCCTGGAGCAGGAGCTGCAGCCAAGCCTCGGCCTTGCGTTCGCATGACCTGAGGCTCAATCGAGCGGGAACGCCCCCCTGGCGCAGACGCCGTCCCAGCACAGGGCCTGATCGCTGCTCCAGACGGGCACAACCGGCCGTTGATCCCCCTGGCTTCCGGTGAGGGTGAGGGCACCGCGCCCGTCGCCCCGGAACTCCAGCCGCTGCTGACCCACCTGCAGCCACCAGTGCTGGCCTACCTGCTCGATCGTCATGGTGCAGGGCTGCCAGCGGCCCTGCCCGAGCCTGCACTGCAGCGAAACCCTCTGAGCTGGCTCCGCTTCCGCTGGCAACGCCCCTGCCGGAGCGCAGTTCAACCCTGCCAGCAGCAGAGCGGCTGGAAGCAGCGGCCATCGCCAGAGGCCTTTCACCACCGGGGCAGGAACAGGGGCCTTCTCCAACCTGATCAGGGGCTGGTGGCCGTGGAAGTCGGCCTGCCAAGATTTAACAATCCTTGTGGAGCTCAGGTGCCCCTCTTCTCCGCCCGTGTGCTGGTGTCGCTCAGGCCATCGGTGCTTGACCCAGCCGGTGAGGCCACCCGCGCCGCCGCCGCACGACTGGGCGTGGATGGGGTGAGCCGTCTGCGGATCGGCAAGGCGGTTGAGGTGGAGCTGGACGCCCCCGATGCCGCCACGGCCCGCCAACAACTGGAACTGCTCAGCGACCGCCTGCTGGCCAACCCGGTGATCGAGAACTGGACCCTCGAGCTCCTGGACGATGCCGGCGCGGGGGCCTGAGCCATGACCCTCGGAGTGGTGGTGTTCCCCGGCTCGAACTGCGACCGGGATGTGCGCTGGGCGGCCGAGGGCTGCCTCGGCATTCGCACCCGCTTTCTCTGGCATGAGGAGCGGGACCTCACAGGCCTGGATGCGGTGGTGATTCCGGGAGGATTCAGCTACGGCGACTACCTGCGCTGCGGAGCCATCGCCCGCTTCGCCCCGGTGCTCCAGGAGGTGATGGCCTTTGCCCAGCGGGGCGGTCGCGTGCTGGGCATCTGCAACGGCTTCCAGGTGCTCACTGAGCTGGGCCTGCTCCCCGGTGCGCTCACCCGCAATCGGCACCTGCACTTCCTCTGCGAGCCCACCGAACTCACCGTGCAGCCCGGCGCCTGCAGCTGGTTGCAGAGCTACGGCGCCGGTGAGGTGGTCAGCTTTCCCATCGCCCATGGCGAAGGCCGCTATCAGGTGGAACCCGAGCAGCTCCGCCAGCTGGAGGACAACGGCCAGGTGGTGCTGCGCTATTGCCGCAATCCCAACGGCTCCGTGGGCGATGTGGCTGGCCTCAGCAATGCTGCCGGCAATGTGCTTGGTCTGATGCCCCATCCCGAGCGGGCCTGTGATGCAACCACCGGTGGTGTGGACGGGCGTCGTCTGCTGGGCAGCCTGTTGAGCTGATCGGGGATCTGCGGATTCCCACGAAAAAAGGGCCCCGAGGGGCCCTGGATGCAGTTGAGGCATTGATGCCCGGCCGCCGGATCAGTTGACAGCTGCGAAGAACTCCTTGCTCTTCACGGGGTCGGGGTTCATGGTCTTCTCGCCGGGGGTCCAGTTGGCGGGGCACACCTCGTCGGGGTTGTTGCGGATGTGCTGGAAGGCCTGCAGCAGACGCAGGGTTTCATCAACGCTGCGGCCCACGGGCAGGTTGTTGATGGTGCTCTGCATGATCACGCCATCGGGATCGATGATGAACAGTCCGCGCAGGGCCACACCGGCCTCCTCGTCGAGCACCTCATAGGCGCGGGCGATGTCCTTCTTGAGGTCAGCCACCAGGGGGTAGGCGATGTCGCCGATACCGCCGTTCTTGCGGTCGGTCTGCACCCAGGCCAGGTGGGAGAACTGGCTGTCCACCGACACGCCGAGAATCTCGCAGTTGCGGCTGGAGAAATCGCTGTAGCGGTCGGAGAAGGCGGTGATCTCCGTGGGGCACACGAAGGTGAAATCGAGCGGATAGAAGAACAGCACCACGTACTTGCCGCGGTACTGGGACAGGGTCACCTCCTTGAACTCCTGATCCACCACGGCGGTGGCGGTGAAGTCGGGAGCTTGCAAGCCAACGAGCCGGGACATAGTCGCAGAAAGAATGGGTGCAGAGCACTGGCAGGATCCAACTCAAAGGCGGACCGACTACCAGTTGCTACCGCAACAATTTATCACGGTTCCCTCGGCAGCCGTGGCCCCCTAGGGTGATGTTCTTCTGGACGACGCCGGCTGAATGGCCTGGGACCCAACGCTGCTGCGGAAATACAACGCCACCGGTCATTTCCGGCTGTTGAACCAGGTGCGCAACGAACTCAAGGAGCAGCCGATCCAGCGCCCTCTGGTCACCAGTCGTTCACCCTCGAACCGCAGCGGCCTGGGGCGCTCCCTGGCCAGCCGCGGGGACACGGGCCGTGGGCAGGCCACCGCAGGCGGGCGTCGCCGCTCCCCAGCCACCACGATCGCGTCTGCTTCACCGTCCTCCAGCGTTTCCGCGTCCGTTCCGGCCCCTGAGGCTTCGGCCGCGCTGTTCCACGATGCCTTTGTGATGGTTCCCGTGCTCACCGACACGGTTCTTGAGGACAGCTACAGCAGCTGAAGCCGCTCAGCGGATGTTCAGCTCGATCTTCACCACGTCAAACGGCCCTCGGCCCTCGGCGTTCAGCTCGCTGGCAGCCCGCACCGCAGCCTCATGGGTGTGAAAGAGATAGGCCGCCTCCGCCGTCGTCACCTCTTCCAGCACCTGGCCGTCTCCGCCGATGGTGAGGAACGTGCCACTGTCGAGCCGTTGCAGCGCATAGCGCTCTGGCTGGGTGCAATCCATCGGATTGGCTGGATCGATGGATGGGGCCCAGAAGTGCATGGCGGTGTGGTGGCGTTCTGTGGACCGTAGACAGTTTTGATCGCCCTTGCCCGGGAATCGGTCTTGCTCGTCACCCCCGGGGGCAGCGTCCATGGCCGAGGTCTTCAGCCTGGCTAAGACGGAACCAGAGCGCAGCTGCTCCGGGCCACCCGTGAACGTGCAGATCAATCCCAATGGCCCTGCTGGAGCCCACCAACCTGCTGCTCCTGGCCTGCGCGCTGATCTACCTGCTGATCGGTGAACCGGCCGACGCGGGGATCCTGCTGGTGTTCGTGGTGGGCATTGCCCTGCTCGATGCCGTTCAGGAGTGGCGCAGTTCAAGAGCTCTGCAGGAGCTGGCCCGGCTGTCGGCCCCGAAGGCGCACGTGCGCCGTGGTGCCATCGAAGCCGAGCTGCCGGCGGAGCAGGTGCAGCTGGGCGATCTGCTGCGGCTGGAGGAGGGCGATCGGGTGGCTGCCGATGGCCGGCTCACGGAAGCCGTAGGGCTCTGGCTGGATGAATCCCTGCTCACCGGTGAATCGCTTCCCGTTGCCAAGCAACATCCAGGCGAACGGGTGCTGGCCGGCTCGCTGGTGTCCAGCGGGCGGGGATGGGCCGAAGTGGTGGCGGTGGCCGAGGCCACGGAGCTGGGGCTGCTCGGCAAGAACCTGGCCTCGGTGCAACCGCCGCTCACCCGCCTGCAGCGCAGCACCCGCCGCCTCACGGCTCGGCTCAGTGGCGTTGCCATCGCCCTCTGCGTGGCCATGGCCCTGATGCGCGCTGCCCTCAGCGGCGACTGGCCCCAGGCCCTGCTGGCAGCCCTGGCCCTGGCCCTGGCGGTGCTGCCCAATGAGATCCCGGTGGTGGTGGCCCTGTTCCTGGCCCTGGGATCCCTGCGCCTTGCCCGCATCGGCGTGTTGGCCCGCTGGCCTGCGGCGGTGGAGAGCCTCGGCACGGCCACCGTGCTGGCCGTGGACAAGACCGGAACCCTCACCGAAAACCGCATGGGGGTGGAGCGCCTGCTTACCTGGCCCGGCCAGGAGGCCTGGCGAGGCGGGCTGCCCTTGCAGGAACCCTGCCATGGTCTGGTGGAAATGGCCGTGCTGGCCAGCCGGGGCGACCCGGTGGACGCCATGGAGCTGGCCATCCAGCGCTTCGCCGCAACCCATCTGCGCGGCAGCGACCACCTCCATCCCGATTGGCCGCTGCAGCGCGACTACCCGCTCCAGGCCGACCTGCTGGTGTTCTCCCAACTGTGGCGGGATGGCCAGGGTGCCTGGCAGCTGGCGGCCAAGGGGGCCCCGGAGGCCATCGCCGACCTCTGCCACCTGCCGCCCCAGGCCAGCAGCGATTTCCTGGCGCTGGCCGACAGCCTGGCGGCGGAGGGGTTGCGAGTGATTGCGGTGGCGCGGGGTGTGGACGGCGTGCTGTTGCACGGCGGGCAACCGGCCGCTACCCAGGGAGATCCCCCCGCAGCCCTGCACGACTACCTGTTTGAACCCCTGGGCTTCATCGGTCTGGCGGATCCCCTGCGCCAGGAGGTGCCGCAGGCGATGGCCCGGGCCCGGGCCGCCGGCCTGCGCGTGGTGATGATCACCGGCGACAGCCCAGCAACGGCCCGTTCCATTGCGGATCAGGCCGGTATCCCCGCCGGGGCGGTGCTGACAGGCCGGGAGCTGGCGACCAGGCCCAGCGCAGACCTGGCCAGGCTGGTGGAGCAGACCAGCGTGTTTGCGCGGGTGCTGCCGCAACACAAGCTGCAGTTGGTGCAGGCCCTGCAGGCCTCTGGCCAGGTGGTGGCGATGACCGGTGATGGCGTGAACGATGCGGCAGCCCTCAAGGCCGCCGACATTGGCGTGGCCATGGGCCAGCGGGGCACGGCCGTCGCCCGGGAATCCGCCGATCTGGTGCTGCTGCATGACAGCTTCAGCAGCCTGGTGGAGGCGATTGCCCTGGGCCGGCGCATCGACGCCAACCTGCACCGGGCCCTTGCCTACACCCTGGCGATCCACCTGCCGATTGCAGCCCTGGGTCTGCTGCCACTGCTGTTCGGCCAGACCATAATCCTGCTGCCCGTTCACATCGCTCTGCTGCATCTGGTGATCGATCCCGCCTGCACAGTGGTGTTTGAGGCGCTGCCACCGGCCCCTGGCCTGATGCGTCAGCCACCCCGCGCAGCCGATGCGCCGCTGTTCGGCGCTGCGATCTGGCGCCGCGCCCTGGGCCAGGGTGTGGTGTTGCTGGTGGCTGCCCTGGTGCTCGCCCACTGGCCCCAGATTGGGCCTGAATCCCGGCGCAGCCTGGTGTTCGGCCTGCTGTTGCTGGCCAGTGGCGGCTTGGTGGGCCTCAACGGCGGGCTGTCCACCCGCCACGCTTTGGCCGGTACCGCCCTGGGCCTCGCCCTGTGGCTGGCACTGCTGGCCTTCCCGGTTCTGCAACAGGGGCTCAGCCTCACGCCATTGACCACTCCCCAGATGGCCACCGTGGTGATCACCGCCAGCCTCAGCCTGGGGCTGATCGGCCTGTTCAACCGTTCCCTCGCCTGACCCTCCTTGGCCCACCCCCACCGGCACCACAGCCATCCAGCTGTGGAGATCCAGCGGCAGCCCCATCCCCGGCAACACCAGCATCGCGGCGGTTCCGCCGCCGCCTTTCGCTGGAGCGTTGTGCTCAATAGCGGCCTCTCGGCTCTGCAGTTGGTGGTCGGCGTGGGGTTCGGCTCCCTGGCGCTGATCGGCGATGCGGTTCACAACCTGGGCGATGTGGCTGGCCTGTTGCTGGGCTGGGGGGCTGAGCGACTCAGTGGCAGGCCCCCTTCGGCCCGTTTCACCTATGGCTACGGCCGAAGTACTCAATTGGCCTCGCTCGCCAATGCCGTGCTGATCTTGATGGCCTCGGCGGTGGTGTTGGTGGAGGGGATTCAGCGCCTCTCCGAGCCGGTGCAGGTCTCCACCACCCCGGTGCTGTGGGCCGCTGCCATCGGGGTGGCGGTGAATCTCTATTCCGCCCGGCTGTTTGGCGCGGATTCGGGCCATGACCTCAACCGCAAGGCAGCGGTGGTGCATCTGCTCACCGATGCCGCCGTATCCGCCGCAGTGCTCGTTGCGGCTCTGGTGGTGCGCGCCACGGGGTGGAACTGGCTGGATGCGGCCACAGCCATCGGTGTGGGCCTGGCGGTGGCCTGGAGTGGCGTGGAGATCCTGCTGCAGGCCACGCGGATCGCCCTGGATGCCGTGCCCGAGGGAATCGACATCGAAGCGGTGCAGGCGCTGCTGCGGGGTCTACCCGGCGTGGTGGATGTGCATCATCTGCATGTCTGGTCGATGAGCACCTCGCAGAATGCGCTCACGGCCCATGTGGTGCGGCAATCGCCTTTGGAGGACGACCTGCAGCTCTTGCACCTGGCCAAACAGCGGCTGGCTGAACTGGGCATCGCCCACAGCACCATTCAATTGGAACCACCTGAGCAGCAACCCGCCCAGCTCTGAGCCAAGGGCAGCAGCCGAGCCCTTTCAGTGGGCTTCAGCGACACCATCTGGATTGTCAGATTGCCTCCGTCCTGGCAATTCTGAGCGGGCCAGTGGAACTTGGTCGATCTGGTTTGCAGCACTGCTCAGCATCGCCTGCAGCTGGCTTGCCTGACAATCAAGCCAACAAAAAGCCCCGCCGAAGCAGGGCAATAAGTGATGGCTCGGGGGAGACTTGAACTCCCGACCTTGGGGTTATGAATCCCACGCTCTAACCAGCTGAGCTACCGAGCCGCGGTGAAGTAATTGTAGACGATCAACCAACGGGCACCTGGCCAGGAGAGTTCCCTCGGCCGCCTCAGGCGCGGGCCGGCAGGAACTGGAGCGGATTCACGGCACCGCGACCTGGAGGCAGAATTTCAAAGTGGAGGTGGGGGCCGGTGCTGCGACCGGTGCTGCCCATCAACGAGATCACGGTGCCCTGGGCCACCACATCGCCGCTGCTCACCAGAATGCGGCTGTTGTGGGCGTAGCGGGTCATCGTGCCGTCGTCGTGGCGGATCTCCACCAGGTAGCCGTAGCCGCCGTCGTTCCAGCCGGCGCTCACCACCTGTCCGGCCTTGGCGGCATGGATCGGAGTGCCCACGTTGTTGGCCACGTCGATGCCCTTGTGCATGCGGCCCCAGCGCCAGCCGTAGCCGGAGGAGAACACGCCAGCGGCCGGCCAGATCCAACCGGTGGTGTTGAAGGGTTGATTGGGATCGACGCGCGATGGGGAGTCGCCGAAATCCTGATCGGGCCAGCTGAGGCCGCCACTGCCGGTGGGCTTCAAACCCAGCACCATGGTCGGGCGTGCCGGTGACGACTGCGCCAGGCGGATCTGGGTGCCCACCACCAGCCGGGCGGCCTCCAGGCCGGGGTTGAGGCGCAGGAGCTCAGCGATGGTGAGGTTGTAGCGCTGGGCGATCTTCACCAGGTTGTCGCCGAAGCGAACACTGGCGTTGTCCTCAGGCTGTGGTGGCGCTGCCAGGGGCGGACTGCGGCGCAGTTCGGTGGTGTCGATGGCCGCCAGCTGCTTGGCGCGTCGGCTGGATTGGCTGGGGAGCACCAGCCAGTCGCCTCGGTTGAACTCGTGGTCCTCGTTGACGTCGTTCAGCTTGGCCAGCTTGGTTTCATCCTGGGCCAGCTGGCTGGCCAGCTGCTCAATCGAGATCGGGTTGCGGACCTTGACCCAGAGACGGTCCGCCAGCGAGGGCAGGGAGGCAATGGCGTTCGCTTCTTTGGCCTGCTGCTCGGGCAGGGATCCCAACTCGAATGAGGCTCGGGAATCGGCGATGGTCGGCAACAGGGAGGCTCCAACAAGGCCGAGCAAGGAGCTGCCGGCCAGGGTGGAGATGAAGAAGTGAGAAGGCTTCATGCAGGTTCACCCGTCGGACAAAGCCCGGTGGAGAAGCCAGCATCCCCGAGCTGGGGGGAGAGTAACGGCTTGAACCTGTGCGGGCAAGTCGCCGTGGTCACTCTTTGGGTTGCCCAGATGAAAAAAGAGGTGCTAAGGGCTGTGCAGGACAGGGATTGGGCCCATGGCGGATATCCGCCCTCTGGCGATCAGCCCCGCAGCTGACGCAAGGCCTCGAACAGCACCACACCTACCGCCACCGAGAGGTTGAGGCTGCGGACGCCGCCGCCGTGCTCCACCGAACCGGCCATGGGAATGCTCAGGCAGCGATCGGCATCGGCCAGGGGTTCTGCAGGCAGGCCGCTGCTCTCTCGGCCAAACAGCAGCCAATCGCTCGGCTCGTAGTCCAGGGCGTCGTAACTGCTGCTGGCATGGCGGGTGAGGGCCAGCAGCCGGCCGCCGCTGCGCCGCTGATGGTCGCGAAAGGACTGCCAGTCGCGATGGCGCTGCAGTTGCACCCAGGGCCAGTAGTCGAGGCCTGCCCGCCGCAGGGTTCGATCACTGATCTCAAAGCCAAGCGGTTCGATCAGGTGCAGCTCTGTGGCTGTGGCGGCACAGGTGCGGGCCACATTGCCGGTGTTGGGAGGGATCTCCGGCTGGAACAGCACCACCCGTGGCATGGTCAACGATCCGGCACGGCCCTGCCCAGGGCATGGAGATCCAGGGCGCGGCCCTGCACCACCAGCCAGGCGGCGTGGCACTGCACCATCAGCCGTTGCTGCAGGCTGCCGAGCCGATCCCGAAACCGCCCACCGATTGCCGTGGGGGGCACCACCCCCCAGCCCACTTCCTCGCTCACCAGCAGCACCGGTTGCGCGATCTGCCTCAATTCCAACAGCAGCTGCTCCTGAACACCATCCCAGACCTCGGAGTCACAGTCCAGGTGGTGCGAAAGCCAGGTGCCCAGGGAATCGATCAACAGCAGCGGGCGCTGCGGCCCGCCCCGCGGTGGATCCGGCTGCAGCCGCAGCTCCGCCAGCACGGTCCCCAGACCGCCACCCACCTCCAGGGTGTCCCAACTGGCTGGGCGGCGCTGGCGGTGGAGCCTGAGGCGCTCCTGCCAGCTGGGATCGGACGGGCGCTGGGGTCCCGTGGCCAGGTAGAGCACGGGACGGCCACTGATCGCCGCCAGATGTTCCGCCCAGCGGCTCTTGCCACTGCGGCTCGGCCCGCTCACCAGCACCAGGCCCTTGGGCGAGGGCAGCGGGGGCTCAGCCGCCACCATTCATGTTGCGCAGGGTTGCCACAGAGGACGGAGACACGCGGTTGAGGTAACGGAAAATCCAGTACTTGAAGATGGTGGCCAGCACCACCGGGAAGGTGGCGATGAACAACATGATGAAATTCTCCTGGTGCGGCAGGCCGAAGTGATCTTCGATGCCTTCCAGGAGCACAGTCCAGCCTTCAGGACTGTGGAAACCCACGAAGATGTCGGTGAACAGGATGATGGCAAAGGCCTTGGCACTGTCGCTGAGGCCATACACCGCCTCATCCAGGAAGCCCCGCAGCACCTGGATATCGCGGCGGCCAAACAGACATACCAGCAGAAAACCGATCAAGCCGGCCACGTCGGCAAGAATGTTCTTGAAGGCAGAAACGCTCTCGCCATCGGCCTCTTCCTTGAGGCTGCTGGCTTTCTGGGCCAGAGCGGCCTGCATCTCTTCCCGGGATGGGGGTTGCCTTCCCTCCAACAGGGCTTCAAACTCCATTTCCTGTTGGTAGAGCCGCAGTTTGGCGACGGCCTTTTCCTGCAGGTGGGGTTTGGTGTAATTCAGGAAGGGAACATCCTGGGCGAACCGATCCACCAGCGGAGAAATTACCGCCGTACGGCTGATCTGCTGCACGATCAACGGCACCAGAATCAACAGCAGCAGAATCCGCAGCGACACCAGGGTTGAATCGCGCCGGCGCCGGAAGCCGGCCACCAAAGAGGCTTCCGCCTCCGGGTCCAGTTGGCGACGCACCCCGTCAAACACCCCCAGCAGGCTGCGGGGCAGCAGCTCCGGGGAGCGGCTGATCCCCGCCAGGCTGGTGCGACGGCTGTAGCGGGAGGTCACGCTCTCCACCAGCTGCAGCTGGCGCAGCTCCTGGCTGTCGAGCTCATTGCGGTGGCGCTCGATCGCTTCAACGGTGTCGCGGCAGATCTGCAGGGCGGCGCGGAAGCGCCGCAGCATCTGCGCCTGGGTCTGCCGTGGAATGCTGAGCTCCAGTTCCGGCCGCACCGGGCGGTCGTTGTAATACTCCAGCTCCAGGCTCTGGATCAGCAGAGCGGCCTCGTAGGCGCGCTCCAGATCGCCGCTCACATCCATCGCACCGGCGCGATCGAATGTCCCCATCCAGTCGGTCAGACCCATCGACGATTCCGCGGTCGGTGATTCAGCGGGAAAACACCCACCAGGTGATCATGGGCACCAGTGTGCCAACAACCAGCAAGACCACAACCCACACAAAGGCGTTGCTGGAGGCGGTTTCTTCCCGTGTGGGGATGTTGGTTTCAATGGGCAGCCGTTCCTGGAGCTGCGGCGGGCCCGGATCCTCCCCACCCTGCAGCACCACCGCCAGGCGATCCAGGGCGTCAACGGACGCCTGGCGGTAGCGGGCACCCTCCCGCAGCGGAAGCCCCATGGTGCTGATGGCCGTGCTGGAGAGCAGGGATTGGGGCAGTTGCTGCAGCAGGTCCTCTGAGGCCACCACCGCAGCGCTGTTGTTCTGCGACTCGATCAACAGCAGCAGCTGGGAGCGATCGGGATCCCCGGCACCCCAGCGGTCCACCAACTGCTGGCCAAGGGCCTCCAGGCTGACGCCGTAATCGAGGCGCCGCAGGGTCACCAGCCGGGCCTCGATGTGATCGGCCTTGAGATCGGCCAGGCGCCTGTCCAGATCCGCGGCGGCGGCGCGGCTCAGCAGGTCGGCTCCATCGAGCACCTGGCTGGTGGGGGGTGCAGCCGGGAAGTCGTTCACACCCGTGGCCAGGGCAGCGGGTGGCAGGGCCAATCCCAGCACCAGCAGCAGGCCCACCAACAGGCCGCGAAGGGAGCGCAGCAGCACCGGCGATCTCTGCATCTGGCACCAGTTTGCCCCGCATCCGCCGGCCTGTGTGATCCAACAGCTGTGAGAACGTGTCAACAGCGATCCACAGGGGCGGCGATGGGGCGGGCGGCGCAACTGTGCCTGGCGGCTGGGGTGCTCGGGTTGCTGCTCTGCCTGTTCAACCAGCTGACCGCTCCGGAGCTGACGCCCTCCCTGGAACGGGCTGGCGTCCTGGCCAGCTTGCTGGCGGTGGGCCTGATGCTGGTGGCGATCCTCTGGACCCGTGCCGTCCCCGTGGCCCCGGAGCGTGTTGCGCTCAGCGGCCGTCAGGCCCTGGATCTGGTGGATGGACTGCCGGATGCCCTGCGGCAGGAGCTTGCCTGGGGCAGCCAGATGCTGCTCACCGCCACACCCGCTGCCACCGTGCTGCTGTGCTGGCAAGGCCACACCCTGCTGCGCCGAGGCGTGCTGGCGGATTCGGTGTTTCACCCTGGTGCCATCAGTGCCCGGGCCCTGAGCACCGGCAAGGCCGTTTCCCTGGTGAATCTGGCGCTGTATCCGGGCCGGGCTGAGTTCACCGGGCTGCCGCCAGGCACACCGGCTGTGATCGTGCAACCCATCGGCAGCGAGGGTCTGCTGCTGGTGGGGGGGTGGTCGCCACGCTGCTTCAGCCGCAGTGATGAGGCCTGGGTGGAGGGTTGGGCGCAGAAACTCAGAACGTCACTGGAGGCGCTGCTGAACGGCTTGGCCCCGAGCTCTGTTCCCCCCTCGGAAGGGTGAAACGGGACAACACCCTGGTGCCCGGTGCCGTGAAGGTGGCCGTGCCGTCCTTGCCGATCTGTCCCTGCAGGACGCTGGCCCGGGTCACCTGCTTGTAGGTCTGCCGCCTCAGCACCACATCTCCCGAGGCATCAAAACGACCACTGGGCCAATGCCACAGGCAGCGCTCGGCGTTGAGGGTCTCATCGGGCTGTTGCAGGGCACAGGCCTGGGGCACCAGCAGCGTCGACTGGCGCAGATCGATCACAAACCGAGCCCCCTGAGCCTTCAAGCGCTTGACCTGACCGGTGAAGGGGCTGCCGCTGCTCAGCATCTGATCGTTGATGGCCCAGCGGGTGCGATCAGCCTTGAGCAAGCCCTGCCGGCCCCCGTCCAGCACCTGCACAGGGGCCAGCAGATCCACAAAGCCCTCCCGCAAATTTCCCTGCAGGCCGCTGGCCGTGAGGGTCTGATCCAGGGCCGTGCCCCTGCGCCGTTGCCCCTGCACGGCCCGGGGCGCCTGCAGAGCGCCGTTGTTGGGCTTCCAGTCCACCGAAGCGGTGGAGATGCTGAGGGGTGGTGGTCCACCGGCAGCGCCATCCCAGTGGTCCAGCGTTGCGGTGCCCCGCAGCTCGATGCGGTCGTCGGCGATCAAAAAGCGAGCCGTGCGCGCCCTGAGCCGGGTGCTGCGGTCGGTGGCCACAGGCCTCCGATCAATCAACATCAGGTTCTGGCGGGGCAGCCAGCGCACCAGATCGCCCCTCACGTGAACGGGATCCTTGCCCAGGAGGGTGATGCTCACCTCCCCTTCCAGCTGAACCGCCTGGCCATCCCCGATCACGGTGCCACTGCGGGCGGAGATGCGGTAGCGGGGCTTGCCCTGCAGGTAGATCACACCACGGGGTTGGCGGGCCTGGGCCACTCGTCGGGTGATGTCGTAGCGCGCTTCAGGACTGGTGAGTTCCCAGGCCGGTGGTCCCGCCGTGTCCTGCTGGCGCAGGTCGAGGGCGCGGAACACAAACGGCTCCGGTGGCGGCTTGACGCTCGCCTGCTGGGCGCAGGCCGGAAGCAGCAGCACCAGCAGCGCTGCCTGCATCAGGTCGCGGCGTTTCACAGGGGCGAATCCAGCTCCAGCCGGGCCATCACCGGCGAGGGTTCAGGCAGGGCAGCACCCGCCTCCAGGCCACCCCACGCCAGGCGCTCCAGCCAGGGCAGGGCTGCTGGCGCGGCTGGCTGCGCCTCAGCCGAGGCCGCCGTGGAGCAAGGAACCGGTTGGCCCAGCTGCGTCAGCATCCGCCCGCTGAGATCCGGCAGCAGCGGAGCCAGCAGCAGAGCCACAATCCGGGCGGCCTCCAGCACGGCGTAGAGGTCTGCGGCCACCTGCTCGCCACTGTCCGGCTGTTTCATCTTGCTCCAGGGGGCCTGGTCGTTGAGGTAGCCGTTGGCGCTGATGGCCAGCTGCAGGGCGGCCTCGGCAGCGCTGCGGAAATCGAGGCCGTCCAGCCCCTCCAAGGCCTGCTGGCGGGCGCCCTCGGCGGCCTGGGCCAGCGGGTGTTCGGTTCCTGCTGCTGTCCCTGCGGGGGGCACCGCCTCCGAGAACCAGCGCCGTGCCATGGAGCTGGTGCGGTTGAGCAGATTGCCGATGGTGTTGGCGAGGTCGTTGTTCACCAGATCAATGAAGCGCTGTTGTTGGAAGTCGCCGTCATCGCCGAAGGGGATGTCGCGCAGCAGATACCAGCGCACCGCATCCCGGCCGCAGCGCTGCAGCAGCTCAGCCGGATCGAGCACATTGCCGAGGGATTTGCCCATCTTCTGGCCCTCGCGGGTGAGAAAACCGTGACCAAACACCTGCTGGGGCAGATCCAATCCGGCCGAGAGAAGCATGGCCGGCCAGTAGACGGCGTGAAAGCGCAGGATGTCCTTGCCGATCACATGCACCGCAGCCGGCCAGCCTCGAGTGATGGCCGTGTCCAGATCCGCCTCCTCTCCCGGCTCCAGCAGGGCGGTGAGGTAACCCAGCAGTGCATCAAACCACACGTAAAACGTGTGACCCTCATGGCCTGGCACCGGTATCCCCCAGGGCAGGTTGATGCGGGAGATGGAGAAGTCGCGCAGACCCTGCTTCACGAAGTTCTCCACCTCGCGGCGCCGACTGGCCGGCTGGATGAAACCCTCCCGCGCGATCAGCGCCTCGATGGCTTGCTGGTAGCGCGAGAGGCGGAAAAAGAGATTCAGTTCATCGCGCCATTCCAGGGGTCTGCGGTGGATGGGGCATTCAGGATCCTGGGCCTCATGGGGATCGTCCTTGAATTCCTCGCAGGCCACGCAGTACCAGCCCTGCTGCCGCCCTTCCACGATGTCGCCATTGGCCTCCACCCGCGCGAAGAACTGCTCAACAATGTGGCGATGGCGGGGATCGGTGGTGCGGATCAGGCGGTCGTTGCTGATCTGCCAGCTCTGCCACAGCTGGCGATACTGCTCGCTGACGGCATCGCAGTGGGCCTGGGGTGAGAGACCGGCGGCCTCGGCCGTGCGTTGAATCTTCTGGCCGTGTTCATCACAGCCGGTGATGAACAGCACCGTCTGCCCCTTCAGGCGCTGGTAGCGGGCGAGGGCATCGCAGGCCAGCGTCGTGTACGCACTGCCCAGGTGGGGCTTGTCGTTGACGTAGTAAAGGGGGGTGGTGAGGGTGTAGGTCATCGGCGGGATCCTACGCAGGGCCGGCTCTGGCAGCCTGGGCCCCACCAGCGATCCAAGGGCTCCGATGTCGAACCCCAGCGAGCAGGCCCAGGTGGTGGTTTGGGGGGGTGGCACCGGTGGCGTGGCAGCCGCACTCCAGGCGGCCCGCGGGGGCGCCGCCACCCTGCTGCTCACCCCTGGCCCCTGGCTGGGGGGCATGGTGAGTGCTGCCGGCGTCTGTGCCCCCGATGGCAATGAGCTCACGCCTTGGCAGTCGGGATTGTGGGGTGCCTTCCTGCGGGAGCTGCAGCGGCGGGAACCCGAGGGTGTCGACCACAACTGGGTGAGTTGCTTCGGCTATCGCCCGTCCACAGCGGAGCGGATCCTGCGCGAGTGGGTGGCCGCCGAGCCGCGGCTGCGCTGGTGGCCGGGGGTGCGGCTGGAGGCGGTGGAGCGGAGCGGCCGTCGCCTCACCGGGCTCCGCGTGGAGCATCGGGGTGAGCTGTTGTCCATTGGTCTGCAGATCCTGATCGATGGCAGCGACCGGGGTGACTGCTTCCCTCTGGCGCAGGCCCCCTATCGCCTGGGTTGGGAGGCCCAGGAGCAGTGGCAGGAGCCCAGTGCTCCCAGCGCGAAGGCGCTGCGCAGCGATCCGTTCTTTCAGCGCCAGCCGTTGCAATCGCCCACCTGGGTGGTGATGGGGCAACTCCAGGGCGATCCCCCTGCCCAAGGGCCCGATGCCGCCCCTTCACTGCCTCCGCCCTTCACCGGGGCGGTGGAGCGCTTCGGGCTCGAGCGCACCATCAGCTACGGGCGGCTGCCGGGCGGATTGGTGATGCTCAACTGGCCCCTGCACGGCAACGACTGGCACGGGGAGCTGCTGCGCGGATTTGCGGAGCACCCCAGCCTGCGCGCTGAGCTCTACGGGGAGATGCGCGGCCACAGCCTGCGGTTTGCCGCGGCCCTGGAGGAGGCCAGCGGTGGCTGGCTGCAGCGGGCCGCCTGCTTCCCCGATCCCGGCGCCGCCGCCAGCGGTGCCCTGGCGGGAGCGGAGGCCCTGGCCTTGATGCCCTACTGGCGAGAAGGCCGAAGGCTGGTGGGTCAGCAGCTGCTGCTGGAGCAGCACCTGCTACCGCAGGCACCCGGCGCCTCGATCGCAGCCTTGCCCATGGATGGCGAGGGCCGGATCACCTCCATTGCTGTGGGCAACTACGCCAATGATCACCACTACCCCGGCCCCGATTGGCCCCTGGCCCCCAAGAGCTGCCGCTGGGGAGGCCGCTGGAGCGGCACACCCTTCGCCATTCCCTACGGCGCCCTGGTGAGCCAAGACGTCGAGAACCTGCTGGCCGCCGACAAGGGCTTCAGCACCAGCCACATGGCCAACGGCGCCACCCGTCTTCAACCCTTGATCTTCAATCTGGGCCAGGCCGCCGGGGCCGCCGCCGCCCTGGCCCTGGCCCGGGGCCTGCTGGCCGCTGAGCTGCCAGTGCGGGCGTTGCAGGAGCTCCTGATCCGTGATGGCCATGCCCCGGCAGGCCCGGTGCCCCTGTGGGACACCCCCTGGCACCATCCCCAGTGGGCGGAGCGGCAGCGGGCTGTGCTCGATGATCCAGCTCAGCTCAGCACGGGCGGCCATCTGGCGGGGCTGCGGGAGCACCAACCGCCAGCGGAGCCCCATGAGCGCCTGTTCCGTGGTGAGCTGATGGTCGATGGCCAGGGGGGCTACCAGCTGGCCACAGCAGAGCAGCTCTGGCCGCTGATCACGCTGGAGCCACAGCTCCACCACTGGCTGGAGGGCCTGGATCGGCCCAGGGCGGTGCAGGTGATCGGCTGTTGCAACCCCTGGGGACCCTGGCTGCGGGTGTCACGGCTGATGGCCTGAGCGCTGGGCCACCAGCCGCAGCACATCGGCATCGGGGTCGCTCTCCTTCACCTGCACCACCACCGCCTCGCCCGGCTGGCCGCCGTCGTGGAGCACGACGGCCAGGTCCATGGCCAGGGCCTCGATCCGCACCAGGGCCAACCCATCCTGGGGCCGCAGCCAGCGCAGGAACAGTCCGTCCCACCGCTCGCTCCGGTGGTGGCAGAACCAGACCTGCTGCCAGTGGCGCTGGTCTTCGCGGCTGATCTGGATCCCCTGGCGCAGGGCCGGCTCCAGCTCCTCCAGCAGATCGCTGAGTTGATCGGCACTCAGGGGTGCACCCTGCTCCAGCAGTGCCGCCAGCTGCCGCTGGGTAAGCAGATCGCCGTAGCGGCGGATTGGCGAGGTGGCCTGCACGTAGGCCTCCAGCCCCAAGCTGAAGTGGGGAGCAGCTGTGGTGCCGGTGCTGCTGCGGCTCAGCCCCTTGCGCAGGGCGGCATGGCGCACGGGCCCGGGGGCCAGGGCCTCCAGTTCCGTGGGCGCCGGCAACGGACTGTTGGGCTGGCTGCGGAAGGGCAGGGGCAGATTGGCTTCGCGGGCCAGGTCCGCCACGGCGGCGCCGGCCAGAATCATGGCTTCAGCCACCATCAACCGCGACGGGCTGGGCTCCACCACCTCGAGTTGCGCCTGTTCGCCGCAGCGGCGGAAGCGCCCTTCCGGCTGGTCCATCAACAATGCGCCCTGGGCCACCCGCCAGCGACGGCGACACTCCAGCAGGCCATGCAGTTCCGCCAGGTCGTCATCCTGGGGCGGGGCATACTCAATCAGTTCGTCGGCGTCCTCGTAGCTGAGCCGATAGAGGGGCCGGATCCAAGCGCGATGCAGCCGCCGCTCGGCGATGGCTCCGGACTGCTCCAGGCGCACCGCAAGGCTGAAGCTGGGGCAGCGCTGCCCCTGGTGAAGGCTGAACACCCCCTCCGAGAGGCAAGTGGGGAACATCGGCACGTTGCCCTGGGCCAGGTAGAGGCTGCTGGCACGCCGACGGGCCTCCAGATCCAGGGGTGAATCGGGCGCCACCAATCGCCCCGGATCCGCCACGTGGATCCAGATCCAGCGGCCTCCGTCGGGGCAGCGTTCCAGGGCCAGGCCGTCGTCGACGTCGCGGGTGTCGGCATCGTCGATGGTGACGCTGCGCTGGTGGGTCAGATCCAACCGCTGGGCATCCGAGGGCTGGGGAAGCTGGGCCTCGGCGGCCAAGCGTTCCGCCTCGGCGGTCAGCTCGGCGCTGAATCCTGCCGACCAGGCCGTGCCCTCCAGGCACCGCAGCTGGTGGCGCTGCCACTGGCCCAGATCCGCCAGCAGCCGGCGCACGTCCCCCAGCTGCGGCGGGCAGTGCACGTCCTGCAACAGCTGGCGCAATGCCGGTGCCAGGGCAGCTTCCGGATCGGCGGCAAACCGCAACAATCCATCCAGCTGCTGCCTGGCTTCGCTGCTCAGCTGCTGGAGCTCAATCGGTTGCCGTTGCCTGAGCCAATGGCGCCACTGCTGTCGATCCCGTTCCCGCAGCACCTCGCCGTGACGTTCATGGCGCAGGTTGCGCAGATCCGTCAGCGGCCTGCGCTGGTAGCGGCCCTGCCGGCACCGGAACAGATCCTGCTGTTGGAGCAGCAACCAGCTGGCGGCCAGATGCAGAGCATCGGCCTGGCTCGTCAGCAGATCCACCAGGGCCACGAGGCTGAGCCATTGCTCATCGCCCTCCAACAGCAGCCAGGCAGCAGCCAGGTCGCGGCGAGACGGTTGCGCCTGGCGCAGGGCTTCAGGTGTGAGGACCCAGGGAGCGGCGGCGATGGAGGGGCAGCCCTCGTGAACGTTGCCGGGGGCTATCGCATCGATGTCCCGCAGAGGCAAGCGTTCCGGTCGCGCCTCGAAACCAATGGCCAGGGAAGCCTTGGAGCCCTGAATCCCGGTGATCACGGCGAGGCGTGGCCCGGAACGGGCATGAACGCCAACCAGATCGCCAGGATTCAAAGCGCTTCAGGAGGGGATCAACCCTCGGGGTTCACAAAGGGCAGCAGGGCAACGATGCGGGCGCGCTTCACGGCGTTGGTGAGATCGCGCTGTTGCTTGGCCGTGAGGCCAGTGAGCCGGCGGGGCAGAATCTTGCCGCGCTCGGTGATGAACTTTTTGAGCAGATCGACATCTTTGTAGTCGATCGGGTCGCCGGGCTTGATCGGCGACAGGCGCTTCTTGAAGAAGGAACTACTCATGACTGAACGGAGTTGGAGGTGTGCAGAAGGCGGGGATCACGCCGGTGAGATCACTTGATCTCTTTGTGAACCGTCGACTTGTTGCAGTGCGGGCAGAACTTCTTCAGTTCAATCCGTTCAGTGGTGTTGCGGCGGTTCTTCTCAGTCGTGTAACGGGACACGCCAGGAGACCGCTTGGCGGGGTTGGACCGGCATTCGGTGCACTCGAGAGTGATCACGATCCGGACGCCCTTGTTCTTGGCCATAAAGGACGTTGCGCCGCTGGAGCGATGCGGGATGACAGTGGTCAACCATACCCCCTCGTCTGCCACCCTCCCCAACGCCTGCCGGCCCGGGGATGCAGCAGCCTTCGCAACCCGGCTCTTTAGAGTCGGCGCTCCTTGATCGCCAGGTTCATGCGGGTCTCGCTCCAATGGCTTCGGGAGCTGGTGGCCTGCGATCTGCCAGCCGCCGAACTCGCTGAACGGCTCTCGGTGTCCGGCTTCGAGGTGGAGGAGATCGAGGATCTCGCCGCCCGAGCCGCCGGTGTGGTGGTGGGCCATGTCGAGGCCCGCGCTCCCCATCCCAATGCCGACAAGCTGAGCGTCTGCACGGTGCGGATCGGCTTCGCCGATCCGCTGCAGATTGTCTGCGGTGCCAGGAATGTGCGGGCTGGCATTCACGTGGCGGTGGCCACGGTGGGCTCCTACCTGCCGGCGGTGGACCTCTCCATCAAGCCGGCCGAGCTGCGCGGGGTGGCCAGCAGCGGCATGATCTGCTCCCTGGCGGAACTGGGCCTGGAGGACAGCTCCGACGGCATCGTGATTCTTGAGGAGGCGCTGGGGCAGGTGCCGCCGCTCGGCAGCCCCGTGGGTCCCCTGTTCGGCCTGGATGATCAGGTGCTGGAGCTGGCGATCACCGCCAACCGTCCGGATGGCCTCTCCATGCAGGGCATCGCCCGCGAGGTGGCGGCCCTCACGGCAGCTCCGCTGACCCTCCCTGCCCCATCCCCCGCCATTGCTTCCGCCGCGCTGCCGGTGGGCCCCGCAATTCTCAACACGATTGAGGAGGGGGGGCTGTTCAGCATCACCGCCCTCAGCGGCCTGCGGGTGGGGCCCTCACCCCTGTGGCTGCAGAGGCGGCTGGAGCGGGCTGGTCTGCGGCCCATCAACAACGTGGTGGACATCACCAATCTGGTGATGTTGGAACTGGGACAGCCCCTGCATGCCTTTGATCGGGATCGCCTGGCCGCCCTGAGCGGCGGCCAGGCCCAGATCCAGGCCATCGGCCTGCGCCAGGCCCATCCCGGCGAGGCCTTCGTGGGTCTCGATGGCACCACCCATGGCCTTGATCCGAATGCCCTGCTGGTGACCTATGCCGATCAGCCCGTGGCGCTCGCCGGCGTGATGGGAGGAGCGAACAGCAGCGTGCAGGACTCCACCACCGAGATCTGGCTTGAGGCGGCGATGTTCGCGCCCCAGGCCGTGCGCCGCAGTGCCCGCAGTGTGGGCCTGCGCACCGACGCCAGCAGCCGTTTTGAGAAGGGTCTGCCCCGGGAGGTCACCCTGCTGGCCGCCGACCGGGCCGTGGCCCTGCTGCAGGAGCTCTGCGGTGCACAAGTGGACGGGCGCTGGCTGCATGGGCGCCCGGAGCCTGAACCATCAGCCATCCTGCTGCGGCGCGATGGGCTGCACAACCTGCTGGGACCGGTGGACCTGGGCGAGGGGGACTTCGGCGATCTGCCCGATGCGCAGATCGAGCGCCTGCTCAGCTCCCTGGGCTGTGAACTGACCAGCCACGAGGACGGTTGGCAGGTGATGGTTCCCCCCTCCCGCGCCATGGACCTGCAGCGGCCGGTGGACCTGATTGAAGAGGTGGCACGCCTGGTGGGCTACGACCGCTTTGCCAGCCATCTGCCCGATCCGATTGCCCCCGGCGGCCTCAGCCCGGCACAGCAGGCGGAACGGCGCCTGCGTCTGCTGCTGGTGCATGCCGGCCTGCAGGAGGCCTGCAGCCTGTCTCTTGGTCCAGCCTGTTCGCGGCTGCCCCTGGCCGCAGGAACGCCCGTGGAACGGCTGCCCCTGGCCAATCCACTGCTGGCCGACTACGGACATCTGCGGGACAACCTGGTGGAGGACCTGCTGCTGGCCGCCCAGCACAATCTCCAGTCGGGTCGTGCGGGGTTCTGGGCCTTCGAGATCGGCCATGTGTTTGAGCAGCAAGCCAAGGCCGAGCGCCAGCGCCTGCAGTTGGGGGGAGTGATCTGCGGATCCCGCCAGAGTGAACTGTGGAGCAGCAATGGCAAGCCCCAGGCGCCGGACTACTTCCAGGCCCGTGGCCTGCTCCAGCGAGCCCTGAGCGGCCTGGCCCTGCCCACGGAAGATCGCCCCCTGCGCAACCATGCCTGGCTCCACCCCGGTCGTGCTGCGCAGCTGGTGGTGGAGGGGCGCCCGGCAGGCTGGTTCGGCCAACTCCATCCAGAGCTGGCGGAGAACTTCAACCTGCCTGCGGAAACCCACATCTTCCAGCTGCAGATGCCGGCGCTGATCACGGCAGCGACCCGCCGCAACCGCTGGCAGCCCAGTTTCAGCGCCTACCCCACGGTGCCAGCCTCCGATCGGGATCTGGCCCTGGTGCTCAGCAGGGAAACCGCCAGCTCCGACCTGCTGAACGCGATTCGCAAGGCCGGCAAACCGCTGCTCGAGCAGGTGGATCTGATTGATCGCTACGAGGGGGAACAGGTGCCCGATGGCCATTGCAGCCTGGCCTTCCGATTGCGCTATCGCGATCCGAAGCAGACCCTCACTGACGCAGCGGTGGATGCGGCCCACCAGACGATCCGTGCGGCCCTGGAGAAGCAATTCGGCGCACAACTCCGGGGCTGAGCCTGAGGCTGAACTTGAGGCTCAGGCCCGCTCCAGCAGTGCGACGGTCTCGACGTGGCTGGTCTGGGGAAAGAAGTCGACCGGTTGCACCCGCGTGATCGTATAGGTGTGATCGCGGCTGAGCAGCCCCAGATCCCGGGCCAGGGTGGCGGGGTTGCAGCTGATGTAGGCCACCCGCTTCGGCCGGCTCTCCAGGATCGCCGCCGTGACCTCGGGGCTGAGGCCCTTGCGGGGGGGGTCCACCAGCAGACCATCCGCCGCCTCCAGCCGACTGGCCAGCACCGCTGCCACATCGGTTTGCTCAAACAGCGCTCGGCTCAGCTGGTTGCGCTCGGCGTTGGCCCGCGCCTGCTGCACCGAACCCCCGTGGGATTCAAGACCAACCACCTCGGCGCCAGCGGCGGCCAGGGGCAGGCTGAACGTGCCGATGCCGCAGTAGGCATCCACCAAGGCATGGCGCTCCAGGGGAGCAAAGGCCTCGCGCAGCAACGGCACCAGCCGCTCAGCCTGCAGGGTGTTCACCTGGAAGAACGTATCGGCCCCGATGTGCAACGCCTGGCCCGCGAAATGCTCGGTGAGCCAGGGTCGGCCGCTGATGCAGTCGGTCTGAGGGCCCAGCACCGTGTTCGAGGCCCGCGGTTGCAGATTGAGGCAGACGCCCACCACCTGGGGCCAGCGCCGTTGCCAGTCCAGGGCCAGCTGCTTCAGGCCAGGCAGGTCGCCGTGGCTGCTCCCCAGGGTGAGCAGCACTTCGCCTGTGTGCTGGCCGACCCGAAGCGCCAGGTGGCGCAGGCCGCCGCCACCGGTGAGGTTCACGTCGACGGGCCATCCGCTGGCCTCCAGATCCTCCTTGATCGGCGCGATCAGGGTGTCGATGAGTGGATCCAGCACCGGGCAGCGGTTCAGGTTCACCAGCTTGTGGCTGCCGCGCCGGTAATAGCCGGCGCGCAGCACCCCCTCCGGCGTGCGCTCGAGGGGAATCAGGGCCCTGTTGCGATAGCCCAGCTCCTCTGGGGCACTCCAGATCGGATCCACTGGCAGCTCTAGGTTGCCGATCCGGCGCAGGGCCTGCACCACCAGATCCTGCTTGTACTGCGCCTGGGCTGCTGCCGTGGTGTGCTGCAGCGTGCAGCTGCCGCAACGGTCGGCCAGGATGCAGGGGGGCCTGCGGCGCTCGTGGCTGCTGCGCTCCACCCCCAAGAGGTCCGCCTCCAGGTGCCGCTTAGCCAGCCGGCGCACCCGGGCCAGCACCCGCTCTCCGGGCAGGGCCCCTGGCACAAACACCGCCAGGCCCTGCCAGCGGCCCACCCCTTGCCCGTCATGGCCCAGGCCGTCAATGTCGAGCTCCAGCCGCTCGCCGATCGCAGCAGGGTGGTGCGGCATCGCTGGCTGCCTGTGGGTCTGCTCTGACCCTATCGGTGCGTTACACCTCAGCCCCAGAGGGCAGGAGCCAGCCCTGTTCTGGATACAGTGCTGCAGCGCAAGGTGCTTTCGATGAGCGTCGTTCGGGATCTGATCCTCCAGGCAGACGATCAACTGCGCTATCCCACCGGCGGCGAACTGCGCTCCATGGTGGAGTTCCTGTCTGCAGGCTCCAGCCGCCTCAATGTTGTGCGGGTGCTTACCGACAACGAGAAAAAGATTGTCGATGAGGCGGCCCGTCAGCTGTTCAGCCGCAAACCGGACTACGTGGCCCCCGGTGGCAATGCCTACGGCCAGAAACAGCGCGCCCAGTGCCTGCGCGATTTCAGTTGGTATCTGCGCCTGGTGACCTACGGCGTCCTGGCGGGCAGCACCGAGTTGATTCAGAAGATCGGCCTTGAAGGGGCCCGTGAGATGTACAACAGCCTCGGCGTTCCAATGCCCGGCATGGTTGAGTCGATGCGCTGCATGAAGGATGCGGCCCTGGTGCTCCTCAGCGGCGATGATGCCTCCATCGCAGCTCCCTATTTCGATTTCCTTATCCAGGGCATGCAAACCCCCAACTGAGGCTCAGCCCTACTGGTTGAGCAGCCGGCCGATGCGCCGGCTTTTTTGTGCGACGCTACAATCCAATCGCAGGTGTCTCGTCCTAGACGCAGTATTGGCCCCGTTGTGAGACGCGTATGCGCTCTTATGGAACCACGTCGGACCGTGCTCTGGCGTCATGGTGATGCCAGAGCACGGTCCGACGTGGCCTTGGCGAGGAGACGTTTTGGCGAGGGCGAATCCCATGGGCCCCGATGCGTGGCGCTGGCGTCATCGAGCCGTGACCGCTCTACTCCATCTAGAGCCAGACCCACCATGCGTCCCTTTCCGTGTCGCAGGCTAGATACCTGCGACACACCTATACAGCCCCCTGCTGTAACTACTAATGAAGGCCTGCGAAGCTGAGCTCCGGCGGCAGATCGTTCGTCCTGCTGCGTACCTGTGTCTGCCACAGATACGCAGGCTTCAGATGCATTGCAGCGCAGTGGCTGATGAAGTCTGCTCTGGTCCTGGACAGGCAAACTGTGGGCGCTGGACATGCCCTGGCATGACTTTGTCGCCGGGTGACGCCGTCCCGCTGCCGCGCTCAGAAAACCAGCGAGAAGCGAGACGAGGGGTGGAAGCTCACTGCATGGGTGCGTTCAACTGAAATCGACGAAAAATCAGAAACACCAAAATAGAGTCCCAGGATGATCAGGCTGGACCCATTAGCGGTCTGGAGCAGGGTCTCAGGTGGGAGCCGGAAGACGCAAGGACTGTCCATCTCCGGCGGCTTGATCAGTCGCGCTGGCGGTAACGCTCCTTCAGGAATTGGTAGGCCTCGTTGAGGCGTCGCATGGCCTCGGCGGATCCACCAGCATCGGGATGGTGGTTCATGGCCTGCTCGCGGTAGGCCTCGCGAATCTCCGGCAGGGAATAGGGCCGGTCGGCCACGGTGGGCAGCTGCAGCAGCTTGAGGGCAGCGTGGACCGTCATCGTCTGATCGATGGCCTGGAAGGAGGCGTTGCGTTTCTGGCGCGTGCGCACCCGCTGCACGAAACGGGTGATCAGGGTTGGAACCCTCAGGGCCAATGTGGCGCCACTGAACGGATCCTCCAGAATCCCAGCGGCTGCGATCACCCGTTCAAAGTTGGCCTCAGCCTGGTGCCAATCGGGGGCCACGGATGCCACCACCTGTTGGGTGAGACTCCAGGTGAACGGGCGTCCGTCGCTCTGATCTGACTGGGGCCAGATATCCCGGCCCAGCCAGATCATGGCAGCCTCCAGCACCTGCTCACTGGGGTCCTGGTTGTAGATCTCCAGCCAGTGGAGGCGTGCCGCCTCCAGCGCGGCCTGCAACTCCATCGCCGTGATCAAGGCGAGACTGCGATCGGCCTCCGCCGCAGGCCGTGGCGGATGCAGGCTGCGCTTCAGCTCATGGGACTGGCGCTGCACAAACCCCGGCAGCTGAATCCCACTGCTTCGTTCACCAGCCGCCCTGGTGCGGCTGCGGTGATCGGTGCCACCGCTGTGGCGAGGCCGATCGTCCATGCCCGCAGCCAGGCCCCAATCATCGGTACTATCCGTCTCGCTCTGGACTCCTTCCAGGTCCCGCTGCGAGACCAGGTCGGAGTGGATGAGCACGATCGCCGTCTGTTCGTTCAGCCCGTTGCCGTGGGCTGAGCGCTGATCTGCGCCGCTTGACGGGGTCCCGTCACCATCAGAAACGATCGGGTCGGAGGGGGAGTCGCCGTCCTCCTCATCGAGGTCGAACAGCTGGCTCAGCAGCTGCTCCAGGATCGCGCCACGGCTGCGCAGGCCGTATTCCGCCTTGAGGGAATCCAGCTGGGCCAGCCGCGCCTCGCTGAGATCCAGGCTGATACGACGGGTCCCGGACTCTCGCTGACTCACGCGCTGTTGCAGGAGCCTGCTGAGGTTATCGGCCCATCAGGGATTTCATCAGCCGCTGTTGGACATCCACGGCGTGCTGATAGCGCTCCATCAGGTTCTGGGACATGCGCCCTGCCTCCCCGCTTAGTCCCGCTGGTGGCTGCACCGGTGGAATCGCCGGCAGGGTTTCCAGCCAGTTCGGCGAGAGCGGCGGCGGCAGAAGCGGCGGCTGTGCAGGGCGTGTGGAGGTTGAGGCCCCCAAGGGAGCCTCGGGGGCCTCCACAGCAGGCACCTGGGGTGCTGTCGCGCCGCTGCGGGCGGCAGCCAGCCGTGCCAGCTCCAACTGGCGCTCCCGCCGCTGCAGGTTGGCCAGTTGCTGATCAGGCACAACGCTCAGGAGATGGCCCGGTGTGGCATCGGCTGGGTAGACGAGGCTGACGCGCACCAGGTTGTTCTGGCCGGGTTTGAGATTGAGGGCTGTCAGGGCCAGGCTCTCCCCGGAACGCATGCCCACATGCACCTCGCGGTATCCCTCCTCGGTTTCGATGCCGATGGAGCCGCGAAAGGCCGTGAAGTGCCGACCATTGGGGGTGGGATGGCTCAGCACCAGCTGATGGGGGCCGGAGCCAGTGAGGTTGAGCGTGACGTCGTAACGCACGCCATAGGTGCCGACATTGTTGAGCGATGAGTCCACCATCCGACTGGCCAGGGGGTTCACCTGCACTTCGCCGGTGCCGAAGTTGTGGCGGCTGGTGCTGGTGAGCGGCACGTGCAGGGCGCTCTGGCTGAGGTCGTGGTTCAGGGATGCCTCGTAGGTGTCCCCTAGGGCCACACCCGCCACCCGGGAAAACACGGTGCCGCTCTGGATCTGGCCGATGCGGCTCAGGTAGATCCGCCCGGGGGCCAGTTGCCCCCGATCCAGCACCGCCAGTATGTCGGCGTCGCTGCGGGGGTCTTCGGCGGCCACCACGGCCATCTGAAACGGTCCATCGCTGCTCCCCTTGAGCAGGCCATTGGCGATGCCCTTGGCCGGCAACTGTGTGCTGAACAGCACAACGCGGCTGGAGGCGGGAATGGTGATCTCATCGCTGAGCCGCGCATCCAGCTTGCCCCGAAGCAACTGGATGGCGGTGGCATCGCCAGGGCCGGTGTTCCAAGGCCGGGGTCCCAGGGGTTTCACACCCATCAGGTTGGTGGCCAGGTAGGGGGCCTCGAAGCTGTTGCGCACGGCCCCCTTCTGAAAGCGGATGTGCACCGGCTGGGGGCCGGGGTTGATCAGGATGGTGGCGAGGGTGAGCTCGCCCCTGCGATTGCCGCCGTAGCCCATCCGGCTTCGATCCTCCGGGTGGTACTTGTGGTGCACATGCAGCCCGAACTCACCGTTGAAGGTGTAAGTGGCGTTGGCCACGGGCTGATTGGTTTCCGCGGCAATGGACGCCCCCGGTGCTGTGTTCACGAGGATTCCAGGCCCGAACACCTCTTCCGGCTGGTTGGAGTGCAGGACGGGAACAGCGTTGAAACGCCCCTGCAGCGGGCGGGCACTCTGGCCAGCCATCAGAGCCACGTAGGCCCGGGCTGGCTGGCTGGCCAGGATCAGGCCACCGGCGAGAGCAAGCGTCAACGGCCTCTTCAGACCTATGGGACCAGGTGCTCTCAAGATCGACGCTGCTGCTCTGGGGTCTCTGTCAGCTCAGGATTGCTTCAGCCCGGCAGGTGGGGCTGATGGAAGTATGACTGGCGGTGTCGGTGGTCGGGGCGCCGGCCGGGCTGCTGCCCATCGGTTGGCCAGGCTCTGCCTGGAGGCCAGCGGCGGGCCGGCGGCCGCTAGAACATGGTGGCCTTGTCATGCTCCCATGTTCCCGCCGTTCTTATGTTGTGGCGATGGCGGAACTGCCCAGCAGCAGCGTCGTCGCCACCAGGAACGCAAGCTTCAGGCCCTCACCTTCTGGCGTGATGGCCTGGAACGGCAGCTGGCGGCGATCAATGCCGCCATCAGCACGCTGCAGCGGCAGATGGCGGAGTCAGCTGACGCCTGAGTTCGGCCAGGCCCTGGTGGAGCAGCCGGTGGGCCGTGGTGGTGCTGGTGTGACGCATCCGTGCCACCTCCCGCAGGCTCAGGCCTGCGAACACCACATCCCGCACCACCTGGCGCTTGCGCCCATCGAGCCGCTGCAGGGCCGCCATCACTCCGGAATCCGCCTGAGCACTGGGCTCGTCTGGGCTGCCGAGGCCGCGCCACTGGCTTTCATCGAAGCAGACCCGCTGGGGCCGCGGTGGCAGGTTCTCGAACTGCTGCCATTGCTCTGGGGTCAGACCGCAGGCCAGGCGCAGCTCCTCGCTGCCCGGTTCGCGGCCCAGCTGCTGCCGCAGCTGGCGTGCCACCCGGCTGCGCTGCTGCTCCAGCTCCTGGCGGCGGCGGGGCAGCCGCAGCAACGGTGCCTGGTCGCGCAGGTAATGAAGAATCGTTCCCCGCACATGGGCACGGGCAAACACCGGGAAGGGCACGGCAGCCTCGGTTCGGAACAGTTCCGCCGCTCGAATCAGCCCCAGCAGCCCCACCTGGCGCAGATCGTCGCGGGATTCCGGACTGCGGGCTGCGTAGTGGCGGGCGATGGGATCAACCAGTTCGAGATAGCGCTCCACCCGGGCATTGCGATCCCGGAGTCGGCGGTTGTGGCTGGACATAGAAGCAGATGGATGGATGGGTGGAGCACGCCTGGGCGTCTCCCTCCTCCAATGAGCCCGAGGACGCGTTGCTCGGCATCCGTGCAACCACTGAACTTGCGGCCGTTCAGCTGCGGCTCAGCGCTCCGGCGCCGCCACAGCCTCCAGCAGCCGCCAGGGTCCATGCTTCTCCAGCCAGGGCAGATCGGACCCCTCCGTGAGCAGCAGATAGCCCCCAAAGGCGAGGGCGTTGAGGCTGAAACCGGCCCAGTGTTCGCGGATCCGGCGCACGGTCATGAACCAGTCGGCGCAGAACAGCAGGTTGTAGGGATGGCGGGGCATGGCATCGGTGTGGGGTGAGCCAAGCCCGAGCGCCTGTGCGTGCTGGTGGTAGATCCGCTCCAGTTCCGTGGCAGATCGCTGCGGATCCTCTGCTGTCTCGCCTGATGCCCCCCCTGCCCTGCGGCGGTCGAGCCGGTAGCCCCAGGGCCAGCGGGGGGCCTCGCCCGCCAGTTGGCGCTCCAGCATCGGTGCCAGGGGGCAGAGCAGCTCAGCGGGGCTTCGGGGCAACAGCTGCAGGTGGCGGTGGGGTTGGCTGGCGCCGGCGGCGGCCGCGCTGTTGAAGAACCACAGGCCCGGGGTATCGGCCGCCAGGGCGGCGACGGCCTGCCAGTCGGCTGCCGTGAGCCAACCGGCCTGGGGCTGCCACTGCTGGCTGATCAGCAGCAGATGACCCCGTTGAACGGGATATTTGTTCAGCAGCACCAGATGGGTGCTGCCCATGGCCTGCACCGCCAGGTTCGGATCCCAGGGCAGGAAGGGGTTCGGCCGGGGCCCGGCAGCCCTGAGATGTTTCGGGGTGTCAGCAATCAACCGGCGCAGGACAAACGGCTCCAGGCCCGCAGGTTGGAGCCGTTCCGTGGCCAGGGGCACCAGGGATCCACAGCGCTCCGCGTGGTCGCTGCGTTCCAGTGCAGTCTGCCCCACGGAACCCACGTCAGCTCGCCCCCTGCCGCAGGCGTGCCAGAGACGCTCCGCGGTAGTAGTGCCCGAGGATTTCGTTGTAGCGCTGCCCCTGGCTGGCCAGGGCCTGGGCCCCCTCCTGACTCATGCTGGCGCCAAGGTTTCCGTGGGCCTCCCAGCTGATCTGGCTGTTCGCCGCGTAGAGGCTTTCCACGATGCCCCCCTGGTAGCTGAGGATCAGCCCGGCGGTGTCGGCGGCGGCCTGGCGGGTGCGATCGGTGCTGCTGGCGAGGCCCTGGTAGGCCTGCCAGCGGGTGGTGTCGCCCAGATGCCAGTGGGCGCTGGCCGGTCGGGCCATCTGCGCCAGGGCGTAGGAGCGGGCCGCCACCGCCTGGGCCTTCAGAGCCTCCAGATCCCAGCTGCTGGGCATCTCAGCCCCCACCACCGAGGCCACGTAGGCCTCCATCGGCAGATGGTTCACCACTTGCCAGCCCGTTTCCTCCCGCACCAGCCGCAGCCGGCCGGCATAGGCCTGGCCATTCACCAGCACGGCTGCATTGGCCGTGGTTTCCAGCCACAGCTCAGCGGGCAGATTCGCCTCCATGGCCAGATCGAGCCCTTCCCCTCCCCTGCCCTGGCGCAGCACGGTTCCATCACGGCTGAGCAGCCACCAGGCTCCAGTGGCCCCCAGCCGTGGCTTGCCCCCCTGGTTGAGCAGGGCGACGCGGATCTCCAGGTTCAGGGGCGTGCCGCGGGCCGGTTCCTTCAGGGCCATCGAGCCGGCAGGACCGCTGGAACGCTCCGCAGCCACCCCCTGCAGGTCGTCCCGCGGGTTGGCCCGGGCTGCCGCATGGGGCGGCGGCACCTCAAGCATGGCCTCCAGCATCGGGCCGCTGAGGTTGTTCGAGCCAGGCATCAATCCCTGGGCCACGAAGCCCACTCCCAGGGCGCCGATGCCCATGGGTGCCCCCACCAGCACGGTGCGCACCCGTCGCCGTCTCAGCAGGCTGCCAAGGCGTGCCAGGACTGCGGATCCAGCTCCATGCCACCAGCGTTGAGGTGCCCGTCCCATAGGAGATGGCCAGTACCGGTCAGCCGCACAGAGCCGGGCGCCGGAGAATCGCAGATCATTCCACCACGGCGGCTCGAGGGCTGCCAGCCAACCACCCTGGGGAGGTCCAGCTCTCGCATCCACCACGGCGCGACCAGGGCGTGGGCGGATCCGGTGACGGGGTCTTCATCGATCCCCAGGCCCGGTGCGAAGAAACGCAGCTGGTAATTCGGGCTGCAGCCCAGCACCCGTACCTCCCCATGGCCAGTCGGTTGAGCAGGGTTTGCATCGCTCCAGCGCTGCATCAGCACCAGCCCCTGGCGGTCGTCCTGCTGCAGCTCCGGCGCCAGCATCCCCACGGATGCCAGCGGCACAGCACCCGGCAGCAGGGCCACCCTGTAACCAAGACCAGAGCGCCAGTAGCCCTCCAGCTGGCAACCCAACAGCTGCTCGAGATAGCCGGGGGCGTCCATGGCGGTGAGCGCACCGCTTGGCAGCACCAGGCTTGCCCCGGTGCCAACGCCGTGCTGATCACCCAACAGGCAGACCGTCAGGCCACCGCTGCGGGTGCGCAGGCTGACGGTGTGACCGGCCTGCAGCCGGCCCCAGTGGCCCAGGGCCAGCGTGGCGGCCAGGGTGGCATGGCCGCAGAGGGGCACCTCACAGCTGGGGGTGAACCAGCGCAGAGCCCAGGCGCTATCGGCGAGCTGCAGCAGAAAGGCCGTTTCCGATTGCTTGAAGCTGGCGGCCAGGGCCTGCATCCACGG
>Ga0214917_10001326_pt1 | contig 31871 bp, 35 predicted proteins | sample LL_1208_BB_MetaG_FD_177983 | JGI IMG/M metagenome (GOLD analysis project Ga0214917, IMG submission 177983) | Freshwater microbial communities from Lake Lanier, Atlanta, Georgia, United States - LL_1208_BB | ecosystem: Environmental > Aquatic > Freshwater > Lake | place: USA: Georgia | collected... | reverse complement strand
GCACCTTGACTGGTGACTTGACCCATAGCATTAAAGAACGGTGTTGCTTGTTGAGTTATATTATTTGCTAAGTTTTTTGCTGAGCCGACTTTGTCATCAACAAAACTGGTGGCAGATTGAATTAAGTTTCCAAAAATCTTATTTTGACCTTTTGGAAAACTTGTAGATTTTCTTAAATTAGTTAACGTAGATTGTGAAACAGGGACTTCTATGTTGGATAGTCCATCGAACGTTTTTGTAATTGAATTAGAATTCTTTAAAAGTGATTTAGCCTTTGATAAGTCTAAAGCTTCATTTTTTAATTTAATTTCTTGAGAATTAATTTCAGATTGTTTTTCAAATTTTTTCAACCCCCCGGATTCTTTCAACGGATTAGAAACCTCATTTGCTGTGATATTAGACGGTTGAGCGCCGACATTTGAGTTATTATTTTGTTGTTGATTCTGGTTATCTTGTGTCTGTATTTTCAGAGAGTTACCAGTGGAAGCACCGTCTCCATTTAAATTTTTATATTCATCACCCAGAACAAATTCGTCTTCAACTTCAGCAGATTTAGTTTTAGGTCTATTTTGCAAAGTAAAAGTCTGAAAAACAAAAGGTCTATCGACACCATTTTCTTGAACATTCGGTAACCAAGTTCCGCTAAATCCACCATCTTCGGGACCAACTGTGTAAAATTTTGGAATTGAGTATTCCCGAGAAGAAGTTGCCCCTCTGTTAGATCTGTTGCCTTTGTTTCCGATTTTCCACATAGCACCTGAATCAATCCCAACATATCTACCCCACTCACCAGATGGCATAAATCTTTCAAACTTGACAGTAGAATATTTAAAATCAAAATTAATATTGTATGTTTCAAAAAGTTGTGGTCCTTGGTTCCCAATATCTACTTCGTTGGGTAGTGGCATCTTGTCAAAGTAAAATTGACACTCTTTAAGGCTATAAATCCATCTACTAACATTATCTTTGACGATATTTAAATTTCCAGATTTTGAACCCTTTATCACTCTATTGAAATTTCTACACTCTGAAATTATAATAAAACAGTTGAATCTAAGTAAGTTCTCAGGAAATAAAATTTTTCCATTTGGTCTAGACCAATATAAATTCTTATAAAGATGTGCTAAAGTTCCCATACTAAGAGACACGTCTTCTATGGTTTCTAAAGTTATCATGTCTTTTTTGTAATCCGGAATATATTTTACTGTGTCTCCTTTATTTTGCTCTATAAGAAAGTCTAGTCCACTTATTTTTTTAATATAATATGCGAGATAATTTTTTTTACCCGGTTCAAAGAATTTACTATTTGGAGGACCATCAGTCTCAGGCGGCGTGCCTCGTTTTTCACCTGTTACTGTGATTACCAATCTATCATTATTAATCTTTAGAGGAACTGTTGTTCTAAAAAACTTTTGAAATTGATTTAGGAAGTCATCATAAATTTGTCTTCTTGACCCTATTTCATCATACCCCTGATATTGCGTAATAAAGTCCGCCAAAGAGCCGTTTAGAAGCGGTGAAGAAATTGTATCAAAAACAATATCGAATCCAAACATGACTGGGTCATTTTGTTCAAAGGGGGTTTTTGTAAATTGTTCAAATCTAAGAGTTGATTGACCATCTGGTGGGTTTTCAATTGGTGTTTTATTATAAATAGTTTGAAGTCCATGTTTGAAATAATCATATCTCCAGTCTCCAAAAACTAACGGTATATCCCTCATAGAATATGGTTCTTCTACTCTTTGTTGAGCAGTCTTTGGCATATCAACGCTTCTTTTTACTCTTTGTTCAGTTTTCAAACTATAGGGTTGTTGGTCTAGTTTAAATCCCCTCCAGTCAGAGTAATTGGGGTATCCTTCCGGTATTTTCTGGTCAAGTGTTGCTAGCTCGGGTGGTAAAAACCCCTTCTTGGTTTGACCTGGTACATTTACACCATTATTTTGCAACGAATGTGGCCAAGACGTTAAGTTTGTCGGACTATTACTAATTTTTTTATCCAGTTGGTCTTGTACGACTTTTGCCTCGTCAATATTAATTTTTAAACTATCCAGTTGCGACATAGTTTATATATTATTTACAGGATTGCTTGTGTCAATTTACGGCTTTGACATTTTATTTTTTACGCCATTAATGCTAGCATAAGTTTGTGTAGTTTAGAACCTTTTCCACATCTATTAAGTTCTGACGGTTTAAATCCGTAGTTTGCAAGATCATCTTTGTATGGTTCCCAGTATTTTGGAATCAAAGATGATTTAATTTCAAAATGGTGATATTCTGTTATTCCTCTACCACTAACACTACCTTCTGAAGGCTTACTGTTATCAAACTCAGCTCCCCATGTTAAATCTCCCTGAGTTTTAACCCAATTCATAATAGTTTTCGTGAGTTTCGGATCACTAGCTAAGTTTTCGTTATCATAAATACTCTTCCATGATTTACCAGGTATTGTAAATAATACATCTATTGCTAGACCCGCGCCATGTAAAGAAGCTGTCGCTCTCGCTGGAGAATTTGGATAGGCCGAATCTTTTAGTCCTCTGGTCACTCCGTTGTTTCCAATTTTTGCACCTGCATATCCATTTGCATTTAGATAGCTTGTTAAGTCGGTCAATACATTTTTCAATCGATGGCCTGCTAAATTGGCCATGGCTGCAGATCCATTTCGGCCAAGTTTACTTCCTGCCTTTGGTCCAGGTCCAACAACAGAGCTTCCAACTGATACTGGATTTGGATCGGAAGGTGTAGTTGCCCCAGGCGGATTAGAAGACTCGGTAGATGGACTTCCAGGCTCAGGGTTAAAATCATCTTCAGAAGGCCCAAATGGTTCATCATCAAACGCTGCGAGAATCTCTTCATCACTTCCTCTAAATTCATCTTCGAGATACTCAGGTGATAGTTCAAATCCTTCGTATAAATCTTTTGTTGAAACAAATAGATCAATCTCTTGTTTGTCGATTATTTTAAATTCTCCAAGTTGATCGTTAATTAGAAACCCTTTTTTTCTAACATCAAAAGTAAACTGACCAGATAGTAAAATTTTTGGCTGTGAGAAAGATCCTCCTTCTGCACTTTGGCCAATATTCTTTTCTATGTCACTATAAAATATCTGGAATCCGAATTGAGGTATATCATTTATTTCAGGTTGCTGAAGGTGCGAAAGCACGTATTTTACAGAAACATCCGGTATCGAAGGAGTAGCAGTTGATGGAGTGGCCACCGATGGACTAGCTGTAGACGCGCTAGACCCACTGCCACTGATTACCGGCCCTGGGGTGACTGTAGGTGTGGTTAAACGATACTCGCTATTTACTAACTTTACTTCGGGCCAACCGGCTGATGCACCGATTGATGCAAAGTTGGCCACTGGATCTTTAGAAAGGTCATAGACATATGCCCCTTCTTTCAACAAATCTTGCGGAAGACTTGTGAATGTGAAAGTAAGGTCTCCGATGAATTTTATTTCTGTGGATTGTTCATATTGAGAAGGGCTCGATCCGGGAATTAAAGTAAGCGGCATACTATTATATGGTATCAGTGGAAAAGGTGAATAGGTTGAAGCCGAAGTGCCGAAAACGCTATTATATTGGGTGGCCGAAATTGTGGCACTTGTCACACTATCGAAAAATAAGATTGGACTTGTTAACTGTGATTGCGTGATAGAAGTTGAGGCTATTGAGGTCTCTTCAAATGGCGGACCTGAATATGACAGACCTGCTATTATATTCTTCGTTATGTTTGTTTTAAAGTTTTGGCTGTTATAAACATTATAGACTTGTCCACCAGACTTTTTGATCTTTTTTGAGATTTCTAAAATATCACTACTCGGATAGGTTTCCAGAAGCATTAAAGTTTTAATTGGAAACGGTAAGGTCGGTCCCGTGAGTGAACGAATAATAGTGTTGTCTATGTATCCTGAATCGGCAAAAATAGTTAAGTTAAGTGATGATATGGTCATTGCTCTGTAGTCGAGCTGTTCGGTTATTTGATTTGTCAATTGAGTGAAATCAGTAGTCGGTTCGTTTGCAAATACTATACACCATTTTGAGAACCAGCTTTCTAACGGGGATTTAGATAAATTTCCTATCACTTTGGTGACATCTGGAATCCAATTTTTATCAGCAGTTTGACCTTGTGGATTCGTCCAAGATAGGAATTTGTTTGCCATTCTGATGCCGGAAAACTTACCAGTGACTTCTTCTTTGCCTAGCTTGAAAGTTTCATCTGCGATCAAATTTTGACTTTTTGGATATATCAACAATACCGGCACACTTCCATTTCTCCTTGGTGGGAAGCTAATAAATCCAATATCGGATTTATTGGAATCTTTAATTTTAAAAAAATCAAATGACCCACCAGTTGGTATAGAGGTTCCATCAACTGGGGTGGTTATTTTAGAGGCTCGTGGATTTGTATTAGTTTGTGCCGTGTTGTTAACAGACACTGTATTTGTAGTTCCAGGTGGTACGGTTGAAGTTTGAATCAATTTTCCGTTGGTTTCTGGGCCAACGTTTTTTCCAATTGGCTTCCCTACTTTGCCATTAGTTAGATTTGCTGATTTAGCTAAATTCGGATAAGAACTCGGACTAGTATATAAAATAAATATTTGTCTTACGGCTCCAGAATTTGAAAATTTGAAATAAAAATCAAAAATATCAACCGATATTGTTGATTTTTCGACTTCTGAAGGTAAGGCTGCTTTTTTTTCTACGATTTGATTGTATGCTCTGTTTATTGATCCACTACTACCATCAGCACCTCCTGCACCACCGCGAGAAGTTATTCCTACATAGGCAACGCCATCAGGTGATTCGTCTATTGTGACTTCCCAATTTACAGTGTAATTATTTTTATCCATCGTTATTTTTATCGATGAAACGTATGGGTTTAGTTTAGTTGTGGTGTAGAACTCCTTTAAAGCTTCATTAACTTTAGTGTGCATTTTTCCACCAAAACCATCTGATACTCTACTTTCGAATGAGTGCATGCCATCCCAATCTCCAGCGTTTGCTTTATATGAACCTGTTACTTTACTACTCATTATTTACTTTTCTATTTCCCATAACCATCCAGAAATTTCAATGCCATTATCTAATATTTCTTTCACGGTCAATTCATATTGAGTGCCATCTGAACCCTCTAAAATATAAATTTCGTCGACTTTATATATAGAGTTAGGTGGTGTTTCTTCAACCTGTTCATTGACATTTCCTTCTTTCTGTGGCTGTTCTTTATTTAGGGTTTGAGTATTTTTTTCGTCGTCTAATTTTTCAAGTTCTCTTCTGACAGCTTTGACTATTTGAACCATTCTTTGTCCATTCCAAAGAAAGGCAATATCAATTATCATCCAATCTCCACTTATTCTTTTTTGATTGAAATCTGGTTCAGTTATAGTCCCAGAGGGATTGATAAACTGTATTCTAATCTTTTGAAACTTATATAAATTAAAATTTGGATTTGGTAGTTCCATTGTAACTACAATTTTAGATAAGTCAATTAAATTTCTTCTATTAAGAACCTCGGCGTAGAGATAGTTTTTATGAACATTAGATAAATCAACTTTTCCACCAAAGATAGTTGTATAATTGGTTTTTAAGTCCTCTGAATCTGCAGGTTTTCCTTTTAGTATAACCTTGTCGTCACTTTGAGTAGTCAACGAATCCACATCAAAAATTAAAAACTGTTTAGAGTTGATATCATAATATTTAGTGGTAGTAAATTGGCCAGAGCTCAATGACTTATTTGTTGCGTTGTTTTGAATCGTATAATTATTAAAATATGTGTTAGAAAAGTGAATTGATTGGTCATTGCAAAGCAATAGTGGCCCTAATTTGTCAGATTCTTTCTTTTTATCTTTCTCAGTAACTAGTAATCCCCCTGTAACAATCCCGAAGTCGTTGCTAGTATCTCTGCTCCATTCTTTTTCTAAATCGACAAATGTAAGACCATAATAAAAATCTATATAGGTTTGCAAAAATGTTGAATCACTGATATATGAGTGTGAAGTTATTTGGTTTAAAAAATCTCCATATACCATACCAGTGTTTACCCAAGTCATGCTATCGTTTGTGTTATCAATATTGGAGTTAAACCCAAGTTCTAATTCTTCAGCTATTTTTCTTAAGACTTCAAAAGAGCTTCCTTTATATGATTTATAATTAACTTTATAGAAATTTTTTAGGTCAATTATACCAGTCATTGTATAACTTTTATCAGGATTTTGTTGAAAATCAACAATCTTGAATCTTAAATGAATTGATTTTAAAACCGTGCTGTTTGAATTAAAAAAAACCTCAAAAGTTGCATCTGAAAGTGGCATACCGTTCTTTGCAATAATTCCAAGCATATCTGAGAATTTAACTAAACAACAAGTGATTTGATTTGCATAATAAACTTGTAATTTAGAAATGGAAGTTTCTTTTATTTGATACCCATTATACCAAACAAAAGGAGTTAATCCTATTTGTGAAAGTGCCTCCATGTTTTCTTCTTTAGATTGAGTTTGAACTGGGAAAGTTATTGGGGGCAATCTTAATCTCACGTCATCTATCTGTGTGATAATTGACCTTTTACCCTGTACTTCTTCCACTGGTTTTTCAGAGGAAGGTGGATTATCATTTGGTTGAACCAGCACCGTAAATTCCAAAGGCTCAACATTTGCATCAGTTGGCACTGCCCTAATAACATAGTCCCCTGGTTCATCAAATTGAACATCACCAAAAGTAATCTGGCCAAATATTACTTCAGAGGTCAGTTGACCCATTAAGTTTCCTGGTCCCGACACCTTTTCTAGAGTCACTTCGCCGACTAATCTCGGGTCTGGCGGCGGTGGTGGCGGTGGCGGTGGTGGGGGATCGATCTTGACTGGTTCACTATTTGTGCTACCATCTGTAGATGATGATGATGATGATGATGATGATGATGATGATGATGATGATGATGATGATGGCATGTTTGGATGGTTAAAGTCTATTGTTTTGACAAACTTGGCTATTTTCTCACCACCTGTTTTTATCAAGCTATTGCCGCTATTGATTCTACTATCAATGCCAACTTGTAACAGGGCATCACCTTTTATTCCATTTTTTACAGCTTGATTAATTTTTTTACCAAATCCCTCAAACCATCCGGAACCATTCCATGTCCCATATATCATGTGAAATAAAAGTCTTGGGTCTTTGTATACCTCTGGTCTGGCAGCATCACTTAGATACGACTTCGCCAATTTAAGAAATTGGGGATACATAATGTTACCGGCGTACTTTGTTAATTCGGCTTCTAAATTACCGCCTCGATAAAGCCATTTCCAGTTAGTTCTGGCGTTTGCAGCATCTATTTTTGACCAGAAATTTTTTGCATCATCACTTTTGTATTTATATGAACCATCATAAATGTACTTAAGATTTTCGATTACATCATCGGCTTTTCTTGAATTGCTATAGTAAAGTCCATGTCCGGCATGTCTGTCTAGTCCAAACATAGTTTCACCGGAACGGTGGTAGGGTCCAAACTTTTTTGGGTTGTTTGTTCTCATGTCTGGGTGAAAATATCCACCCTCCAGTTTGTTAATAACAACAGATATAACTTTACCAAAATATTCTCTATCTAATTCCGCCATTTTTTCTAAATGGTATATATTATAGAAGCTGTCTTTAAGTAAAAAACTAATACAATTTTTTAGAGATTAATTTTTACAACTTTGTAAGGGTATTGTCTTTTCTGATAGAATTTCTCTCTTTCTTTAAAGTGTCTAAAAAGAATATTTGACATATCACCACTGTCAAACACATCAACTAAATCGAAAATTTTAGCCTTTTCTTTTTCTGTGTGCAGACGAAGAGCTCGACCAATTGATTGGATAATTATTTGTTCTGATTTAAAAGAGTCTGCAAAAATTACATTAAAAATGGCATTGATGGAGACACCTGTTGACAGCGTACCGTAAGAAGCAACTAGCACCTTAGTGGACCCAGAATCTTTTGTGACTTTTTTATTTTTTACTATTTTATTTTTAGAAATATCTAAAAATTTTTTAAGGAACTCGTCATCGATTTGGTCATCTGGTGTTATATCACAAGCTAATTTCCAATCACCACAACCTGATATTGGGATCTTAGTATCTGATTTGAATTCTAACTCATAGTCTCCAAAGTTCAAAATAGTCCATTCTACTTTTTGTTTGGTAATTTCCATTTGTTTTTTTATTTCCTCCCTTTTTTTTCCGCTAATCTCACCATCAATATAAAAGTATTCTCGACTGGGTAGTTCTGACTCTAACTTTTGCAATATTTTTTGACCATACTCTATTGTGTGAAAAAGAAGTAGGGTGTTTGTCTCACATTTTTCGACCACTTTTTTAATGAAATCCAGTCTCTTTTCTGAAATATGAATATAAGCTTTTTCTAGTTCGTAGGCGTCTTTACCTGCACCGGCCTTTTTGAATAGTTTAATTCTTTCGTTAAATTCACTATCTGCATGGTTCATAATTACGGCTTTTATTTCCATTGGGGTGATTATGCCCTTTTCTTTTAACTCATAGGCAGAAACTTCGGTTATTTTAGGCCCTAAAACAGCTTGTATTGTCAGTATCTCACATGTGTCGTCTTCTGGAAAAGTTCCTGATACTCCAAATCTTGAGTAGGCATGTCTGAATGTTTTTTGTAGAATTGTTGTTATTGTTTTAGATTTGGCACCGTGTGCTTCATCGGTTATTACTGTGTGAAATTGTTGAAAGAATTCCTTTGGCCACTTTTCAAGTGATTGATAAGTCCCAATGTAAACATTTGCAGCGTGAGTTCCAGAATATTTTCTGGGCTTTTCTGACATAACTTCTTCAACTCTTACTTCACAGGGTGTATATTGTGCTTCTTTGTTTTCTGTTTCAGCGAAACCCTCTTCTTTCATTTTTAATAAGTTGTTACTTCCCCAATTATATTCAAGGATATTATCATAAAATTGTGTTACTAAGGTAATGGAGGGAACAATTATTAAAAATTTAGCATCTGGTTTAATGTGTTTTAGTGTGTAAAACATAACAATTGAAATTATCAAAGACTTTCCACCAGAAGTGGCAACTTCGGCCATGCAATATCTGTTTTTAAGAATTTTATAAGCTGATTCAATTTGGTGATCATAGGGCATAAATGGAATCCAATCGCCTGCTTTCGTCTTGACTTTGTGAAATTTGAAATATTCCCGGCAAAATAGAGTGACGTCTTCTAACGTAACGTCTCTGTTTAGGGGGAAATCTTCTTTGTTTTCTAAAATAAATGATGCGTCGATTTCTTTACAACCTTTCATTGCTTCTCGCCAAAGGCCAAAGTTAAATCTACCGTTTTTAAAGTAGGATTGTTGACCATTCCAAACTCCCATTTTAAATGCTGGCATATATTTATAACCCTTAACAAATCTTGTCAACCAGAGGTTAAGTTGGTGATATTCAATACGAGTTGCAGACGTGACAACTATTTCTTCAGAAGATTTATCGTATCTAAATTTCATTACCTATTTATATATAAACTTAGGTATTTGTTGATTTTTTTGAAATTTAGACATATTTTACCATAAGGAGAAGAATATTATATTGATATATAAAAAAAATATTAACTATAAAAATGGTACAATTTATTAAAAAGTTATTTGGATTTGGTAAAAAATCTGATGCTGTTCAAGCACAAATAGAAGAAGTTGTTGCAGAAAAGGCACCAATTACTCAAACTGTAGAGTCTGTTGAAGATGCACCTGAGGTTAAAAAGAAAACTAGAAGAAGCGTATCAAAAAAAGAAACAACTCCAAAAAAAGAATCTGCTAAAAAGGCAACCGCAAAAGATACCGAAAATAAAACTCAGTCTAAACCAAAGACTAGAAAACCAAAATCAGATAAGTAAGATTTATCTTTTTTTAATTATTTCGTCGATCATGCCATATTTTTTTGCATCGATAGCTGACATCCAATAGTCTCTATCACCATCTTTATATACCTTTTCATAGGACTGACCAGTTCTTTCGGATATTATTTCATAGAGTTCTTTTTTTAGAGTATTCATTTCTTTTGCTTCGATTTCTACATCTGAGGCTTGTTGCATCCAACCACCATAAGTTAGCGGTTGGTGTATCATAGTTCTACTTCGTTTAAGTGCTTTTCTTTCACCCTTACTACCACAACACAATATGACGGCTGCCATGGAAGCGGCTAGGCCGGTATTTACAGTAGAAATCGGTGATTTTACAAAATCAATGACATCTAAAAGACCAAGTCCCGAATATACCGATCCACCTGGTGAATCAATATAGATTGATATTTTTTCGTCACTTTCGCTATCAAGAAAAAGCAATTGAGCTTTTATTAAGTTGCAAATATCTGAATCTATTTCATCTGACAAAAATATGATTCTATCATCCAGTAGCTTTGAAAAAACATCCTGTGACATGGCACCGGTATCAAAGTATTGTGGTCCAAAGTTTTTTCTACCCAGTTTTTTGAAATAATCACCTGAAAGTGAACTTGAAATTGATTGTGATAGTAAGAACTTTTGAAATTGATTCATTTTGTGTGAAGTTGATTAAATTTTTTAGATTAAATAAGTAAAAAGTTGTTTTTTTGATTTAATATATAAAAAAAAATAAAAAAAATATGAAAACTACAATTGAAATAGGAGAATATATGTTAACTATTGAAGAAAACAATGGTGTGATTTCTGTAACAGCTGAAATGGACGGTGATGTTGTTGAAGAGTTTACACTTAGTTCTAGCAAGCAGGGTGTTAGAAAATCCGCTCAGGGTCAAAAAGAAGTTCAAAACTTCGGTCAGTTTGAAGAAGAAGACGATTTTGAGGACGATGAAGACGAAGACGAAGATGAATATGCTCAAGAAGACGAAGATGATGAAGAGGATGAATATGCTCAAGAAGACGAAGATGACGAAGAGGATATGAAATCGGCTCAGAATAAAATGTCTAACAATAAAATGGCTCAAATGAAAAAAGAACCAACACTTGAATCATTTGGTAGATTTATTAAGAAAAGAAGATAACATTTAGACTTTTATCCTGGTTATTGGTGAAATAATTACTATTAAATGAAGTACTTAAAACTATATGAAGAATTCGTATCATCGGACACACCAGTAAATTATAAAAAAGGTGAGTTTGAGATTAAAGAATTATTTAGAATTTTTGCTAAAATGCAGGATAAACTTCCTAAAGAAATTGATAGGAGTATATTTGATATGTCAAGTGAAAATTTTGGCGAACCAAAAGAATTTGAAAGACATATTGATCCAAAATTTGAATCTGATCAATATACAACGGATGAACTTCTTAAACTTAAAGAATTTACTATAGAAGTTAAAGAGGGTGATGAGGTTAAAGTTTCATCTGAAAAGTATAAACCTTTTATTATTTGGTCTAAGAAATTATTTGATAGAGGTGTTTTAACGCCAACTACAAGAAAAGATGTTGAAAAAATAGCACAAGATTCTAACTCAATTGATAGAGGTAATTTTAGTGATTTCTTGAAAGATGCTGAATTAATTAAAAAACTTCAGTCATCTTATGATAAAGCTACTGGTGAATTATCAAAACATGGTTTAAGTATTTATCAAGACGGTTTATTTGATAAATTTCCTGAACTCCAAGATGATATAAAAAGAGCTGGTAAATATGATTACTTTCAAAATACTTGGAATATATTAGATAAACAAATTAGAGAAGGTGAAGTTTCGGCTTCATCGGTTTTAGAGATAGATGGTAAAATGTATCTTATTGGTGGTAATAGAAGAATGGCATTTTATATTGGAAGTGGTATAAATCCTAAAATTTGGTTAATTAAATTATGAGACATTTAAAAAACCGTCGTCTTCCATAGTTATTACATACTTTTTATCACCGCTGTCTTGACTAAATTTATAGAGTATATTTGCAAAAGTTCGAAGACAAGCAATCTGGCCGTCTGTTTCGGCTTCGGCATATTTAGGGTTTGAGTGTTTGTTTTTTTGATAGCCTTCGCTGTCATCTTTAGTAAAACCCCTTACAAATTCAAATTCAATGGTGAGATTAAGATTTTTAATTTGCTCTTTAACCCACTTTACTCTTTCATCTCTAACATAGTAAACAACGATTTTTACCTGTTTTAACAAATCTATCATATCGAGTTACTTTTTATAAACTTCGAATTTGGAAAGATCTGGATAAGGAAGTTCTAAATCTTCATTGTGTTTTGCAGAACCATCTTGGTCATAAAATTGAGAAATCAGAAGTAGTCCCCGAGCTGCAATCTCAGGCATCATATAGAAATTCCAACCCACAACTGGATTAACGTCAAAATCATCAACGTGATAGGAACACTCGTCTCGACCACTGAATCGAGCTTTTTTGAACCACTTATAAGCCTCTTCGCAATCAGTTAGTATTGCTCCACCTTTGCCCAGTTTTAAGTGTTTGTAGGGTCCGGTAAATGACACACACATATGGGTTTCTGGGATATACATGTTCCAAGTAAAAGTAAGGGCCGAGTCCCAGACACGAGATCCAACTAGTTGATAGGCCCCCTTAATCGTTTCACCAACTACTGGTTGAAAGTCAACTTTTAATCCTGCATGAATAATTTCACACGGCACAGAAGGGTAAGTTCTACTTGGTATTTTAATGGATTTTTCACATCTTGATTTTATATGGTGTTCGTAGTAGAGTGAAAGAAAAAGAGCGTTGCTCATGTTGTCAACAGTTACAACGTAGGGTGCTCCGGTATATTTTGATAATTCGTCTTCGAAATTTTTTGTGATTTTATGAACTCCTTGTGCCATTTGGGTATATTATTTTAGTTCACAAAATTTAATATATAAATTCAATACAAAAGTTTACAAAAAAAAATGAATCTAAAGAAATTTAATAACTATTTAACAGAAGAATATCTCGAAGATGATTTTTATGATAAATCTGGAAATAAATACAGAGTTTATCAATTACTTTACTACGCATTTGATTGGGATGATAACATTTTTAGAATGCCAACGGAAATCTTTCTCCAAGATGAAAACGGATTAGAAGTCGGTATGAATACCGAAGATTTCGCGCACTATAGGTCCCAAATTGGAAAAATAAATTTTGAATATTCCGGCCACACTGTAGTTGGGTATGCAAATGACCCATTTAGAAATTTTAGAGATGAAGTCGATCCTGATATTTTCTATAAAGATGTTAGAAGGGCACTACTACAGGGCAGCTTCGCAAAATCATATGATAAATTTATTGAGTGTTTAACAACCGGCTCACTTTTTGCAATCATTACCGCCAGAGGACATGAGTCTGGTCCAAATAGCAACGGTGGTTCGATGAGAAAGGCTATTGAGTTTATCATATCAAATTTGAGTTCAGAACAAAAATTATCTATGATAGACCATTTAAAGATGTTTTCGCACCTTTATGACAAAACTATTGATTCAGACGAAAGGTTAATAAGCAACTATTTAGACCTTTGTCAGTTTATTGGAGTTTCTGCACCGTCAAGGGGTGGAGCTCCTGATAACCCAGAAAGGGCAAAAGAAATGGCATTTAAGAACTTTGTCAAAAAATGCGACGATTTGGCAAAAGAATTAGAAGTAAATCTAAATGATGATATAGAAACTATTAAATCTGGTGAGACGTGGAAAGTGATTGCTAAAATTGGGTTTTCAGATGATGATAGAAAAAATTGGGAACATATTGATGATGTCTGTAAAAAACTTAACAACGAAGACTACAGTAATATTGGTGAGTTTCATGTTATTTTTACAGGAGAAGAAGACGAAAGAACTTTATATAAAAGGGAATCAAAAATAATTAGATTTAGTGATTTTAAAAAGTTATTGGAAACTTCTGAGCAAACCCCTGGATTAGAAAATTCTGTTATCACTGCAACTCCTTTTGGAAATATGAGTGGTCAGTTGAACCCGGTTGATAAATTAACAAGACAAGATGATTTTCATAATCAGTTTTTAAGACAAACAGATTATTTAACAAAAACATCTAAGGAGATAATGTCTCAGAAAATGAAAGAAGTTAAAAGAAGGAAGAAAAAACGATTAAACTAATTTTTTTGTAACATCTGATAACTTAATGTCTCTTTCTATTTGCGCCTTATTCTGATTATACCAAAACCGAAAGTCATGTGAAAAATATACAAATTCTTTTTCATCAGAGTCGGGATTGTCGACTAAGTAGCAGGTTTGGCCAGCAATAAAATGATTAAAACTCTCTAACCATTCAAGTGGAATTTGTGACTCTCTAACATCTTCACCAGATTCATATAATTCTTTTAAATTCATTTTATAGATATACTTAAAATATAGTTAATTATTTTGGAGTAACAAAGTAAAACATTTTTTGTGAACCACCAACAAAGTTCCAAACAAATGAATGTCTTATTTTACCTGGTAAAAAGAATTCTTCATTTTGTTTTTCATCATGAGTTTCTATAGCAATTCTGTCAATTTTAGACAAAATTTCAGGAGATAAAGATTTGAATACCTCATACTCGCTACCCTCGATATCACATTTTATAAAATCAATCTTATCGAGTTTATAAAGATCTATAACTTCTTCTAAAGTTAATCTTAGCGGATTGCCCTTCTTTGACCAAAGCCAGGCCGGATTAGATTCTTTTGTTAAAACTGAAGCATTTAATGTTTGAACATTATCATAGTCTTTACAATTTTCAACTAAACAGGAATATGCTTCAGGTGAACCATCTAAGGCTATAACCTTAGAGGCGATTTCAGCCGCTTTAGCTGTAAAAAACCCACAATTGGCGCCTAAATCAAGGACTACATCACCTGGTTTTAAAACACAATCCCACATTTCATAAATACAACCAGTTTGTGAATGTTCCCAGTTATAAATCTCTCTATAAATAAAATCAAATTCCCAGTAGGATTCTAAATTTTTATTATTCTCAAATGTTCGAGTTGTAAATGTATTAATTTTATCGTGATAGAGTTTCCAAAGTTTTTCCATAGTCTTTTAATTTATTGCAAATATACTGATAATCTGGATTCATCAATATTTATTTTTTTATATGATATTCTTACTAATTTGATTTTATTTTCTATAGACTAATTAATTTTTTTGTTTCTTTTAGCACAGTTTTTGCACAAGCTTTACCAAATGAAAATCCACCTTGACTTTCGTGATTTGTAGGAAAACTATTCGAGTCATAATAATTTCCATCAGTTGAAGATAATTCTAACCAAACGGCAGTTTTTGGATTTATTTTGTCTCCACATTTTTCGCAATAAATATTTTTCTTATTCATTAAACAAAGATACGTAAAATGTTTTATACTTAAAAAATTATTTGCAAGAAAATTGAAAGTTTTTTACTCCTTCTCCGGAAAAAAAGTTTAAGTTCGGAATCTGATGGGATTGCAATTCGGGGGTCGCTGACCACCAAATCCGATAGTGCCGATATTTTCGTTCCGTATAATTTTTTTGTAGTCCGGCAAAGATTCGAATTTCTATTACCCAAATGAAAACTTCAAAATCAACAAAAGAAAGGATCTTTGATATAAAATACACATTAAATATTTGTTGACACAAATGGATAAGATATACATAAAAGGAATTTTACAAAAGATTTTAGATAAGGAGTTTTCTAGTCAGAAAAAAAGAAAAATAAATGACTACAATGACCGATTAAATCATGCTTGTCCATATTGTGGCGATTCTTCTAAAAATCAACATGCAAAAAGGGGCAATCTATATTTAAATCGTCTTATCTTTGTTTGTTTTAACTGTGATAAAAAAACTACTTTAGATAAATTTTGCAGAGATTTTAACGAACAGATAGACCCTGATAAGAAACTGGAAATGATAGAACACTTAAACAGTGTTATGACTTATTCAGATTATGAAGGTGATTTTGTTGACGCTAAATTTGAAGATCTTATAGACCTAACAGAATTAGAAAGAGTTTTCAATCAGAATTTAACTCCTATTTCTGATTTTAAACCTATTCAAGTCAATGGGGGTGTTTATAAATACCTCATAGGACGCGGGATTTCGCCACACTTACACAAAAATATCTATCAAGCAAAATGGTGGAAAACAGAAGACCAATCTGAGTGGATTATTGTCATGTTAAATAGAAGAGACCATAAAGTTTTGGGTTTACAGGTAAGAAATCTAAAGGAGGGAAAAAGGAGAATGTTTAAAATTTTTAATTTTGAAAACCTGCTGGAATGGACTTCAATTGGAAAAGAAGAACCTAAAGAAATCGATATTAATCAAATGGTTGTGTATAATAAGTTATCGTATTACTTCAATATCTTAAATTGCGATTTTTCAAGCACACTTACTATTTTTGAGGGTTATATAGATTCGCTATTTTTTCCAAATTCAATTGGTTTAGTCGGTGTTAATACAGACTCAAGGTTTTTAGAAAACGGTGATTTAGATATACGTTATTTTTTTGATAATGACGAAGCTGGACATAAAAAATCAGATGAAAAATTAAAGTCTGGATACCCTGTTTTTTTATGGAATAAACTCTTTGAAAGTATTGTTGATAAAAAAAATTCACCAGACCCCTATTCGTTGCTACATAGAATATCAAAAGTTAAGGATATTAATAAACTGGCCACTTTAGTTGAAAATCCACATGCCACTCTAAAATTAAGTGATTTTTTTAGTAAAGATAGTTTTGATATTAAATGGATACCTAAATTTTCAAAAAAGAAAAAAGTTGTTAAAGAAGTAGATTATAACAAAAAATTTGACGATTTTGATAGGTATTAAATTATTGGATTTTTAATATTCTTGAATTTTGGATTTTTGATTTTCAAAAAACTACTAAAGTCAATATTTCCCCTTTCGTTATTACAATCTGAGCAACAAACCACAAGATTTATTTGTGAATTATTTCCGCCTTTTGAGATGGGTATAATGTGATCAGCCGTTGCGTTATTTGGACTAAGTGTTTTTCCACAATAGATACAATTTGAGTCCTTATTTTGCTCGACAAACTCTTTAGCAAAACCTGATGTTCTCCTTCTAACATTTTTTCCGCCCCATTTAAGCCCAACTACAACAAAGTCTTCTATATTTTTAAATTTTTGTCTAAAAATTTCTACCGATTTATAGTTTTTGTTTAGCAGTACTATTAATTTTACTACATATTTCCATCTACGATAAAACCTTCTATCCACTGAAATAAAATGAGAATCGGTGCTATTTAATAGAAACTTAAAAACTTTAATAGTTTTCATTAAGTTATATATCTAAAAGTTAGTTCTCTAAAATAATATATAAAAGAAATAACCACTACTATGAAAAATCAAACTACATCTGGTGTGTCAAAAAGAATGATGTCTATCTGGAATAATTTTAAATGGTTTATCAAAGAAGTAGCTCTTATCTACTCTTCTGGTAGATCTTTTTTCTCAAAAAAGAGAGTTGAATCAGGAGCAGCTTTTATAATTGCACAATGGGGTATGGTATTCTTTTTGATTAAGAAATATCAAACGCTTAGCATGACAGACTTTCTACTGTGGGCAAGTGTTGAATTTGCAGTTTCCGGATACTTAATTCATAAAATAGAACAGAGTAAAAAGTTAGATAGCACCTTAACAACAGCTGGTGAAGAAGAAACAGATAAATAGGGTTTTATTTATCTTTTGTATCTATTTGATTTATAACTCTTGGATTCAAACTCCATTTGAACTGGTTGATTTGTCATTTCAGGTAAATCTTGAGACTGTTCCTGAGCTTTTATCTCTTTTGTAAAATAGTCAACTACTTCCTGTGAAGTTTTAAATGATTTTTTAACACCGTCAATATGATATCTTTCTGTTTCGGTTGGGAAAATTACTTGTTTTCCTTCAATAGTTAAAAACTTGTTTTCAGGTGAATATTCTACATTTAGACCCATTTCATTTGCTAAATCCGAAAGTTCTTGAAGAGCTAAAGTATATTTATCGACTGCTACTTCCTCTTCCTCCATTTTTGGCATCTGACTCATTTCTGGTTCCATTTCTGATTTCATGTCATCAGAGTAATTATCAGATTTAGTTGGCATTATGAACTCTTCATTAGTTTTAACGCCTGAAACAAATTGATTATATCTTTTAATCATTTTTATTTATTTATTTTTTTTATATATTAAAATTACATTTATTCTTTTTTTTCTATTTCTGATATTACATAATCTAAAAAAGAATCTAATTCGTATTCAAGACCATTGCAGAATTCAAAAACGTCATAATTATCACCACTTTTTGGGTCTTTTTGAATGGAGTAGAAATCAGGTGAAATTTGGCCCTGACTATAAACCACAATTCTGCCGTCAAGTCTACCTTCAATTATTGAACCGTCTTCAAACTCTAAATCAGGAACATAAAGTGTGCCTAAGTAATGGACTTCATCTCCATAATCTTCGCAGCTAGCAAATTCAAATTTGAAATAGCCCCTGTCGTCTTCAAAGATTGTTCCAGTTTCAGTTCTTAAAATTTTGTCATGCACTTCTTCTTCTGTACCAGATTTATACGAGTCTAAAAATTCCCTCTCTAACGGAGTTAAAGAGTCCATGCCATATTTTGAAATTTTATCTAAAATATCGTCTACTCTTTGTTTAGAACTGTAACCATCCCACTTCATTAGATATCTCATTAACTATTTTGTCATTTAAGGTATATATTAAACTACAAAATCAATTGTACTAATTAGTTTTTTGTGGTATGTTCTTCGACTATTTTACCCTTGACAATTTCAAATATTTTTTGAGTTGATAGTCCACAGTTTTGGTAAATTCTGACATAGTTGTTTTCTATTTGATTGAAAGAAAATTTTTTAAACTTGTCGTTGTCTAAAATAGACGCTAATTTTGATTGTCTGTTCCATTTTTTTATCTCTAACTTCAGACTTTCACAAAAACAAATCAAGTGTCCTTCACTTCCGTCTCTTGCGTGTTTCATCAGCTGACCTATATCACATCCTTCAAAAAACTTGTAGACTGAGTCGTCACATTTTATCACCTCTATTAGATTCACCTATCACTTTATCAATTTTTTGGTCTCTTAGCTCGGACTTATGTGACTCTTTGACTTTATCTTGAAAGAAGTCATCTAATTCGTATCGAAGTTTAAATTTCTGAAATCTATCGCCAGAAATCTTAAATAAACTGAATTTTCCTTGATTAATTTTTCCTAAATTTTTTTCATTCTCTAAGTAGGAAAGATATAAATCGTAAAGCGGATCACTTTTCATTTTTTATATATCCGATTTTAATATATACCAGATATGATAAAAATAATCAGTTGGCAAAAATTTTTTGAAAGTTCATATTTTATACTTTCAGAAGAAGATAAAGATGTGGTGGGATATGAGATACTTCTAGCTTGTAGAAGAGTGTGGGGATATCTAAAAGTTGATTCTATAACTAAATTTGGTATCACAATTTCTGCTAGTCTACTTAGAAAAACAAAAAACAACAGATATGTTATCAATTTTGTAAAAAAAACATCAGGTGCTAAATCAGTTGGAGAACTTATCAACTGGATAAAATCAAATACAAATGACCTGTTTCATCCAGATGGTAAATATTTTAGAGAAATAATAACAATTATAGAAAATTCCTCTAAACTTGGTAGCTATAGAGAAGAGAAAGCTATAGAGTGTATAGAAAAATATTTTTTAACAAAAGGTCAACAGATAGAAGTAACTCCGCCATCTGAGATAGATGATATTGAAGGTTGTGATTTTTTCTTTGAAGCAGATGGTGTAACAAAGTCCGCTCAAGTTAAAACACTCAAAAAAATCAACGAAGGTAGAAGCAGATTTTTTGTCTACATCAAAGGACACGTCACTGATTTTGACGCTCAATATTTGATTGTAGTAAATGATTTAGAGTGTTATATTTTCGATTCAACTAATAAATTTATGTCAGATGCATATTATTCAATTCCTAAACAGGGACTGCTTTGGTCTGGTAAATTCTAAAAACCAGTCTTGCCAAATCCTGAAAATATGTCCATAACTACAGATAGCCTCTTTGTGATTTCAGGCATACCAAGTGGTTCAATAATAGAATTTATTGGCGAGAGAATTGACTTTTCGAACTGCGTGTCATAGTCTATCTCTGGTGCAAACTCTATTGGAAAAGAACCCCTAATGTAAGCAAACATATCGGTAATAGATTTGTCTCTACAAACATAATATTTAATCTTTGTTCCTGATTTAATAAATTCATACTTCTGTTGCCAGTCTTTATTTTTATTTAGGAGATAGTTGTAGTGAGCGGCCGATTTTACAGCAAAGTGCGCTCCGGAAACAAATTGTAAGGGGAGGGATTTATCTTGTAAGACTTTGAATTCGTAATTAGAGCAGGACGACTGCATCGCTATGTCATCGATGTCTGCTAATTCGAATTCTTTTCTAAGAGACTTTACTAGTTTCAGTAAGTCTTTGATATTAAAGGTGTCTGGATGCTCAAACAGATATTTGACAATTCCTACAATTTTTTCTCGAGCAAAAGCCGGTGTTGATGACCTTACCAATTCGACGCCTTTTGGATAGAGGTAAGATAGTCTTTCAAAAGAAATTCCATCTTCAAAGATAATATGGCAGATATACTTCTTTTTTGCGATATTTATAATAGATTCCGATATTCTTTCTAGTTCAAAATCTTCTTTATTTTCAACTCCAAATGAATTGGCGTAGGCTTCTAAGCAATCTTTGAAGTATTGGCCAAATCTAAAATGGTCAATACCGTGAATTAAGTCCTGTTCAGTTGACCAATTCCATTTTATTTCAGAAGTAAATGCTCCATCATCTTTTAAGCTATTAAGACCTCTGTCTTTTACAAAGCTACCATCAAATAGTAGTAATTCATAATCATTTGATAATAAATTTTTAAGAGTGTGCATGTCATTTGCAATTCCAATGCAGTTTGTATTTTGACATTTCAAATTTTGGTCTTTGGTCAATATAATAAACCTTTCTTTTACTGAGTTTAAGTAGTGATTATTAAAAATAAGATTTTTCCACTCACAGTGGTCAACTGCGGGTTTAAAAGAAACAAAAAGAGAATTATGAACCAATATATCATTTGCTATAAATGTGTGTGTATCATCATCAATCTCAACATCATAAACATATTCATCATTAAATTCCCCTACCAATTCACATGATTCTATATCATCTAAAAAATATTCTAACTTATTCATTAATTTCTTTAATTATTTTATTAACTGTTTGTTCTATTCCTTCCTTATAAAGATCGGATTCCCAAATTATAATCAATTTATTCAATTTAGTTTTTAGGAAATCATTCTTGATTCTATCCTTTTCCCATATTTCTTTAGCCATTAAGTCCTTCTGGAAAGGATATGGTTTATCATTTGGTTTATATTTTTTAGGATTAGCATGCCAAATATCACCTTGAAATTCAATACCCACATTTAATTCCTTTATGTAGAAATCTATCAAGTAATATTTCTTATTTTCTTTATCGTAATAATACCACTCGTTATCAGCATAATATGCTTTAAAGTTTGGAATTCTATTCAAAACACAATCAAATAATTCTTTTGATACAATAGAATACCCAGCACCATGTAATCTTTTTTTACAGAAATTCTCATATATTTCTATTCCTTTTGATGTTCCATACTTTCCAATAAAGTATTCCACAGATGTCGAATACTTTTGTTTGTCGCAATATCTTTTCCAAATATTTAGTCCAATATCCTCACCATGTCTATTTATAAGATTTTCTAATGTTACAGATCTTGACTTATTATACTCTTTGAATTTTTCTTCATCCCATCCATACTTTTCTTTTTTATACTCAAATGTATTAGAAAAAGACTGTTTTTGGAGATAATTTTTCCATCTTTCCTTTCCTGATTCTTCTCCCCATTTTTTTATTAAATTGGTCTCGGTGATTGCATATTTTTCTTTCACCCATTTTACAGCAATTTCATGATCTATATCAAAGGCATATTCAGTTAAATAATTCATCTGATTAAATACTCTAGATTTATTTTTATCTTGATATTCTGGATATTTTTTAGATAAACAATCCTCACAAATTGACAAGTAATATACTTTATCTATACCTTTAGATGTCTCAAATGACTTACCCTTTAATTTCAAACCATTTTTACCAAAAATAAAAGAAGAATCGTAATAGTAAATTACATCTTCACATATTCTACAATATAGAGATTCTTTAAAGTATTTAAGTATTATTTTTCTATACTCATCTTTTGTTTTATTTTTATTAAACCACTCAATAAACTCTTTATTTAGTTCCATCTTATACAGATACTTTTATCAGTATATATTAGTTTTCAAAACTAGTATTTTGTCACTTTCAATTATTTCAGATGGTTTTACTTCTATTTTTTTACCATTTCTAAAAACTATCATTGAGTGATCATTAGTCACAATGATTTCCTTTCCTGATTTTGTTTTCAATTTCCATTTATCTTTAGATACCTTGTGTCTTATAATTCTTTTAACAGGTGCGTAATATAGATTTTCATTTTCTGAAAAATTTAAAATTTTATCATCAGTTAAAACAGATTCATGTCCTTTGGAAGTTTCACCACCAGACCCGTTTTTTATATTTCTATTATACCAATTCTCTATTGTGAAATTACCACTATCCGTTCTTATTAAAGAATCTTTATGGCAACTATCAGTATCAGCGTAGATACTCACAGATTCATCTTTTGAAATTTGAGTTACGTCTTTAATTGATATTTGTTGATGTAGTTCGATGTCTTTATGCCACTGATTATACCAAAACTCTTCATTAACTTTATCCATTGTTCTGGTTAAATCTCTACCTTGGGCTGTAATGGTTCCTGCTACGTGGTTATTATAGAGTATAAAGTAGGATGTAGCAAATGCCCCATACGAACCGTTTAATACTAATTTTAGCGTGTCTACCCCCTCTCAAATAATTAAGAGGGGGTCAAAACAGAGCGAGCTGAAGAGCGTTGTAGTAGTCTACTTCTTTCTTCAACTCGCTTGCTTGTTTTTTTAATGACTCAATTTTTTGAATTTTTTCTCCTTTTGTCATATCTGTGATATTAAAATTTAGAGGTATTGTTTTAAAATCAGACATCAGTCGTCGTCAAAACTTTGCTCAAACGACAGCATTAGATTTGAGTTTTCATCTTGAATTAACATGAAGTTTTCAAAAATATTAAATTCAACATCTTTGTCTTCATCGATACACGATAGAAACTTTTTATTTAGCATTAAATTAGATGAAATCGAACTGTCAATAGATTGAACTTCAAGTTCCCAAGCTGATTTTTCAGAAAGTATGACTTTCCCAGATTCAATTGTTATATTTACGATTCTTTCTGAATTTATGTTAGATAGTTTTTTTACGTCTAAAAAGTCTTCTTTTTTAATGGAGAAAGACCACTTTTTATTTTTGATATTTAAGTTATTTTTAAGAGAATCTTTGTTTATATCTCTTAATTCATAATGTTCTCCGCCTAACCACTTTACTTTAAGTTTTCCACCACTTACTTGAACTGACCTAACCCAGACAATATCGTCGTTTTCGGTTGATTTTTTATAATTAAAATCCCAAAGTACTGTGTGAGAAGTATTTAGAAAACTCAAATTTTTGACAAATTTTTTAGAACTGGCTAGGATAAAATCTATAGTAAAATCAAAATCCTCAAAATCAAAATAGTCGCCTGTTTTGAGTAAAAAATTTTTAAATGCTAACATTACATTACCTCCCAAAATAGAATACATCAGTATATTTTCGGAGTCGATTTTTATTTTGATGGTATCTTCAATCTTAGAAAGTTCATCAATTTTCTGGATAAATTCCGAAACTTTATCAGACTTAAATTTGAAATTTATATTTTTTTGGGACATACTATATTAGTATTACTTAAAATTGTAAATGTTTAAGGATTTTTTAAATAAGTTTTTTAATAAAAATAAAAATTAATATATAATAATATGTCTAAAGTTAAAATGTTTAGGGAATTTGTAGAATCTCATCAGAGTTATGTTCAGGCAAAAATGCAAGAAATTGAAGATTTAATATCAAATCTACAAAATGGAGATTTTGAAAGTGAATTAGTTTACAACTGGAGTGATAAAAACGGCGAATATTTAGTTGTAAACTTTATAGTCGATCAAACACCGTATAGATATGAATTAGATTTGAAAAGGGACACGCCATATGTTGTTAAAAAATTCGTTGACAACGAATTGCTTTTTGAAGATGAATTAGACGGTGACACACCCGAGGACCAAGAAGCAGCTGGACTTGAAGTTATCGAAAAAGATATTTTAAATTTAATAAACGAGGTTAAGGGTGAATTACTAGAAAGGAGAAAATCAGAAAGATATAAGGGTAGAAAAATACCTGGAAAATATTTAGCTGGGCCACATCCCGGTAAAATGAAAAAAGAAATCGATACTTTTGCTGGAAAAACTGAGTATAAAAAAGATTGGGATGCTGATTATAAATCAGGAAAAGGTGGAGAGGGTAAAAGAGTTAAAACTAAAAAATCATCGGCTACCAAAGCCTACCAAAAAATGTTTGGTGATAAATGATATGAAAAACTTAATGACCTTTGAATCATTTTCAGATGATTTAGATTACCAAAAATATCTTTATCTAGTCGAAGATATACTTATATTAGAGGAAGCAACGGCTGGATCAGTTGATAATCCAAGATCAAAAGCAGCAAAAATGATTAGAAAAAAATCAAGACAAAGTGGGATTCCGATGGGTATTTTAAAAAAAGTTTATAAGCGAGGAAATGCCGCCTGGAACGCAGGTCATCGACCAGGGACTCCTCAACAGGCGTGGGCCACTGGCAGGGTTAATTCCTTTATCACCGGGTCTGGTGGTGCTCGAAAAGCGGATTCTGATTTGTGGGCTAAAGCAAAAGCCGCTAAGAAGCGCATTTTGCGCCGTAGAAAAAAGAAGGATTGATTCATTTGTAAATTCACAACCAAACTTTAGTGTTGTTTAGGTATATAATTAAAAATAAACAATGTCAAAAAATAAAAAAGCAATTGCTGTATATCTGGATGACTCAGATATAATGGAAACAGAATTTAGTTGGTTATATAAGACCTGGAAACTTTGGTCTTTAGATAAGGAATACGATTTAGTTGTTTATTACAATCCGCCTGCTGGTAAAAGAATTGAGAAATTTGTAGACGTAGTCAAAATTAGTATGGCGCCGATTAGAATGGCATTGCAGTATAAATTTTTGAATTCTCATTATTTTTGTCTTGATGAGTGGTCAGAACCATTAAAAAAATATGATTATTTATTAAAAACCGACTGTGATGTTTTTCTTACTCACAATCTCAAAGGATATGAACCATCTAAATTACTCGTAGGACAGGGAGGCTATTACGATACAGATGATGAAAATAAAATAAATTTCATTAAAAAGATATCGAATGATTTTAATTTAAAATACCGGCACATGTCAAATGTTGGTGCTAGTTTTTTTGGTAAAACTAATCTCGTTTTAAATTTAGTTAAAAACCAGGCAATCATTACAGAACATATTTTGAATAAATATTTTAATGAAAATGATGTAGATTTAGAAAGTGTTTTTAAAAAGGAAATATCATCAATGATTGCTGGCGAGGTTACTGTAAATGGATGTCTCACAAATCAACATATTAATTTATATACCTTAGATCATAAATGTTGGGAGACTACAAAAATTGGTTCAGATGTTCTACACATACACGCTTGGCATACAACACAAAAATGGTCAAAACATGATTATTTTAACGGTAAATATAAAGATTGGGTTGTAAAAGAAGAAGATATGTATAAAAGTGCTGCCAATTATTGTCAATTTATATCAAACATCCCATTAAAAAAATATGAAGTTGCAGAATTTAAAAATGACGGAGGAATATTAATTACATTACCAAATCATAAATACTCACAAACATTTAAAAACCGAGACAACCATGAGGTTATGTTTAGAAAAATACATTCATACTTAATTGATAATCTTATTATAAAAAATAATATTATTGATTTAGGTGCTTGGATCGGAGATAACTCTATTCCGTGGTCAAAAAAAATTAAAGGAAAAGTTTTTTCAATAGACCCTAGTGAAGGTAATTGTGAGTTTATCAATGAAGTTTGTTTTTTAAATGAAATAAATAATATAAAAACGATCCAAAAGGCCATTTCAGATCAAAATAAAACGATATCCACAAAATTAGAATTCGGTGATAAATTACATCATTGTTCATTTGAGGAAAATGAAGAAGGAAAAACAATAATTGATTCATACTCACTTGATTATTTAGAAGAAAATAATGAAATATATGATATTGGATACATACATTTAGATGTTGAGGGTATGGAGTTTACGGTAATCAAAGGATCTATTAAAATTATTGAAAAATATAAACCAATCATCACTTTCGAACAGCATTTAAACTCAGACGATTATAAAGGACTTTCAAACTTCTTGATAGAAAAAGATTATGAAATTTGTATGATAAACGAGTCTTTACCAGGATGTTATCCTGACTGTAGAAATTTCATTGCAATCCCAAAGGATCAAAAATATGTTTTTGATAAAATTAGAGTATTTTTTAATGACGGTTTAATATTAATCGATTTTAAAACAAATAATTTAAAAGAGTTTTTATGATCAAAAGGTTTTCATACATCTTTTAATCTTATTTTTACCTCCTTTTAAGAATCTGAAAAAAGTGCTATTATATAATATACTTTGGACTAAACTGATAGATAAAATATTTTTCCACTTAAATTACCATAGTTCTAAAATTACAGATTAATATATACCCATATATGTTAAAAAAATATAGCGATTTTAGATTCCAAAATTTACTTTTTCACTTATTAAGTGTTTCAGAGGCTTATATTGAATGCGCGTCAGATTTAATATTTAAACTTAGAGAAATCAAAGTGTTGGGAGGTAGAAGTGGTGAAATTGCTGAAATCTTACTTAGTGCTATTGGTGAAAAAGAGGTTGGTGAGTTATCTCAAAACTTTTTTGATATAAGTGATAAAGACGATAAAGTTACCTTTATAAGTTCCAATAGAATTCCCTGGGATGACTGGAATGAAGATGAAAGTCCGGCACTTCCCTATGAGATGCCCGGTAGGTCAGAATTAAAAGTAGGAAGAGCGATTAGATACATGCTAACACAACTTGGCGTAACTATCAGTGATAAAGATTTAGAAGATTTTGTAAATGCATTTAAAGCAACTACTGAGTCTGGTCTGCAATTTAAATTGGTCACCGGAGACGAAATTGCAAACTACTATAAATTAGAAAACTATTTTTCCAGTGGAGGCACATTAGGTGGATCTTGTATGAAATATGAAGGAAAAAAAACTTTCAAACTTTATACAGAAAATGAAACAAAAGTAAAACTACTTATTTTAATTGACGTAGATGGGAAAATTCACGGGAGAGCACTTGTTTGGAAGTTAAAAGAATCTCCTGCCCCTACAAAATTTTTAATGGACCGCGTTTATACAAATCGTGATTCTGATATCATAAAGTTTAGAAAATTTGCAGACGAAAATGATTGGATGTATAAAAAATATAATGTTTCTTATATCAATCAAAGTGTGCAGTTTATTTATAAAGGTTCTGAAGTAAACGGTGTTTGCACCGTAAAGGTTAAAGGTGATTTTTCAACATATCCTTATGTGGACACTATGGCTTTTTTGTCAAAAGACAAAGATGAATTGTCTAATGTTAGTCTAAAAAGGGGTTTCAAGTTAAAAGACGTTTGGGGTAAAAAAGAAAAGTGTGAATTCTGTAATGGCGACATTTTGGTTTCTTATCGTGGAAAAGAAGAGTTGTGTGATGATTGTTCTGACGGCCATTTAGAATTAAAGAAACTTGGAGTTGAGACTAAATGGAATAAAAGAGTTTAGTCGACTATCGACCTAAGTAGTTCATCAACTCTATCATGTTTTTTATTGAATACCCTAATGACTCTAAGTTTTTTGTGGTGTCTCTTAGAAATTCAATATATGACTCAATCAATTCCAAAATACGGTCGTTTTCGGCTAAATGACCATCAATAAGTATTCCTTTTTCTCCTAAGTTGGTTTTGATTCCAAATCCTGTTGCATAGAAAATAAATTTATCTTGTCGTAGCCTTTTGATTTTAGTCGTTTCTCGACTCCTTTTATTTAGAAAAAAATTAATTTGTTCACCAATTTGTTGTCTAAATGTAAGAGCTAAAGCCTGTGCTTCTAAGATTTTATTTGCTGATGTAGATTGTGTCAGGTCTATTTTAATAACAGAAAATAGGGGTTCGATTTGTTTGTTCCACTCAAGTCTTTTTTCATTAAAAAATTCTTCTAATTTATCATTAGTTTCTTTTGCTTTGGCAATTCTATCTAACTCTTCTTGGTTATAGGGTGTCATCTTGTTTAAATAATTTTAAAATTTGCAGATCTCTGTATAAGTTTTTATTAAAACATTTATTTAGAGAGTTATTAAATACTTCTAAAACTTTGTCTTCAATATTTTCTGATAATATCTCTTCTATTTTATTAGACCATTTGTCAAGTAGTGTATCGTTTTCTATAACTATCGGATTTTCTTCATCTTCTCTATAAACTTCAATGCATCTATTTCTACCATCAAAAATTATTTCCATCCTTTCTCGGTAAGGATAAGGTGTGTTTTTATCTGGTGCTGGATCAATTTCAAAAACTAAAAAATAACATCTAAAACCATATTTGATTTTTTTACTGATTTTTATTCGACTATCTGACCTGTTGTCAATTAAAAATTCAATAAATTTATCTACCTTTTCCATTTACACCATGATAGTTTTTTATTCTATCATAGATCTTTGTTTTTGTTTATCTCAAATGGATTTTAAAATTCCTGTTTCATAAAATTTATATATAACTAAAATCAATATTTTCTACATGTTAAAACGATTTCAAAACTTTATCTTAGAAGATCTCAGAGTTTCTGACCTAGACCCAGAATCTCTTAAAAAGTTGAAAGATAATTTTTTACATAGACTAACTGAATACAGAACCTATATTCTATCTAGTATCATCTACGATCAAGAAACCCAGCAGCTAAACTTTGGAGATTTAGAAAAAGTTGATATTCCGGTCATTATGCGTGAGTTAAATAATGAATTCACGCCGGAATTTGTGGAAGAGTTAAATGTTGAAACTTTTTTAAGAAAAGTAAATCAAATTCTTGAACTTAAAAATAGAAACACAAAACGTAAAATTAGAGAAACTTTTGATGAATATTACACCTCGGTAGAAGCAAGAGTGAATCTGCTTAGGGGTGGAAACTCCGGTCACTTTGATGAATTTGAAGGTGAGGGTTCGATAATTGGTAGAGAAAAATACGAGTCAGAAAAATATCAAATTCAAATTGAGTTGTTAAAACTTCAAGAGTGGGTTAAAAAAACCGGAAAGAAAATAGCAATTGTGTTTGAAGGAAGGGATGCCGCCGGTAAGGGTTCAACTATAAAGAGGTTTACAGAATATTTAGACCCAAAGGGCTTTAGAGTTGTTGCTTTGGGGATTCCAACAGAAGAAGAAAAAAATAACTGGTTTTCAAGATACGAAAAGCATCTACCAAATAGTGGTGAGATAGTTTTCTTTGATAGGAGTTGGTATAATAGAGCGGTTGTAGAACCTGCTATGGGATATTGCAGTGAAGACCAATATCAAGATTTTATGTCTAATGTTAACAAATGGGAAGAAAAAATAAACAGAAGCGGTGTTATTTTAATAAAATTATGGTTTTCTATTACTCAGGATAAACAAATTAAAAGGTTTGAGTTACGGCAACAATCGCCATTGAAATATTGGAAGTTTTCTCCAAACGACGCAAAGGTTTTAGATAAATTTGAGATTATTGGAAACTTCAAAAGGCAAATGTTTCAACAGACATCAACTACCAAAAATCCTTGGGTTGTGATAAATTCTAATGACAAGAAAATTGGCAGATTAAATGCTATGAGATATGTGCTTTCTGCTGTCAAGTATGATAATAAGAATGAAGAAGTGTGTAGATACTATCCTGAAGTAGTGAATATTTTAATATAAATTATTTAATATATAATAAAAAAAATAACAAAATGAAAATTATAAAAACTTTTGAAAATTATATGTCTCGAGAAGAGATGTGTAGCATGTTGTGTAGAAACGGTCACTCTATGAGCGACTTAGTAAACTGCTCTAATGCTGAATTATCAATGATGTGCCGAGAAATGGAAGACCAAATGATGCCACATTCTGAGAAAAAAAATAACGACTGGATTAAAGAAACTAAAATGAAGAAAGGTGCCCTGCATCGCCAATTGGGGTATGATATGGATGAAAAAATTCCTGATGGTATTCTAAAAAAGATTGTAAACGGGGAAGTTGGAACTAAAATTAAAGTAAAAGGTGAAGAGAAAACTATTACAGCTTTGATGAAAAAAAGAGCCAATTTGGCAAAAACGCTTAAGAGTTTGAAGGAACACCAAGAGACTCAAAACTATATGTTTTTTTCAAATTTAGAAACTATTAAAAGATTAGTGGATGAATTACTAGAAATGGATGAAGAGATGTTAGACCATATTTTAAGTGAGCATGACTGGGCTTCAGATCATATTTCTGTAGCAGCCGAAAACATTGAACATGTATTCAACTTCTTTGCAACACACGAAGATCCTCACCACCACAATCACAAAATGGATCATAACATGTCAGATGAAGACGATGAAATAGAAGATGGTGATCTAGAACCAGATGGCAACAGAATGAAAGAAGAAATTCAAAAAGAAAGCTTGAGGAGATTTAGAAATTTTAGATAATAATTTACATAGTAATAGAAATTTTTGAAAAACCCGAATGAAGTTTGGGTTTTTTTATATCTTCTTATCAAATAGGTAAAGCTGATATTTTGAATTTCCTTTAACATTTTTTATACTCTTAAGCACGTCACCGGTGATAGAATCTAAAACCTTAAATACTCCAACTTGAGTTCCGTCATCACTGAAGACCTTAACAGTGTTTCCTGGTTGACCCATTGCACCTAGCACGGCTATAAATTTATTTCCAAAAATGGAACGCAAAAACGAGATTCTAAGACCAGCCCTGTCTTTAACACTGGTTATATAAGCATTTTGAAAGGGATTCAATAAGTCGACTTCTGATTTTGTATCTTTGACTCTGATTGAAACAAACGTTCTTTCGGGAGTTCCCATTTCGACTTCTTCTCTATTTTGAATTTTATTTTGCTTGACTAGGTTTTGTTGATTTCTTCTAATTTCATTAAAATCGGCTTTTGCAATAATTCCGCCCCGCATTCCCCTGTCATTCATATTATACCCTGCCGGTGGTAATCTGTAAAATGACCCGGTAAAAGTTAGTGATAAAATTCTGTCTGTTCTAAATAATCTCCAGATTTTATTAATATGTCTTTTATTTGAGACTGACCAACCATTTAAATGCCAGCCCCTAAGTAAGTTTTTTCCTTTAGACGACTTTCCAAGAACCATAGGGTAAATAACTCGTTCGTGGCCAGCAAAATGGGTGTCTTCTTCGCCTTTATAATTAATAAGAAATATCATGCCATATTTAATGGCTTTTGATATAATGTCATCTGTGTATTTTATAGGACTATTTATTGGAATATTTGCAATTTCTTTTATATTTTTTAGGGAAAATCTTGGTATGTATTCGTTATCTTCAATTAAATCATAATTTTCTTTAATGACAAACTCGACTGGTTTTTTATTATAAAAATCTTTTAGTTGAGATAAATTCATTTCTTATATATTAAAATTGTCCGAGTGTAAAAGACATTTATGATTATTAATATATATGTTATGAAATGGATTAAAACTTTTGAAA
>Ga0214917_10001325_pt1 | contig 31886 bp, 26 predicted proteins | sample LL_1208_BB_MetaG_FD_177983 | JGI IMG/M metagenome (GOLD analysis project Ga0214917, IMG submission 177983) | Freshwater microbial communities from Lake Lanier, Atlanta, Georgia, United States - LL_1208_BB | ecosystem: Environmental > Aquatic > Freshwater > Lake | place: USA: Georgia | collected... | reverse complement strand
CGCGACGGCCTGTGACGCTGATGCCGGCTGGCATCAGCGGTATCGCGGCTATGGCTCGTCGGGCGGTTCGTCGGGCGGTTCGTCGGGCGGTTCGTCCGGCGGTTCGTCCGGCGGTTCGTCCGGCGGTTCGTCCGGCGGTTCGTCCGGCGGCAGCTACAGCTCGGCCGGTTCTTCGGGGGGCAGCTACGGCTCCTACGGGTCGTACGGTTCCCACGGCAGCTGGGGCTCGCACCATGCCGCGAAGATGGCGCGGCGGGCCTACCGGCACTCGTCCCACGGTTCGTCCGGCGGCAGTTCCGGCGGTTCGTCGGGCGGCTCCTATTCGTACAGCGGTTCGTCCGGCGGGAGCTACGGCTCGTTGGGCGGCGGCTCCTACGGCGGCGCCTCCTCGCCGGTGACCTACTCCAGCGGCTATGCCAGTGGCTACGTCACCGAGTACGAGGGCTACGGCGCGCCGGTGGAGTCCTCCCGCGTGATCGGCGAGGTGCCTTCGGTCACCGGCGGCGAGATCATCCAGGCTCCGAAGCCGTTGGCTCCGGCGCTCGACTCGACCAGCACCGAGGTGCCCGCCGATGGCGGCCTGCTCTCCGTGCAGGTGCCGGCCGACGCGAAGGTGTTCGTCAACGGCGTCAAGACCTCGGCGACGGGCTCCACGCGGCGGTTCCTGTCGCGCGGCCTCGTCGCGGGCAAGCGGTACGAGTTCTCGGTGCAGATGAAGGTCGAACGGGACGGCAAGACCAGCGAGGAGACGAAGATCGTCGCGCTCACCGCCGGTGGCCGCTCGAGCCTGTCGTTCGTCGCGGACTCCGCTCCGAAGACGAGCCTGACGCTCCACGTGCCGGCCGACGCGAAGGTCTGGCTGGCCGGAAACGCGACCGCGTCCTCCGGTGAGACTCGGCAGTTCGAGACCACGACGCTGGCCCCGGGCCAGACGTGGCAGAACTACGAGATCCGCGTCGTCATGCTCGTGAATGGCCGGGAGCAGGTGGCGTCGAAGGTGATCGACCTGGCCGCCGGCCAGTCGGTCGAACTGTCGCTCGACCCGGCTCAGCGGACCGCTGCCGCCGATACGACCGCTTCGCTCCGTTAGCAGCCCGTGGATACAGTCGTTCGCCGCCGGATGCGGCGGCAGTCGACCCAGGAAACCCGCGGCGTTTCCTGCGGTCGACTGCCGGGAAAAATCCCTGGATGACTCTTTCCACAGACAGGTAGTCCTGCGGGGCCGGCGCTGCCGGCCCCGCTCGTGAGCCTCCACGCTCCCGCACGGCCCCGGTGCCGTGCGGGAGTTTTTTTGCGCTCCGGCCCCGGCTCGCAGCCGCGGGCCGCAGCCCGCCCAGTCGCCCCAGGCCGCGCCGTCGGCCTGGATTGTCGGAGCCCGGTCGGGATGGTCGAAACCATGTTTATGCAGCCGGAAGCCGTAGGTCCCGCGCCCGACCGCTGGTCGTCCGTCACCCGTGCGGTTGTGTCGGCGGGGGTCGTCCTCTACCTCGCCTGCGTGATCGTGCCGCCTCTGGCCGGGCCGCCGCCTGCGAGCGGTCTGGCGGTCGCCGCGCTGCAGCCGCTGCGGCCGTTCGTCGGCGGCCTCTACCTCGGGCACGGCTACCGTTTCTTCGCCCCCGACCCGGGGCCCGGGCATTCGATCCGGTGGAGCATGGAGTTCGCCGACGGATCGACGCGGACGGGGGTCATCCCCGACCGAGACGCCGACCGGCCACGGCTGCTGTATCACCGCCGCTTCATGATCAGCGAGAAGATCGCGGCGCTCGTACCTCCCGACGGCGCGCCCGAGGAGGCGCGGCGGCAGAGCAGGGGGGACTGGCAGCCGCTCGTGATGGACGTCGCCGGCCACCTCCTCGACCGGCACGGAGGCGGCCGCGTCACGCTCCACCTGGTCGAACACTATCTCCCCGCACCCGAGGAGGTGATGCGGGCGGAGGCCGGCGCGGATGTGGTGACTTCGCTGGGAACCTATGCCCGCGCGGAGGAATCGCTGCCATGAGGACGGCAACAATGAGGACGGCCACGATGAGGACGGCCACGATGAGGACGGCCACGATGAGGACGGCCACGATGAGGACGGCCACGATGCCCGCCGACGTCTTCCGTGCCGCGGCGACGGCGGCCCGCGGCGACCGGCCGTCGGCCCGCGGCGCGCATGGTGCTGCCGTGCGCGGGCCGGAGTGCGGGCGGCCGGGGCAAGGGGGGTGGCTGCGGGAGTGGCTCGCGGCGTGGAACGCCTTCTGGTTCACGCCGGCCGATCCGCTGCCGCTGGCGCTGGTCCGCATCGGTGCCGGAGCGCTGCTGGTGTGGGCCGCGTTCGTCTGGCTGCTGGATGCCGACGCGTTCTTCGGCGCCGCGGGCTGGCAGCGGCCCGAGAACGTCTGGCGGATGAACGATCAGCCGTGGCAGTGGAGCTGGTACTTCGCGGCCGGGTCGCCCGGGGGCGTGCGACTGCTCGCCGGCCTGACGCTCGTGGCGGCCGTGATGCTCACGCTCGGCATCGCCACGCCGCTGGCGGCCGTGGTCTCGCTGGCGGGGTTCGTCAGCGCCGCGAACCGGGCGCCGCTCAACGTATTCGGGTTCGACGACGTGCTCGGCATGCTGCTCGTCGCGGTGGCGATCGGTCCGGCCGGTGCGGTGCTCTCGGTCGATCGGCTGCTGGCGCCCGACGCCACCGCGTCGCGGCCCACGGTGCGGGCCAACCTCGCGCTGCGGCTGCTGCAGGTGCACCTGTGCGTCATCTATCTGTTCTCCGGCTGCGGCAAGCTGCTCGGCGGCAGCTGGTGGGAGGGGACGGCGCTCTGGGGGGCCGCGGCGAACGTGCAGTACCGCACCCTCGATCTGCGCTGGCTCGCCTGGCACCCGTTCGTCACCAACGCGCTCACGTTGGCCACCCTCTGGTGGGAAATCGCCTACGCCGCGCTCGTCTGGCCCCGGCTCACCCGCCGCCTCGTGCTCGCCATGGCCGTCCCGGTGCATTTGGGGATCGGCCTCGCGATGGGCATGATGGAGTTCGGGCTGGCGATGCTCGTGGCGAACATGGCGTTCGTCCCGGCCGCCGTGCTGCGGCGCGCGGTCGGTCCCTTCCTGGGAACGGCCCGCGAACGATCCTGAACCGCGCGCCGCCGCGAGATCAGGCCTCCCCACGGGCGTTCCCCTCATGACAGGCACGGACGGCATGAGCGCGGACCGCCCCCTGCGCACCATCCGGCTCACGCTCGCCTACGAGGGCACCCGCTATTCGGGCTGGCAGGCACAGCCCGGCCGCGAGACGGTGCAGGGGATGCTCGCGGCGGCGATCCGGAGCGTGTCCGGCGAGGATCTGCGGCCCCGGGGCGCCAGCCGCACCGACGCCGGCGTGCACGCCCTCGGCCAGGTCGTCTCGTTCACCACGTCGAGCGGGCTCGAGCCCGCCGTCTGGGGGCGGGCGCTCAACGCCCGGCTGCCCGCCGACGTCACGGTGCTCGGTGCCGAGGAAGCGCCGGCCGGCTTCGACCCGGTGTCGGCCGCCGTCAGGAAGCGGTATCGATACCGGATTCACGACGCGGCCTGGCGGCCCGTGCTCCAGCGGCATCTGGTCTGGCGCTGGAAGAGCCGCCTCGATGTGGACGCGATGCGGGCGGCCGCCACGCACCTCGTCGGGGAGCACGACTTCACCAGTTTCGAGACGACCCCCTCCACAAGGCGGTCGAAAGTGCGCACAATCCATGCGATCGACGTGTTGCGGCACGCAGGATACGACGACGCCGCCGGCGCCGAGGTCTGGATCGAGGTCGTCGGCAACGGATTCCTCTACAACATGGTGCGGATCATCGCGGGCTCGCTCGTGATGGTCGGCTGCGGCAAACGTTCGCCTGACTGGCTCCGGGCCGCCCTCGAGGTGCGCAGCAGGCCGGCAGCCGGGCCGACTGCGCCACCCCAGGGGCTCGTGCTCGTTTCGATCGACCTCGCCACCCAGGCGGCCCCGTCGCCACGCCCATGGCCCGCATCCACGAGCAGCTCGGAAGCCTGACGCTCGTCCGCCAGCTCGGTGTCGGGCGGCACTGCCAGGTCTGGGAGGCGGTCGATCCGTCGAAGGGCGAGCGGGTCGCCGTCAAGGTGGTCGTGCCGGAGATGGCCCGCGACGCCGGGCAGCGCCGCCTCCTGCGGCACGAACAGGCGGTCGCCGCCGCGCTCGACCACCCGGCGATCATCCGCATCGGGAGGTTCTCCGAGGCCGGCGGCCTGCCGCACCTCGTGCTCGAGCTCTTCCCGCACGCGAACCTCAAGCGGCAGATCGCCGCGGGCGTGGAGACAATCGCTCCGCGGCTGCACCGGATCGTCACGCAGGTGGCCTGGGCGCTCGACCACATGCATGGCCGCGGCTGGGTGCACCGCGACGTCAAGCCCGACAACGTGCTCGCCGCCCCCGACGGCGAGGCGAAACTGATCGACTTCGCGATCGCGGCCCGCCGGCCGGGCGTCATGGGCAGGCTGTGGCCGGGCAGGCGGCCGGTGCAGGGCACGCCCAGCTACATTTCGCCGGAGCAGATCCGCGGGCTGCCGGCCGATCCGCGGTCCGACATCTACTCCCTCGGCTGCACGCTCTTCGAGCTGCTCGCGGGGATGCCGCCCTACTCGGCGGCGACCTCGGAGGAACTCCTGCACAAGCACCTCACCGCCACGCCGCCCGCGGTGGAGTCGTTCAACCGCAATGCCACCACGAGCGTCTCGCGGCTGATCCGCCAGATGCTCGCGAAGCGGCCGACGGACCGGCCGGAGTCGATGAAGGAAGTGCTGCAGCACGTGGCCGCGATGCGATTTCTCAACCGGGTGGTCGGCTGACCCGCGGGACGGGTCGGGTCAGGAGCGGCCCAGCGGGCTGGATCAAGGACGGGTCGGCCGGCTGGCTGGTCGGGATGGGACCGACCCGCGGCGTTGACGCGGGCCGCTCGGCCCGGAGACAATTTCTCCGACGTCGTCACGAACCCGCGGCCGCGTGCCCGCGGGATGAGCCCGCGGACAAGGGGCCGGCGACCTGGTCTGGAGAGGTCTTCATGTCGTCCGGTCTGCACCGCCTGCCTCTCGAGAAGCCGATCTACGAGATCGAGGACCGGATATCGCAGCTCGAGGCGGCGCCCGTCGGCGGGCAGCAGCAGGAGGAGCTGCGCCGGCTGAAGCGGGAACTCGTCGACATCCAGAAGCAGGTCTTCGGCAGCCTCGACCCCTGGCAGACGGTCGAGGTGGCACGCCATCCGAACCGCCCCAAGACGAGCGACTACCTGTCGCTGCTGTTCGACGAGTTCGTCGAACTGCACGGCGACAGGGCGTTCGGCGACGATCCCGCCATGCTCACCGGGTTCGCCAAGCTCGAGCAGCACAAGGTGCTCGTCGTGGGGCACCAGAAGGGCAAAACCCTCGCCGAGCGGCAGGCCTGCCACTTCGGCTGCGCCCATCCCGAGGGGTATCGCAAGGCGATGGGAAAGATGCGGCTGGCCGCCAAGTACGGCCTTCCCGTGATCTGCCTGATCGACACGCCGGGCGCCTATCCGGGGGTCGGCGCCGAGGAACGGGGCCAGGCACAGGTGATCGCCGAGAGCATGTTCCTCATGGCGACGCTGCCGGTGCCGATCGTCTGCGTCGTCATCGGCGAGGGTGGCTCGGGCGGCGCGCTCGGCATCGGTGTCGGCGACCGCGTGGCAATGCTCGAGCATGCCTACTACAGCGTCATCAGTCCCGAGGGCTGTGCCGGCATCCTCTGGAAGAGCGTGGAATTCAAGGCCGATGCCGCCCGGGCGCTGCGGTTCCGGTCACGGGATCTCAAGGAGTTCGGCGTGGTCGACGCCGTCATCGAGGAGCCGGCGGGCGGCGCCCATCGGCATCCGCGGCAGATGGCGACGCGGCTGAAGACCTGGCTCGTGCGGTCGCTCCGCGGGCTGGTCGGCCAGCCGATCGACCCGCTGCTCGCCGCCCGCTACGACAAGTTCAGGAAGATGGGAGTCTTCCTCGAGGAAGCGGCGTCGTAGACGGGCGACCCGAGCGGGACGGGGAGGTCGAGCGCCGGTGCCGTGCGGGCTGCCGGTATTCGCGTCACGTGCCGACCCCGACGCCCCTCTCCCCAACGTCCGATAATGTCTCTTATGTCCGGTTCGGGCCGGGGCGGTTTCGACCCTGAATTCCAGCGGCTCGAGCCGCGTCTCGCGTCGTCGGAACGCCGCCGTCGCGGCAGTCACCAGCCGCTCCCGCTCCCCTGCCGCGGCACCGCTCCCGGACCGACGCCGGCGACGTGAAGGAACGCGAACGTCACCTCGGCGGGAGCAGCGTCTGCGCGCCGACCGGATAGCGTTGCGGCGCGACGGGCGGTTGCAGAACGGCCTGAGGGGCGGCCTGAGGGGCGAACTGAGGGGCGAACTGAGGGGCGAACTGAGGGGCGAACTGCCCGGCCGGTGGCCGCTGCTGCGGCGCGGTGAAGACGCTGGCTGGCGGCTGTGCCGGATAGGCGCCGGCGGGGGCCGCATAGCCCGCTGGCACGGGGCCCGCCGGCTGGGACCGCGGGACGAACCAGGGCGTGCCGCCGGCGGCCGTGGGAGCCTGCTGCCCCCCTGCCCCGACGGGCGTTCCGGTCCAGGCAGCCGCCGAGGTCACGCCGTCCCACATCGCCCGGAACTGGTTCGGCTGGCCGGCGAACGCGGGCTGCTGGCCCGCGGCCGCGGCCGGGCTCTCCGGGAGGCCCTGGAACTGCTGCTCGAACTGCTTCACGAACGGTCCCACCGTCTCGTGAAGCTCCTTGGGCAGGTAGGTGTCGGCGCGAACGATCAAATCGGCGACGAGCCGCCCGCTGCGGCTGGCGACGATCTGCTGACGGTAGTTGGGGGCGAGCGTCACCGCGAAGAAGGTGATCACGATGCACAAGAGGGCGCCCTTGGCGAGGCCGAGGAGGAGGCCCAACTGGTGGTCGAAGGCGGAGAGGTGCACCGCGTTGATCGCGCCGGAAATCAGCCGGAACACGATCCAGACGCCGAGCGAGCTGCCGACGTAGATCGCCAGCATGGCGGCGAACCGGTTCCAGGGAGCCTGGTTGCCGAAGTGCGGGGCCAGGGCCGGCCCGAACCGGAAGGCGGCGTAGGTGCTCACCGCGATGCCGGCGATCCATGCCAGCTGCCAGACCATGCCCTTGAAGTAGCCGAGCACGGCGGCACCGGCCAGCACGCCGAGCATGACCAGGTCATAACCTTCGAGCGACACGCCATCCTCCGGATCGCAGTGAAAAAGCGGGGCGGAACGCACCTCGAGCGGGTCGCGGATCGTCGCGGTCGCGGCGGGGTTGAGCCGACCAGGGGCGGCGGAGTGTAGGCGGCAGCGCCGTCGCCGCGAAGACCAAAGAACCATTGAAAGCGGCACGAAACGGGCAGGATCGCCAAGGCGAACAACCTGTATTCCTTGCGCAGGCCGCGCTGCTTTCCTGGAATGCCCACGCCACCTATTGCCCCCAAGGCTTGTGGTTGTGCAGTTCTCGTTGATCGGAATGACGCTCAAGAACTGGTTTTTCCGGCAGTGTGGCTGCCGGTTGGGCGACCTGTTCCTGCCGACAGTGCAGGGGGGGATGCGATGGCGCCGCCACCGGTGAATCGACGAAGGTGCCGCCGCCTCGGGTGTCGATAGCGATACGGTGTCTGTGACGGCGGCCCCCGGGGTGCGCCGCGTTGACACGTCGTGCGCCGCCCGCGGAGCGCGACGCAGGGGGGAATCGTCGAGGGGATCTCAGTGCCCGGATTCCAGGCGCACATCGCTGCTTCGTCGCTCATCGGCGCGTCCTACGCCGGGGCTGCCTGGTACGTCGGCGGCATGCCGCCGGCGACCTGTCTGCTCGGCGGGACCGTCTGCGCCGCGGCGGGCATGCTTCCCGATCTCGACAGCGACTCGGGGCCGCCGATGCAGGAGACCGTGGCCTTCCTCGCGGCGGTGCTGCCGATGACGATGCTGCACCGGTTCCAGCAGATGGGCTGGCCGCTGGAAGGGATCATCCTGGCCGGGGTGGCGATCTACGCCGTCATCCGGTTCGGCATGACGTGGCTGCTGGAGCACTACTCCGTGCATCGCGGCATGTTCCACTCGGTGCCCGCCGCCGCCATCGCCGGACAGGTGACCTTCCTGGCGTTCAGCAACGACGATCCGATGCGGCGGTATTTCGTCGCCAGCGCCGTGGTGCTCGGCTTCCTCTCCCACCTCGTGCTCGACGAGATCTGGGCCGTGCGGAACGGCCTCTTCGGGGCCCGCGTGAAGAAGGCCTTCGGCACGGCGCTCAAGTTCCACGGGCCGGTGCTCTGGTCGAACATCGTGACCTACGTGCTCGCGATCGCGCTGGGGTTGATCGCCGCCCGCGACGCCCACTGGACGGAGCGGATGTCGGCCGTGAGGCAGCAGATGGAGCAGGCGGCGCGGCCCTACCAGACGATGCCGGCCCCCTGGAACTACCGCCGCTGACGATCCGCGGGCCGGGGTTCGTGGCGGCCGCTTGCCCTGCGGCGGCCGCACGGCGATCATGCGGGTTTTCCGCCCTCCTCGAACCGGTCCCATGCATCCGCTCCCGGCCGTCGCCGGCCCTCCGGGCCCCGTCGTGGTGCTGGCGCTCCAGCTGGCCGTCATCGCCGCCGCCGCCGCCGCGGGCGGATCGTCGATGTCGCTCCTGTCGCTGGGACACAGAAGGATGCAGGTGCTGCTGTCGATCACCGGCGGGGTGCTGCTGGGCGTGGGAATGCTCCACCTGCTGCCGCACGCCTTCCTCGAGTTCGACCGGCGGATCGACACCACCATGCTCTGGGTGGTGGCCGGCTTCTTCCTGATGTTCCTGCTGGAAAGGGCGTTTCACGGCCACTCGCACCACACCGCCGACGGCGACGCCACGCCGCACGCCTGCGACGGTCACGACCATGACCACGGTCACGAGGAGCGGTCCGCGCAGCGGCATGGCGATGATGGGGGCAGCTGGGCCTGGTGCGGCGCGTTCGCCGGGCTCGCCCTCCATAGCCTGGCCGACGGAGCGGCCCTCGCCGCATCCGTGCAGGCCGACGCGGAACACGGCGGCGGCTGGCTCGCCGGGTTCGCGACCTTCCTCGCGGTGCTGCTCCACAAGCCGTTCGACGCGGCCATCATCGGCACGCTGATGCTGCGGTCGGGCGTCGCCCCTGCCCGCCGCCGGCTCGTCAACGCGGTCTATGCGGCCGTGGTGCCGTCGGGGGCGGTGCTGTTTCTCGCCAGCCTGCGGCTCTTCGGCGGCGAACACGGGCCGGTGCTCGGGGCGGCGCTGGCGCTGGCCGCAGGGGCGTTCGTCTGCATCGCCGCCGCCGACCTGCTCCCGGAGGTGCAATTCCACAGCCACGACAGGGTGCTGCTGACGTCGAGCCTGGCACTCGGCCTCGCGATCGCCTGGGGCATCGCGGTGCTGGAGCGGTCGTCGCCCGCCCACGCCCACGCCCACGCCCATGGCCACGCCGTCGAACCGGCCGCGGCGCCCTGACGCACGGGCCCGGCCGCCGCGGTCAGTCCGTGTCGAGCCCGCGGCCGCGGCGGGCCTCCCGGACGTCCGCCATCACCTCCTCGATGAGGCCGTGCTGGCTGCGGATCTTGGGGAGCTGCGCCTGGAAGCACCAGGCGATCGCCGCCGCGAGCGAGAGGCCGCCGACGAGGTGGGGCGTGACCCAGTCACGGGTGCCGGGGCGGCCGGACGCCGGATCGGCGGCACCCCCCAGCGCCACGATCGACACCACGGCGAGCATGCCGGCCAGTGCGAACGGAAACGCCGACCGCTTGATCGCGCGGCTGCGGTCGATGTAGGCGGCGTCGAGGCCGTAGGTCTCGACCACCTCGCGGCACCAGCGGCCGGTGCCGATGAAGTAGGTCACGCCCATGCTGTTGACGAGCACCACCATCAGGGCGGAGAGCACTCCGGAGAGCCGGTGCACGGTGCCCCATCGCAGCACGGCGGGGTCGGTCTGGCCGTGCAGGTCGCCCAGCCACAGGCCCAGCGTCGCGGTGGCGACCATCAGGGTCACCGCGAACATCGCCGCCCGCATGAACACGCGTTCCATGATGGGAGTCGCCCCGCCTTCCGAGGGTTCGTCGCGATGCCGTCTCGTGCCGCGGCCGCTGCGGTCCGCATCCGGTCGCGGACACGGGCCCTGCCCGGGCCCGCCTGCGGTCATGGTAGGCTGCATGCCGTGCGCTCGCCAGCCGGCGGCGCGATCCCCGTGGCCGCGCCGCCATGCCGCACGTCGACCCGCCCATCGTGCTCCTCACGTGCGGCGATCCCGCCGGCATCGGCCCTGAAGTGGTCGTGAAGGCATGGGGCGTGGCGTCGCTCCACGCCCGCGCGCGGCTGCGGGTCGTCGCCGACGCCGCGATGCTCGCCCGGGTGCTGGCGGAGCGAACCGGCCTGCCGCGTCTCGGCATCCGGCGGATCGACGCCTCGGACGGCCGCGTCTCGGCCGTGGAGGAAGTGCTCGTGATCGAGCCGCCCGCCGCGGCCCGTGGCGACGTCGTGACCGGCAGGGCGACCGCCGCCGGGGGCGGCCTGGCGGCGGCGGCCGTGCTCGCGGCGGCGACGCTCGTCCGTGCCGGCCGGGCGCAGGCGATCGTCACCGGCCCGCTCCACAAAGAGGCGCTCCGCGCGGCCGGCTACGACGTTCCCGGCCACACGGAACTGCTCGCCCGCGACTGCGGCCTTTCCGACGACGATGTGTCGATGATGCTCTGGCTGCCGGCGGAGTCGGGGGCGGGCGGCCTCGGCGTGGTGCACGTGACGCTTCACGAGCCGCTCGCGCGGGCGCTGACGCGGATCACGACCGCCGGCATCGTCCAGGCGGGCGTGCGGCTCTCCGGGCTGCTCGAGCCGTTGCTGGCGGCCGCGCCGTCGGGCCGCCGTCCGCGGATCGCCGTGGCCGCGCTGAACCCGCACGGTGGCGAGTCGGGCCTCTTCGGCGACGAGGAGCAGCGGATCGTCGCGCCCGCCGTGAGGCAGCTGCAGGACGCCGGGGTCGACGCCAGCGGGCCGCTGCCGGCGGACACGCTCTTCCTGCGGGCCGGCCGCGGGGCGTTCGACGGCGTGGTGGCGCTGTACCACGACCAGGGTCACATTCCGGTCAAGCTGCTGGGCATGCACCGCGCGGTGAACATCACTCTCGGGCTGCCCTTCGTGCGGACGAGCGTGGCGCACGGCACCGCGTTCGATATCGTCGGCACGGCCGCCGCCGATCCCGCGAGCATGGTGGCGGCGATCGCCGCGGCGACGCGGCTGGTGGCGGCCGGCTGGCCGCTCAGGGCCGCAGCGGCGTCAGCCGCTGCACGTGCGACTCCGTGACGTCGATGAGCCCCTCGGTGGCGGGCTTGTAGACGAACGCGGCCGCGTCCACGGCTTCGTCCAGCCGCACCTCGTACATCTCGAGCACCGCCACGGGCTCGGGCTCCCGCGCGGCCACCGGCCGGCGGCCCGGAATCGCCAGCCACTCGATGCGAAACGGCAGCAGGTCGCGCTTGCCGATCCAGAGCCGGACGCTCCACGGCATGCCGTCGGGAAGTTCCGCCGGCGCGATGCCGCCGGGCCGCGCCGCCGCGTCGGCCCGGTCGGGCAGCAGCGTGGCGAGGCTCTCCGGGTGCCAGCGGCCCTCCACCTTCCAGACCGGCATGTCGTCCATGCCGGCCGGCTCGACGGCCACGAAGCGGAACCAGCGACGTACGAGCGCCAGCGTCCGCTGCATGCCGCCGAGATGCGCCGAGACCGCGTCGTCGTCCCCGGGCTGCATCTGGCGGACACGGTCGCGGACGCGGCGGACGTCGATCCGCTCCAACTGCGGCTGCTGCGTGCCGATCCGCCGGTACGACCAGGCGAACAGGCCGTCGCAGACCTCGAGGACGTCGAACGTCTCCGTGTCGGCCTTCATCGACACCTCGAACCGGTACCGCTGGTCCTCGCCGAGGCCGGACTGCACGTAGCGGCCCGCGCCGACGAGCACCCGGTCGCCCACCCTCACCTTCTGCCGCACGCGGGCCGAGATCGAGCCCACCCTGCCGAGCGTCGCGAGCGTCGCCGAGGCGATCCGTTCCGCCTGGGCCGCCGCATCGCCGCCCGCCGACGCCGCCTCGCCGAATGCGGACGGCTCGGCCGCGGGCGGTGCCCACCCGGAAGCCGGCGGCGATGATGCGGTCGCCCTCCTGTAGACGCTCTCGGTGGGGCCTGTGGGCTGCGGGCCGCCCCCCTGCCCTGCGGCCCGGGACGCGGGAGCCGCGACGCACGCGGCGACGGCGACCAGCGCGAGCACCCGAGAGCGCCGACACCTCCCCGGGTCTGCGGCCCGGGCATGCGCGGGTGCCTCGGAGGCGGGCCTGGTCGTCGGGGGGCGAAGGCCTGGCAAGGTGGGTGGGCTCGCGAGGTTCACGGTCAGGCTGACTTTGATGATTTTGCCAAAGAAGCCGGTCCCGAAGCGTCGAAGAACGATGCGTGGCTCGAGCGTCTCCGCTCGCGGCGCCGCTTCCGTTGCACTCCGGAGAGTCTACGGGATCGTGGCCCGGGCGGCCCATGCCGGATGGCATGGGGGATGCGAGCCTCGCACACGAGATCCCGGTCCGGAGGTGACGCGATGCTCAACAGACGCCTGCACGGTTTGGTCGGATTCTCGCTCGCAGCGACGCTGACGGGCTGCCACATACCGGCCAACTCGCCGCTCACGGGCCTTGCCCAGATCCGGCCGGTGGCGACTCCGCACACGAACGTCACTCCCCCGGCGGCGATGCTGCAGCATCCCGGTCCGGGCGTCGACGGCCCCGGTCCGGGCGTGATCGCCCCGGTGTCCTTCGAGGCGGCGCTCGACGCCGCCGGCGCGGGTGGGGGCGGCGGTGCCGGCGGCGGCATGACCGCCGGTCCGATGGCGCCGACCTCGCAGATCGGGTTCATCGGCCCGGATGGCATGCAGGTCCGCTGGGACGTCGCCATGGCGGGTGGGTTCGACTCGACGCCTCTGGTCACGCCGGGCCGCTACGACTTTCCGCAGGGGGCGATCTACCGCCTCAAGCTGACCAACGTGCCGGGCACCGACGGGCTGGAACTCTACCCGTCGCTCGAGGTGGCTCCCGTCACGCCGCGGACCGCCGCCTTCCTGGCGCACAACGCCGTTCCGTTCCAACTCACCGACGAGGACATCGACCAGGTCACCACGGGCAACTTCGTCACGAAGGTCGTCTACCTGCCCGATCCCGCCTATCAGGAACTGGCGGTCGCGGGCGTCGAGACGCTCGTGAGCACCCGGCTCGACCCGGGCGTCGATCCGGTGGTGGAGGCCGACCGGCGCGGCTCGATCCTCGCGATCATCCGCATCGGCAACAAGGATCTCGAGTCGGGCGGCCCCGGCACGATGGCCGGTGCCGGACTGTCCTCGGGCGGTGCGGGCGGCGGCGGTGCCGGCGGCGGTGCCGGTGCCGGTGGCTGCCCCGTGGGAGTGGCGGCGCCCCTGGGCATGCCGGCCGGCGGCGACCCGGGCCTCGTGCCCCCCGCGTTCACGGCCGGGATGACGGGCCCGCAGTACGGCATGCCGATCACGGGCACGCCGATCGGGCTGCCCGGCCCCGCGCACATCCCGCTGGGCATCCCGGCCGGACTGCAGAAGCACACGATCACCAACCACACGAAGGTGCACCTGCCGCCGCCGACCCGCGACCTCAAGCTCCACGTGCAGCAGTATCCGGGCCTCAGCTATCCGAAGCCCGCCCACCGGGCCTACGTCGCCGAGGTGAGTGACGTGCCGCACATCAAGCTGAAGCAGCCCCGCGAGGATCGCAAGCGGTGGGTCGACAACGGTGGCGCCGACCCCGACGCCCTCAACGCCGGTGTCGCCTGCCCGCCGGGAGCGCCCTGCCCGCCGGAGCCCTGAGCCGGACCGGCCCCCCGGTCGTCGCGGGAAGCCGAGCCTGCGGCGGCCCGGCGGTCGGCAGGTTCCGGGAGAGTCGTCCGTCACGGCAGGTGAGAGAGCAGGCAGATTCGAGAGCAGACGTTTCCCGCCGGCAGGCGCGTCATGGAGGTCGCCCGCCGAGTGCCGCCTTCACGCCCACACCAGGCCATGTGCAGCGAACCGACCTCATCCACCGCCACCCGAAACGACCACCGCATCATGCAGAGCCTTCATGCCTCCGGCGCGGGCGTCGTGGAAAGCGACTGTGGAACGACCGGCGGACTACGTCTTCAGACCAGTGCACCACGCCTTCAGAATGTCCGGCGTGTGCAGAGCAAATTCAGGATCATCCGGACAGGGACCGTGCTGCGGGTCGCCCGCGGGCTGCTGACGGCGGCCGTCCTGTTCGTACCGGCAGGCAGGGGCGATGCCCTCGAGCCCGCCGTCGCGAACAGAACGGCACGAGCCGTCGGCGTCACACCACCGGGAGCGATTGGCGCACCGTGGCGCCCGCAGCCCGGTCCCCGTCCGGAATCCTCGCTGCCCGACGCCGTGCAGCCGGTCGAGATCCGCGGCCCCGCCGGGATGCTCGTCGCGATCGAGACGGCCGCGGGCTGGTCGCCCCTGCGGTCGGGGCCGCTGCGGATGGGGCTCGGCGTCGGCCAGCCCTACCGGCTGCGGCTCGCCGGCATTCCCGGACATGAGGGGGAGGAGCTCTTTCCCTCCATCCGCGCCCTCGCGAAGCTGGCGGCTCCCCCGGGCATGGCCTGGCGGTTTCCCGTCGAGGTCGTGATCGACGAGGACGATCTCTCCCGGGCCCTCGACGGCGCGCACGTCCGCCGCGTCGTCTACACGGCCTGCGATCCCGACGTGCCCGACATCGTGCCCGCGGGCTGGTTCGACGTCCGCCCCGGCTGCGACTGCCTCGAGGTGGCGTCCACGCTCGGCGACCCCGTGGCCGAGCTGATCATCGGCAATCGCCTCCCCGATCAGTTCGCCGCGTCGATCCCGGCCGGGAGCCAGCCATGAGCGACGCGTTCGCGACGGGCGACCGGGCCGCGATCGACCATCGGTCCTGGCGCTGGCCGCGGCTGCTGGCGATCGCCGTCGCCGCGATCACGCTGGCGTCGTGCCGCTCGCTCTCGCAGCCGCTCGTCGTGCCGCTGGCCGCCGTCGCGGCCCCTGCCGACGCCGCAGACGCGTCCACCGTCGACGTCGCGGCGGCCGCCGCAACCGCCGCCACCAAGCCCGGCTCATCCGCCTGGGAGACGCAGGCCGTCCCGGGCCGCGGCCTCGACACCGCCGTGCGGCCGGTGGGCTGCGAGGTCCCCTGCCCTGCCCTGCCCCGGCTCATCCCCGGGCCTGGCCCCGCCGCCGGTCGTGGTCGTCATGAATTCGGTCGTCATGAATTCGGTCGTCATGATTTCGGTCGTCATGATTTCGGTCCTCATGATTTCGGTCCTCATGATTTCGGTCGTCATGGATGCGGGGGCTGCGGCGCGTGCGGTGACACGGCCGGGGGCTGCGGCGAGGCCGCCTGCGGCCCCTGCCCGCCGGTGACCTGCGTCGCCCCGGCCGGCGCCGTGCCGTCGGCCGGACCGTGCCTGGTCTGCGACGGCGGCGACCATGGCGCGGCCGCGATGCCGGTGGCCCGCTTCGGCCTGAGGAATCTCACCGCCGGCGACACCGTCGCCCGCTACCGCGCCGACGATCGCTTCGGCGACTGCGAGGTGCACGTCACGGCCTCCAACTGCGCGTGCGTCTACGCCCCGCGGTTCGGCTCGGTGCGGGAGGTGACGCAGCCGCACGAGGAGGCCAAGCCGATCGGCCCGCGTGGGCTCGCGCTCGACACCCGCACCGAGGCGCGGGTCGACCTGCAGCCGGTCTGCCGCACCGCGCAGTGGCTCGCGCCGGAGGCGGCGCGGAAGGCGCAGCCGGGCGTGGCCCTCGAGGAGCGGCTCGGGCCGCTCGCCGTCGACCAGGGGGGCATGCCGCACGAATCGGATGGCGCCGAACGGCCCTTCGCGCGGGTGCGGGACGAGCAGCCGGAGCGGGCGACGCTCGCGGAGGGACCCCGCACCGTGACCGGGTTCGACGTGCCGCTGGTCTGGACCTGCGCACGCTCCGTCATGGTGATGCTCGGCCGGCAGCAGGCCGAGGTGGTGGCCGCCGACCGCGGCACCGCCACGCTGCGGCTGGAGTCGCCGGGCCGGGCCGAGCTCACGCTCTGCAAGCGGGCGGGCACCGACACCGCGCGGGTCGGCGAGGAGATCGACTTCACGATCTACCTGCACAATTCGGGCGACCGTCCGCTCACCGACATCGTGCTCGTCGACGCCCTCCCCGGCCGGCTCGAACTCGTCCCGAATTCCGCCGCCGCGAGCCAGCCGGCCGAGTTCGTCACCGAGACCGGCGACGACGGGTCGGCGGTGCTGAAGTGGCGGTTCACCCACACGTTCCGGCCCGGCGAGGGCGGCTTCGTGCGGTTCCGCACGCTCGTGCACTGATGCCGCCGACCAGCGCGGGCCGGACGCGAGCGGCCCCGGCAGGCTGGCGTTCCTCCCGCGATTGCCCCGCTCGCCCCCGCGCCGTTACGATCTGCGGCGACGGCGGCGGTCTCTCCCACTCGCTCCTCTCCCCTCCACGTTCCGAGGCATTCATGTCCCACGTGCACGCGCGGCCCCTGTTCGCACCGACCATGGTTCTGTTGACGCTCGCCGTGGGCCTGGTGGCCACGCTGCAACTGGCCGCCCCGGCGCAGCAGCCCGGCGCGAAGTCCAACCGTCTGCAGCCCGGCGAGCAGGCGGGCAAGGCCGCGCCGCAGGTGCCGCCGCTGCCCGAGGGCACGCCTGAGCAGCTGATGCAGTTCGTCGAGACGATCAAGCAGGCCAACTTCCAGCCGTCGAGCCGTCAGGAGATGATGGCCTACATGAAGGATGTGGCGGCCGTGTCGCTCCAGGCGGCCGACAAGATCCTGGCACAGGTGAAGCCGGCCGACGCGATGCACGATCGGGCGGCGAAGCTCAAGCTCGAGAGCCTGATGATGCTCGGCCGGCTCGGCGACGAGAAGGCGGCGGCCGACATGGCGACGTATGCGGCATCGCTGGTCGACAGCCCTTCCCGCGGGCTCGCCAAGGAGGCCCGGATGCTGGTGCTGGTCGGCGACGCACAGAAGGTGCTGACGAAGCAGGACGTGGCGGGCGGGCAGGATCTCGTGGCGCGGATGGCGGCGCTGCTGGCCACCGATCCCGACGACATGCAGACGGCCGGTCTGGCGATGCAGCTCGCGGGGGCCTTCGAGCACATGCCGGGAGGCGACGAGCTGGCGGCCTCGGCCTACAAGGCGTTCGCCCCGGCGCTGGCCAAGAGTTCGAACGAGCAGATCCGCGGCATGGGCGAGAGCTTCGCCGGCACGCTGCGGCGGCTCTCGCTCCCGGGCAACCCGATGGAGATCAAGGGCACGCTGCTGAACGGCAAGGCGTTCGACAAGAAGGCGCTCGCCGGCAAGGTCGTGCTCGTCGACTTCTGGGCGACCTGGTGCGGCCCGTGCGTCGCCGAGATCCCGAACGTGCTCGAGCAATACGCGAAGTACCACGACAAGGGCTTCGAGGTGGTGGGCGTCAGCCTCGATCAGGATCGCGAGGCGCTCGAGAAGTTCGTCGTCGATCAGAAGATTCCCTGGCCGATCCTCTTCGAGAAGCCCGAGGGCGAGGGCTGGCAGCATCCGCTGGCGACCTACTACGGCATCACCGGCATTCCCACGGTGGTGCTCATCGGCCGCGACGGCAACGTCATCACGCTCGACGCGCGGGGCGAGAAGCTCGGCGAGCGGCTCGACGAGCTGTTCAAGAAGGGCTGATCGCTCTCGTGACTCCCTCCCGAGGCGTCATCTCGAAGCGGGCCGGGGCGTTCGATTCGTCGGGCATCCGCAAGGTGTTCGACCTCGCGGCCCGGCTCGAGGACCCGATCAACCTCTCGATCGGCCAGCCCGACTTCCCGATGCCGCCCGCGGCACGGGAGGCGGCGAAGGCGGCGATCGACGCGGGCCGCAACGGCTACACGCCGACCCGGGGCATCGGCCCGCTCCGCGACCGGCTCGAGGAGCGGGTGCGGCGCGAGACGGGCCAGCCAGACCGGCGGCTGTGCGTGACCAGCGGCTCGAGCGGGGCGCTCGTGCTCGCGCTCATGGCGCTCGTCGATCCCGGCGACGAGGTCGTCATCTTCGAGCCGGCGTTCGTGATGTACCGCCCGCTCATCGAGTTCCTGGGGGGGCGGTGCGTGACGATCGACACGGCGCCCACGTTCCAGATCGACCTCGACCGTCTTGCCGCCGCGATTACGCCGGCCACCCGCGTCATCCTCCTCAACACGCCGGCGAATCCCACGGGCGTCGTGGCGGACGCCGCCACGGTCCGCGACCTGGCGCTCCTGGCCGAGCGGCACGGCGTGACGGTGATCAGCGACGAACTCTACCGCTCCTACTGCTACGACCAGCCGTTCACCTCCCCCGCGGTCCATTCCGCAGCGGTCGTCGTCATCGACGGCTTCTCGAAGTCGCATGCCATGACCGGCTGGCGGGTGGGCTGGGTGCACGGGCCGAAGGAGGTGGTCGACGCCTGCACGATGCTCCAGCAATACACGTTCGTCTGCGCCCCGCAGGTCGGGCAGTGGGCGGCGATCGCGGCGCTGGATTGCCCGATGGAACGGCCGCTGGCAGAGTGCCGCAGGAAGCGCGATACGCTGATGGCGGGATTGCGGGGGCACTACCGCTTCGTGCAGCCCGGAGGCGCCTTCTATCTGTATCCCGAGGCGCCGGGCGGTTCCGGCCGGGCGTTCGCGGAGCGGGCCGTCGAGCGGGAGAAGCTCCTCGTGGTGCCGGGCAGCGTGTTCGGCAGCGCCGACAGCCACTTCCGCATCGCCTACACCGTCGACGACCGGACGCTCGACCGCGGCATCGCGGCGCTGGTCCGGCTTGCGGGCGGCTGACCGTGTCGCGGCCGGCGCGGAAGGCGGCCCCGCGGGCCGCGGGCGGGAGCCGCGTGCCGCCAGGCAACCGCGGGGAGGAACTGGCCTGCGACCTCCAACCGACGGTGCCTGCCGGATGAAGCTCGTCCTCTACGAATGGTGCTGCTCGGGGGGGCTGCACGGCCCCGATGCCCTGCGGCTGCCGACGGCCGGCGCCGCGGGGTCGACGCCGACGGTGATGGCCGAGGCGGTGGCGATGTTCCGCGGCCTCGCGCAGGATGCGGCCCGCGATCCGGGCCTCGAGGTGACGGTGCTCGTCGACGGGGGGCTCCCGCGGCCGGCGTGGGACGCCGTGGTCGGACATGCGGCGGGTCGCATCCGGCAGGTGCCTGCCGGGGACGAGATCGACGTGCTCGTCGCCGAGGCGGCCCGGGCCGACTGGGCGATCGTCGTCGCGCCGGAGACGGCCGGTCTGCTCGCGTCGCGGGTGGAGGCCGTGTACCGGGCCGGGGGGAGGCCGGCCGCCTGCGGCCCGCGGTTCATCGGCATCGCCGGCGACAAGCAGGCGACGGCGACGGCGCTGGCGGCGGCCGGTGTGCCTGTGCCGCCGGGCCGCGCACTGGCCGCGGGTGAGCCGCTGCCCGTCGGGTTCCATCTGCCGGCGGTGTGGAAGGCTCGCGACGGTGTCGGCGGCGACGGACTGGCGATCATCCGCTCCGCAGCGGAGGCTCTGGCAGCGGCGCCCACGCCGCGGCGGGTCGAGGCCTTCGTGCCGGGAATTCCGGTCGGCGTGTCGTGCCTCTGCGGGCCGGGGGGCGTCTTCCCGCTGCCCCCCGTGCGCCAACGCTTCACGTCCGGGCCGCGGCCAACCTACCTGGGGGGCGTCGTCTGCGGTCGTGCTCCGTGGCGGCGTCGGGCCGAGTGCCTGGCCACGCGGGCGATCGCCGCTGTCGTGCGGGCCGCCGGCGGGATCGGTGGCGAGGCCGCCGCAGCCGGGTGGGTGGGAGTCGACATGGTGCTCGGTGCCGACGAGGATGGCGGCGGCGACCGCGTGCTGGAGGTGAATCCACGGCTCACGACGTCGTTCGTCGGCCTGGCCGCGGGGCGCACGGAAAGCCTGGTGCGGTTGCTGCTCGATGCGGCGGCGGGCGGCACGATCGCCGTCCCGGCTGCGGGCGACACGGCGATGGAGTTCGATCTGTCGGGTGCGGCGAGGTGCGACGATGGCCGAGAGGCGGGCTGATGCGTCGGGCGATTCGGGCCGCGGCGATCCCGGCGACGTCCTCGCCTTCGACGTCGGCGGCGCCAACGTCAAGGCGGCCGACGGCCTCGGCTGGGTGCACAGCGAGCCCTTCCCCCTCTGGCAGCGGTGGCGGGAGTTGCCCCGCGTGTTGGAACGCATCGTCCTCGACCGCCGCCCCCGCCGGGTGGTCGCGACGATGACCGGCGAGATCGCCGACTGCTATCCGTCGCGGGCGGACGGCGTGGCCGACATCGTCGCCGCCGTCGTCGCCGCCGCCGTCCGCGGCGACGACGCGTCCGTCGGCATCTACCGCGTGGACGGTGCGATCGTGCCGCCGGACGAGGCGGTCGCCGCGCCGCTGCGAGTGGCGGCCGCGAACTGGCACGCGGTCGCCCGGCTGGCAGCCACGCTCTCCCGGCGCCGGCGCTGCCTGCTCGTCGACGTGGGGTCGACGACCACCGACATCGTGCCGCTGCTCGACGGGGCGCCGGGGCCACTCGCCCACGACGACCAGGGGCGGATGGCGACTGGCGAACTCGTCTACACCGGCATCGAGCGAACGCCGGTGGCGGCGCTCGTCGGCCGGCTGCCGTGGCGGGGCGGGATGCGGCCGGTGGCCAGCGAGCGGTTCGCCCAGTCACAGGACGTCTGGCTGCTGCTCGGGGCGCTGGCCGAGCGGCCCGAGTCCCGCGACACCGCCGACGGCGGACCGGCGACGGTCGACGCGGCGCGGCGGCGGCTGGCGCGGATGCTGCTGGCCGACCCCGACGACGTCGGTCCCGACGAGGCCGTCGCGATGGCGGGCCGCTGCGCCGACAGGCAGGCGCGGATGGTGGCCGGAGCGATCGGCCGGGTGGCCGCGGCACTGGGCTGGCTGCCAGAGGAGATCGTGCTCTCCGGGCACGGCCAGTGCCTGACGCGGCGGGCGCTCGACCGGCTCGCGTGGCGGCCGGAAACGACCTCGCTGCCCGCCATCCTCGGCGACGCGGTGTCCCGCGCCGCGCCCGCGCACGCCGTGGCGGCGATCGCCCGCGGAGCCGTGCCATGACCACGCCCCGGCCGCCGGCCGATCCTGCCGTCGCCGGCTGGAGCCAGGGCATGCTCCGCCCGCGCGTCGGCCGTCTCGACGACATCGGCGGCCCGCGACCGCGTCGTCTGGTGGTGAAGGTCGGCGGCAGCCTGCTGTCGCGGCCGGGCTGGCCGCACCGCCTCACGTCGCTGGTCGCCGCGCACGACGGTCGCGTCTGCCGGATCGTCGTCGGCGGCGGCGGCGTCGTCGATGGGCTGCGGTCGATCGATCGGGCCGCCCCTCAGCCACCGGAACTGATGCACGCGCTCGCCATCGACGGCATGCGGCTCACGGCGCGGCTGGTGTCGGCGGCGGTGGGCCTGCCGCTCGTCGCCGGTGTCTGGGAGCCCGCGGGCCGGGCGGTGCTCGACGTGCCGGCGTGGCTGGACGGCGGGGCGGCGTCGCGGCTGCCCGTCGGATGGCACGTGACGAGCGATTCGATCGCGGCCCGAGTCGCCGTCGAGAACGCCGCGGGCCTGCTGCTCGTGAAGAGCGTGCCTCCCCCCCCCTGCCCCGGCGAACCGAATCTGCTCGCGGCTCTGGCGGAGGCGGGCTGGGTGGACCCGCACTTTCCCGAGGCGGCCGCGGAGCTCGGCGAGATCGGCTGGGCCGCCTGGAATGGCTGAGCGTGCGCCGGCTGAGCGTGCGCCGGCCGACCGTGCGCCGGCCGAATGTTTGAACGTCAGGGCCGTCAGTCCCACCACCAGGCGGCGGCAGGACGGCCGGCGAGCGCCGCGACCCGCACGTCGGCGACGTCGGCGGCGGCGGCCGTGTCGCTCGCGTAGCCCCAGGGCTGGAAGAGCACCCCGCCGGAGGCGCTGACGACCCAGCGGTTTCCCTTCCGCATGCCGTGCGCCACCGTGGGCACGCTGGCGGGCACGTCGTAGGTGGGCAGTCGCAGCTGCGCGTCGTCGAGCAGCGGAGAGAGGTCGAGTTCGGCCCGCGAGGCGAGCTGGCGGCCCTGGATCAGTGCCGCCACGACCGCGAGGTCGATGCAGTTGACGAGCTCGCCGAAGACGGGCTGCTTCGCGGCGACGGCCTCGTAGTGCTCGGTCATCAGCCCGCACCACTTCTCCGCCGCCGTGTCGGTCGCGGCCTTGCCCTGGCGTTCGCCGGCGGCATCGAACACGTCGTTCTCGGTGAGGCACCTCATCCGCCGCCCCGCGATCCGCCACGCCAGTTCGTCCGGATCGCGGGCGATCGGGTCGTAGTCGGGCTCGAGCCAGAAGCGCGGCAGCGTCGCGGCGGTCGTGCCGGGCGGCACCATCGACAGGTAGCTGGGCAGCGCGGCGATGCCGGAGGATTCGAGCCCCATGCCGAGCCGCTTGAGCCTGTAGTCGGCAGCGACGAGCACGCGGGCGAACCGGCTGGTGCCGGGGACGCCCCCCACCGTCACCTGCTGCGGCCCGAGGGCCTCCTGCATCGAGACGAGCGTCGCGTCGGGATTCTGGCCGATGGTCCGCTGCCGGCGCAGGTACTCGCGCAGCCGCGTGATGCCCTCCGCCGTCGGGTCGATCGAGCACTTGATGCCCCCAGCGCGGGCGGCGTCGATGGCCCGCAGGGCCACGATGAAATCCTCGAAGTGCAGCAGCGGCCGGCCGCTCGTGGCGGCCACCACGGTGCCGGTGGCGTCGATCGTCGCCGTGTCGGCGGGGCCGGCGAGCACGATGTCGTGGCCGTCGGGATCGACGAACACGTGCGTGATCCGTTCGAGGCCTCCCATGAAGGCGACGTCGGCCGGAATCGGCCGCTGCGCCGCGTTGGCGTCGCGCACGGCGGCGACGAGCCGGGCCAGCGACACCTTGCGCAGGGCGGCCGGGGCCGCCGCCGCCTCGCCGCCGGCCCGGAGCACCCGCCGTCGCTCTTCGGCCAACGCGGTGGCGGCCTGCGGCTCGAGGTTGCGCACGATGCCGTCCGCGTCGATCGAGATGCCGCCCACGGCGCCGAAACCGAGGCCGAACTGGCCGCGGGCGACGGCGGGCCAGGCGAGGGGCTGCAGCGCGAGCACCCAGGCGGCGCAGGTGATCAGTCGACTCCGGAGCGGGAGGAGCCCCGGCGTGTTCGTGCCGTAACGCATGCGGATCCTTTCACGACAACGGGCCAGAGACGCCTGTCGAGGACAGGGGCCGGGCGATTCTCAGGGGATGCTAGTCGGCGGAACCGGTCGGCGGCAAACCCGTTTCCTCCGGTAAAAATGCCTTTTTTCGGCGAGTCGGCCCGCGAACCGAGGGAAATGGGCCGCCGGCCCTCCGCCCCCGCCTCCCAAATCCCCGGGGCGTGAGTCATCATGCAGAGGGATTCGCGTCGCCCCTCGGTTCACTGCATGGCCGCCGCACCACTCACCTTCCTGCTCGTCCGCGATCCGGTCACCGGCCGGACCGTCGTTCCGCTGGCGCCGGGGGACCGCGTGACGCTCGGCCGTGCGCCGACCAACCGCGTGGTGCTGCACGACGAGCAGGCCAGCCGGTTCCATGCCGAAGTGTCAGACACCGTCTCCGGCTGGTCGATCCGCGATCTCGACAGCCGCAATGGCACGCTGGTCGACGGCGTGCCGCTCGACGTCGTCAAGCCGCTCGCGGCGGGGGACGTGGTCACGATCGGCCGCGTCGAGATCGTCGTCTGCGACGGCGACCCGCCGGTCGATTCGACGGGTGACGTTCCGGCGGTCGCCGGCACGGCGGAGTCTGACATGTCGCCCGAGATGCAGGCCTGGCAGGCCTCCATCACGCACCGGCGCGCGAAGGGGCGGCTCCTGGAGGACATCCGCGAGTCGGCCGGCACCGCGCCGCGGGTGGGCCGCGCGGCCGCCGAACTCTGCCGGCTCGCGTTCGCACTCGGGCGGACGCCGGACGTCCACGCCGTCGCCGCGCTGGCGCTCGAATCGGCGATGAAGGGGGCCGGGGCCGCCCGCGGGATCGTGCTGCTGCCGGAGCGGATGGTCGACCACGCCGAGGCGGAGCTCGTGCGGGTCGCCGCCGTGCCGTCCGCGTGGCCGGGCAGCGCGGTGCCGCAGGGGGTGGTGGGCGCGGTGCTCGGCACCGACGAGGCGGTGCTCGCCTGCACGACGACGCCCCAGGGGGGCCGCGTCGCCGGCATCTCGGCGCCCGTGCGGTCGGCCGGCCGGCCCGTCGGCGTGCTGCACGTCGAGGTGGACGCCGGCCGCCACGAGGCCACGCCCGATGACCTCGAGTTCGTGATGGCGGTCTGCGACGCCCTCGGCCTGGCGATCGAGAACCTCGCCGCCCGGGAGGTGCTCTCCTCGCGGCTGGCGCGGTCGGCGAACGAGAACGAGCAGCTTCGTCGCCGGCTCGGCGAGGAGTCGCGGATGGTGGGGGCGGGCCCGAGCCTGAAGAACATCCTCGGCCAGATCGAGCGGGTGGCGGCGACGAAGGCCACGGTGCTGATTCGCGGCGAGAGCGGCGTCGGCAAGGAGCTCGTCGCCCGGGCGATCCACGAGGCGAGCGGCCGGCGGGACGCGCCGTTCGTCTGCATGAACTGCGCCGCGCTCACGGAGACGCTCCTGGAAAGCGAGCTGTTCGGCCACGAGAAGGGCGCGTTCACGGGCGCCACGGAGCGGAAGGCCGGGAAGTTCGAGGCGGCCCACAAGGGCACGCTCTTCCTGGACGAGATCGGCGAGATGAGCCCGGCGATCCAGGCCAAGTTCCTGCGGGTGCTCGAGGGGCATCCCTTCGAGCGGGTCGGCGGCAGCGCCCGCGTGCAGGTCGACGTGCGGGTCGTGGCCGCCACCAACCGCGACCTCGAGGACGCCGTGACGGCGGGCGAGTTTCGCCGCGACCTCTACTTCCGGCTCAAGGTCGTGGAGATCGTGGTGCCCCCGCTTCGCAAGCGGCCCGAGGACGTCGAGACGCTCGCGAACCATTTTTTCCAGCGGTTCGCCCCGGAGGCCGACCGTCGGCTGCGGGGCTTCACTCCGGAGGCGCTCGCGGCGATGCGGGCCTACCACTGGCCGGGCAACATCCGCGAACTGCGCAACTGCATCGAGCGGGCCGTGGTGCTCTCGCAGGACGAATGGATCGACGCGCACGACCTGGCGCTCTCGCAACTGGCGTCCGCGGGCGACACGGGAGGAGCGCCGGCGGGCGGCCGGCCCGCCCCGTTCACGCCCACCTCGCTCGACGAGATGGAGCGGAAGCACGTGCTGGCCACGCTGGAGGCGGTGGGAGGCAACAAGACGAAGGCCGCCACGATCCTCGGCATCGAGCGGTCCACGCTCGACCGGAAGATGGCCCGCTGGGCCGCGAAGGACTGAGCCGGGGCGGGCGTGTCGGTCCGAGCCTGGAAGGCGGGCGATCGACGGAGAGCCGAGCCTCGGGCGTGCCCGCACCCCGCTACAGGCCGAAGTATCGCTTCCAGCCCTCCACGTCGTCGGGACCGGGCTCGGGCGGCTTGGCGTCGGACGGTCCGCGTCGCCGCCGCCGCTGCTCCCGCATCGTCGCCAGCCACTCCTCGCTCGAGACCGCGGTGGCCCGCCGCCGGCGGGCCGCGACCTGCAGCCGGCGGTCGCCCGACACGACCGTCAGGCTTCCGGGGGCATCGTCGTCCTCGACGAGTTCCTCGATCAGCGAATCGGCGTCGGGATATTCCCGGGCGAACCAGACGCGGATGCCGCCGTGCACGAGCCGTGCCGGCAGGCCGTCCGGTGCGCGGGCCGCGTCGAACACGACGACCGTGTCGGCGGCCGCGTCGCCGAGCAGGTCGACCAGCATGTCGAGCAGCGCCAGCCGCGACTGCTCGAAGCCCCGCGGGCCGCGCTGTGCACCGAAGACACCGGAGGCGTGCAACAGGTTGTAGCCGTCGATGATCAAGGTCATCTGATCAACGCCATCTGATCCACGTCGCTCGATGTGCGTCAGCCGATGCGCGTCATCCGCTCGCCCCGCCCGGCCGCTCCGCGCGACGGCCGCGTCGATCCGGCGGGCCGATCAGCCCCCGTCCAGCCGGTACTTCAACCGGCCCGCCACGATCGTCGCCACCGCCCTGCCCTGGAGCGTCCAGCCGTCGAACGGAGAGTTCACGCTCTTGGAGCGGAAGGCCGCGGCGTCGACCCGCCACGACAGGTTCGGGTCGATCACCGTGACGTCCGCCACGGCGCCGGGCCGCAGCGTGCCGCGGTCGATGCCGAGGATCCGCGCGGGGAGCGTGCTCATGCTCTCGATCATCCGCGGCCATCCGATCCGTCCGGTCGCCACGAGCCTGGTGACCGTCAGGCCGATCGCCGTTTCCAGGCCGAGGATCCCGAAGGGCGCCCGATCGAGTTCCAGCATCTTCTTTTCAGGCGCGTGCGGCGCATGGTCGGTGGCGATGCAGTCGATCGTCCCGTCGACGATGCCCGCGATGATCCCCTCCACGTCGGCGGCCGTCCGCAGCGGCGGGCTCATCTTGAAGTTGGCGTCGAAGCCGCGCAGTCCCTCGTCGGTGAGCGTGAAATGATGCGGGCAGGCCTCGGCCGTCACGCGGATGCCGCGGGCCTTCGCGGCCCTGATGAGGTCGACCCCGCCGGCCGTCGAGACGTGCATCACGTGCAGCCGGCCGCCGGTGGCCTCCGCCAGCGCGACGTCGCGGCCGATCATCACCTCCTCGGCGGCCGCCGGCATGCCGCCGAGGCCGAGCACGAGCGACACGAGTCCCTCGTTCATGACGCCGCCGCGCGACAGTTCGAGCACCTCCTCGTGGGCCAGGATGGGCTTGTCGAACATGCGGCAGTATTCGAGCGCGCGGCGCATCAGTTCGGCGTCGAAAACCGGCGCGCCGTCGTCGCTGAAGGCGACGGCGCCCGCCTCCACGAGCCGGCCGATCTCGGCGAGTTCCTTCCCCTCGCGGTTGCGGCTCACGCAGCCCACCACGAAGACGTTGCAGGTGTCCGCGCGGGCCGCCTTCTGGTGGATGAACTCCACCGCCGCCTGCGTGTCGATCGGCGGCTCCGTGTTGGGGATGCAGGCGACACTCGTGAAGCCCCCCGCGAGGGCGGCGCGGGTGCCCGTCTCGATCGTCTCGTCCTCCTCGCGGCCCGGCTCGCGAAGGTGGACGTGCATGTCGATGAGCCCCGGACTGACGATCATGCCCGTCGCGTCGATCGTCTCGTCGGCCGCCTCGCCATGGGCTCCGCCGGCGACCACGCGTCCGTCCCGAATCAACAGGTCGTCGACCCGATCGACTCCCTGCGCGGGATCGATCAGGCGGCCGCCGCGGATGAGCAGCGTGCCGCGGTGGGAGGGGAGCGGCGCGGCGGGGGGCATGGACATCAGTGGATCCTCGCGGCGACGCCGGGCCGGGTGGGCGGATGGGCCGAGGGATCGCGCGGGCCGCACGTGAGCCAGAGCACGGCCATCCGCACCGCCAGTCCGTTGGTGACCTGGTCGAGGATCAGCGACTGCCGGCAGTCCGCCACGTCGGCCGTCATCTCGACGCCGCGGTTGATCGGACCGGGCGCCAGGATGAGCAGGTCGCCGCGGGCCTTCTTCAGCCGGTCGCTGGTCATCGCGTAGAGGTGGGCGTATTCCCGGACCGACGGGAAGGGCCGCATGCTCTGCCGCTCGAACTGGATTCGCAGCAGGTTGAGCACGTCGCACCGCGGCACGATCGCGTCGAGGTCGTGGGACACCTCCACCCCCAGCGCCCGCCAGCGGTCGGAGACGAGCGTGGGCGGGCCGCAGAGGATGACCTTCGCGCCGAGCTTGAGGAGCCCCCAGAGGTTGGACCGCGCGGTGCGGCTGTGGGCGATGTCGCCGACGAGTCCCACCGTGACGCCCGTCAGGTCGCCGAGCCGCTCGCGGATCGAGAAGATGTCGAGCAGCCCCTGCGTCGGATGCTCATGCGGGCCGTCGCCGGCGTTGATGACGCCGCAGCGGAGCTGCTGCGCGAGCAGGTGCGGCGTGCCGGGGGTGCCGTGCCGCACCACCACCGCGTCGATGCCCATCGCCTCGAGGTTGCGGGCCGTGTCGATGAACGACTCGCCCTTCGACAGGCTGCTGGTGGACGCGGAGAAGTCGACAACGTCGGCGCCGAGGCGACGGGCCGCGAGCGAGAAGCTCGTCCGGGTGCGGGTGGAGTTCTCGAAGAAGAGGTTGACCACCGTGCAGCCGGTGAGCACGGCGAGCTTCCGGCGACAGCCGTCCGTCGCCTCCTTGAAGATCGCCGCAGTGTCGAGCAGCAGGCGGATCTCCTCGGCCGTCAGCCGCTCGAGGTCGAGCAGGTGGCGGTGGGGCCACGACGCTGGGACGTGCTCGGTCTCGGTGGGGACGCGGGGCATGGGGGGGATGGGTGGTCTCGTTGCGGCGGCCGTCGGATCCGGCGAGGGGCCGCGGGGGTCGCCGCGGCGGCGGGGAGTGTAGCAGTTTTTCTCCATCTCGACCCGGCTTCGGCGGACCCGCGACGCCGCGACGATGCTGGGCTTGTGGCGGAGGCGGGAGAATTTTTACGCTCTGCACGAGTCGGTGAATCCTCCGGAAGGCCGGACCGCACGAACCCGGCAGGCGAATGCCGGGGCGGCGGCGGCGGACTCATTCGAGACGGCATGAACACCTCCCCTGCCCTGGACCGAACCGTCTGGCTCGCGATCGCCGCCGCGGCATCTCTGGCATCGGCCGGAGGGTGCAGCTCGGTGATCGGCTCCGCCTACCTGCGGGACGCCTGGCTCGATGCCGTCGAGCACGCCGCGGAGACCAGGGCGGCCGCGAAGGCGGAGAACGCCGCCGCGACGGAGGGTGGCGATCCGGTCGGCGCCGCCGCCGGCGACGCCAGCATGGATGGGGTCGCGGGGGCGACCGACGAGGATCCCGCGGGCGGAGTCCGCGGCCGGTTCGCGACGCTCGACGAGGCGCTGACGCACGCCGACCTGCAACTCGCCGCTTCCGGAGGCCTTTCGGCGGCGGCGCGTGACACCCTCACGACGATGCTGCAGACGGTGCCTCGCCAGGATTGGCCGGTCGTCGTCGAGGAATTCACCGCGACGCTCGCGGCCGCGGTGCCGGTTGTCCCGGAGGCGGTCCGTGAGCCGGTCATCGCACCGTCGAGAATGCCGGGCAACGGGCTGGCGAACGAGCTGTCCAACGAGCTGTCCAACGAGCTGTCCAACGAGCTGTCCAACAAGCCGGCCAACAAGCTGTCCAACAAGCCGGCCAACGAGCCGGTCGGCACGCTGGTGGATACGTCCGCGCCCCTGCCCGCTCCCGACCCGCCGCTGCCGCCCGTGCAGCCGTCGGCCACTGTCGCCGCTGCGGCCGCGACGAGTGGGCCTTCCGCCGCGGCCGATGCCGCCGCGACGACGCCCGCGTCACGACCCGCGCCCGAGCCTCCTGCCGCCGCTTCGCTCGCCCTCAACAACGCCTGCTTCGCCACGCGAGTGCGGGGCTGGGGAGCCGTGGACAGGTTCGAGCACAGCCGGTTCGCCGCCGGGCAGGAGGTGATCGTCTACTTCGAGATCGACCATCTCGTCGCCCGCGAGTCCGCCGAGGGGCACACGACCCGCGTCGACACCAGACTGAGGCTCGTCGACGCGGAAGGACGCAGGCTGCACGAGTGGACGTTCGAGCCGCTGGAGGAAACCTGCCGCGGCCGGCGACGGGACTACTTCGCGAGGTACGTGCTGGGGCTTCCAGACCCCGCCCCCGCCGGGCCCTGCCGGCTGGAGATCAGCGTGACCGACGCCGTCGGGGGCAGCACCGCTCAGGCGAAGCTGCCGCTGGAGATGCTCGCCCGCTGAGGCCAGGATCTAAGAGCAGGATCTGAGGCCAAGATCTAAGGGCAAGATCTGAGGGCAGGATCGCTCGAGTTCGCGCGTCCTCGAATCCACGCACGCTCGAGGCTCTGCCCGGCGTTCCCGCTCGAACGCCCGTCACGGGGCGGGCAGCGGCCGGGCCGGTGCCGCGGCCGGAGGCGCTGGGAGCCGGGCCGGAGCCGGGACGGCCGGCGCCGGAACGTTCGCAGCCGCACCATTCGGCGCGGGCACGTTCAACGCCGGGACGTTCGGCGCGGGGCCGGCTGGTGCGGCTGCGGGCGGCTGGGCCGCGGCCGGTGCGCGGGGTGCAGGGTTGAGCTCGCTGTCGGCGGCGTTCGAGTCGATCGCGCCGGCCGCGTCGGGCCCCGGCGGAAACGCCTCGAGCTGCAGCAGGTCGGCGATCGCGACGGCGCCGTTCCAGCGGTCGGCCTGCGACTCGACGAAGGCGAGCTCCGTCTCGGTGAGGATCCGCTGCGCCTGCAGCAGGCTCAGGAACGTCACCTCGCCGCGGGCGTAGAGCGTCTGCGTCAGCTGCACCGTCTCGCGGGCCTTCGGCAGGATGTAGGTCTCGTACCACTCGACGAGCCGCTGCGACGTGCGGTAGGCGGCGATCGTCTGGGCGGCCCTCGTGGCGAGGTCGAGCTCGATCGTGCGGAGGTTCGCACGCGACGAGGCGATGTCGGCGCGGGCCGAGCGGATGTTGCCCTGGTTGCGGTCGAAGAGCGGCACGGCCATCATCACCTGCACCAGCCCCTGGTCCATGGCGGGAATGCCGACCTGCCGCTGGTAGCCGCCCATGACGTTGATGTTGGGAATGGGCTGCACGACCGCTCGTTCGAGCGCCCACTGGGCGCGGGCCACGTCGGCCTCCTGCGCCCGGGGCAGCGCGTTGGCCCGCACGACCGCCTCCTGCAGCGTCTTGAGGTCGAAATTCGGCAGCCTGCGGAAGAGGTCGCCCTCGAGCTTGCCGATGTCGGCGCGGGGCAGCCCGATCGCGGTCGCCAGCTGCCGCCGGCCCGTCTCGATGAACACGGCGGCGTTGAGCAGGCGGACCTCGGCGCGATCGCGTTCGATGCTCCAGAAGAGGACGTCGGCCTTCGTGCCCTCCCCCGCCGCCGCCAGCTGGGCGCCGATTTCGTAGGAACGCTTCGCGATGTCGAGCAGCAGCTGGTAGATCTCGACCCGCCGCTGGGAGACCAGCAGCGCGTAGAAGCCCTGCCGCACCCCCATGAGCACGTCGAAGCGGGCGCGGATCAGGTCGTATTCCGCCTTCTGCACCTCCCGCAGGGCCGCCTGCTGGGCGAGCTTGAGCTTGCCCCCGGTGACGAGGTCCTGCGCCACCGTGCCGCTCCACTGGCTCTGGTCGCCGGCGATCTGCGGTGAGAATCCGGCGAAGACCGGATTCGGATAGAGCCTCGCCTGCACCGCCTTGCCGCGGGCCGCCTCCACCGCGGCCTGGGCCGCGCGGAGCCTCGGGTGGTTCTGCATGGCGAGGGTCACGAATTCGTCGAGCGTCGCCGGGGACGGCCCGTGGGCGGCGTCGCGGGAGCGGTCGTCGATGAGGGGCACCGCCGCGTTTTCCGGCACGCTGCCCAGCGGCACCCCGGGCTCCGGCAGCCGCAGTGCATCGGGCTTCCGCGGCCATTCCTCCGCCTGACAGCAGGACGAGGCGACGACCAGCACAGCCACGACGACGACCGCCAGCCCGCAGCGTCGGCCGCGAACGGCGGAGGTCGGCATGAACGCCGGCGGTGCTGCGGATGGGATCACGATGCGCCTCTGGATGGTTCGCCTGCCAGGAAATTCGGCAGACTTCCGCCACTCGCTTCACTCTCGCGGACCCGCAGCCGTGGAATATCCGTCGAGGTCGGCGGCCAATCCGGGAAACTGGGTACAGTGGGGGGCTCTCGGGCCGTTGGAAATGGGATGAACCGTGCCGATCCTCAGCGCCCAGCA
>Ga0214917_10001324_pt1 | contig 31886 bp, 48 predicted proteins | sample LL_1208_BB_MetaG_FD_177983 | JGI IMG/M metagenome (GOLD analysis project Ga0214917, IMG submission 177983) | Freshwater microbial communities from Lake Lanier, Atlanta, Georgia, United States - LL_1208_BB | ecosystem: Environmental > Aquatic > Freshwater > Lake | place: USA: Georgia | collected... | reverse complement strand
CCTCGAACAGCCGTCCGATCCCACGCGCGTGCCGCCTGGGATACACTGATAGGCGGGTGGAGGCTCCTCTCTGCCGATCTCACTCCTGGAGAAACCGTGGACAAGGCCCAACGGAACGCCATCATCGCGGCGGCCCTCAGCCGTTCGGACTCCCTTGGCGGCGGTGTCGCCGAAGAGCTTGCGGCCCGGCTGGGCTGTGGCGTGGCCACCGTCTACCGGGAGGCGGCCCGGCAGAGGAAGGCGCGCACCGCGCCAACGCTCCAGCTCCACGCCGGCCGTGAGGCCCCGGCGGGCCCGGCCCCGCTGCCGGAAGCGGTGGAGCTCCCGCCCCCGGCCGTAGACCTGGCGGCGCTGCCCTACGAAGAGGCCCTCGGAGTCCTGGCGAACAGCCTGACGCGGTTCTTGAGCGCGGAGCGTGGCGATTGGGCCTCCGGGGCGGCGCGCACCATCAAGGACCTCCTGGCGGCGCGTCACGAGCTGGCGGCGCCCAAGGCGGATGGGCTCTCGGTGGACGCGGCGGCGGCGGCGGCGGAGCTTGAGCGCCTTCGCGCTCAGCTCCCGGCCAAGCTTCGGCGCGCCCTCGAGGGCGCCGCGTGACGGTGGACACGCTCCAGGCAATCGAGAAGATGCGCGCCATCGTGAAGGCCTGCCAAGAGGATCCCCTGGAGTGGATCTCCTGGCTGCCAGTCCAGGCCTCCTTCCTTGCCGACCCGTCGCCGATCAAGCTCCTTCGTGCCGGCAACCAGGTGGGCAAGACCATGGCCGGCCTGGCAGAGGTGCACTTCCAGGCCCTCGGCAGGCACCCGCTGCGTCAGGTGGCAACCCGCCCGCCGGGCGCGCGGTGGGAGGCCTGGGTGGTGTGCGCTTCGTGGCCGCAGTCGCTCGCCATCCAGGAGAAGCTCTGGCAGGTGGCGCGGCGCCATCTGATCGACGATTGCCGCTTCGATCCGGTCAACGGCTTCCACGCCAACAAGCCGGCCGCCATCTACAAGAACGGCGCCATCGTCCGCTTCAAGACCTCCAACCAGGATTCGCTCGATCTTGCGGGGGCCACCATCAACCTTGTGCTCTTCGACGAGCCCCCGCGGCCTACGGTGTTCGCTGAGGTGCTTCAGCGCGTGAAGCGCCTCCAGGGGCAGGTGTGCCTCACGCTCACCCCCATCGGCGCCCCGGTGGACTGGCTGCGCGCCATGGTCGAAGAGGGCACGATCTCCGAGCATCACACCCGGCTCACGCCGGAAGCTCTCGTGCCGATCGGGGAGCACGAACCGCTCAAGCTGCCGGACGGGCGCCCGATGGACGCGGCCTGGATCGCGGAGGCGGAGCGCGTCTGCCTGCCCTCGGAGCGCGACGTGCGCATCCACGGCGGCTGGGAGACACGGACGATCACGCGCGTCTTCGACGCCTTCGACACCGGCCTGCATGTGCGGCCGATCACCGGGCTGCCGGAGGGTGAGTGGGAGATCGTGCTCGGCTTGGACCACGGGACCAAGGAGTACAAGCAGAGCGCCATCCTGGCGGCGGTGCAACGCCCGGTCAAGGAGGCGGACCCCTACCGCGTGATCGTCCTGGACGAAGACGTGGGCGCCCACGCGCGGAGCCAGAAGGCAGACGCCCTCGCCTTGCTCGAGATGCTCGATCGCAACGGCTTCTCCTGGAAGGACCTGGACGAAGTGTGGGGCGACCGCATCCACATCGGCGGCACCGGCGACAAGAAGGCCAACCGCGACCTCCAGGCCAACCTTGCGCGGCTGCTCCACGTTGACGAGCGGAGCCTCAAGCCGGGCATCCTCACCGTCAAGCGGGGCGTCGGCCGCAACAAGGGCTCCGTGTTGGCGGGCTGCCGTTGGATCTACCAGCTCATGGTGGAGCCGGGCGCCTTCATCATCTCCCCGCGGTGCGCCCACCTGATCGACGCCCTCGAGAAGTGGCAGGGCGCCGACGATGTGCACAAGGACAAGCTCGATGCGCTCCGCTACGCGCTACAATCGCACATCTTCCGGCGGCAGGCTACGTTGTCCCGGGCGTCCGCTGCGCGCACCCTCCGCTTCTACTGAGGCCCTCGATGTACCCTCGTGACGCCCTTGGCTACGCGCCGCCCTCCGCTCCTGACGAGACGACGCGGGCCCGCTGGGAAGAGACCCGGCGGCGCCGACGCCTTCTGGACGGCGTGTGGCGCTCGGACCTTGAGCGCCATCTCGAGCGCCACCTGGGCAGCGTGCGGCGGGAGGCTTGGGGCCCCGTGTCCCTCGCGGCCAACGTCTTCGAGGCCGGCTGCCGTGAGCTCTCCGTGCTCTACGATCACGAGCCCGAAGTCACCCATGAGCGGAGCGAAGCGGTCGGCATCGAGCGCCAGCTCCGCATCGCGGGGCTGTGGGGCCTCATGGCGCGGACTCAGTTCTACGTCACCGGCCTGCGGGAGATGCTGATCCGCGCCCACGTCGCCGAAGACGGGCGGCTGCGCTTCCGGCCGGTCTACCCGGACCTGGTGTGGGCGGACGCCCCGGTGGACGCGCCCGAACAGCCCCGCACGGTCCATGAGTACCGGCTCCGGCACATCGAGGGGCACGGCCCGGAGCCCGTGTGGACGGTTGACGTGCTCTCCGTCGCGGACCCGGAGGCGCCGGTCTACCGGGTTCACCTGCTCACCGGTGGGGGCACCCTCGGAGAGGACATCTCCGGCGCCACGCTGGGCGGCGACTTCTCCGGGGAGGCCTACCCCTACCGCCGCGCGGACGGGCGCCCGGTGCTGCCCTACGTGCTCTACCACGCCGTCCGGCCGGGCGATCGCCTCTGGGACCCCTACGCCATCCAGGAGGTGGTTGACGGGTCCCTGGATATGGCGGTGTTCTCTGCCTTCGTGGCGCACTCCTTCCGCGACTCTTCGTGGCCGCAACGCTACGTGGTCAACCTCGAAGTGGACGCAGCGGAGGTGGTGGAGACGCAGAACGGCCGGCGCTCGGAGGTGGTCACTGACCCGGCCTCCTTGCTCCGCTTCCGGTCGGCGCGGGACACGGAGGACGCGGGGCAACCCATGGTGGGGCAGTTCCAGGCCGGCGCGGACGTGGAGAAGATGCAGGGGGTCCTGGAGTCCATGACCGCCCGCTTGGCGGTCTCCATGGGCGTCCCGCCCTCGGACCTCCAGCGCATGACCTCCACCGCCCGGAGCGGCGCCGCCATCGCGCTCACCAACGAGGGCAAGCGGACGGCGCAGCGGCGGGCGGCAGTCTCCATGCGGGACTCTGACGAGCGCCTGGTTGCGCTGAGCGCCATCCTGCTCAACCGCTACCTGGGCTTCCCGGCCGGGGCTGGGTTCCCGGAGTCCGGCTACCAGGTTCGCTACAAGGAGCTGCCCCTCAGCCCTGACGAGCGCCGGGCCCGGCGGGAGGACGTCCTTGCGCTCCTGGCTGCCGGGCTGATGACGCAGGCAGAGGCCTACCAAGAGATGCACCCCGGCCTGTCCTTCGAGGTGGCTGAGCGGAGGGTGCGCGAGCTCGAAGAGCCCAGCGCGGAGATCACGCCTGTGGCGCCCCCGCCGCCCCCGCCGGCGGCGCCGGCCGTCGCCCCCGTCCGCGCGGCGGCGCCCTCGATCTCCGCTGACGACTTGGCCGAAGAGATCGACGGCGCCCGCATCGCCCTGGGCGCGGCCCTTGCCCTCAACCCGGGCGGGGAGGTCGAAGCCTTCCTCCGCACCGCGATGGAGTCCCTGGACGAGGTGCTCTCCATCGTCGCCGACGATGAAGAGGACGCCGACTAATGCCGCTTCGCCCGCCCGCTGATGTAGCCGCGGCCGCCGCGCGTGGCCTCGAGGTGCGTGCCACGAAGCCCCCCTCGGAGCGCGGCGGCACGGAGGTGGGCTTGGCGCGGGCGCGTGATCTGAGCAATCGGCGCGTGGTCTCCTTTGACACCGTGCTCCGCATGGCCCGGTACTTCGCGCGGCATCTGATCGACCGGGAGGGCGCCACCTGGTCTGAGCAGGGCAAGGGCTGGCAGGCCTGGCAACTCTGGGGTGGAGACCCGGGGGTGCGCTGGGCGCTTACGGTCATGCGGCGGGAGGCCCCTGCCCTCTATCAGGCCTTCATCGAGACCCGCACGGGGCGCAAGCTCCGTCAGCAGTTCACTTCCTCTGGAGAGAGTCAATGAGCAACGAGACGGCGGACACGGTTCCCTACGCCCGGTTCCGGGAGACCATCGAGAAGCTGCGGGAGGCTGAGGCCCGCATCGCCAACCTGGAGGGCGAGGTCAAGCAGGCCGGCACGGTGGCGCAGCGCGCCGCGGCCCTCGAGGCGGAGCTCACCGCGGCCAAGCAGGCGGCGGAGGCGACCGCCACCCGCTTCGACCGGTGGAAGGCGCTCACGGGCGCCGGCATCTCACACCCGGACTTGGCGGCCGCCATCGAAGCGGAGTACGACCGCATCCAGCCGGGCAAGGACGGCGCGCGGCCTGATCTGGTGGAGCTCGTCTCTGCCTGGAAGAGCAAGCCGGATGAGGCCCCGTTCCTCCTTCGCCCTCACCTTCAGGCCTTGGCCCCCGCCGCCCCGGCGGCCCCTGTCGCTCCTTCGGGGGCACCCGGTGCGGCGGCGGGCTTCGGCGGTGCGCGCGTGCCCGGGGCCCCCGTCCCGGCGGCCGATCGCGGCGCGGTTCAGCCGGCTCCCACGGCCGGCGCTTCGGGCAAGATGACGCCCGAACAGTGGAAGGCGCACCGCGCCAAGCTCATGGGCGGTTGACGGCTTCGGGGCCCGATGGTAGCCTATCGACGGCCCCGGGTCGCTCCCCGTAAAACGCGTCGGCCTCGACACCCTCCACCGCGTTTTGGAGTGCCAACATGGCCAACGAGATCTACTACAGTGGTCTGGGCGATCTGACCGTCGCCGAAGTCATCCGCAACGAGCTCATGCTCCTTCTGGCCGACCGCGCCGACCTCTCCGCGCACCCGGCCATCATGCAGCTCGGCGACGTGGGCGCCCAGGGCTCCACCGTCGTCAAGATCCCGCTGGCGGGCCTCGATGGCTACGACGTGATGACCTCGGTGGCGGAGAACGCCTCCAGCTCCAACGTTTTCCTCACCGACGCCTCCGCGACCGTCACCATCGCCCGATACGCGCTCCAGCGCGAGATCTCGGGCCTGGCGCAGATCACCTCCAGCGTCGGCCTCCGCAACCTGCTCCGGTTCCTCTCGGACATGGTGGGCGGCTACCGCATGGCGAAGACCGCGGCCCTCGCCACCGCGGCCAGCGGCTTCACCTCCGTCAAGGGGACCACCGGCACCGCCATGACGGTGGAGACCTTCCTGAGCGCCCGCTACGCGCTCCAGCAGGCCAACGTGAACGGCCCGCTCGTCTCCATCCTGTACCCCAAGCAGGTCACCGAGCTCCAGGACTCGATCGCCTCCCTCGGTGGCGCTCGTCAGTACAAGGAGCCCACCCAGGACATGATCGACCGCTTCGGGCAGGGCTACCAGGGCTCCTTCGCCGGCGTGGACATCTTCGCCTCCAGCAAGGTGCCCTCGGCCAACGCGGGCGCCGACTCCAAGGGCGCCATGATGGGCCACGGCGCGCTCGCCCAGGCCTTCGCCTCCCCGCCCCCGGTGCCCGGTGCGGAGGGCTCCATCGTCGTCGCCGACGGTGGCCAGGTGGCCGTCGAGTTTGAGCGCAGCGCCAGCGCGGACCTCACCAAGATCGTCGGCCGGAGCTACTTCGGCACGGCGAAGGTGCAGGACGCTCTGGGCGTGGCCATCCTGTCGCGCCGCTGATCGTCTCGGGGTCGGCTGGGGAGGCCCGGGGCCTCTCCAGCCCGGCCGCCTACCCGGCCGGCCCCGTTTGCCTTCGCCCCGGATCACTGGAGAGTCAATGCCCATCATCAGCCACGGAGCGGCCCCGTCCACCGGCGCCCTGCCCGTCATGCAGAGTTATGGAGGCAACCAGGGCCTCCCCACGGACCCGTCCCCGGAGTTCTTCCTGCGGGCGCACCCGTTCAGCTGGAACATGGACGGTGACGGCAACCTCTTCCCGTGCCTGGACCGGCTCTGGAAGATGCCCGGGCTCAACAACGTGGACGAGTTCGGCGACACCTCGATGGCGGAGGCCATCTCCAGCAAGGAGGGGTGGAAGACCATCCCGCTCGAGGCCGCGGAGGCCGGGGACACCCCGGACGGGCGCCCGGGCTACCTGCGCGGCTACCCGACGCGCCGCGGCGGCATGGTGTGGGTGACGGCCTGGGAGTCGCCCGAAGTTCTGGCTGACCGCGTGGTGTGGCACTCGGACCAGGCCGGCTACCGCAAGTGGCTGGATGCCCTGGTGACGCGCGGAGTGGTGGCGCGGCCGCACACTTCCGTTGTCGAAGAGAAGATCCAGGAGCTCGTGTCGCAGCTTCAGCAGGCGCAGAGCCAGGCGGCCTTCAGCCCGCCGGCGGCCGCCCGCGTGGACGGCCTGCGCACGCAGCTCGATGGCCTCAAGGCCTTCGCCGCCGGGGGCGCTGCCCCGGCCACCCGTTCCCCCAAGAAGTAAATAGGAGGCCGCATGGCCGCTTCGACTCTCGCCTCCCGGGCCATCGGCCGCAACGAGCTTGAGCTCAGCTTCGGGCTCCCGATCACGGACGCCGTGGCGGCCGCCACCACCGAGACGCTCGATCTGGGCTCGATCCCGGCGAACGCCATCATCCGGGAGGTCATCCTCGAGAAGATGGTCTCCGCGGCGCACCCCACCGCCACCGCCGTGGCTGTCGAGATCGGCACCGCCTCCGATCCCGATGCCTTCGTCACCTCCACGTCGATCCTGTCGGCCGGGCCGACGCGCACCTGGACGCCCACGGCGGCCGGCCCCTACGCGCCGACCTCCGCCGTCGCGCTCAAGTGCAAGATCACGGCCGACGCCAACCTGGGCAACGGCACGGCTACCAGCTTCACCGCGGGCTTCTTCGGCGTGCGCGTGATCTACCACCTCATGCCCCTCCTGACGGCCTGAGATGAGCTACCCCGCCGCCCGCTTCCAACTGGTAGACCTCCTGGTGCGGGGGGTTGACTCCGCGTTGTCTCTGCGCATCGAGCAGAACGGCGCGGCGGTCACGCCCTCTGCGCTCACGGTGAGCGTCTACCGGCCGGACGGGTCGGCGCTGGTGTCGGCGGCCTCCGTCACCCCGGCGGCCACGAGCTCCTACACCGTGGCGGCCGCTACCACCGCCCAGGAGGCCCTCGGGGACGCCTGGCGTGTGGAGTGGACCGCCACGGTGGGGGGCGTGCCCACGGTGTACCGGAACGAAGCGGCGCTGGTGCGCACGAAGCTCCACCCGGTCATCACGGACACGGACCTCTACAACATCGCCTCCGGCCTGGATCCGACTTCGCCCACGGCGCTGACCTCGGAGACGACCTACAGCCAGTGGCGCGACGAAGCGTGGAACCAGATCAACGCGCGCATCATCGGGCAGGGCCAACGCCCCTGGCTGGTCATGTCGCCCGTCGCCATCCGGGACGCGCACCTCTACCTGAGCTTGGCGCTCATCTTCGAGGACCTCGCCACGCGGCTCAACGAGGCCTACGAGATGCGGGCGGCCTCCTACCGCCGGCACTACGAGGCGGCCTGGACGCGGCTCAACTTCCGCTACGACGCGGACGAGCTGGGGCAGCTTGTCGATGACGACCGGCGGCGGTCCAGCCGTGGGCCGACCTTCCTCAGCGGGGGGCGGCGCTCATGGCTCTACTGACGCGCACGCAGCTCCGGCAGCGCATCCAAACGGCGGTCGCCACGATCGCCGGGCTGCGCGTGTCGGCCTTCGCGCCGGAGCTCTTCGGCGACGATTCCGCGCGGGAGATGGCCGGGCGGTTCGCGGTGGGCCTGGGCGTCACTGAGCCGGCGCCTCAAGACCGGCAGCTCCGCACGGCGGAGGGCGTCTACGTGCAGACGCCGGTGATCGTGCGGTTGGCGCACAAGCTGCGGGCGGATGCCCAGGTGGCCGATCTCGATGCCGCCTCCAATGCGGCCGACACGGCGATCATCAAGGTCATGGCCCCCGGCAACCTGGCGGCCTGCCAGATCTACTTCGTGCGCGCCAACCAAGAGCTCACCCCTCAGGCGGAGTTCATCCTGTCCACGCTTGAGTTTCTCGTCTACCACCGCGTCCCCACCGTCTGAGGAGGCCCCATGGCTTTCGATACCGTTGTCCGGCATGACACCGATGGCTCCATCACCCTGCTCGATGGCACCGGGACCCCCGTGACCATCGTGGTCCCCTTCACCCAGGGCGACCTCACGATCGACGGCCTGTCGAAGGACCTGCGGGAGGTGGTCGCCTACCAGACCCGCGGCAACCTGCACTCGCTCCGCTACGGGGACAAGACCTTCCCCACGATCTCCTTCACGGCGATGCTCTCCACCGTGATGAGCGCCTCCCTCGAGAACGCGGTGGACTTCCTCCGCAAGTCCAACGTCTACAGCGCCAACGCCACGCAGAGCACGAACAGCCCGGAGGTCTTCACGGTCGGCCTCAAGCTCACCATCGAGGGCACCAACCACGGCCTCTCCAAGGACGACACGATCACGCTCACCAACGTGGCGTGCACGTTCTCCATCGGTGAGGGCCGCCCCAACGTCCTGACGGTCAACGGGACCGTCTACGGCTCCGTCACCTTCGCCTGATCTCGGTTCACTGGAGAGACGAGATGACCACCATCACGATCGACGGGGCAGCGCACGCGCTCAGTCCGTGCACGCCCTCCCTGGCCTGGGAGCTCGCAGAGCTCGCGGGCAAGAACCCGGCGGCCGCCCAGGGCGCCGCCTTGGGCCTCTGCCTGCCTCCGGGCACCTGCCCCGTGGCGCCCATCGCCCGCGCCCACGCTGTCCCGCTGGCACAGTACGGGCGGGAGGTGATCGACTACTTCCTGTCTCGCAAGGTCGGGTACGGGGAGGTGCGGCTTGCGGGCGCCCAGGCGCTCGAGCTCGCGGTCCAGCCGTGCCTCACGGAAGCGGAGGTCAAGGCCGCGGCGGGTTTCTCCGCGCCCGGGGGGAGTTCGACCGGGTGATCATCCAAGTCTGTCGGGAGTACGGGCACCCGCCGTCGTGGTGGGCTACCCTCTCCCGGCAAGACCAGGCGCTCATCCTGGCGGATCTCCGCCTCCGGGCGGACGAAGCAGAACGCAGCAAGCGCAAGAGGTGACGGGTGGCCGACTTCGGAGTGAAGCTGAACACCCGGGCGCTCACGGCCATCCAGGAGCGGCTCCTGGGTGCGCCTCTCCGGGAGAAGCTCACTCAGGCGCTCGCCGGCGTGGCGAAGGGCGTGGAGACCACGGCAGAGCGGGAGTGGCCGGTGGAGCGCAGCCCGCGCACCGGCCTCGAGCTGAGCGGCCCGGCCTACCAGGCGCAGGCCCGCAAGAAGGGGCACTCCGTCGCGGAGCACAGCGTGGCCCTCTTCGGCATCCGCATCGACCAGCGCCCCTTCGGCGTGGCGGTTGTCCTCTTCAATCGCGCGGAGTGGGCTTACAAGATCCGCAGCCGGCAGATCGGCCTTGCTCCGGGGCAGCGCATCGCCTGGGCACGCCGGAAGCGCGGGGAGTCCATCGACGACTACTACGCGCGGATCGGCAGCGGCGCGCGTCCGAAGCACGCCTGGTCTGTCCTGGTGAGGGACCCGGGCCGGCGGGCGAACAAGGCGCTGGCAGAGCGCATGGCCGTTGAGGCGGCGGAGGTGGCAAGTGGCGGCTAACGAGTCGGTCAGTCTGACCTTCGAGGCGGACCTCTCCGCCCTGCGCAAGGAGCTTGCCCAGGTCCCCGGCCTCACGAAGAAGGAGGCCGATGCCGCGGTGCGGCAGCTCGAGATCAGCTACCGCAAGGCAGAGGTGGCGGCGAAGAAGGCGGCCTCTGCGCAGGCCAAGGCGTCACGGCAGGGCGCCGACGCGACGAAGAAAGCCTCGCAAGAGGCGGTCGGCGGGCTCCTTGAGCTGGGAGACGCGGCGGGCTTCAGCAAGGACACGGTGGAGAAGCTCGGCCGCGGCATGGCGGCGCTCGCCAACCCGGTCACGGCCTCCGTGGCGGCGGTGGGCGCGCTTGCCATCGGCCTTGGGGCGGCGGCGGTCGGCGCGGTCAAGCTGGTCCAGGCGGCGCTGGAAGCGCAGAAGGCCCTTGCTCCCTTCCGGGAGCTCGAAGGATTCCAGGGCCTCTCCCCGGAGGCGCAGGCCTCCCTGGAGGGCGCCAACGCGGCGATGCAGTCGCTCACGGTGGTGGGCTCTCGCCTCATCGAGGTCCTTGGCGCCGACTTGGCTCCGGTGGTGGAGCGGGTGGCCTTCGTGGCCGTCAAGCTTGGGCTGGCGTTGATCGACTCCATCAACGCGGCCGGGGAGGGCCGGGGCATCTTCCGCGATCTGGCGGATGACCTCGGAGAGCTTGCCGTCCGCGGCATGTTCCCGATCATCACGATCGCGGAGGGGTTGATCCTCACCTTCGCGGAGCTCGCCAACGCTGTGGGCGCCGATGGGCTGGCCAACCAGTTCTACGCGGCGGGGCGGGCCATCGACGCCTTCGCGAAGTCGGCCGGCAAGGACGCGGCGGGCTTCGTGCTGGGGAAGCTGGACACGAGCTTCAAGGCGCTCGAAACAGCCACCAAGGACTATGACGCCCGGGCCAACGCCTTGATCGGCACCCAGCTTGCGGTGACGAAGGCGACGAAGGAGGGCACACAGGCCAACAAGGACGCCAAGAAGGCGCAGGATGACGCAGCGGAGGCGGCGAAGAAGGCCGCGGAGATCCAGAAGAGCTTCGAGCGGGCGCGGGCGGGTCAAGAGGCGGTGGCGGAGGCCAACGCCAAGGTGCTGGAGACACAGGCGGAGCTCACGGGCTCCTATGATGACCAGGTGGCCGCGATCCAGGCGCGGGCCGATCGCCAGCGCGCGGCGGTGGACGCTGAGACGGCGGCCCTCGTTGAGCTCGGGCAGACGGAGGAGGCGCTCCGTCTCCGGGGCATCCGCCTGACTCAGATCGCAGCGCAGGAAGAGCAGAACCTTGAGAAGGCGCGGCAGGCCAACGCAGAAGCGCAGGAGCGCGATCGACTGGCGACCATCGCCCGCTTCGAGGCATCCACCCGCGCCATCGCCGGCACCGTGGCGGCCGCCGCCGCCGCCGCCGCGGCGATCGGGCAGCTCACCTCACAACGAGCCCAGCAGGAGCTCGATGCCGTGCGTGAAGCCCGGGAGAAGCTCGGAGAGGACATCACCGCCGCAGAGGAACGCCAGCTCCGGGCGCGCGAACAGGCGGCCAAGAAGGGCGCGTTGCGCGGGTTCCGCATCTCGCAGGCGGCGGCCATCGCACAGGCGACGGTGCAGGGCGCCCAGGCGATCCTCCAGGCCCTCACCCTTGGCCCGGTCGCCGGCCCCATCGCGGCCTCCTTGCTCGGTGCCGCGGTGGCGGCGCAGGTCGCGGCGATCTCGAGCGCCGCCCCGCCGAAGTTCCACCGCGGCGGCATGGTGCCGAAGCCCATGGGAGACGAGGTGATGGCCACCGTGCTCCCGGGGGAGGCGGTCCTGTCGCGGCAGGGCGTGCGCCACCTCGGAGGGGAGGCCGGCGTGCGGGCCGTCAACCGGGGTGAGGGTGGCGCGGCCGGTGGAGGTCAGATCGTGGTCACGCCGGTGATGGGCTTCGGCCGCTTCGTGCAAGCGGAGCTCCGGCGCCCCTCGGTTCTCGCCCGCGCCGTGCGCGGCACCGTGGTAAGCAACGCCGGCCGCAAGGGGTTCTGACATGCCCGCCGTCACCCGCTCCGTGTACCAGGCCATCATCGAGACCGCCGCGGAGATCACCGAGATCTGGCGTGACGAGTCGAGCTTCAACCAGGCCGGCGTGACGGCCGGTGTGCCGGTCGCGGGGCAGACGGGGCAGCTCACGCTGCGGGCGCAGGGGGCGCAGGCTCAGCAGGTCAGCGTCTATGCGGCGGCCGGCGGGCACCCGGGGCCGAAGCTGGACGCCGGCGCTCTGCTCATGCGGCCTGGCACCTCCGGGGACTATTGGGGCTGGGAAGTGCCGGCCTCCGTCTCTGCCTTCGAGGCCATCAACTGGTCTGCCACGGATGACGTGCAGACCTCGCATGTGGCCTCCTTCGCGGATGGCGGCCTCCTGGTCGCTGGGTGCGGCGGCATCAACTTCTCGGACGGCGGCACCCTCTGGGTATGGCGGCGGCGCGCTTCGGAGTCGAGCTGGACGCGCTCCGTGATCTGGGATGCGGGCGCCACCGGGCGTGACGCCATCGCGCCATGCATCGTCCCGATCGCCCAAGATCGCGCCGTGCTCTTCGCCTTCGTGGAGACGCCCACGGCCGGCCTCCTTGAGCGGCGGGTGGCGCTCCAGGCCTGGGAGACGACCAACGGCGGCCTGACCTGGACGCTGCGCGGGGAGGGCCTCGGCACGGCCCTTGATCAGGTGATCGCCGGCAACACCTTCGCCGCCTCTACCTCCAACAAGGCCGTGCGGCGGCTGCGCGGGGCGTACCGGGCCGGGCAGATCCTCTTGGTCGCCCACCTCGTCAAGCTCGAAGTCTCGGCATCGGCCAACCGGGTGGACGTGCTCCGCCAGTGGGTATCTGACGACTTCGGGCAGACGTTAACCCTGGTGAGCACCCAGACCGGCGCTTCCTCCGATGGCGAGGATGGCGGCTTCCACGAAGTCTTCGCCAGCGGCGGCGTGTTTGTGGTGGCCTACCTGCGCGCCGACCTCGATCAGGTCAACTTCCGGCGGCTGGGCTCCGGCTGGGTGCCGCTCATGCGCTCGGAGGTCTACAGCACGAACAGCGCGTTGGCGCCGCAGTGGGACAACGACTGCCAGGTCACCACCACGCGCACGGTAGGCGGCAACAGCGCGCTCCAGATCACGGCGGGCGATCTGGCGATCTGCGCTGATGACTTCGGCATCGTCTGGATGGCGCTGGCCAAGCCGGACGCGGCCAACCGTGAGATCGTGGCGGCCTACAGTGAGGACTTCGGGCAGAGCTGGGCGCCCCTGGGGCGCAACCCGGGGGACTTCACGCGCACGGACGATGGCGCCCGCATCGCTCGCAGCATCGACACCGGGGACTCCTTCCTCCACCGGCTGTCCATGGCGGCTTCCCGTGGGCGCGTGGTGATGATCGCCCAGCCGGACGTGGACACCGCGACAACGACCCAGAACAGCTTGCTCGCGGTGTACCTGGGCGGGTGGAGCTCGCTCACGCTGCCCCTGGTCGGCGATGCGGCGCGGCCGCAGGATCGGGGCTCCTGGGATCAGACGTGGGCGCCGATTGAGGCCCCGGTCAACATCACCGGCTGGACGGAGACCCAGACCGCGACTTCGAGCGCCACGCTCTCCACCTCCGGCACGCCCCTGCTCAACATCGAGACGCAAGGCGCGGGGACCCGGTACTACCAGACCACGGCGGGCCACGCTGACCGTACCCACCTGATTGGGGAGTGGGCGGTGGGCAACATCGTGGACGGCGCCCTGGCCTCCGCCCGGGTGGCGGTCGAAGTGCGCGTCTCCAATGGCACCGTGACCCGTGTGGCGCGCGTCCACCTCGATGCGACCGGCTACCGGGTTGTGGACGCCACGGGCCCCACCACGCTTTACAGCGTCACCGGCCTGGCCAACGAGACGCGGCAGTATCGGATCGCCGTGGACCGGGTGACCGGCTCCGTGAAGGTGTGGCACCGCACCTACACCGCGGGCGTGGAGCGCCGCACCTGGACCACGGACCCGGGCACCTACACCCTGGCAGACGCGGGGGCCGGCGCCAACAACAGCTACCTGGCTTGGGGGCACATCACCGCCCCCGGTCTTGGCGTGACCACGGACTCCGACTGGCACATGGTGCAGCTCTCCCGCGCCCGCTCGGACTCCGCGACGGCCGACACCGGCAACGCCGGCAGCCTCAGGCTGTGGTGGACGCTCACCACGCCCACCGTGTTCCGCGACTCGCTGTGGGGGCGCCCCATCGCCGGCCCCGGCGCCCGCTCCTACGTCGGCGAAGGTGTCTATCTGCTCTCCCAGGACGGGCCGACGCGGCGCGGGGAGACCTGGACGATCAACCAGGCCTCCGCCTACCCCGTGGAGCGCGTGCTCCCGACGCTGAACCGCAACCCCCGGCGCGGGTGGCGCAGCTCCACCACCGGGGCGCAGACGATCGCGGTGCGGTGGGGTGGCTCCGATCGGGAGATGCTCTCCGGCCTCCTGGGCATCGTGCTCCGGGGAGCCAACTGGCGGACGGGCCGTATCGAGGGGCGCACCGCGGGCGTGTGGGGCACCATCTTCACGATCGACCTGGCAGCCGGGCGCACGGCCCTCGCCTACCAGCGGTACGGGCGCACGATCGTACCCAACGGGGCTGCCAACAACTGGTTCACCGCTCACGAGCTCGTCGGCGCCACCGTGGACCTCGGGAGCGGGCTCACCCGCTACGCCAAGCTCACGACGAACCGGGAGGGGCGGTGGAGCAACGCGGCGAACGGCCCCCGGGCGCAGCTTGCGGTGGACCGGGACCTCACGAACGCCAGCGGCAACCTCTCGCTGTGGTCGCCCGATGCGGCCTTCATCGTGCCCAACCCGGGCCGCTACGAGGGCATCCGCCTGGTGATCGACTCGCAGGGCACGGCAGACGGGGACCTCCGCTTGGGGCAGTTCATCGTTGGGCCCTGCCACGTCCTTCCGCTCCCGGCCTCCTGGGGAACAACCCGTGCCACGGAGCTGGGCTACGCCGTTTCCCGCACGGCGGCCGGCATCACTGCCCTCGAGCGCGTGGCGCCGCCGGCGCGGCGGGTGGAGGTCGCCTGGACGGACGGCCTCGACACCACGAACGGATGGACGGGCGCGGTGGAGCCTGACTTCGTGGACCCGGTGACCGGCGGCAGCGCCATGAGCTCCGGCGCCATCCCGGCCACGCCCTGGCTCCTGGAGGGCCTGCTCCGGCGCTCCGCCGGCCTGCCCCTGGCCTACCTGCCCCGCGTGCCGCCCATCTCCGTCTCTGGCGTCTCCGGCTTCTACCGGCGGGAAGAGCTGGTGGTGGGCGCCCTCGGCCCGGAGATCGTGCACGAAACGATCCTCGGTGACGAGCTCACGGACGAGGTGATGCGCGTGCCGGTGCTCACGCTCCTTGAGGAGGTCTGATGGACGGCGCGGCGCGGTGGGTGTGGGCGCTCGAGCTCGAGTGGGCGGGCCTGGTTCGCCGGGTCGCGGAGGTGGACTTGGCGGTCACCTCTGAGGTCTTCGGCGCGCTGGACTTCGACGCGGCGTTGGAGCCGGTGGGCTTCGAGGAGTCCCTGGACCTCATCGAGACGGAGCCCGCCGCCACGGAGGTGGGCGTGACCCTCGACTACGGCCCCGCCCTGCCCGGGATCCTGGCTGCGGGGCACGATCTGCGGTTGGCGGTCGGCGTGCTCCGCTTGGTGTCGGTCAACGTCAACGGGGCGCCTTTGGTGGTTCTCGAGCGGGCGCCCATCATCGCCAGCGGGCCGCTGCGCTCCCCGGCCTGGGGCGACCCTGAGCGCCCTACGGTCATCCAGGCCACGCTCACGCAGATTGCGGCGCCCTCTCAGGCGCCCCTAATTCCGCCCTCCAGCGTCCTGTCTGAGGAGGTGTGGCCGCTCGCAGAGCCCAGCCACCACGGCAAGGCCTACCCCTTCGTCTTCGGCCGCCCGGGGGCCATCCGCACCGGCGGTAAGCTAGTGAAGCGCCCCGGGTCGCCGATCTACTACCCGGTGGCGGCGGCCGGCCCGGCGGTCCCCCCGGCCCTCGGCCTCATCGCCGGGCACCCGGTGCAGGCCTCCACGGTGGAGGTCTACGTGGCGGAGACGGACACCTGGGAGGGCGGGGTGCCGGTCATCCTGGGAGACGACCTGGCGCGTCAGTACCGGGAGGGCATCGAGGGCGGCGTCTCGGAGTCGCTCAGCACCGCGGCGATCTACGCCGGCGCCGCGGCCTTGGCGCTCTCGGCAGGCAACCCGCCCGATCTCGGCATCGTCTCCGGGCTGGCCTTCGTGGACTTCTCCGCGATGGTGGCGCCCCCCGTGGGCACTCAGCAGGCCTGGGTGCATTGGGACACGGCGCCGGCCTTCGTCGGCCCGGACGGAGAGGCGGTGGAGACGGCCGGGGACCTTCTGCTCTTCCTCTTGCGCGCCGCCCAGGTGCCCTTCGACCTTGGGCGCACCCGCGCGGTCTGCGCTCAGCTCACGCACACCGTGGCGGGCTACCTCAACGACGGGACGATCACGGCCTGGGACTACCTCCAGGAAGTGCTCCTCCCGCTGCTACCGGTCACCCTCGTCAACTCCCCGGCCGGCCTCTACCCGGTGCTCCTGACGCCGGAGGCCCTCGAGGGCGCTGCGGTCTTCTTCGAGTGGACGGAGGGCGACGCCGTGGAGGCGGTCTCCGCCGCCCAGGCAGAGGACAACGAAACCCCGATCGCCGTGCGCGTGGCCTTCGGCTACGACGGCCTCAAAGAGACTTACGTGGCGCAGGCCGCTGCAGGGCCGACGGGCAAGGCCTCCAACGAGCGGAGCTCCAGCGGATGGAGCAAGGCGCTGGCCTCCCGCGGGTTCGGCGCCGGCATCCTCGAGGTGGAGGGCACCATCATCCGGGACACGGCGACGGCGCACCGCATCGCCACGGAGGCCCTCGCCTTGCGCTCCTGGCCAGTGGTTCACCGCACCTACGCGGCCCCGGCGAACGTGCTCTTGCAGCTCGGAGACACCGGCCGGATCACGGACGCCCAGGTGGGCTGGACCGCAGAGCCCGCGATGGTGATGGGCCGGGAGTGGGATGGCGGCCGCTGGCTCTATCGCCTGGCTTTGCGGCTGCGTCCGCGGCTGTGACGTGGTAGTCTTCGCCCATCGGAGGCCTCATGGCAGACCTGAACCTGACGGGCCTGAAGGCCCCCATCACCAAGCGCTTCATCCCCGGCACTGGCGGCGGCGGGACCATCACGGTGGACCCGCTCCAGGTCTCGGAGGTCCATGTGCGCATGGAGTCCGGCGGCACGTCCACCTTCGCCGTCAACGGCGGGGACGCGGTGGAGCTCGACACCGGCACCTGGCTCCGCGTCTGGGCGGGGCCGACTCCCGGCCCGGCCACCGGCGGCACTCAGACGGTGGTGATCGTCGGGCACTCCGGGTCGGCGGTCTGCGACGTGCTCACGGTCGGGCGGGGCCGCTGACATGCCGAGGGCGCCCATGACCTCCCTCTACAGCGTGTCCGGCGCTCCCGCGGCCGGCGGCGGCGGCAGCCCGGACCTGACCGCGCCCGCAGCGCCGGCCAACGTCAACCTGGCCAGCTCGGCAACGTCGCTCGGGTCCACGGCGCTCGGCAGCTGGTCGGCGTCGGTGACGGTGACTGCGACGTGCTCGGGCTCGGATGGCAGCACGCCCACGGTCACGGTCAGCGGCAGCGGGGCGGGCCCCTACAGCGTGAGCATCGCTTCGGGTCTGAGCGCCGGCGTCTCCTACGTGATCCGCGCCGTGGGCACCGGCGGGGACGGGCAGGTGGCGGGGGTGTCGCTTCTGGTTCGGGTCGCGCCCGCGATGGGGTGGGCGACCCTCGCTGACTACGATTTGACGACCGTGGACACGGCGCTGGCCACCACTGCGACCGGGGGTGACCTCGCCCTGACCGTTGGCGGGGCGGCCTTCCTGACGCTGCGGTCCATCACCGGCAGCGGGACGGGCAGCCTCACCCCCACGAACGGCTCCGGGGTGATTTTCGCCGCGTCCGGCGGCGGCATCCGCGCGAGTCACGTCGATGTCAATTGGGCCGCCCTTGGCGTGGATTCCTACGTAGACACGGTGGCGATTCAAGTCGAGTTCGCGTTCGGCTCCATCGTCTCCGGCGGCGTCATCATCCCGATGATGCACAGCTCGGGAAGTGCCTTCTCGTCAAACTTCAACTTCGGCATGAGGTGGGCGCTGAATAGCGCCACCTACGCCATCGCGCCCCGATTCTACAACACGACGGCAACCCTTGATTCGGCGCTGTCATCGGGCACGACGCCGTTCTCGGGCAACTACTCCGCTTCGATGCAGTTGGGGCCGGGCGGGCAGACCGTCCGGGCTCACGCCGGGTCGCTGGTTCTGCCCCCGTCGATGGGCCTCGGGCCGCGCCGCTACGTCAACAGCGCGTCATGGGGCTCCACGCTGACGTTCCCCGCGGGCCCTCCGCGCCCGGCCTTCGGCGTGCAGGATGCCTCCGCAACGCTTCGACGGATTCGCCTCCTTCGCTGGGGTGTTTGATGCTCGCCTATGACGCGACCAACGGGTTTTTCGACGACGACGGCACCCCCCTTGTGGAGCTTCGCCTCCGCATGAGCCAGTCCGAAGCGGACGCCCTGCTTGCCTCCTTCGATCCGGGCTCCGCAAGCTCTCCGCCGGCGGCTGAGTGCCGCGCCAGCGCCGCGGTGGCGGAGGCCATCGCGGCGCTGGGCGCGCCATGAAGCGCATCTCCAAGGCCACCATGCGCAAGTTCGCGGAGCTCAGTGCGGCCGTGCTGGTGTCGCTTGCCGACCGGCGCGTCACACCCAACGAAGGCGCCGTCATCATCTTGAAGGCCCGGGCGTTCATCGCGGCGCTCCTGGAGGATCTAACCGCGGGGGATGCCGACGATGCCGACGATGACGCCTCCTGACCTCCAGGCGGCTCTTGACCGGGTGAGCGTCGGCCTGCGCACCGCTGGCAAGCGTGGCGATGCTCCGTTGGCGCGGGCCGTGCTCCGGGAGGCCCTCTGGGATCTCGAAGACGTGGGCGGCGCGAAGGCCGTGGCGCGCCCGCGCGACGGGTGGCGCTTCCTGCTCAAGTGGCAGGCGCGGGAAAGGGTAGTCTGTGACCTCGACTTGGCCCGTATCGACGCAGAGGCGTTGTGGCTCGTCACCGGGCAACGGGTAGCCGTGGTAGACACCTGGACCGGAGGTGACATCGTGGCTTTTCCTGACGTGTACGAGGGGCTCGGACATGCCTGACGCGGCGACCATGCAGGCGCTCCTGCCCCTACTCTCCGGCCCGGCCTCTGCCGTGGCCGTCCTCCTGGCAGTGCTGGGAGGCGCCTACCGCCTCTTAGTGGTCCACATTCTCCCGCTGGTCCAGGGGGCGATCGACCGCCACCTCAAGCAGATGGACCAGCTCCTCACCGCACAGAAGGCGGAGGCCGTCTCGCAGACCCGCGCGCTCAAGGCCCTCGAAGACGCCGTGCGCGCCCTCGAGAAGCGGCTCAATTCTGGCATGATGGCGGACGTGTAGCATGCAGCTCAGCGCCAACTTCGCCCTGCGCGAGTTCATCCGCACGTCCACCGGCCTCCACAACCAACCGGACACGGAGGCGATCGAGAACCTCCAGTGGTTGTGCCGCACGGTGCTGCAGCCCCTCCGCGAACACCTCGGCATCCCGGTGCGCATCACCTCCGGCTTTCGCTCCCCGGAGGTCAACGCCAAGATCGGCGGCGCCAAGACGAGCGCCCACATGCGCGGACTGGCGGCGGACGTGAAGGTGGGCGCACCTGAGCCGTGGGATGCGCCCCGGTTCCTGCGTGTGATCTGGGAGCTCGAGCTCCCCATTGACCAGGCCATCGGCTACGCGCCCTCCCGTGGCGGGCACGTCCACCTGGGCATCGCCAAGCGGGGCGCCCCGCTGCGCGGGGAGTACCTCTTCGCGCCCGCCCAGGGCGGCTATCTGCCCTGGATGCCGTCCAACGGCTCGATGCGCTGACTTTGCCTTGGGGGCCGCCTCGAGGCCGGCCTTACTTCTCCCTCGGTCATCCACCGGCGGCGAAGCGGCCCCCGAAGGCCTGGCCGGCTACCACGGGTCGGCCGGTTCCTCCGTGGGCGGCGCAGGCGGTGCATCGGTAGGCGGGAACCATCGCCAGATGCGACCCTGCGCGCCCCGCCGGCGCTCCTTCCTCCAGCCGCGGCTGCGTAGGATGTTGCCCAGCCGCGCATCCAGCCCGGCGTGTTGGTCCTTCGGGTCGATGCGGAGGGCGTGGAAGAGGTCGGCCATGGCCAGGCCGTCGCGCTCGAAGGAGCTGAGCATCTTGCCCTCGAAGTAGCCCCGGTCGATGGCCTCCTCGAAGGGGTCCACGGTGGTGACTTCCTCGTGTGCCTCCGTGAGGGCGCCTTCGACCTCCCGCGGAAGCAGCCAGGCCTCCGGGGCGCCGTCCGCGTCCCGGTAGCGGTAGACGGCCTCTGCCCAGAGCTGGTCACGGTCGGCGATCAGGGCGGCGCGGTCAAGGGTGCCGACCTGCACAGGCCAGAACCGGCGGGCCCCGGTCGGATCGTTGAGGAACGTGGCCTCGTTGGTGGTGCCGACGAAGACACACTGACGGGGGAGCTCCGTCTGCATCCGCTCGTAGGGCAGGCGCACGGTGTCCACCTCGGAGCTGATGAACGCCTTGACCGCTTCGACCTCCTTCTTACGGGTGGAGGCGAGCTCGCCCAGCTCGTAGATCCAGGCGCCGCGGAGAGCCAGGTACGCGTCCTTGTCGCCGATGCTGATCGGGGTGTCCCGGTGCCACGCGCCCCCAAGGACCTTGGCAAACGTGCTCTTGCCGCAGCCCTGCGACCCCCGGAGCACAAGCACGGTGTCCACCTTGACCGGCGGCGCCATCACCCGGGCGATCGCGGACACCATCCAGCGCGCCCCCATCTCCCGGTGCAGCGCGGTGTCGGCCGCCCCGAAGTAGCCGGTGAGCAGGCGCTCCAGGCGGCGCACGCCATCCCAGGGCGGCAGGCCTGCGAGGTACTCCCGAACGGCGTGCCGTGGGGTGCCCCGGGCGACGTAGCGCGCGGCCTCGTAGGCGACGGCGACCGGCAGATGCAGACGCCAGTGGGAGGCGAGCTCCGCGCGGAGGTGATCGACGTGGTGATCCTCGAAGGCCTCCATGGGGCCGCCCGGCACCGGCGCCCACATGAGCTTCGCCCGGAAGTCGCAGTAGGAGAACCGCCCGGCGTAGTGCGGGTCATGCTGGAGGATGAGGCGCACGTTGTTGAAGACCGGTTTGGGCGGGCCGATCACGTTGCCCTCCCGGTCGAAGGACGTGCGGGGGTAGTCGAGCTCGTGACGGAGCGCCTCCGTGGTGGCACGCACCTGAAGGAGGCGATCGGAAGGGGCGTTCATGCGGTCTCCTGAGGCTGCGTTAGCCCGGCCTGGATGCCGTTGGCCACCGCGGTGCGGGCTTCGGTGTCGCTCAGGCCGGAGGCGACGGCCGCGGCGACGATGGCGTGGTGGATGCGGTCGGCGTCCCCCGGGGGTAGCACGGCGGAGCGTGCGCCCAGGCGTCTGCCGGCGACGAAGGCGGCTTTGTTGCGGCCGCCCTTGCCGGTGGTCTGGAGGCCCTCGATCACCTTCTCGAGGTAGGCGACGGCGCGGCGCTGGGCAACCTCTTCCGGGGAGGCCTCAGCCGCCGGGCTGTAGGGGCGCACGGGGAGCGCCACGGGCGGGCGTAGGGCGGGCGCGGGCGCTGCGGGCGCTGGGTAGTGCTTGAGCAGCCAGGACGCCTCCAGGCACCCGTCCTCCCCGCTGCCGGCCCATGCCTCAAAGTGCGCCTCCCGGCCGGGCGGGCGCACCGGGAGGAAGTAGGCGCGGCACGGGTCCTTGCAGGCCGGGTCCGTCGTGAGTCCGTGGTGGGCGGCCCATCGGGCGCCGGCCGCCCAGACCTCTCCCCATTCGGCCACCGGCACCGGCGCGGAGAGGGGGAAGACCAGGCGGGCCTTCGGCGCGTCCGGCGTGTGTCTCCAGGACGTGTGCCCAAAGTGCGTCCACGGGCGGCAGAGGGCGTCCGCCTTGGCGCGGTCGAAGCCATCATCGAGGTCAAGGACCATGCAGGACACGGTCTTCACGTACTTCGCCTTGCGGTAGCTCCAGGGGGCATCGAGGCCGCCGGGCGCCGGGCCCCATTCCTCCGCCTGGCTCTCCCAGTCCGAGAGGTCCACGAAGTCGGCCGGCACCCAGGCCGGGAGGTGGAGCTTGGCGCCCTCTGGGTCTCCGGCCTGCGCGTGCTTGCGCATGACCGCCTCCGCGATCGGCCACCGGTAGGCCTCCCCGGACATGAGCAGGGTGAAGAGCGTGCCTGGCCAGTTGCCCAGCTCCAGCGCGTTCTGCCCCTTCACGCCCAGGGGCATGATGCCAATGCGCAGGTCCACGGGCGGCTTACCCATGGCGCCCTCGAGGCCGCCAGTCAGGCAGCGCGTGGATCGTCGTGTTGGTCGAAAACTCCGCGTGCCAGAGCGCCCACACGCTCCCGCAGGTGTCCGAGGAAGTCAGCGCCGCGCCGGCAGGGCCGCCCCATCGCGGGCGCTGCCGGGAGACCGCCAGCACGAAGGGCGGGTCACCGGAGTGCATGAGGTGTTCGACCGTGGTCGCCCGCAGCAAGAGCCCCAAGTAAAAGGCCCCGGTGCGCCACTGGAGGTCCCGCAGGGTGCGGATGGTGTCGTAGACGTTGGCGTAGTGGGGGTTGGTGAAGACGGCACACTGTGCCACGGGAGGCTGCCAATCCTCCACCGTGCACCGGTCCACCGGGTAGCCGGGCGCGGCCTCCGGGTCCGGGTCACAGCCGCGCACCGTGGTCTGAGGGCGCAGGCGCATCGCCGCCCGGCCGAAGGCGCCGCCCCCGGCGCAGGGCTCGTAGACGGTCAGCGGCGGGGGGTAGCGGAGCTCCTTCTCCATGAAGCGCAGGCAGGCCTCCGCCAGCGCATCGGGGGTGTAGTACCGGTCCAGCGGGTCACGGGGCATCGAGGGCCTCCAGGCTGTCCAGCGTGGCGCGGACGGCGCGGATGACCTCGAGGCGGGCCTCCCGCTTGAGGGCGGCGACGAAGGCCACGAGCTCCGCGGGCACGCCCGGCGCGGCGGGCGGCTTCTGCGCGGGGCGTCCGAGCTTGATGCCATTGTCGGAGGTGCGGTGGATGAAGCAGTTGTTGCGGCGCAGGGCCAGCACGATGGCCTGCTTGCTGCGCGGCTGGCGATCGGGGTGGCGCGCGTTGAGGGCCTCCGCGACTTCCTCCCAGGTGAGGGTAATGTCAGAGGCGATGGCCCGCAGGTCTTCCAGTTCGGAAGCGGTCCAGCCGAGCGTCATGGTGGCGGTCATGGTCTCTCCAGTGGGGGTGTCAGGCTTGGGTGTGGATCTTGCCAGTGGCGAGGAAGGAGCACCGGGCACCGGGGCGGTGTTCGGTGCCATCGCGGCCGACCCAGACGCGCACCGGGTCCTGGTTGGTGAGCAGGCGGCGCACGGTGGAGCTGCGGGGCGCCCGGTAGTACAGCGAGACGTGGCGCATGATGACGCGGGCGTCGGCCGGATCGGCAACCCTCCAGGCGCCGTCTGTGAGCGTGCAGGGCACGCCCAGGACGTGGACCGCCACCACGTTGGGGGCAGCGTTCTGAAGCGGGAGCACCAGCTCGAAGTGCCCGGCCTCGATGGCTTGGATTGCGATGCGCTGCCGGTAGCCCAGGATGATGCCCTCGATCTCACAGCGCCGGATGACGGCCTCCACCTGGCGGGCGGTCAGCGCGATCGGGCCGGTGGTGGCATCGACCCAGGTGCACGGGCCCGGGTTCGGCGGTGCCGGGCCCTCCAACTCCGGCGGCAGGGCTCCGGCCTCCCGCTTGGCCTCGAAGGCGCCGGCGAAGTGCGCCTCCCGCCCGGCGGTCCAGGTGTTGTGTTGGTCGGCGCGCACCTTCCAGGGGCCGTGCTCGTAGTGCAGCCAGTCCAGGAGACGCACGGGCTCCGCCAGCGCGATCACGAGCGGGAGCGTGTCTTCGGTGTGCTCGGAGACGAAGATGGAGCGGGTCACCGGCGTGCTCCCAGGGCGGCAATCTGCGCGCGGTCGGCGGTGGGATCGGGGGCGGCGTCCTTGCTGGCGGCACCGCGGGCGTACGCCTCCAGCATGGCGTGGTCGAAGGCCGACACGACGCGGCGGTGTGCGTCGGCGACGGTCTCTGCATCCTGCGGGGCGCCCATCTCGGTGGCCAGGTCTCGCAGCTCGTTGAGGCGGGCGTGGGCGATGCGCCACGCATCGAGCCAGTAGGGGGTCGGCATGGGTCAGTCCTTGAGTGTGGGGGTGGCGGGCTTGGGGGCGAGGTCGGCGAGGTGCTGGCCGCGCTCGATGACGTCTGCAGCGGCGGCCAACGCCAGGGCGTCACGCGCGAAGGACGGCGGCGCACCCGCGGTGGCGGCCCGAAGCCACTGGACGACCTGTGACACCGCGTGGGCGGTCCCCGCCGCGTAGCCCTCGGCGTAGGGGTCGGCCTCGACCGGCGGGGCGGGCGGCTGCGGGACGGCGGTGGACTGAAGGCGGTGCATGGCTACTCCCCCTCCCGCAGCAGCCGCGCCTTGATCCGCTCGCACGCCAACACCATCGTGGCGATGTCGGCGTCTCCGAGAGCGTAGGCCGAGGCGTCCGCGCGGCCGGTGCAGGCGGCGAGCACGCCCAGGCCGATGATCTCGCCGTCGTATGCGCGGCGCAGCATGTGCTCCAGCAGCGCGACGACCTCGGGGACCGGGCCCTGTCGCGTGAGGGTGAGGGTGGGGGTGTCGGCGGGCATGGGTCACTCCTTGAGCGCGGGGAAGAGCACGGCGGGCAGGCGCTGGGGCAGCACCCCGTCGCGGATCACGGTGCCGTCGGCGTGGGACACCTCGTACGTGCCCGACCGCCAGAGCACGAGCAGGCGCGGGACCGGGCCCTCACACAGCAGGGCGACGGGGCCGTTGGTGCGCCAGGTCCAGGGCGCGGGGACGGGAGGGAGGGCGGGGGTCACGGCACCACATCCAGGGCGGCCAGGAGGTCGGCCCGTTGGGCGTCGCGCTCGGCGCGGGCGGCGGCGCGGCGGGCGGCGGCGGAGTCTTTGCCGCCGGACAGGGAAAGCACGGTCATCATGCAGCCACCCGCGCCACCGCGGCCCGCGCCGCCTCCAGCGCCGCCTCCAGCGTCGGCGACCAGCCCGCGACCCGCACCGCGTCCGCGTCGCCGCCGAGCAGCGGGCGCCAGTCGACGACCCAGCGGATGCCGCCGCGGTGGGGCCAGGTCTCGACCGTGCCCCAGGGGCCGAGGTGGTGGGTGGTCACTCGCGCACCAGGTGGGCGGCGTAGGCGTCATACTCCGGGCCGTCGGGGATGCCGGCGCCACGGCGGACGCCGGCGGCGCACTGGCGAAGTGCGACCCAGGCGGGTGGGGGCGTCACTCCCACTCGGGCGCCGGTTTCGGCGCCCCGCGCGCACGCCTCCAGCCATTTCGCGATGCGCTCCCGGTCGTGCACCTGCCGCGCATCGGCCGCCTCGGCTTCCGCCCGCTCGTGGGCGGCCTCCAGATTTTGCACCCGCAGCCGGAGCCGCGCCAGCTCGGCCCGGTCCTCCCCCGACCCGCCGATGGTGCCAGTCGCGGCGCGCTCCCCGAGCTTCTCCAGGTTGCGCCGCATGACGTCGGCGAGCGTGATGCCGTGGGCGGAAGCCATGGCCGACACCCAAGAAACGGCGTCCGGCGGATAATCAATGCAATGCCCGACCACGCGCCCCCAGGCGCGAAGGGGGTCCTTGTCGCGCGTGTATCGTCCGCTGTCCCGGAGGTCGTCGCCGTCCAGGGTGGATTGCGCGGCGGCGTACCAAAGCACGTCGCCAAGTTCGGCGCACAGGCGGTCGCGGTCCACGGGAACGCCGTCCCGAAGCGCCTTCTGAAACAGGCCGGCGACCTCCCCGATTTCGGCGAGCGCGCCAAGCTCGGCGTGCTCAAATGCGGCGGCGCCCTCACGGACGGCGGGGCGGGCGAACGCCCAGGCTGCGGTCTGGTATTGGTCGAGGGTCACGGAGCCTCCAGTCGGAGTCGGGGGATAAGGGTGGAGAGCACGGCGGGCAGGCGCTGGGGCAGCACCCCGTCGCGGAGGATGGTGCCGGACGCGTCGTAGACGGTCCACGTCTCGCCGTCGCGGGCGATGACGAGGCGCAGACCGTCGTCGGCGGCCATCGCGTGTGCGGCGGGATTGGCGTCGTCGGCCGGGAGGACCGCCCAGCGCAGGCCGGCCGGGGCGGGGCGGGGCGCCGTCACCGGGCACCCCCGGCGCGCAGGGCGTCCAGCTCCGCGGCCCACTGTGCGGCCTCCGCACGGGCCTCGGAGACCTCCGCCTCCAGGGCACGGACGCGGGCTTCGAGGTGGGCGCGGTCTTCCTGCGCATCGTCGTAGCCGGCGCTGTAGCCTTTGTTGTACCCGTCAGCGAAGGCATTGAGGCTCATGGTCACTCCGTGGGTCAGGGAAGCAGGCGCAGCACGGCGGCGCCGGCTGCGTGTTGGGCGCGGTCCTGAGCGCGGCGGCGCAGTGTGGCGGCCGCATCGTTGGGATGCCGGGCATCCAGGGCTGGGTCGGCGGTGATGGGTTCATGGCCGGCGGCCACGATCTCCCCGTCCACCGCCACGCTCCAGCGGGCGCCGGTGTCGAGGGCCTGGACCGTCGCCACCAAGTCGAGCTCCGCCATGCGGGCCTCCACCGTGCCGGCCTCGAGGCGGGAGCGCCACACGAGCAGGTCACGGGCGCGGCGGTAGGCCCGCCACGCGCACGGGCGCACCTCCCGCTCAAAGCCGGCGCCGGTGCCGATCAGCATCTTGCCGTTCTCCGTGGGCAGGTAGACCCGCCAGCGCACGCGCTCCGGGGAGGCGGGGTGCGGCTGTGTGTAGACCAAGAGAGGCTCCGGGACTTCGGGGTAGATGGCCCAGTTCACAGGGCCTCCAGTCCGAGATGGGCGCGCACGGCGCTCTCGAGGCGGGCGCTGGGGATGCCTTCACGAATCGGGGTGCCGTCCGGGTGGGCGAGCTCCCAGGTGCCGCAGATGCACTCCACGGAGAGGACTGCGCGGGGGCCGTGCCAGAGGACGGCGGCGCGGAGGCCGCCTTCAGAGTCGAGCCCCGTGGTCCAGAGGTACGGAGGGGGCATGGGGCAGGGGATGAGGTTCATGGTCAGTCCAGGCGGCAGGGCATGACGATCCAGAGCCCAGGCTGGGCGCGGATCACGAGGGGGTCCAAGTGCGCGGTCATCTCCAGCTTGAGATCGGGGACGGGCACATGGGCAAGAGTCTCCCGAAGCAGCGGGACGATGAAGCCAATGTTGATGGGCTTACCCGTGGTGTCCGTCTCGACCTCGATCGTGGCGTCTCCCCGGTCTTGATGCCGGCCCTGCACAAGCGCGCGGTCCTCTCCGAAGCGGAGCTCCACGGCGCCGCGGGGCCCCTCGATCACGGTGGACGTGGCATCCAGCGCCGCTAGTATGGCGGCCCTCGAGGCGCGCACGGTCAGAGAGGCGCGCTTGGGGATGACCTGGCGGTAGTCGGGAAACTCCCCATCCATGAGCCGGGCGATGATGGTCCACTGGTCTCCGCTGAGGCGCACCGTGCGATCGTCCACGGTGAGGGTCACGGCCTCCATGTGCGCGCCGGCGCACACGGCCTGGGCGATGCGGAGGAAGGCCGGCGGCAGCAACGCGCCCTGGGCGCCCCCGTAGCCCTCGGTCACCGGCACGCTGTAGAGCGCAAGGCGGTTGCCGTCCGTGGCCACGAGCGTGAGGCCCTCGGTAGTGTGCTCCACGAGCGCCCCGTTGAGGCCGTAGCGGGTGGACTCCTTCGACACGGCGAAGGCGGTGCACCCGATGGCAAAGGCCAGGTCAGCGCCAGAGCACCGCACGGTCATGGATCGCTTGGGCGCCTTGTCGAGCGCCATGCGGGGCACGGCGTCGGCATCGAGCAACGGGAGGTTCCAGGTGGCGGTCCCGCAGCGGATGCGCAGGCGGCCCTTCAGCCCGTGGGCGATGGTGACGACGCCCTTGCAAACCTTCAGCACGTCGCGGAGCACGTCGGCGGGCACAACGGCCTCACCGGGCACCATCACCACAGTGGCCGTGGCGCTGCCGATCGCCTCGAGCTGGGTGTCGGTGCCAACCACGGTGACGCGCGCATTGGCGGCCTGAATGAGCACCGCCTCCTTGGCGATGCCGCAGCACTTGGCGATGATGGGTGCCAGGTCTTCGGCCTGGATGGTGACTTCCATGTCAGTCCTCACGATCGAAGGTGTAGGTGGTGGAGGCGATCAGCGCGACCTGGGCGGCCGTGAGGCCGGTGCGGCGGGCTGCATCGCGGATAGCGGCCATGATGATGGCGGTGTTGGCTTGGCCCACAGATCGGCAGGCGTTGCGGCGCTCCCGGCGGCGGCGCTCGAGGGCGGCCTGGGCTTCGGCGTGGTCTGCGAGCACCCGCTGGACGGTGGACGGCGCCGGCCGGTTGCCCAGGCGGGCGCCCACAAGGTCTGCGAGCTCCGTGGCCGTGGCCTCCGGGCGCAGGGCGGCCGCATCGAGGATGGTGGCGCGCACCCGGTCTTCGCGGCTCCAGCTCCGGGCCATCACAGCCGCCCCTCACGGGTGAGCTGCCGGATGCCGCGGCCCAACTCGCAGGCCTCCATGAGATCGGCGACCAGGGGCAGGTGACCGTTGGCGCCCACGAAGGAGGCGATGAAGGCCCGGCGCAGGTGGCAGAAGACGGCCTGGGCGTCGAGGATGTCTTCCCGCGCCGTGTGCGCCTGGTCATGGTTGGGCGACCCGGTGAGGCGGCGCACCATGGCCTCCAGCCCGATCCGCCCGGACTTGGGCAGCTCTTCCGGGTAGCAGGCGGCGAAGAGGTCCTGGAGGTCGATGGTCTCCACGTCGCGGAGGGTGTGCCCGCCGGGGAGCGCGGCGCCGATGAAGGCCAAGTCGAAGCGCGGGTTGCTGCCCACCACGATCGTGCCAGGCTTGCTCACGACGGACAGGAAGTCGAGCGCCGGGCCGACCGGCCCCCACCGGTGCGGGGCGCCGCGCACGGCAGGCAGGGGGACGCCGTGGACGGCCTCCGCTTCCGGGCTCCAGCTCGGGTGGTGGCCGTCGCGCCACGGGTCGATCTCGTACCGCTCCGCGCCATCGCGCCCGGTGAGGCCGATGGTCCAGGCAAGCTCGATCATGCCGTGGCGGCCGGCCTCCAGGCCGGTGGTCTCGGTGTCCACGAACAGGAACACGTCATCATCGAGGGCATCGGTTTCGGGGATCACTTGGCCTCCTTCTGGCTCACGAGGGCCTTGACGATGCCGGAGAGGGCGGGCTTGGCGACGGTGGACGGGTCCAGGCCGGCCTGCTCACAGGCCTTGACGAGACGCTCCAGCGGGGCGGGCACGCCCTGGTCTTCGAGGTACTTGGCGGCCGCCAGCATCGAGGTTGAGACCGGCGGCGGGTCGGCGGGCTTGCTCGGTGCGGCGGGCTGCTTGATGCCCTTGCCCGTCGCCGGCGGGGCGCCTTCGGGCTGACGGTCGCGGCCGCTCCAGTCCATGTCGTCTTCGTGGTCCACGCGCGGCGCCAGTAGCAGGTCGCGGAGGCCGTAGCCCAGGCCCGTCGTGCGGGCGCTGGCCAGGGCCTTGTCGAGCGGGCGGCCCTTCTCCGGCACCACCGGCCATTCCCAGGTCAGCGGGGTGCTCTCCCCGGACGGGCCGTGGAAGAGCTCCCAGGACGCGGAGAGGACGGCGGCGGCGCCGAAGGCCGCCAGCTCCGGCGCCGGGCGGATGGTCTCGGAGACCGGGATGAGCGCAAGGCCGGCCTCATGCAGGGCGGCGCGGCACTCCCGGATCATGGACTCGCTGGAGACGTACTTGTAGCGGTGAAAGGTGTTCGCGGCGTCCTTGAGCACGCCGGGGAGGTGTCGCTGGGCGACAACGAGGGCCGCGGAGAGGTTGGCAGAGGGCATGGGGTCAGTCCTTGCGAGTGAAGGTGGGGAGAGGCGAGATCACGGCGCCCCCCGGGCGGCCGTCCAAGGCCAGGAGATGAACGCTGCGCGGTCGCGCCCAACCCAGTTGCAGGCGGTGCGGACGTCGGCCCCGGGCCAGCCCCAGGCCCGCAGAAGGGAGCGGATCCGGCGCCGGGCGGCGCGAGGATCCGGCCCCAAGTGCAGGGGCAGCCACACGCCAGAGGCGCTGAGAGCGGCACGGATGGCGACAGGGACGTACAGCAAGGGTGCAACCAGGATGTTGAGGCTGTACTCACCCGACAAGCAGTACAGGCAGAGGATGGGGCGGCGGGCTCGGGTCATGGTCTACTCCTTCGGCGACATGATGAAGGCGGTGACGGCGGCCACGCATTCGGGGCAGAGTTCGCCGAACAGGATGCGATCGAGGGTCGTGGGCCACGCGAAGTCAAGCCATCCGGCCGGCCGGGAGGGGCGCGCGGTCTCTTCGAAAATGCCAGAGTGCTGGGTAGAAGTGGCGGTGAACCCACAGCGGCGGCAGGGGTGGGCAGCGGTGACAGTGTAGGTGGCCATCTACGACTCCCGGATGAGGACGGGCACGGCGATCAAGGCGCCCAGCAAGCTGAGCGGCAAGGGCAGCACAGCGTTGTAGGGCGCGGGCGCGGCCATGGCGGCAAGGCCGCCGGCCGTCACGAGGGTGCCGAGGATGACGCGGGCCACGTCGGCGGCAGAGGGCAGGGGGATGACGGGCAGCATGGAGGGCTCCTTCCGGCGGCGCCGGGGTGCTGCATATGTGCCACGTTCGCCCACGATGCACAAGTGCAATAGGATGCAGATCGGGGTGAGACATGCAACGGCTCAGCATCGTGCTCATGGCAGCGGTCGATCTCATGGGCGGTGCGGCGGCGGCCGCCTTCGCCTGGCAGGTCAATAAGACCACCGTGCTCCGGTGGATGAAGGCCTCCCACCCGCCCAGCCTCGATGCGCTGCAACGGGTGATCGCCTCCGTGCCGCCTGACATGCGCGACTCGATCTACATGGCCATCGAGGCAGACGCCGGCGCCGCGGCCCGGGCGCGCAAGTGACCCGCCGCCGCTACGTGCTCGGCATCGACCCGGGCCTGCAAGGCGCCATGGTCGGCATCGACCTGGAGACGGGGCAGCCCTTTGAGGCGAGCTGGGCGGACGGGGAGGATGGCTACATCGACCGCCACCGGAAGGTCCTGGAGGCCGCCTACCCGGCAGAGCTTGCCCGGTGGGCGCGCACCTGGGGACCGCCGGAGCTTGTGGTGGTGGAGGCCGTGCAGCTCCGCGCCCACCAAGGCCTGGCACCGCAGGCACGCGCCGCCTACGGCATCGGCATCGTGGTGGGCACGGTGAGCGCCCTGGGCTGGCCTCGAGAGTCGCCGACGCCGACGCATTGGCACCGCGTCCTGTCCATGCCGGCCTCCCCGCAGGACCCGAAGGCGCCCGTGATCGCCTGGTGCTCCAGGCGCTTCCCGCAGCTCGATCTCTTCCCGGGGGCCCGGCGCAAGCGGCCCCATGACGGCATCGCCGATGCCGCGGCGATCGCCTGGTTCGGCGTGCTCCGGGCGCGCGAGCTTGTCGCGGCTGGCGAGGAAGAGATCGCCCCGGCGGTGTGAGCCGGCCCAGCGTGGCCCAGGGTGGCCCAGGGTGGCCCAGGGTGTGGCCAGGGGATGGGCCGGCTACGATGCGCACCCAGCCGCGATCGTAGGGGTGGCCCAGGGTGGCCCATCCAAAACGAGCAACTTAGTGCCTCGGCCACGCGGCCCACGCTCCCCCCTATATTGTATACTCTCCCCCCTTTGGGGGTAAGTTAGGGTAAAACAGATGGGCCACCCTGGGCCGTTTAAGAGTTACGGGGCGAGCGCCACAAAACGCGGAGCGTTCTGGCCCAGGGGGTGGACACTTGGGGCGTACCCTGGGCCGGGCCGTAGAAGCAGCGCGGGCAGCGCCCGGCCCGGCGCACGTTGAGCAACGCGGCGTCGAGACGCGGCGCGGCGGCGCTGTCGAGTCACACCGCGTCCGTGTGTCGGGGTATACACCTACCCAAGCGGGGACGTGGCAGACGCTACGGGTAGCCCCCGACCCCTACCGGTAGGGGGGCGTACCCCCCCCACCCCCCCATGGTCAGGAGGCACCCCCCCCCGGGAGCCTCGAACAGCCA
>Ga0214917_10001323_pt1 | contig 31917 bp, 27 predicted proteins | sample LL_1208_BB_MetaG_FD_177983 | JGI IMG/M metagenome (GOLD analysis project Ga0214917, IMG submission 177983) | Freshwater microbial communities from Lake Lanier, Atlanta, Georgia, United States - LL_1208_BB | ecosystem: Environmental > Aquatic > Freshwater > Lake | place: USA: Georgia | collected... | reverse complement strand
GGTCGGGTGGCTATGGCCGACACCCGGCTTCAGGACATCATGGAATTGCCAACCCGGCAGGAACAGGTCGAGGCGCTGGGTTTGGTCAGGCGGGGCCTGCAGGCCTTTCCCGCCGGGATTCCGGCGGAATTGCTGAAGGCGAACCAAACGCGTGCCGGGTTGGGCAAGGTGGTGGGCACGCTCGCCCACCGGGCCCTTGAAATGAAGGGGGCCCTGCCGCCCGATCAGGAGGAGCGGTTGCGATACCTGGCGGGGCAGGCGCGCGCGCTGCTTTCCGACGACCCGGAGGGCGACGAACCGGGGGAAGGCCCACGCGTGGCGGGCGAGGCGGCACAAGCCGCGGAGTCGGCACGGACAATCATCGAACGGCTCGACCAACCGTCGCACGCGGAGATACGAGGCCTGGCTGGCCAACCCGGTGCGGCGGAGGTGGACTTCGCCCTGCCGGTGGGCGACCAGTGGCTGGTCACCGGCCGGTTCGACCGCCTGCTCGACAACGGCGATGTGGTGGATTGGAAGACAGACAATGGCGATCCTGAAGAGATCAGGAATCGCTACCGCGGGCAGATGGGGCTTTACGCCCTCGCGGTGTCGGAGGCGCGCCGGCTGAAGGGTGAGCCGGAACAAACGGTGCGGGTGAGCCTGGCGCTGTTGTCCACCGGGGAGGTGATTCCCCTGGATTATTCGCCCGAGCAGATCACGGCCGCCCGGGCAGGCCTGGAGAGCCTGCTGAACATTCCATGAGCGAGTGGTACCAGCTTGCCATGGCACGCGCCTGCGGCGCGGGGCTGAACCTGCCCCGGGCCGACAGCACCGCCCCGGCGCCCAGGTTGTCGCGCAGCGAGGGCGAGTCGATCAGCCGGCCCAGCGCCAAGGCCAGGGCGGCCTCGTCGCCCATCGGATATCCCAGGGCGTCTTCCCCGTCGGTGAACAGGTCCTTGGCTCCGCCCGAGGCGGCGGCCACCACCGCGCGGCCGCAGGCCATCGCCTCGGCGATCACCAGGCCGAACGGCTCGGGTTGGGTGGAGGCGTGCGCCACCACATCCAGCGCCCGGTAGACTGCCGGCATGTCGGTTTGCGGGGGAATGAAGCCCACCTCAACCCCCATGGCCCCGGCCATGGCCCTGAGTTCCTCCACCGACCTCTGGGCCCCCGTGGAGTAGATCGGCCCGCCAATAATGTAATACCGCGCGGGCGCCACCGCCCTCACCCGGGCGATGGCGCGCAGGAACAGGTCGTGTCCTTTCCAGAGGGCGTAGGTGGCCACCAGCCCCACGCGCGCGGTGCCGGGCCCGGCCTCACTGTTCATGCCGGCGATCCAGTCGAGCCACGCGCCGTCGCCGGGGCCGGGGCAAAACCTTGCCGTGTTGACGGCGTTGGGCACCACCGCCACCGGCACGCCGGGCAGCACCCAGCTGAAGTCGGCGGCCACCGGCGCGCTGACGGCCACGGCACCCGCTGCCCGGCGCGCCACGCGGGCCAGCAGGAAGGGTGCCAACCGGCGGGCCCCCACGAAGTCGTGCAGGTGCCACGCCACCCGGGCCTCCTTGGGCGCCGCCACCGCCGCCAGCAGGTGCGCCTTCAGGCCGTTGGCGTGGACAATGTCGGGCGCCATGGCCGTCAATCGCCTACCCAGCAGGGCGGAAAATCGCCAGAACGCCGGCAAGGCGGCAACGGCGCGGGCCAGAGCCCCCACCGCGCTTCCGCCGCTGTCTCCCAATCGGGCCAACGACTCGGGCAACGGCTCCACCACCACACCCACGCCCCGGTCGCGCAGTTCACCCACCAGGGGCCCGTCGGCCAACGCCAGCACCGCGGGGTCGATGGGGCTCCCCCCGGCCTTCCAGGCATCGAGCAGGGTGAGCAGCACGCGCTCGGCGCCACCCACCTGCCCCACCGGCGACAGGAAGACCACCCTCACCCGCCGGCCTCCAGCCGTGAGTAGGCGTCGTGGATGATGGCGGCGTGGTTGGCCCAGGTGAAGCGAGCCGCGTGCGCCAAGCCGGGGCCGGGGTCGCGCCGGTCCATGGCCTCGAGAACGGCCCGGGTGAAACCGCCGATGTCGCCCACGGGCACATGCCGCGCCGCGCCGCCGCCGGCCTCGCGCAGGCTGGGCAGGTCGCTAGCCACCACGGAGGCGCCGCAGGCCAGGGCCTCGATCACCGGCAACCCGAAGCCCTCGTTGTCGCTGGGCATCACCACCGCGCGGGCGCCCCGGTACAGGCGCGCCAGGTCGTCTCGGCTTAGGTCGCGCCGCTGCTCCACCGCCCCCTCCACGGCAAGGGCACCCATCAGCGCGCGCTGGGCCCGGCTGAAGGTTCCACCCGCCTGAATCAGCCGGAGGCCCGGCTGTTGCCTTCTGACATCGGCGAACACGCGCAGCAGGTCGTCCACGCGCTTGCGCGCCACGCACGACCCCACATGCAGCAGGTAGTTCCCGCCTTCCCGCGCGCCATGGGGGTGGAACTCGTCGCAGACACCGTAAGGAGCTTGCACAATCCGGCCCACCGGCCAAACACCCATGCCGGCAAGCCGATTCCAAACCACCCGGGTGGAACAGAAAACAACCCGTGCGCTGCGCAGGCCAGCCCACACCGGCCCGAACACCCACGCGTGCCACCATGGGCGCGGCAGCGATGGATTCAGGATCGGCTCGAACGGAATAAGGTCGTGGACATACACGCCCACCCTTCCCACCGGCAGGCCGAGCGCCAGATGGGCGTAGCTGTGGTCCACAACATGAAAAAAGCCCGCGCGGGAAACCGCCCGGCGGGCCAGCGACGGATACCGGACATACCGGTTCCATGCCCGGTCGAGGTTCCACGGAACACCGCGGTCTCGCCCCGAGAAAATCCTGCGGAAACCCGGCTTCTCCACCCGGCACCCGCCCGGCCAGCACGCCGCCAGCCTTTCGGTGCACAGGTCCATGCTAGCCCAGCGTTCCTGGGGAAAGACAGGGAGGAGGGAAAACCGCTCGTTAAATGGTTTCTTTTTTTCCAACAATGATTTGACCTGATCCAAACAATCTGGTGCGCATGAGCGACTGAAATCCAGGTAGCGACTTGATGCATCTTTTCAGGAAACCATCAAATTTGTTGGAACCGCTTCCCAAAAAGAAATGCCCAGTCACGGTAAAACCAGCTTTTTGAACCATTTTATTTAGTTGGTTAGACAGGTATTCCCGGTAATGGATACCGGCATGGCTGATAGGAACACCATGGTCGTATTTCTTCATTTCGGCAAACTCGCTCGTTCCCCACATCGAATAGGTCCCACGCAACATGCGAATGGCGTTCATGATGTTTGCCGGATTGGGAGTCGTTATAATACAAATACCACCTTTGCGGCATATGCGATGCAATTCAGTCAAAAACCCTTGGGGATGATGAAAAATGTGCTCAAGCACTTCGCCGCAGACAACAATATCAATGCTGCAATCACCAATTTTTTCCAAAGAGTGATCCGCATTAAAATTTCCGGAATAATAATTGATACCTTCTATGCCAAATACCGTGTCACGCCCCTGATCCTCATACCCATCCACCCCGATGACAGAAAATCCCAACCTCTTGAACAAGCGCGTCATATAACCGCAGCCACAGCCAATGTCAGCGACATTCATGTCATTGGCATTTCCATCTCCAACACATTCCCCGGCCAATTGACAAATTTTTCTTAACCTAGGATAATTTCCCGGCCAATACTCGTCAGTGAACCATGTGTTGCCCGCTGATTCGCCTAGCACCACTTTTTGGTAATCAGCCAATATCAAATCAATGTTGTTCATAACCTTTTCCATATATTTAATCATCCGACCCGCATCACAAACCATACCTGGCTTCCCAGTCCAGGCGGGAACCAGGTAACAGGAGAACTCACCACGCGATCCACCATGAAGTGTTGGCGCAGTTGCCCTGCCAGCCATTGCCAGTTGAACCCCTTGTGGCAATAGCCCGGTGAGCCTCGATCGACGCCATGAACGGGCCTGATGATATGCTGCTGCTCACCAGCAAAAACAGACCTGCCGAATTCTGTCCAAGTGTAGGGCACGCTGCCGGGATAGTCCCCGATACCTCTCCACCCCGCGACCATTCTGGCCGTTTGCTTCACCATCAACGCCAATCCCGTTTCCACTGGCACGCTAACAATGATCGAAGCTCCCGGCTTGGCCAACTGCTTCCAATGTTGGAAAACTGGCTCCAAATCTACGACATGTTCCAGCACTTCCATGCAAAAGATGACATCGAATGATCGGGCGAAACCATCGGGAATCAATCTATCAATCCGACAGAATCGGAGCGTGCCTCCGTTACCTAGCCGGCTGGAACAGTCGTTAACCTGCCCATCGTCGAGATCGGCTCCGAGAATAAGTTCCGGCCTGCAAGTCTGGGCGGCCAGCATTGCCGGAAAGGTCCCATCGCCGCATCCGTAATCCAAGAGCCTCAGGCCCGCAAACGGTTTGGCCAAGGCAATCCCTTTCCGAAACCGGCTAGCGTGGCTCCAGGAAATTAGCCATGATGGCGATCCAATTTGCTTGCGGTAATAATGGCCTTGCGTGATATTCTTGCTAATATTCATGGCAATCTCCGACAAGGTTTTTGAAGTTGCCGTGCCCAGCTAATGCAAGTTGCGACGGTAGTTACGGGTAGTCCCATCAAGGCGTGGTGTCTTAAGCCTGCATATTCGAAGAGGAGACCAAACATGGTTCGCTGGTCGAGCCATGGCATGGGAATCCCGATCAATTCCCGATAAAACCGCGCTTCTATGGTGTACGGGGAAATTTCTTGGAGCATTCTTCTGTAATATACTGTGTAAGCCGTATGGCATTCCTTGTATTTGGGATGGAATATCCACCACGGTTTGCCCGCGATGGCATGCAAGAAAGTGGGCACAGGCTTGAAGGCATCCCCCAGCCTGCGCCAAAAAGAATATCCCAACGCTCCGCCACAGTGGAGCACATCGGTTCCATCATACAATATCTTTAATGGTATTTCCGCATATTCCCGTGTGCCGAGAAGCGAAAAGAGCACATCCTGGTCACTCATCATGTGCCTAGGCCGGCAATCGAAAGGCATCTTTTGGTATTCACGATAAACCGGGTCCATTAAAGCTTCACGCCACCTTTTCAACAAAGGCAGGTGAGTACCAGTCACTCGCACAACGCTGCTGTTGATGAGCGTTTTGAGCTTCCTACCCGGTGGCCACCCCCAAGCCATGGCCTGTTCTGCCGCGTTCGGGCAGGCAACGAGAAACGGTTCTTCCGTCACCCCAATCGTGTCACGCGACACACCTCGAAACAACAGGCGAGGATCCCGTGTCACCAGCATGTCGGAATCGATCCAGATGGCCTCCTCGCCACCATTTTCAAGGACGGGAATTAGCGCGTTTGGCTTGCTGTTCCAACCTTGAGCATCCTTGGGGCGTTCAGTCACGATGATCAGTTGATCAAATTTCTTGGCCCATTCATCAAAGCCCTTCGATATCCAAGGCTTGTGGCAAACGATCGGGCTATTCGGAGCATGCCGAGCAAGGCTGCATATCGCCAATCTCAACCCGACTTCAGCCTCGGGCCTGTCTTCGTACAGGACAAAGGTCGTCATGATTGCACCAGCAACTCCCGGACCTTATTACCAAGGCTTGCGTAACTGAATTCGCTCGCAAAATGTTGTCTCGTGTAATCAATTCGCTCGGTCAACAAGGTCATGGCCCTCAATATCGCATCCACCCAGGCGCCGGTTTCCAATCCATCCACCAGCATCTCCTCGGGTAAAACGCGAGCGGCCTCTCCCACCCGGCTGGCCAGAATGAATCGACCAGCCGCCATGTACAGCGGCAGCTTGCCCGTGGTGCGCACCCGCCCCACCACATCGTCCGTCTGCGGCGACAGGCACACATCCATCCGGTGGATCCACGCCGGCAACTCGGCGTAAGGCACCCGCCCGGGAAACTCCACCAACCCTTCCAGTTTCAGTTCACGGCACCGGGCCTTCAGGCGCTCCAAACCGTCGCCATCTCCCACCACAATGCCACGCACGGGCCTCGCGATCCTTTCCCGCAGCGCGGCGACAATGTCGAGCAATTCCCAGCCGTAGCAACAGTTCCGGGTGGCCGACCACACCACGCTGCCCACGATTCCAATCACCAGCGGATCGTCCGGCCCCTTGAGTTTCTGTTCTTTTGGCGGGGCGAACTGCTCCACATCAACACCATCGGGAATGAAGGTGGCCTGAATTCCCCGCTTGGCCAGCAATTCCTTGTGGTAGCTTCCACGCACCACCACGGCCGATGAGCACCGCAGTCCCACCCATTCCAACACCCGCGTGGCCGCCATGCCCAGGCTTCCCCGGCCAAGCGCCCGGCCAAGCTCAACAATGGCATCGCCGGTGTCCACAATCCACCGGGCGCCCCCCAGCAGCCTGTACGCGCAGGCTGCCATTACACCGCTGGCCGCCATGTCGAGCACATACACCACCCGGGGCTTCAGCCGGACAAGTTCCTGCAGCATGAGCCAGGCAGCAACAGCTTTGCTTCCATGGCGGTAGACAATATGAAGGTCGAACTCGCCGGCCAGCTCGCGGGCGAAGGCCCGCGCCCGCTCGCCCATGGCCGATTCCACGGGTCCGTTCACCAGAAAAACCACCCGCGCAATCATTGATTTAGAGATCTTGCTTTGCCACTACTTCGTGGTAAACCCGCATTGTCTCTTCCGCCACGGCGTCCCAGGTGCGCCCCTCGGCCACGGCGCGTCCGGCCCGGCCCATGCGGCCCCTCAGGCCGGCATTGTTGGCCAACTGACGCACACCTTCGGCCAAGCCGGCGATGTCATCCGCATCGTCCACCAGCCAGCCCGTCTCACCATGCGTCACCAGGTCGGCGGCGCCGGCCCGGCGCGTGGTCACCACCGGCAACCCGCACGCCATCGCCTCCGTCACCACCAATGCAAATGGATCATGAGGGGTTGGGAAAAGAAACATGTCGGCCGCCGCCATCCAATTCTGCACCTGTTTGCTGAAGCCCAGCAGATGCACCCGTTCGGCAACCTTCAGTTCCCCGGCGCGCGCCAGCACCGCCCCCGCGTCTGAAGGCGTGGCCAGCAGCAGGTGTACCCCCGGAACCCGGGCCACGGTTTCCACGGCGGCCACTCCGCCTTTTTGCAGGTTGCCGGCAAACAGCGCCAAAACCGCCGATTCGGGCAGGCCCAGGCGCGCCAGCAGTTCCGGGCGGCACGCCGCGCGCAAACCGGGATGGAACATGTCGGTGTCGGTGCCATGGGGAATGACCTTCACCCCGTCGCGGCGGCCATAATGCCGGGCAAGGTCGGCAGCCGTGAGGCGCGACACCGCGATCACCCTCCGTACCCCCCTGCCGGTGAAGGCGATTCGTTCAAGCGGCGTCACCACCGTTTCGGCCAGCCAGCCTTTCCAGGTGGATCGCTTTTCGTATTCCCGGCGGGCCTTGCACCAGGCCGGGGTGATCAAGTGCGCCGTGGTGACATTGTGCCTCAGGCCGCACAGGCCCTGGGCGTGCACGATCTGGTGACGGCCCACCATGAGCGTGGCGGGAAGCACGAAGCTGAGGATGGAGGCCAACGCCGTGGCGCGCACCGCCGGAACATGGTGAAACCGGATCCCTTCGGTATCCGGATCATCCACCCGGTTGCAGTAGACATGCACCGCATGGTGGCGGCGGTACCGGCGCGCCAGCTCGGCCACATAGCGGCTGTGCCCGCCATGGCGGTGGTAATCGTGCACCACGAAGGCGATGTCGAGGGGTTGGCTCACGCCAGGTCCGCCACAATGCCCGCCACCGCCTGCGCCGCCACGGCCCGGCTGGCCGACTGGCGGTACCAGGCCCGGCCCCGTGTTCCAAGGTTGGCGCGTTCACTCGGCTGACGGTTCAGCAGGCCTGCCAATTCGCCGGCCAGTTTTTCGCCGTCGGGCCGGGGCGCCAGCCCGGCGCAGGGGCTTTCGGCAGCCCAGCACCTGTCGCTGAGCGGCCCCAGGTTGCTCACCACCGGCACTCCCAACGCCAACGCGCTCATCACCGTGGTTCGCCTGGTGGTCACGCCATCGGGGTAAGGTTGCAGCGCCGCGTCGCACGCCGCCAAGGTTTCCGCCAACGCCATGGAGTCGGTCTCGTTCACCACCCGGCAACGGAGGGCCCATGGTTCGCGGGCGTGGCTTGCCAGCCAGGCCGCGGCTTGCCGGCCCAGCAGCAGGAAAACAGCGCGGGAATGCCGGGGGAAGGCCGCCAGCGTGTTTACCATCAGGGCGGCCACGCCACCGCCGTAGGTGCCGAAGTGGGCCACCAGCCTGTCGGCGCCTGTTTCGGCCAGCCAACGGGCGCGCCGGGCCTCCACCGCCCCGGGATTCACCTCCTCGGGCAGGTTGCTGAACACAGGCAGCAGCTTCACCGCGCTGGGCCGAACACCCAACGCCGCCAGCCGGGGCAGCCACGCCTGGGTGGTGACAAGGGCCACGGAGGCCGACGCGGCCACAATGCCCGCCATCAGGTTCTGCGCCACGGAAAGCAGCCGGTGCCGCCAAGGGCCCCTGAACGGAAAGGCCACCTCATGGAAATAAACCACCAGCCGGTCGCCATGGAACCAGGCCCTCCACGCCAGCCACAGGGCCAACGGGAGGTTCATGCCGCGCATGCCCATGGAGTGCGGGGCATATTGAACCCACACGGCGCGCCGGCCGGCACCGCCCTCCAGAACCCGGGCCATGGCGGGCCACCGCAAAGGCCCGAAGCCACCGGCAACCCGGTGAACCCGCACTCCCCATTCCCGGGAAGGCCCGGCAGATCCGCCGCACAGCACCACGGGGCCAATGCCAAAAGACACGAGCACCTCGGCCAACAGCCGGGTATGGTCGGAAACACCACCTGGCTCGGGGGGAAATTCACCGGCAAGCAGAAAAAGCTTGGGTGGGCTCACCCCATGGCACCACGCAAAATGCCGACAAGCTGTTCGATGTGTCGCTGGCGGGAAAACTCCCCCGCCTGCCGCCAGGCGCCTTCCCGCAGGCGTTGCCAATGGCCGGCATCCTGAAGCGCGCGCACGATGGCATCGGCCAGAGGCCTCGGGCGCAACGACTCTGCCGGCGCCAATTCGCCTGAAACACCGGCAACCAGCCAATCGGGGATGCCGCCCACGGCGTAGGCCACCGCGGGGGTGCCGACGCACCCGGCCTCGATCCCCACCAACCCAAATGGCTCGGGCCACAGGCTGGGCACCGCCAACAAGTCGGCCTCGCGCATCAGGCGAGTGACACCCGCGGATGCCTGCCAGCCGTGGTCTTCAAGAGGCACATCCCATTTCCGGGCAAGCAGGGTCAGCCTGCCGCGGTCTGGCCCGTCCCCCGCCACCATCAATACCAGCCTGCGGCCAAGCTGTTTCGAAGCCATGGCGATGGCGGGCACCAGGTGCGTCCACCCCTTCAGGCGGGTCAACCGCCCGGCCAGCAACACCTTGTCGGTTCGCGGCCTGGGGGCGGGTGGAGCCGGATCCGGCTCACCATGGGTGGGGAACAGCGGCAGCAACCGAACCTTGTCTTCCGGAATCCCGTTTTGGATCATCACAGAGCGCATGTGCTGGCTGGCGACGCAGATCGTTCTTGTTCGTTTGAAGGCTTTAAGGCGTATACGTTCTCGATTGAAGGCACGCAAAGCTGTCAGCGGATTCAACCCACCACATCTGAAAGGAAAATACCGGAAAAGGCACTGAATACTTAGAGATTTTTTGCAAATTTTAATATAACTAGAACTAAATGTTTTTGTGCCACTGATACAGCATCCTGCATAAGCGTGTGCAAATTGAATAGTTGGAATGTTGGAAAATAAAGCCTGTTCAAGAAGTGGATTTCCCATGCCATTGGCGAACAAAACATCAGGCTTCCAATCAAGGCAATAATTTAGAATGTTAGAAGAGTTCATATTATTGGCATTGAAATAATGATTACTCAAATCCATCTTAATACTTGAAAATATTATTACTTTGTGTTCAAATCCTAATTTAACGAACTCACACCCTATCTCATGAATATATTTTTCTGCACCACCGACAATATTACCGAAAAATCCACCAATTAGCACTCTCATACTAGTATTACAGTTTTATTTATTTCTTTGCAACTATCAGCAAATGATGACCAAACCACTTCATCATGAAATTTGGATAACCAAGCCACTTAAATTCCAAGGGTGGTCTTCCGGGGAATGGAATGTAGTGACCACATGAATGTATCTTTGATATTTTCAATCCTGCAGAAAGGACCATTTTCCTTATGTTGAAAACTGTTGTGAACTGGTTGATGGGTTGACCGCATTCTGTGAATTTTCGCCCACGCATAAGACAATACAGTCGGTACAAACCAATTGTAGAAAAATAGTTTGGAGCTGTTAAATAAAGATTACCTCCTGGCCTAAGCACTCGTGACAACTCATGCAATGCCAACTGAGGATTTGGAACATGTTCAATCGTCTCGCAGGAAAAAACAGTATCGAATGAATTTGTTTCAAAGATGGTAAGCGAAGTTATATCGGCTACAACAAATGAAGGCTTAGTTAATTGCAATTCACCAATACTCTTGGCATTGAATATTGCAGTATCTGAGAAATCAGCGGCAACAACTTTCTTTGGTGTTGAAGGATGGCGAGCAAGCCAGCAGGCAAAACCACCGGATCCACAGCCGATTTCAAGAACAGTTTTATCATCTAGATCTTTTTCAGGAACAATTGAATTCCGGACCATTTGATACCAAGGCGCATTCCCATGTTGATCAGGCTCCAATGAAGAATGCCATTTATCATAACATAATTTTATGTAATTATCATTTAATTCTTCCATTTTTTCTCCAAATTTGCTACTAACATTTGAAAATTTATGTATTAAATCCGCCGCATAACAGTAAGTGAATCAACCTCGTCAACAAGCGTAAATCGCGGATCATGCAAAATCACCGAGCGAGTGAATCGCACGCTTCCTGCGCCATCGATTGGCCTTTCAGAAGTTGATCTACTGTCGTGAAGCGCGACAACTCCACCTTTGGAAATAAGTGGTGACCAAGTTTCCCAGTCACCTCGAATACCCTCAAACGAATGGTCACCATCAATAAATAAGAAATCGATAGGAGCGAGGCGAATTTCTTTTTGCGATGCAGCAAGTTGGCCTGTCATCCGAAGCCACCGTACGGTTCCATTCCATTCCTTTACCACTTCCGTTTGCGCTATTATCTTTTGGAAGCTGAAACCGATCCGGCCCTTTAAAAAAGGGTCAATCGCGAATAAAATACCTTGCTGGGCCATCGCCTGACGCAGCAAGCGAGTAGTGACTCCATGCCAAACCCCGATTTCAGCCAACCTAAGACGGCCTTTGGCATGCTTAACCAAGCAAGCGCGTTCCAAGAGGGTGGTCTGGGTCTCCGCTACAGCGAGTCCAACTGACCAGCGTAGAAAATGTACAAAAACAGTCATAAAATTTCACTTATTTACCATTTTTTCGTAAACCTTTAAAACTTTTTGCCCTATTGTCGGCCAAGTATAATGTTGACTTACCAATTCATTTGAATTGCGTCCTATCATCTCCCTTCGCTCGCGAGAATCCAGCAAAAACGCGATGGCGGAGGCCAAAGCATTGCCATCACGAACCGGGACAAGCAACCCGTTTTCACCGTGCTGGATCACATCACGCATCCCACAGGTGTTGGTCGCAACAACTGGAAGTCCAGCAGCCATCGACTCCATCATTGTGAGAGGAGTTCCCTCAAACACACTGGGGATCACCATTAACGACGCATTTCGCAAAATTTTGCCGTAAGTTTCCGCGGAACTTGGTGGCACCACAACAACCCTATTTCTCAATTTTTCAGGAAATGATTCCAATACCCGGTTATCTGGCACTCCGGCCCCCATGACGATTAACTTAATATCATTTCTATTCTCAGGCAATTTTCCGAACGCCTCAATCAAGTCAGGAACACCCTTGCGAACAATCCAAGTCCCAAAAAATACAATACTACTGCTGTTATCGTAGTTTCGTCCCTGATAAGCGTCGATATACTCAATGCTGGCTCCTGAATGTACACGAGTAATTTGCGATTCTGGGATTTGATACCTTTCTTTCAAAAAAATTTTGTCTTCTTCATTGGAACAAAAAATATGATCTGAGTTAAGGAGTGTGTAACGCGCTTGAGGAAGTAGCGTCAATGGATGCCAGATACGGGTTTTGAGAGGAAGCGGATTTCTTTTTAATCGCGCATCCTGTTTAACGATTTGCCATCCTCGCTCCTCTAGGCCATAGCTCATGGCCACAATCTTGGGAGAGCCTGCCGCTTTTCTGCCGCGGGTGATGCATGCCCCACTTGGCTCATGAACCGTCACTATATCGTAGGGTTCACCCCGCCGCTTTGCAGCGACGGCATGTCGCCACACCAACCAGGGAAAAGCAAAACGGGACAGCTTTCCGCGCAACCAGGGTGTGATATCCTCACAACCCAGGTAATCAACCCGGTGACCAGCTTTCTCGACCTCGTCGTGGATAAAACCCATCAGCCGACTCATACCACCGCGGCGGTCCTTGAAAACAGATTGCGCTACTAGGATTTTCAACTAATAATCGCTCCACCCTTACCTTTGGAAAACCCTTTTGAAATTAGCGTTTGTTTGGCAAGAGCTTAGAATTCAGCCACGATAAACAGATCGAGGGTCATTAACTCTATGTTTAAGCTGATTTTGCAAAACTTGCACACATCATTGTTAATTGCTTTCGGCGAAACAAGGCAACCACTTAGGCCTCCGCTGATCCCCCAATCAATGCCAACGACGGGGAATCACGACTACTGATATCCAAATACAGACAACCAATACCCGGTTTGAAAACGCACCGGTTTCAATTTACACCCCTATACGCTCTAAGGCACCGGTCAACCACGGCATGCCAAGTAAACCGCTCCTCGACACGCTTTCTTCCCGCGATGCCCATGCCAACAGCCTCGGCTGAATGATCACGAATCCATTCAAGCTTGCATCTCAAAGCAGCAGGATCGTTCGGCGGCACAATAAAACCTGTTTCACCATCCGCCACCACCTCAGGCAGGCTGGCCACGCTTGTGACGATCGCCGGTGTCCCGCAGGCCATCGCCTCCAACGGAGTCTGCCCCAACAATTCAGGCACCCGTGTTTCGTTGCCGTAGCAATCGCGGTACACACTTGGCAGCACCACACACATGGCCCGTTGGTAGGCCCGAATCATTTCAGCATCGTCGCATTGCGTGCGGAAAACCACTTTCCTTCCAATCGCCAGATGTTTCAGTTTTTCGAAATAGCCGTTGTGATAAGGCCGACCAATCACTTCAAGAATCAGCCCTTCAGGCAATGCTTCGATCAGGTTGTCGATACCCTTATGGGGCATCAGCCTGCCGGCGTAAACAACCAACGATTCCTTGGCCAAAGACGGATTAGGTCGAAACTTCTGGGTATCAACACCACCCCATATCACCCGATGCTTGGAATCATCTACTTTTCCAGCCAGGATGCGACTGTATTCACTGATATGAAGGTGTCCATGAAACCAACCGGAAGTGTCAAATCTTGAATTCAAGCACCAGCCACCGCCACCCAGGTCGGAGGTGAACACCTTCCGGCCAAACAACATTCCCAGCAATGCCGCGCATTCCGATGCCAGGATGTTGGTTTGATGGGCGTGGATCACAGAAGCTTCGGCTACCGCTCGCAGCAAGCCAATGTGCCAAGGATTAAACCTCTCACCCCGAACATGGGTGGCAGGTCCCAGAACATGCAGCTTCAATCCGTCTGGCGTTATCAACATCTCGGATCGACGGCCAAAACTTAGGAGAGTAGTGGGTACCTTATTGGCCATGTGCCGAGCTAGTTCAAATGAATAGCGCTCTGCCCCCCCAAAAATATCGCCAAAGCCAAAAAGCGCTGGAGTAACATGAAGAATTCGGAATTTACTTGCGCTAATTAGGAATTCCACCTTTCCAATGCAACATGACCATATTCCACATAGGGATCAATTTGACCAGATAAAGGTACCAAGCAGAGACTTTCATCATTGAGAAACTGCACAAGATCATCACGGTTTGTGCCGGCGACACTCCATGCATTTGGGTGCAGTTCCACAACCACAGCACGGGCGCGCCGCAGAATATTACGAGCACCTCTTAGGACCAGTATTTCGAAACCTTCAACATCAATCATTAAAGATGAAAAATTTGTATTGTATATAGAACAATAATTGTCTAATGATACAGTATTTACTTCTAAAGCAGTCGTTTTTCCTAGAAGGCCTGGATTAGGATTTCCCAGCCTGCTCATCCCGTCTACCCCTACCGCGTGAAACATAGCTTTATCAGCTTTATCTGCAACAGCGGCTTCGACAACATCAACCTGACTCGAAACACCGTTGATTGACAAATGTCGGTGTAAAATGCGGACAGCTTTTGGGTTAGGTTCAAAAGCTATAATTCGGCTTCCTGAACCTGACCATTTTGCAAACTGCAACGGATATAGACCAAGGTTGGCGCCAACACTGATACATAGATCTCCTTTTCTAATTCGAGTTCGGAAGTAGTTCGCTACTGATTCGTCAAACGAAGATGTGAAGTACCAGCGGAATTGAGGTAAGGCGCGATATGACAATCCATTTACTCTTCTTTTTATTCCAATTTCTCTATATAGGAAATTAGTAATTCCAGAATAACTAAATCTAAGTAATGTTAGAAAATAATTAAAAATATTGTTTATCATTATAAAGAAGTTAAATTTTGTAATGATTTGGTTTGACAAATTGTTGGACTCTTGTCATAAACTGATCAATATCAATTAATCTGACTCAAACATGAACCAATCACAAAAATAATTTTCAGTTAAACTTTTATTGTGTTCATATCGGAAAGGACAAGTTTAAACCATTTTTATCACGACATCGCTAGGAGTTCAATACCCAAAATAAGAGTTTCCTAATTCGATATTCATATTAAACTGTGCAAGATCCTTTCCATCGCTATATAATGACTAATTGAGTAGAAGGATTTTCCATGCCATCCTGCTAATGCGGCAATCGACAAGGAAAGAAACAAGATTAAAATTTTTTATTAACAAATAACACAGGTAATTGTAATATAAATTACGTAGTAAAAACTAAATCAAATCTTGGATTATTTTATCAGGATTCCAATCTGTAGGACTCACAATTTTTCCAAATTGGAAACATAAAATAGCTAAATTTGTACCTGAAATAAGATGAATTGGACCGTAATTTAGGGCAAGCTGCGGCAATGCTCGCTGTACACCATATCGTAGGGCATCATGCCAAATGATAATGCCCGATTGCTTATCAATCAAATTCAACGCAACATTGCTATCATTTGCTACCGCTTCTTTTGAATGATCTGCATCAATAAATATTAATTGACATTTCCCAAAATACTGCTGAAAGTCATATAAATATGAATTTCCAAATAATTGGACTATACGATTGCTTTCAACTGTTTTGTGAAACTCGAAACCGATTGGAACATTTTGCTTATGGCCCGTGTCATTCTCCAAAGGAAGGTTAAGAGAATAGACAGTTGCATTTAACGCATTCATGGCAAGAGTTCGGGTTGTTCTTCCATTAGCTGTTCCAAATTCAAAAACTTGTCGCGCATGTGATCGTGCCGCTAAAATAGCTAGAACTAAGAGTTCAAATAAATTAACATTATATGATTCCCCAGGAAGCGATGCCAGATGAACCTTTGTTTCAATTCTTGTTAATGTGTTGATATTGACGGTAGGATAAACACCAATACGCGCACTGCCAAAGGCATTTTCATTAAGATGCCACATCAAATGACGATCGAAGCGGCTCCAAAGACAGGTTAACGGTAAAATTAGACATCGAATCGCCAATCGTATTGAGGCAATTTCAATAATCAAACCTTGAATTAATTTATTCATCGCACCCATCTTTCGATTCATTTATTATTTAATGATATTGTTGTTTTGTAAGAAAGGAATTCCTTCAGAAGTCATAAGATTTCGGCTGGGTCCAGCATAATGGCGAGCGACAATTCCTGCATAAGGAGATCCTGCCTTAAGGCTTATCACATATTTTGATTCTGGAAGCAATTCAAAACCAATATGGCTAGCGTGAATTGCATACAATGTTTGCTCAATAAAACCGTTTGAAGTATTTACCCCTGGATCGCAAAGATATTCATTAAAAGAAGCAAAATCTGGGGTGTCTTTGCAATATGCCATTATTCCAGTATTTATTTGAGGTTTTAACTGTATACCAAATGTGTCAGCAGCTTCTTTAAACGTAATGTTGTAGTTAGTTGTCGGATCTGTTTGAAATAGATAACCTTTGGTCGGCCTATTGCACCAATTTATCAATTCTTTTGGTGGTAAGAAAAAAAGAACATCGCTATCTATCGCTAATACAATAAAAGCATTTGCAATTAAACTAAAATCGGTCAATTTCATCATAAACGGGCTTGCCCTTCGAGCTTTAAGCAAACGGTTCCATCCACATCCCTTTAGATGATCCTCAACTTGTTTATCTGCTACAGCCTGAGGCACCAATTTGGCATTTGGAAAATGCTCAGCTAATCGTCGATAAAGATTTTGAGAGGCAGCACCATTGATGTGAATCACCAAAGGAAAATCAACTTTAGCTGCTTTGTAAAAACTTTTTAGCGACCAAATCGCCGGTAAATAATCCAGACGATGGCAAAGCAAATGCACCTCGACCGGATATGTTCCACTGGATGCTGTTCGGATTGGAGATGAACTGAGAATTTTACGCCATAATTGTCGCCGAAAATAAGCGCGCAAAAATCCTTCACGCTGCCAACGCCGAAAATCGGTATACCATTGCTTCTTACGCATTAAAGTTCTTGAATATTCTAACCAGTTCATTTAATATTTACTTTTAATTGGTTAGTTTAAAACACAAACCTAGTAATCATTTTTAATTAATTAGTGTTGCAATTTTATTAAATGACATTTCAAGTTTTGAGCAGTATTGTTATTTGTGCTTTTCTGTTTATTTGCTATATATTTATAATATAATAAAAAGTTAGCGATTTATCCTTTTAGATAGTATCTTTTCCTGCCTGCCGCCTCCACAAGCCTGAATACAAACCATTATTCCCCAACAATTGCGCGTGTGCCCCGCTTTCCACAACATGGCCATGGTCCATGACAACGATCATGCCAGCGTTCTGGATGGTGGACAACCGGTGGGCGATCACCAGCCGAGTACCGCCGGAGGGCATGGTGTCGAGCGTGGCCTGCACCGCGCGTTCCGCATGGGTGTCGAGCGCGCTGGTCGCCTCATCAAGAATGAGCAACGCGGGTTGGCGCAGCAGCGCCCGGGCAATGGCCAGAAGCTGCCTTTGGCCGCCCGAAAGCATGAAGCCCCGCTCTCCCAGCAGCGTTTCAATGCCGTTGGGCAGCCTGTCTACAAACTCGCGGGCGCCCGCGGCATCGATGGCAGCCAAGATTTCTGGAATAATAGCATCGGGTTGAGCAAATAGTAAATTTTCCCGCACGGTAGCGTTGAACAGGATGGTGTCCTGGCTGACCACGCCCAACAGGCCGCGCCAGGCATTCATGTCAATGTTGCGCAGGCCAACACCACCAACTGTTCGGCCTCGATCAAAATAGGAAGGTGGAATATTCAGGAAATGAGAACAATCACTTTTCATAAGATCATTGGAATGAAACCATGTAAATCTTTGGAATCACCCGGTCAGACAAATCCCGGGTTATCATCACCATGATTTCCACTAGTTCTTTTAGGTTTTCAATAATGTTGCACGCCAATTCTTTGCGGCAAATGGGATTTGCCGAAGACCAAATTATTTTATCCAACTCAAAAGTAAAAATAAACTAAGTATCAAACAAAACAATATTTACATCATTGGTGACTTAATTTATTTAAGATAAATAAATTAGTAAAAATTTTATATTTTTGCAATAATTAATTTAGATTTACTAAATGTATATTTTTTATTTTGACACAATTCTTTGTTACTTTTTCTTTCCGGGATAGATAAAACGCAAAGGCATCTTTATAAAAAACAAGATAGAATATTTACCAGACAGTATACTATAATAACAATACAATAACCAGTGCTTTCGCGATGCTAAAGCATTCCCTTGATCGCGATAAATTTGAAATAAACATGAATGAAAACCTGCTTGACCTCCATAGAAACCTTTTCTCCAAGATTTTGGAAAATGTTGTGGGAATTGCTTGCAAGCATGCAATGCTGCATGAAATTGCTGAACCTCACTATTTCCCGACCAAACACCACCTTGGTGTATTCTGTAAGTGCTCATGCACCTGTCAAAAGTTCCAACCTTCCCCTTAGCACCATGCATTAGCATAATGGGCCAATCTCCCATTGCTAGGTTGGTAGCCCAATTAGGAATACCATCAACAATTCCACTTCTATACATTGCGGTGCAAGTCATAAAACTCAAACCGCCGGCCACAACACTTCCATCAGCCAATCCACTAATAATATTTGATGGACTAGAATAATCTGATTTATCTACAATTTGCCTGCGGTGGGAATGTCCGCTTACCGTGCATTCAGGATGTTCTTCCATGAACGCAACTTGAATGGCGAGCTTTTCAGGGTCATGCCACCAATCGTCACCATCCAATGTGGCGATATATTTACCAGCACATGCTTTCCACACACGATTGAAGTTTTCAAACATGCCAACATTGGCTGGAGGATCCAAACGCCGGAATAAATCAGGATGAGCAGCCTGATATTGGTCAATTATTTCGCCAGTTCCGTCGGTTGAACAATCGTCACTGATGACAATCTCAATGGGAAAATCCCGCCTTTGGGCCAAGACGCTTTCAAGTGCCTGTGCAATAAAAGGCCGGTGCTGATAGGTGATCATGGCCACGCTGACTACAGGAACAGGGCGGGAATTCATGTTTTTGGTCTCTCTGCCTGAATGGCTTGCCTTACCTCGCCCGACATTGAAACGGCTGTTTTTAAAACTCTGCAGATTTGATTAATTGCTGGTTCATCAATGGTTGTTCCCGTAGGCAATAACAGAACTCGCGCCGCCACCCGTTCCGTTACCGGAAGCAACAGGCCGGCGTGGGGGTAGAGGGACCTATACGGCTCCATACGGTGGCACCCTGGCCAGAAATATTTGCGGGCAATAACATTTTCTGCCCAGAGAACCGACACCAATTCGTCGCGCGTTAATCCAGCTAAATCCTCATCCACCTCAACCACGACATACTGATAATTACACTTTTCACGGTCGCTGATTGCAAATAATTTCAAACCGGGGATGCCGGACAGCCCCTTTTGATAACTTTCCCAGTTAAAACGATTGACCCTTAAAACATGATCTAGATTCTCAAAATTAGTCAATCCCATGGCAGCGGAAACTTCATTCATTTTGCCATTGGTGCCGATGTAATTGACCGCATCAATGCCTGTGAAACCGAAATTCCGCATCAGCCGCATTTTTGCCGCAAGGTCGTCGTCATTGGTGACGACAGCACCACCCTCCATGGTGTTGAAAAACTTGGTGGCATGAAAACTGAAAACTTCGGCAACTCCATTGTTGCCGATCATTCGCCCTTTGTAGGTGGAACCGAACGCATGGGCCGCATCGAACATCAGTTTCAAGTTACGCCAGCGAGCAATTTCCGTGAGAGCATCGACATCACAAGCCTGACCCCAAAGATGGACGCCAATGATGCCTGTAGTCCTCGGTGTGATCATCTTCACCACGGAATCCGGGTCGACGCAGTGTGTGTCCGCCTTGATATCGGCAAAGACCGGAGTGATCTGCTGCCACTGGAGAGCGTGGGCGGTGGCAATGAAGGTGTAACTCGGAATGATCACTTCGCCCGTCAGGCCCAATGCCCTGATCGCAATTTCCAATGCAACGGTGGCATTGCACATCGCAACGCAGTGCCTTACTCCAATGAACTCGACAACCTTCTGCTCCAAATCCTTGACAAATGGACCGTCATTGGTCAACCAGCGACGATTAAGCATGTCATCAATACGAGCAATCAGCGCTTCCCTGTTGCCAATATTAGGGCCTCCAACATAAAGTTTGTTTTTGAATGAAGGCGGACCACCAAATATGGAAAGAGAAATAGGCATTGATTATACCGCATAATCTGCTAACAAATACTATTGTATACTCTTAGTGCTTTCTGCCTTTATATTACATTAATTCATGGTAAGGATATAAAAACATTTGCCATATATTTATTAAAATAAGATCTATTTTATTAATTAAACTTTTTATTACGCTGTTTTTCAAGTGACTCATTATGAACAATTTTTTTATCCTAAGAATTGTTAGGTATGGTACTAATCCAACAATGATTCAATCGCGTCTGGGCTAAATACTGGAATTCCACACGACTGACGAACTTCAATGCGCTCACGAAATGAGTCATCAATAAACACAGCATGTTTGTGCAAAATAAATTTTGATTTTGGTGCGCCGTTCGAAATAGTTATGATTGAATCAAAAAGGTTAAACAAGCGAAACAATTTCAAAGTTTCTTGTATGTTCCCTGCGTGCCTTGTAAGTAGATGGATTTTTATTCCCTTATTGCAGCACTGAAAAATAAATAAAATGATTTGAAGGTTCACCTTACCGTCTTGCAATAAGCAATCATCAAAGTCGATATATGCGTGCTTATAAAATAAGTCAACCTTGAATTTGTTGCCAAGGGCCCGATCCATTTCTATTTCAAAATCATTTACTATTATACGGATGTCATAACCTTCAGCGTCAAAGAGGCTTAAAAGTGGGAAATTAACCCCAAGGTTGCGGTATAAGCCCATTGTTCCTGCTAATCTTGGAGCAATTTCCATGAGTCCAAGAGTTTCATCAACCGATTCTTTAACCTGAAAAAACCACATTCCCCGAAATTGAAGTTCCTCATTTATACGATTTGCTATTGAATCGAATCGGTTTTTTGCCACTGGTTTTGTATTCACGCTAATGCCATTTGAAATTCTTACTCGACGGCGCGGACCGACAAACCTCAATTGTCCATGCCTGTCGGTAAAGCAATCAACAGTGAATTCCTCTCCAGGCAAATTTTCCAAAATGAGCAAGCTTGAATCTTTGGCTGTAAAAAACTTTGCAACTTCACTGTTGTTAACAAGAACTGTTCCTTTCGATCCCTGGCCTACATCAGGCTTCAGAAATACCGGCCATCTATCCACCTTTTCCAAATCCGGATAAACATGTGGAACGCGCAATTTGCCACTGAATAGCTTGTAAGTTGACTTTTTGGAACGGCAAAGTTTTACAGTTCTATATGGGGAGGTGATGACTGGACAATTTAAAAGTCCTTCTTCGCGAGCCTCTGCAAGACTTAATAAAACGCTGTCGTGAGCTGCAATGATATAATCTATGGATTTCGAAGCAATAATCTGGTTAATGCTTTGCAAAAAATCAGGCGAATCAATAAAAGGCAATTTATCTATATAATTCTTATAAACGAATTTTCCATGGTCATCAACGCTGGAACCGCCAAAAAGTTCAACCTCCTTCATGCACCAAAGTGATCGGTATATTTCTAGCCCGATCTCCGACCCACAGGGGAATACCAAAACTCGTAAACGCTTCACATTACTTCTCCAATGCTAATGAAATGGCAGATTTTCATTAAATAAATATATTTTGAAATTCGTGCAAAATGGCTCCAACCAGTTTCAGCAGTACATAAGTAGCTTAAAAAACTCCGTCACTTCGAATCACTTACCTCATTCAACTTCCCGGCGAGCGTGGTGTGTTAGCCCCATAAAGTTTGAAAGCATCGCCTCTACAAAATCAATGCCCACGAGTATCGATAGTCCGTCGAGAACACCCCCCATCCTGCCTTCTCCCACAAAGGGGGAGAAAACGATGAAACCAAGGGGGGATTGGATGTTGGAAATTGTTGTTTGAAGATTTCAGCTCCACACTTGCCCAAGAGTTCGATTTCCTCGGACGCGATTCCGAGGGTGGTGGTGTCGGCAGGCGAGTACCATCTGGCTTGCGCCCGAGGCTCTTCAAAACAAAAGGTTTGAGTATCTCATTGAACAATTTGTCATGACGGCAAGCGGCTAGAGAGTTAGGAATGGTCGCCCATCGTTGCCATCTGGCTGCCAAGGCGATCCATCGGGGGGTCAACCAAAACGGAAGCAGGCTGCGCCTCGTGGCCCGACTGCCTGCGCCACAAGCCTGCATACACCCCATTATTTCCCAACAATTGCGCGTGGGTGCCATATTCCACAACACGGCCATGGTCCATGACGACGATCTTGTCGGCGTTCTGAATGGTGGACAGCCGGTGGGCGATCACCAGCCTGGTGCCGCCAGAGGGCATGGTGTCCAGCGTGGCCTGCACGGCGCGTTCCGCATGGGTGTCAAGGGCGCTGGTCGCCTCGTCGAGGATAAGCAATGCGGGATGGCGCAGAAGCGCCCGGGCGATGGCCAGACGCTGCCTCTGACCGCCCGAAAGCATGAAACCCCGCTCCCCCAGCATCGTTTCGATGCCGTTGGGAAGCCTGTCAACAAACTCACGGGCGCCCGCGGCATCGATGGCAGCCAAGATTTCTGGAATAGTGGCATCGGGTTGCGCGAACAGCAGGTTTTCCCGCACGGTGGCGTTGAACAGGATGGTGTCCTGGCTGACCACGCCCAACAGTCCACGCCACGATTCCATATCGATGTCCCGCAGGTCAACGCCATCGACGGTGATCCGGCCGGCCGTGGGCTCGTAAAGGCCTAAAAGAAGATCGGCCATAGACGATTTACCGCTGCCGGAGGCTCCGACGAGGGCCAAGGTTGAGCCGAAAGGGACGCTGATGCTCACCCCGGCGACAGCGTCTTCCGCCCGGCCCGGGTAACGCAGGAAAACATTCTCGAAGCGGATTTCGTTGCTGATGGTGCCCACAGCGCGGCCCGCGGGCCGTGGAGGTTCGGCACCGGCGGCCTCATGAAGCCGATTCATGATGGATATTTTGCCGAAATTTTTGACCATTTCCGACCAACCGATGCTTGCCGCAGTGATTTTGGCGGAAAGCCGGTTCAGCACGGCGATGAAGGTAAGTAGGTCGGGCAGCAGGCTGGCGCGGTTTTCCCGGAACAGGAAAAAACCGGCCAAGAGAAAGGCGCCCAGGCCCAGAAGCATGAGTGATTCCGACATCGGGCCCAAGAGCGCCATGCGGCCATTGAGGCTTTGCATGGTGTCGATGAAGGTTGTTTGCAACGCCTCCACCTGCCGGCGGAAGAACGCGTGCCTTTGGAAAGCGTGAACCAGGCGCAGGGCGCCGATCCCCTCCACCATCATCCGACTCAGTTCACCCTGCTGCGTGCCGAGTTGGTGCGACAGTTGGGCGATGTTGCGGCCGACAATCCTTTGCAGCCATACCACGGTGCCAAAGAGGAGGATCGCGGCGCAGAACAGCAGCGGGCTGATGCCGCAGAGTACCACCACATAGGCGACCACCGTGAGGAAGTTGGTCAACCAGCCGAGCGAATAGACCATGAGTCCGGAAACGCTCTCGGCGGGAACCACCACCATGTTGGTGAGTTCGCCCACCTTGAAGCGGCTGGCAGCATCGAACCGCATGCCAAGGATGGTGCCGAGGGTTTGCCGCTGCACGCTGAGCGCGACACTGGCGGCGGTGAAGTTGGTGACCTGGCTGTTGGCCACCTGCAGCACGCTTTTGGCCACCTGGCAAAGCACCGCGGCCACAATAATGAAGACAAACTGCCGGCCGGAACTGAGCTCGGACAACCAGCCAAGGCCCCAGGGGGCAAGCTTGTGGGCGCCCAGGCCGGAGTTGGAGGCCAGAAGGTCGAGGGCCACGGCCAACAGGGCGAAGGTCACCCCTTCGAGGATGGCAGCGGCCAGCCCCAAACTAAAGACAAGGAGCAAGCGGTATCTCTGCTCCCATGCGGCCTGGGCCATGATTGTTCTGCTGGGTGATGCCGAGGCCCACCGGGTGGCCAGACGCTTGATGGTGGAACCGATCAGGGTGAGCATGTTGAAAACTCATGAACCAAGCCACGGTGCCCGCCCAAGCACCGGGAAAAGTTTTGTTGATGCGGAGGTTGTACACCCAAAAAATGGGTGAAGAAAAAACCAGTGATTTCCATCATCATCGATAAATTTGCTGTTTTTTTGTCAAATTGCTCAACACTTTCCAACCTGTGGGCCTGAAACGCTCACGCAATCGTCCCGAATCCAGAGTGGCGATAAAATTGGGTGCCTCATAGTCATTGGCCAAAATACCATGGGAAACAGGCTGGACCATTGGCTTGTGCAACGACCAACCCAAAGAAAAAATTTCGTATCCATAACGCCTTAAAATATCGGCAGCATCGCCTTGGCCCAACGCGTGATCCTCGAAAAGAACATTCCTAATCCTACCTTCTGTCAATGCGCAAACCGCCCCCTTGAGTGCTTCCGCCTCATAACCCTCTATATCAAGCTTAAGCAGGGCAACCTGGCGTTCGCCGATTACTTCGTCGAGTGTTGTCACCGCTACTTCAAATCCCTTTTTGCAGGAATCAGTGGATGAAACAAGGGTAGCGAGGCCGTCGTTGTGTTCGAACCCCTCCGGTATGTTCAGCCATGCTTTGCCAACAGCTTGACCCAAGGCTTGTTGCCGCAAATCGAATTGGGCGCAATCACCAATTTCGCTGGCAAGAATAGTGTTGTCGCGAAGGCAGGAAAACAAAGCCGGGTGGGGTTCGAACGAAATCACAGTTCCGCCATGCCCTGAGACATATCCCGCCAAAACGGACATGTACCCGATGTTGGCGCCGCCATCCACCACCGTGTCGCCCAGTTCCAGAAGCCGGGCAATGGCTTCAGATGCTGCCAGGTCATAAACGGCAGTGTTGTGGATCGACAAGCCGATGCAATGAGTCGGGTTGGCGAACAAGCATCCGCCCCATGCCGTGGATAAGCGAATGGGTACAGGGCGTGGGGGCCAAAAAATGGACACGGCACGCCTAAAAGCCTGCAATGGCCGATAGTAAAACCAAGGTTTCAAGATGCCGGCAAGCACCGTTTTGCTACCATCGCCAGATTGTCGCTGAATAATTGACCCTCGAATAATCCGAATGAAATTCGCTGCCATGTCAGCCAAGTCATCTTGGGTACGCATCCATGGTTCGAATAGTGAAACGATGGAGTCTCAAAACCTGATTCCTTGCACAACCGCTCAAGGTCCATTTTCAAAAGGGCCGTAATGTGGGCTGGATAACAAGCTCCTAAAAAATGAGTAAAATGGCCTGCGAAAACCAACATGGATCTGATTGATTGTTGGGCGTGGTAAGGAGAAGCATGCCGCAGGCCTGAACCAATGGAGGTGTTCGGTTTTTACCCGTTAGCATTTGCTTAGGTTTTCAATGATGATGATGGGGATGGACAAAAAGAGTCTCAGTTTGTTCACATATTAGTTAATGTAATTTTTTTGGATTTGCCGAAACACGATAAAAGAATAAAATTGAATAAATTGATACCAAATATGAAATTATAGTTGCGATAATCATGTGCCAATTCTTAACAAAGGAAATGATTTGTTGAATATCCAATGCACCGCCATCGATTGATTTGGTCATTGAAATCGCCAACCTTGCAATAAATGTTTCCCCTTCCAAAGGAATTGAAAAGTTGATCAACAACAATATGCCTAAAATTGCGCCAAACCAACTTGCTTTTATAAATAAAAATAACAATGGACAAAAAGGAATCATATAAAGGTAGTAGTGATAATGAGTTGAAACAGAAAAAATCAAAAATATCTGATATAATGTAGCCATGAGAATAAGTTGGCACCTAACATTTTTTTCAAGGTAACCTGATTGGTGCAGACAAACAGACAAATAAACCACCGGCGTTAGAAAACAAATTGCACCCAGCCATGAAATTGTTTTAGCTAAACCGATAAAACTGTCTCCAAATTCACGGATAATGATTGACGGTATTGACAAGCTTTCTTGATTAATAATACCTAACCTAGGTGCGATATTTATAAAATTTTGAATGGTACACCAACCTAAAAATGCGATCAAAACAAATGCAGCTATTAAACTCGATATAAATGCCGTGTAAGCGACCCGCCACTTTCCGGTTAACAAAATATAGGCCAGAAGTGGAAGCGATGTGAATTTCACCCCCATCGCGATGACTACCGCTAATCCTGAAATCCAATTCCTTCCATTTAATAAACCCCAAACAGCCAAGGTGATAAACAACCCACTGATTGCTGAAGTATTACAAATCCGGACCGACGCCCAAGCCAATGGCAACCAGCAAACACCAAGCACAAAAACCGATTGAGCCCACGGCTGGTTAATACCTATTTTTGGAAGGAAAGTAGACGCCAAAACTGCCGACAAGCATACGCATGCGATGGATACGATCAAGAATACCAAGCAGGCAGATTCATAATTTAAAAAACCGATTGGGCTAATAATTAGCAATAACAATGGTGGATAAATAAACCTCGGGGGATCTGAAAAACCAGCATTATTAGCGCAAGCCTGATAAGTGGGTCGCATAAAACTTGCTGCTGCAAAACCTGGATGTCTGTTATTTAACTCTGCCGCAATTGGATATGCATCAGAAGCATTTCCCTTTATCACACATTTTGCAGCGATGTAAAAACATGGAAAATCGTCAAAACGCACTGTTGCTATTTGGTTGCGTATTAATCCGATCAGGCATAGGCCTGTAAAAGCTATAATTATTAAAATTGCATCACCCGAAAGCAAATCGCGAATACTTTTTGATTTGTTGTTTGTTTGTTTAATTGTTGGGTTCATAACCAATCGGCCGCGTCGCGTTCCACGGATCGGAAAGCCCACCGGCCCAAGGTTAACAAAAGGATGGAGCCTAAAACCGATATTGCCACCATTGCCTCCAGCTTTTCGGAAGCGGTACCGAGAATGCTCCACCTGAACCCTTCCATCACCCCCACCATCGGGTTAAGGGCGAACATCAATCTCCAACGCTCGGGCACCACCGCCGCGGAGTATCCCACCGGCGCAGCGAAGAATCCGCACTGCACCACAAACGGCAGCACGAAGCGGACATCGCGGTAACGCACCCCCAAGGCGGCAGTCACCAGGCCAGCACCCAAGCCCATCAGGGCTGTCAGCAGAAGAAGGAAGGGAAGCGCCATCAACCGCCATGTGGGCCACACGCCGTACCAAGGCATGAGCGCGGCCAGAAGGCCCAGGGCCACCAGCGCGTTGACCAACGCCACCGCCACGGCGGCCATGGGAATGATCATGCGCGGGAAATAAACCTTGCTGATAAGCCCGGCGTTGGCCACAAGGCTGTCGCCCGAACCGGTGAGCGCCGTGGAAAACAACTGCCATGGAATGAGCCCCGCCAACACCAACAAGGGGTAAGGCGCGCCGCCGGAGTCGAGATGGGCAATGCGGCCGAACACCACGGTGAACAGGACCATGGTGAGCGCCGGCTGCAGCAGGGCCCACGCCACGCCCACCAGTGTTTGCCGGTAGCGTACCGCAATGTCGCGCCATGCCAGAAACACCAGCAGGTCGCGGTAGTGCCACAGGTCGCGCCAGAAACGCTTGTCGGCGCCTCCCGGTTCCAGCACCAGGGGTTCGATGGGAAGGGGCGATGTGTCGGCGACGCTCACGCCGGCACCCTACCTTCCTCTTCGTGCCAACGCGCTTCCTCCCCGTCCCATTCGGGGACCGCCACACGCCGCCGTTCGGCCCCGGCGGAGGCGAAACCGATGGCCAAAAACACCATTGAAGTGCCTGGAATGCTTGTCATGAGGCCGATTCCAATAAAAGAGGTTCCCAATGCTATAGCTGCCGAAAACCAAAGAAGCCGGCGCGTCGGGTAGCATTCCTCGCGCGCATCGAGAACCCGGGTGAAAAACCAAAGCACAAATGCGAGGAAAAGGAGAAGGCCCACCACCCCCTGCTCCACCAGCACGCGGCTGTATTCGTTCTCGAGGCCAACCGGGTTGTAAACCAGATGCTGCAAAAAGAACGGGATGCTGGTGCCGCCGCCGCCCAGGCCGTTGCCCAACGGGTATTCGGCCAACAGGTCGAGGAAATGCTCGTTGACGCTGCCGCCGATGCGCACGGCCACGGCTTCGGTGTCCTGCAGGGTGGCGAACCGTTGCATGCGCTCTTCGCCCTGCACCATGTTGAACAGCACCACGCCGGCCACGGAGAGAAACACAAGGCCGGGGAGCGACAACCGCCGTGTCATCAGGCCCAGGCCCAGCATCAGGCCCGACAGCACCACCGGCAGACGCGCGCCGCACAGAAACACGCCCATACCGGCGGCCAATAGTCCTGCGCCCAGCAGATAGGTTTCCAGCGGGTTGCGCGCCCTTTGGAACAATCCGCCCAAAATCCATGGCAGCGACATCGCCATGGTGCCGCCGTAGGAATGGGCGTTGGCGAAAATGGCCGGTATGCGGAAGTTACCGCCGGCGAGGTCCTGGCTTTTGTAGATGATCTCGGTGACCTCGTTGTTTGGGTAAAAAGCCTCCACTCCCAAGGAGAATTCCGCCGAGGCGAACGCCAACGCCACCAGGTTCATGATGCTGATAGTGAGGGCCAACTGCCTGCGGCCGGAATCGCCCAGCCAGGCGCCGAACAATGCCATGGGCATGAACAGCACATTGCCGCGCAGGCCCACCGCCTGAATGAGGAAATGCTGCAGCGGCATGATGAACAAAAACAGCGGCCAGCCGATGAGCCACTTGAGCCATCCCTTGATGGAACCATCGAGAAGCCTGTCGATGGCCGGGGGCGGGCGGAACAGCGCGCCGGCATAAAGCCCGGCAACGGCACCATCGTAAATGAAGTGCCCCCAGGAATGGACATAGTTCGACTTGAGGATGCCAAAGAAATAGCCCCAAGCGATGCACAGGCACAGGCCGCGGCGCCAGTCGCCTAGCGTGACATAAAACACCGAGACAAACGCCAAGGCGATGAGGACGATCCCGTTCATGCCGCCCCCGGGCCCGCGAGCACCTCTTCCAAGGCCTCGGCCACCAGCGCCGGGTCGGGCCGGGGAACCAGCCGGTTGCGGCCGCCCGTCTCCACATTCTCGAGCGCGCCGCCCATGCCCGTGGTGACCACCGGGCAGCCCATCGCCTGCGCCTCGACAAACACATGCCCGAACGGTTCGGGTTCCACATTCGGCTGACAGAAGGCGTCGGCGGCGGCGTAGAGCGCCATCACATCGGTCCGGTGGCCCAAAAACCGCAGGCGGTCGGCGATGCCCAAGGCCTGGGCGCGCCTTCGCAGGCCGGCCTCGTGGGCTTTGTCGATGGGGCTTTGGGGAACGCCCGCCAGCCAGCATTCCCAGTCGGGAAGCCGGAGCCGGGCCAACGCCTCAAGCAGCACCGAGTGGCCCTTGTACGGGTCGAAGCGCGCGGTGATAAGCACCACCCTGCGGCCCGGCGGGCAGCCGAGCGAGGCGCGCATGGCATCGCGTGCGGGTTCGCACTTCGGTGAATCTGGAATATCGCAGATGGGGTAAACCACGCTGACAGGCGCCCCGGCGAATAGCGCGCGCATGTTTCCCGCGGTGTACAGGCTGTTGACAATCACCTTGTCCGGCGGAACCCGGGAGGCGAACCACTCGATCCACGAGCGCGTGGGCGGGTTGTGCATCCACGCCACCAGCTTGGCGCCGAACCGCCTCACCACCTGGCCCAACAGCCCCTGGGTCCAGCAACTGTGGCTGATGACCATGTCGGGGCGAAGCTCCGCCAGCAGCTTGGCCAGCCTGCGCCTGGCCCGCCACACGCTGAGCGGGTCGCGGTAGCGCATGGCCCCCAGAACGGAAATTTCCAATCCGGTTTTCGACAGGCTTTCGCACAGGCGCCCGTCGAAGCAGACGGCGGCGTGGAGGTCGATCCGCGGCATCAGCGCCCTGTTGCGCGCGAGGGTGACCAGGGTGGTCTCGATGCCGCCGTACATGTTCCCCACGCCCAGGTGCAGCACCCGGGCGGTGCCGGTGCCCGGGCCTAGCAGCACATCCTGCAGCCGGGGCATGAGCACCGGCGGGGTGAACTGGCGCAGGAACGGGTTCAAGCCCCCACCACCTGTTCCCAGCGCCGGGCCATGAGCCGGTGGCCGAACTCGGCGGCGGCGCGCGCGCTGGCCCCCGCCCCCAGCCGGGCCCGGAGGTGGGCATCGGCGGCGATGCGCGAGGCCGCGGTGGCCAGGGCGCCGGCATCGTTCACCGGGGTGGTGATGCCGGAGACGCCGTCGGGCGACACCCACGGCACGCCGCTGGCCGGAATGGCGGTGTTGATGACGGGGCAACCGCTGGCCATGGCCTCGACCTGCGCGAGGCCGAATCCCTCGCTGCGGGCCACGCTGGGAAACCACAGGGCCGTGGCCGCGCGGTAGGCCGCCGCCACGAAATCGTCGCCTTGGTGGCCCAGCCAGCGCACGCGCCCCGCCACGCCCAGCCTGTCGGCGGCGCGCACCAGTTCGGCCTCCAAGGGCCCCGCGCCCACCACCAGCAGCGTTCCGGAGACGCGGGCCAGCGCCTCAAGCGCCACCGCGTGCCCCTTGTAGTAAACAAGCCGGCCCACCATCAGCCACAGCGGCCCGGGGTGGCTTCGGCGGATGGTTTCCGCCAGGCGCAACACATGGGGGGAAGGGTTTTGGAACGGCTCAAGGTCGATGCCCAGGGGAAGAACCCGAACCTTGCCGGCATGGCGACCCAGCATGGCGGAGGCGTCGCCGTAGCCCGGGCTGTCGCTGAAGATCACCCGGGCCCTGGAGTAGACGCGGTCTTCAAAGGGTGCCAGCAGCAGCGACAGCCGCTTCTGGCGCACGGCGTCGGAATGGTGGGTGATGACCAAATGTGGGCCGAACGAGAGGCTGGCGCAGGCCAGCAGCATGAGCGGATTGGGAGTGTGAAGATGCACGATATCGGTCGTCTTGACTCGGCGGGCCAGTTCGCCACGCAGCCCGGGGGTGATGTCGAGGCGGGCCAGGTGGGCGATTCGGCCAAGCCGGCGAACCGTCACGGGGCCGTCGCCTTCGGTGCTCGACCGGGTGACCGCCAGCTGGCGGCCCACCACCACGCGGCCGCGGGGGTCGGCATGCTGCACGCAGAGCACCGAAATCTGGTGGCCGAGGTCGGCCTGCGCCCGGGCCAGGGTGCGCACATGCGCCTCGATGCCCCCGGAAGCGGGCGGGTAGTACTTTCCCAGGTGCAAGATGCGCATGGGGCGCGCGGTCAGGCTCCGGCCAGGTCGGCCTCGAAGCGCGCCAGCAGGTGCACATACGCCGCGGTGGCGTCGGGGTCGGGGTTCACCGGTTCGGGGCGCAGGCGCACGATGCGCGCCACCGCCTGGGCCATGGTGTGCCTCTGCGGATGGCCGGTGTCGCGGGCGCGGATGGTCTCGATTCCCGCCAGGGCCCCCGCGGCGGCGCCCAGGGCGGGCCCCTCGCTGCTTTCGAGCCGGTAAACCGGCAGGCCGATCATCGACGCCAATATTTCGAGCATGAGCCCGCAGCGGGCGATGCCACCCGAGACGCTCACGCGCTCGACCACCTGGCCGTTGTCGCGGTGGGCGCGCAGGCCCAGGGCGATGAGGCAGGCCAGGGCCTCGAGCGAGGCGCGGAAGCGGACGCCGGGGTCGGAAGGTTCCGAGGGCATCCATGCGAAGCGGGGCTTGGAAAACCCCAGGCTGGGCTCGGCATGGACAAACGGCAGCACGCGGACGCCGCCGCAACCGGCAGGCACGGCGCGGGCGCGGCGCTCGAGGTCGTCCCAGTCGGGGCGGTCGCCCACCACTCGGTCGAGGAACTGCGCGCCGTTGGTGTAGCAGCGCATCCACAGGAACGGGCCCCAGTTGAGGCGCA
>Ga0214917_10001322_pt1 | contig 31922 bp, 51 predicted proteins | sample LL_1208_BB_MetaG_FD_177983 | JGI IMG/M metagenome (GOLD analysis project Ga0214917, IMG submission 177983) | Freshwater microbial communities from Lake Lanier, Atlanta, Georgia, United States - LL_1208_BB | ecosystem: Environmental > Aquatic > Freshwater > Lake | place: USA: Georgia | collected... | reverse complement strand
CAAAAATCCGCTGGTTGAGACTTGAAGTGATGTCGTTGCCTCTAGTGTTGTGAATTTGCCAGTATTTGGCGTGGTGCTACCAATCGCCGAAGGGCTGGCCAAATCCACGCTACTCCCGCCTCCGCCGCCGAAGAAGCCCATGACTAAAACGCCTCCGGTGTTTTAGCAGATAGGAGATAGCAGATAGAAAATAGGGCAATCACGGCGATCAACCCTCGATCACGCAAAAATTGGAACTGGTAACGCCGGAAAGCCACCACACCCCGCCGGTAGGGCAAAAGGCGTCAAAGGTTAGCCCGGCCCCAGCCGTCAGCTGAATGCCTTGGGTGGTGGTGGGGGCAAAGCCGATCCCGATGGTGACGGTGCTGGTGGCGATATTTTGGACGAGGAGATATTTGCGGGAGGCGTTAGTCACCGCACTAGTCAGTTGGGCGGTGTTGGCCGTGGTGACGGAGCCAAACCTAGTGGTCAGTGCGCCGGAGGGCATGGCTCCTACTGTGACCGTGCCGGAGATGGCTGGCAGAGATCCCACGGTGACGGTTGTATTTACAGCAGTTACCCAAAGGGGGTTTGTATTAGAAATAGGGTCATTAGACGGCCCACTTGATTGCTTTAATTGAACTGCAAGATTCCCAGACCCCGAATCGAGAGGCAATGGAACTATAGTTCCATTTCTTGAACCAGCCGCCAAAATTGCTCCGCTACCCACAGATACAGATGCAAATCCACTCACCGTGACCGTGCCGGAGATGGCTGGAAGAGATCCAACGCTGACAGAGCCGGTGACGACGGTCCGCCCGGAGCTGTCTACATTGATGGCGCGGAAGTTTGTGCCGTCCGATCCGCCGTAGAGATTGCCGTAGCTGGGCACCGCGGCCCCCAGCGTGGTGGCGGAGGACAGCGTGACGTTGAGCCGAGCCGTCCCGCCGATGGTGGTGGTGGAAAGCGAGACGGGGAGAGAGCCGATGGTGACGGAATTGCCAACCGTGACCGTGCCGGAGATTGGAAATGGAGATACTCCAAAAATGTTGTTAGCCGTATCTTTTATATGAACGGCAATAACATTAGGGGCAACTGTTTCGTCATAATTTTCAACCGTACTGTTCAGAAGTGAAGTTGCCGTGACCGTGCCGGAGATGGTGACGGTGTTGCCCACCGTCACCGTGGAAGGGGGCAGGCTGGAGGTGGAAAAGCCGGCAATGGTGACCGCACTACCGATGGTGACGTTGCCCACGGTGACGGTGACGCTCTCCAGGGCCGCCAGGCTGTTGGCATCCAGCGCCACGGTGCCGGTGACGGACTGGACGGAGGCCTGGTCATCATAAAAAATGACCAGCGGGCTGGTGGTGGTAAGCCCGGCGGTGGAGGCGTTCAGCGTGACGCGTGTGTCCACGCCAGCCACCACGGATCCGGTGACGCTGGCAAAGTTGTACATCGTTCGCCCCACCTGCGGCGCCACGATAAGAAGGAGCTGATCGGCATCAATGTTGAGGCCGGAAAGGGTCACCACATTGGTCGTGGGGCTATAGATGTAGTTGGAGACAATCTGCTTCATGGCTTTATTTGAATGACTTGTCAGCCAAGGGCGATGGCGTAGGCAATAGCCTCTCCAGCTGAAAGTGCCCCGATACTGGAAGGACTGACGGGGTCGGTCCCACCGGCGGCATGACTGGAGGCATGGGCTCCCGGAGTGGCTCCAGCGGTGCTTAATATCCCGCTGGCCACAGTAACGGAGGCAGGGCCGGCAATAGTGGTGACAACGGGGGCGCTCATTCGGTGACCTCGCCGCTGACGGTCACGTTTCCGTTCAGCAGCCGCACCTTGGTCCCGCCGCTGGTGGTCAGCAGCAGATCCCATTTGCCGCCGGAAAGCGGCAGGGAGCTGGCGGTGGCGGCATTCAGCGCAAGATCCAGCCGGCCGGTCACGCCAGTGGCAGTGACAACCGAAAAGCTGGCCAAGAGGCTGCCGTTGTAGGTATCGCGAATCTGAGCAGCGGCGGCGGCGCCGGCCAAGCTGTAGGTGGATCCATTGGCATCCTGCACGGAGACCTGCAGGGCGAGATCCACGCCCTGTTCAACGGTAAGATGATACACACCTGCGCCCACGGCGTAAAAAGGATGTCAAAGAGGCATGCCTGTTTCCGTGTCCCAGGTACCCCCGTAAGACCAATATGAAATTGGCTCTATATTGAAATTGGAATAAATTTGATAGAAGCTTCCTGGGTCTAAGCCGGAAGATGCTTGCCAAAGGGGAAAGCTATAAGAATATGGCCCTGCACCGATTGTAATTTCCATTTGCGGCTCATTAAATAGAGAGCCGCCAAATTCAATAGCATCGTCGTTGCCTTCTGCATTTTGGCTAAAAGTGCCTCCTCCATAAACCCTATACCCATCAATAACTCCGCAGATGGGTGCCGGATCAATAAAATTCCAAAATAAAGAAAAGCCACATCCCTCCCATCCCTGGTCATTTTCCAATTCCCATGTGGGCTCACAAACCAAGTCCTCTTCCCTTTGGGCTGTGCTTCCAAAAATAAAGTTATAAGTAACTGGTTCTTGGCCGGGAGGATCTGTCTGGGTGACATCAATAGAGACTTTCCAACGCCTTGGAACCCAGTAGGCATACATGGCCGACGCCAAAGACATTGTATTAATCGTGTAGGCATTCTCCCCAACTGCATCAATGCAAGTGCTTCCAAATGCAGGACATTGTGGGAACAGCTTGGGATGGATGACTTTGCCCATGGATAGAAATTCTTTGGGCTTTTTATGCCAATATAAAAATTAAGGATCTCTGTGTTTTTGCCTAAATTTGAACATCTCGCCGAACAGCAGCCTGGATCTGCAGCAGCGTAACTTTTCGCGAGCTTTCGGTCATTTCCACTTCCAACAGGCCAGTGCATGTATTAGCTGAAGTTTCCACAAACAGCTGCTGAAGATCGACGCCGGAAAAGGTGACGGTTCCCTCGTACCATCTGGCGTAGCGCACGCCGGCGGCATCCAGCGTGACCGCGGTGCTTACGTTGGTCAGGGCCAACGCGTTCACAAAGCTGACAATGTGGCCGGATTCCACGCCGGAGGGTTGCACAGCGATGTTGGCTCCCAGCCCGGTAACGGCGGACAGAGCGGTCTGCAGCGCGCTGCTGGAGGCATTTAATGCCACGGCGGTGGTGGCATTTGATCCGTAGATGAGGCTGTAGGAGCCTCCAATGGCGTCCGACCCTATGGATAGGCGGTAGGTTTCGTTGGCGGTGGCGGAGCCGTCCTGCAAAAGGTTAAAGGTCACAACGCCGGCGGTGGAAGCCGCAGCAAACGTCACGGCGCTGACAGCCGGAAGGCGTACCAGCTCCACAATTTGGGCAGCGGTCACTCCGGATGCGGGACCCATCTGGGTGGTAATGCGCACGGTGGAGGAAGGAAAAAGGCTAAAGGTGACGCCGGAAAAAGACAGAGCGCTGTTGGCGGTGGCGGCGGTGACCAGCCAGGCAGAACCGGACGAGCCGTAGGTGGTCACGGTGACGTTCCCGGCAATGGCAGAGACGGCTGTCAGGACGGCCGCGGTGGTGGCGTTATAGGGAATTTCCTGGCTAGTGCCGGTGGAGGTGGTCAGCTTAAAAGTCCCGGAAGCTGGCACGGCGCCGGCCTTTCCAAAAACCAGCTTGAAGGAAGGAGCCGACAGCGAGGCATCTGTGCCACCCTGCAGGACGCGAAGGCGCACGTTGTAAGAGTCGTCAAATGTAAAGGTCTGCCCTCCTCCGGACAAAAGGCCCAGGCCGGAGGCATCCAGGGTGAGGTTAAGATTGGCCGGCATAAACTAGGTGGCTGTTGTCATCCGTCGGCCTCCGGATCCGGCGGGCCGTAGACAAAAATCACGTCAGGCGCTCCATTGCGGCACACGGTGAGTTCAATCAGGCCAAAATTAGCCGGCAGACCGGAAGAACTACTGGAGCCACTGGATGAAATTTCAATCCCATCTTCGGTTTGTTTGACCTGAATCCCGGCCCCGGCCAGAGGCTTGATGCACTCAATGCGCCGGACGACCTTGCGGAAGTGTTCTGCGTGAATTTTAAGCTTGCCGCTGGGGAGGGGCTGAAGGCGTGGCTCGGCCATGACTAGGACTCAAAAATCGTCGAATAAACGACGGAGGTCTGGTTGGAATAATTAAGTTGCATAATCTTTCCAGACTCCCGAAAAAACAGCGTAACCACCAGTGCTCTGCCTTGGCGTTGCATCTGAATATCACGGCATAGAAATCCAAAATAATAAAGAATCTGGGCCGGAATTGGCTGCCCGCCAAAAATGATTTCCGAACCATTGTACGTTCCCGGACTTTTCCATGGAGAAGGAAGGGCAACGTTGTTGACGGATGAAGGGATAAGCTTGTTTTGGTACTGATCAGCAATGGTTCTCTCATTCCCAGCAACAGAAATAAACCTGACCTGAATGGTGGTTCCCATGTTGGCGCCAAACCGAGCTGGGAAGCTGGCTGAAGACCAATTTTGGCCGTCGGCATTGTCCTGCGACAGGCCCCAAATCAGCGGACCGCCGGGCTGAATTTCCACAGTGGTGAAACTTGAACCGGCGGGCCCGGCAGCGGAAATCGAGATTTCTTCCAATCCGATGGAGGGCTTGGAAAGCTCTGCCTGAGTGACCCACAGAGAGCTGTTAAACTCATAAACGGATCCGGGAAGCGGAAGCAGGGCCGTGCCCTCGCCCTCTTTAACGACAATTTTGGCCGTGGAGGTGCGAACGCCTGGCTCAGTGATGGAGTCAGACAAAACAGTCTTAACGGGGAATGTTCCAAGATGGCTAGCGCTCATGTGGCGTGGGCGTAGGTTTTAAGTTCGTTCAGGATGTTTTTAACGTCCTGCATGTAGGCCAGCATGCTGTCGCGATCAGCTTTGGCCTGACTGGCGGCCTCAAACGGAGCCCTTGCCTGCTGTTCGGCTCCAGCCGCCCTGCGCCGCTGAATCTCCTTATTGACGGCATAGCCATCTGAACTTTTCCCCTGTGCCTTCAAATCATTGGCAATCTGGCTCCGATATTCCCTGGAGCTGCGAAGTGTTTGATCATTAAAGGCGCGTTCCACCGCACGGTTGATGCCCACTTCCGTGCTGGTCATGCGCTGGCCTAAACCACGGGCGCTTCCACCCACGCCCTGGGCTATTTTCGAGGCGGCGGCATCCGTCTCCACCACCCGTTTTTCAAGGATTTTCCTTTTTTCCTCGGCATCGGCCAGGGCGACCTGAGTTTCCACGATTCGCATGGTGTTAAGGTTTTGATCCTCGGCGCGCCGGGCGGCCTCCAATTCATCCGCTTTTGCCCTAGCGTCCGCCAGCCCGGCGTTAAAATCAGCCCGCATCCGCTCGCGCTCCCGGTTTCTCTGCATGTCGTACAGGTCCCCATCAAAACCCCCGGTTCTGGCCTTGATCCTATCGGGATCGGTATCGCGGAAGAATTTGTCCTGCGCCTCCACGTCCTCGGTGGCGTAGCGCTCGTCCAGGGCGGCCAACGTCCTTGTCCTGACGCCAAGATCCGCAATGCGCCTGGCTTGCGCGCGCTCTGCGTTGCGCTTTAGCTCCAGATCAAATCCGCGAAGTTGTTCGGGCGACATGCCAGCCGTCTTGCGGGCCCGGTCTTTGGCCTGGATGGCTCCGGCCATCATTTCCGCATCGGCCGCGCCGCGGATGGATTCCTGCAGGTTGTTCAACGTCTGCTCCCCGCCAAACGCCTTAAAGATGGCGGCCTGCACGGGGCTGGAGTTTTTCAGCTCTTCCAGGGTCTTGGCCACGCCAGCGGCGGCGGCGTTAAGCTTCTCCGCCCTTGCCGCGCCTTCCTCGAAGGACTGCGCCAAGCCCTTCATGCCGGCCTGGGCATCGGCGGCCAGCTGGCCGGCGGATCCGATTTTGGCGCCCACGTCGCGCATGGCGTCGCCCAAGGCGTTGGCTGCCCCGATGGCGATGGTGCCACCAAGAGACTTTACAAAGACCTTCTGCAGGGCCTCAGCCCCGCGCATGGCCGCATCGGTGGCGTCCTTGACGGATGTCAGCTGCTTGGAAAATTCCCGGAAAGAAGCATTGGCTTGCTTATCAAACCCTGTGGCGTCCAGGCGCAGGCGGGCAACGGCTTCAGCGGCTTCAGCCATAAAGTCCTTACAGGCCTGCCTTTTTGGCCTCGGCGGCGGCAATGATGCCCAGGCGTTTAATCATCGCGAGAATCTGAATGTCAATGGTTTTGCGGATGGTGTCCGGGCTGATCGTCTGGAAGATGTATTTGACGCGATTCCTTAGCTCCACAAAGGGTTTGTCCTTGGCCTCCGCGAAATCGGCTGCGTCTCCGGTCTGATATTTTTTGACGTGGCGCTTGACCCATGACGGGATGCCCCGCATGCCGGCCTTAATCCCTCCGGCCATAGAGATCATCTCGGCGGCCATGGCCCAGCCGGACTTGGCCACGCCGGCGCGCTGCTCTTTCATGGCAATGTATTTTTCAAGCTTGGCGGGATCGGTGACGACCTGCCGGACGTACTGATTTTTGGGAACACGCTGGGTCTTCCCGTACCGCGCGGCCTTGTGGGCCACCCCGTCGTCAAACCGGCTTACCAGGCTACCAATTAGCGGCTTAACCTGAAGGCGTTGCAAAAGCAGATCAGCATCCACGAGCCCGCGGTACTTGCGCTTTCCAGACGCCTTTTGCGCCCCCAGCACAAGCGATGAAAACGCCCGGGCGGCTTGGCGCGGATTCTGGGTGGGGCTTTTCCCCTGCCCCTTCGAGGATCGCGCAATGATGGACGAGGCCAGCCAAGTGGGCATGTAGACGCGGCCAATTTCCGTCCTGATTTTTTTCTCGGAACGTTTTTTGACGTCGTCCGAATCCCCAAAGGGCTGGGTGGCGTTGGCCAGCCGGACGGCCAGATTGCGCGCCTGAATGCGCATCTCCTGTGCGGCCTGCAGACGGGTTTGCCCCACAAAGGCGCCGAGGGCTTTTTGCAGTTTGGAGGCGTCAATTTGCAGGCCCATGGCTAGATCCCCAGCTTTTTGGCAATGTCAGCGCGGTTGACCCTGCCGCGCTGCAGTGGCCGCAGCTTGGTGCCCTTGCGCCACAGAGCAAACGTGTGGGCTTGGTTAAACACGGCCATGGGCAGCTCCCACAAAATGTACTCCACGCTCCAGCCAAACTCCTTGGCCAGCGGGAACACGCCCAAGGCGGCACCCGCCGGCGTCACGCGTTTCCCGGCGGAGCTGGCCTTCCTGATGGGATGACCTCCGTCTCAGCCTTGGCGGCCTCATCCAGCACGGCGTTGACGATGGCGGCAGCCAGATCCCGGTCATGAATCGTCATGCCGGCGCTAAAATCCAGCACGGCCTCCCGGAAGGCAGGCCTGTCCCAGCACAGGCGAATGGCGTTTTTGCGGTCTTTCCTGAGCTCCAGATGCAGATAAAGAAAGGCCCAGATAAAAAACAGGCCGGCATCGTCCTCGCTGCGGATCTGGGACAACAGCAGGCGGGATCCTTCGGTGTAAGGAGCCAAGGGCTCGCCTTTCCACGTGCGATCGGATGCGACAAACGCCCCGTTCAGTTCCTGGGTAAAATCATGCTCCTCGCTCACATCTTCTCCAAAATGGCGCGCTTAAGCTCAGGCTTGGCACGCTCAGGCACCAGCAGGGTCTGCTCCCCGCGCCTGATGACCATAATGGGCTCAGCGCGCTTCATCAGGCCAAGCAGGGTTTCGCGATTCTCCAGGGCGGCGCGGGCGTACCGGACCGGGCTTTCCGGATCGGACTGCATCTGGGACCAGCTGCGCTCCATCTCGGCGCGGGCCTCATCCCCTCCCCCGGAGAACCAGAACGTAAACTGGCGACGCCCGTCCTCCGTGACGGTGCAGGTGACGGGATCCTCTTTGCGGATCTGGGCTCCAAAAGCGGCGGCGCAGGCCGCGACTTTCAAATTAGTTGTGGACCAAAAGCTAGCGATCATGGCCGGAGGATCTCATGGATGCCGCCGCGAGGCGGATCAGGACATGTTCGGGTAGCGGGTGGCAGACACGTCCACGGTGACGAACCCGTCGGACGTCTTGCTGGTGGTCACGCTGTCCACGATGACCTTGCCGCTGCTGCTGGAGGCATTGGCCACGCTGGCCAAAACGGCACCAGCGGTGGTGGCATAGGACCCGGTGACGGTCATGGACCAGTTCAGGCTGTTGGTGGGGTTAAAAATCGCGCAGGCGACAACCTCGCCAGAGGAGTTACGAACCTCGCTGCGCTGAACGTTGGAGGTCTCGGAAAAGCTCTGCACGAGCCCTCCGCTCTCTGCGGTGATGCCGAATTGAATCCCGGAAGTGCCGACGGTGGTGGCTGCCATATTGCCTTTTTTGCGCTGTCAACCGGTCTAACCGGCAATGCTGTTGGGGTAGGCCAGAACGGTGAGGTTTAGCGTGCGGGTCCAAAGCCGTTCGTCGGTCTCCACACCGCCGACGCTGCCGGTGACGTCGCAACGGTAGGCGCGGGCGGAACCGATGGCTGTGGTGGCGTTCAGGCGGGATACGGTAGAGGTATCGTGATAAAATGCCTGCAGAAGCTGGGCGCTTTTGGAGTTAAAAGCCTGCGCCGTGGTGTCGTCCGCCTTGTCGGCCATGACAATTTCCACTGGTATTTCAAAAACGCCGGAGCCACGGACGGGTGTTTCGCCCCCCATGGTGGCGCGGATGGCCACAAAAGGAGGATCTTTTTTAATGGTTTCCTGGGACAGGTGATAGGTAAAGCCGGTGACGGAGGCGGAAAGAAGCTCCTTGAGACCGGCTTCAATCAGGCGATCCAGCATGGTGACGGCGGCCATATCCCTACGACAACGGTGTCACCGCCGGCCATTTGCCGATGGGGCAGGAGGATTGCGGGAAATGTAATTTCCAGCAACTACACCCGCACTTGCGGCACCGACCCGTGCCGGCAAATCCGGCCGGATCCCAGTGCTCGCACTGCGTGCAGATTCCGCGCCGATGGACCAGCACATCATCAGGCACGGATCTGAATCCACCGGCGACGTAGCCGGCCACGGCCCGGCCAAACTGCATGCCCTGGCGGATCACGACTGATCCCACACGGGCCGGATGCGCGGATCAAACGTGACCATAGTTTTCAGGCCGGCTCCGCCGTGAGGGTACTCCGGCACGTAGTGATACCGGCGCACGCAGGGCGGCCAGCCGATGCGTCCCCTGCCCCGCTGGGCCTTCGTGGTGTCCACGCTGCGGTCGTTATCCTCAATAATGAACGTGCAGGGCAGGTTTTTTCCGTCCACGTAGTTTACTGCCTCATAAAAATGGCCCTCGTCCTCGGCCCCGTCCCCCAGGAAACACCACACCTTGCGCGGACTGCCGGCCTCTGCCAAAGCATGAGCCACGCCGGCGGCGATGGCGCAGGTGCCGGCCAGCACGCTGGAGCTGTAGAAGTTTTTCCTGCGATCAAAGACAAACATGCTGCGGCCCTCCCGGATCATCTGCTCCAACGCGTCCGGATGCCCGCCGTGGAGCAAATAGTGGTAATGGGAGCGGTGGGTGGAAAAAACCCAGTCCTGCGGATCAATTTCCTGAAAAATCCCAATGAGCTGGGTTTCGTTTCCGCCACAAAGGTGAATGAGATACGGCAGCTTCCCATCCGCAAACAGCCGGCGGATCCGAAGTTCAAAGTTAATAAGATCGTGGGCGGTCATACGAAGGCGTCATGGCTGTCGGACGCCAGACTTTCAAAGAGCGCCACCTTGTTGTGATTGGCGCATTCGTGCAGGCAGGCCACGCCTGGGTTGAATTTGGCGTGCCACTCCCGCGCCTCGGGACTGAACCACGCCTGACGAAAGGATTGGTCCTGGAACGAGGCAATCCGGCCGTGGGAGCTGTAGGCGGTGTTGTGGCAGGCGTAGATGTTCAGATCGGCCGCCGCCACGCAGACGGCCTGGGCGTACAGGCAGCGGTGAAAGGGCCGCACTGGGCTCTTGCTGGGGCTATCCAGGTCATAGGTGCTGTTGACGGAGAACGTGTCGTCGACCAGCGACTGGCATTCGGCCAGCTGTTCGCGCACGCGCACGGCGATGTCCTTGTGGTAATCCTTAAATCCCTGCACGTACACTGGCGAGAAGCGGACGTTTTCCACGCCGCATTCCTTGAGGGTCTTGGCAAACGGTGTGATGCCCTCGTAGTTGTAGCGGGTGACGATAAAATTGACCCCTAGGTCGCACGTGGCGGTCTTGGCGGAGGCGAACTGCCGCATGTTTTTCAGCACGGCCTCAAAGCTGGCCGGCGGCACGGCCCGGCTCTGGTGCATCTGTTCGGCGCTGGTGTAGTCGATGGAGACGCGCACCCAATTGGCCTGGGTAAGGATTTCAGCCCTCTCACCGGTCAGCAGCTGGCCGTTGGTGATGATGGAAAGATCGATGCCGGAGGACAGGGTGGACGTCATGGCCTGAGTAATGGCGGGGTGGAATAGCGGCTCCCCTCCCCCGGAAAAGGTGACGGCCTGCACGTTCATTTCGCGCAAGTCGTCCATCAGTTCCATGAGCTTCCACGTGGGCATGACGTCCTGCTCCTTCATCTCCGCGTGCATGGCGGACTGAAGGTGGAGATCCGGCCGGTCCTTGGGCCGGGTGGTGCCATCGGAATAGGTGCAGAAACGGCAGGCATGGTTACAGCGGTTGGTGGGCTTGATGCGGACGTAGACGGGGGCGGTCAGCGTGCGGGTGCGGAAGCTGTCCACTTTTTCCGGAAAGCTGAAGATCTTGTAATCGCTGTATTTGTTCTGGCGCATCAGATCAGGTCCTTGTGCTCGACAAGCATGGTGCTGCGGCCGCCATCCAAGTCGCGCATGGCGTCGTGGTAAGCCGGGCGGATTTGCTCGGGCAACGTCAGGCGAATGACGGGGAAATCTACCATCTGACGCACGGCTTCGGTAAAGTCCTGCACGTGGGTGGGGCCGGTGTAGAGAGGCTTATGCCGGTTACCAATGACGACGCGCAAAATGACGGCCGGCCGAAACTGCCCGCGGCTAATTTTATCGGCAGCAGCCAAATGGTTCACGATGGCATCCAGCGCGTTAAGGATAAAATCCATGCGCTCGATGAAGACAACAGGCCGCAGGCCGGCCAGCGACAGGCCGGTGGCTAGGCCGACCATCAGGTTTTCAGCGACGGGCGTCTCCATGAGCTGGCGATCCGGCACATCCCGCAAGGTGCCCAGCGCGCGGCCTCCGATTTTCACGCCGTACCCGATAAAACGGCAACGCGGATCCGTTGAGCACTCCAGCATGGCGCGGGTGAGCTCGTCCTTGTAGGCGCTCACAGGATCCCCCACTTTTCGAGCAGATGGATGGCGTGGTGGGCGCTACGCGCCATTTTGCTGTCCCTTGTAAGAATCACGTCCTCGTGATCGGCGCAAAGGATGATGAGTTTGTCCCTGTTATGGACGTTTAGACACGGCCAGCTGGGTCCGGTGCTGGTGCCCACGATGACCCTAGCCTTGACGGATGTCGCTCCGATCCAAGTGACGTTTCTGGACATGAAATATGGGCAAAAAGGAGTAGGCGCTGTGGTCATAACGCGCAGCCCTTTCAGCGTCAGCCGGGCGATCAGATCACGGAAATCTTCCGGGTTAAAGTTGAGGAACTGGCCCGAAAGGCCTGGCGAGTTGATGACCAGCACGTCGCACTCCGGCGCCATGGGAATAAAACTGTCCAGCGTCGGATAATCCAAAAGCAGGTCATCCACGGTGCGGATGGGGTTGGAAATTCCCATGCGGCCAGCCAGCTCCTCAAACCAAGCCAGATGGAACCTGGCAAAGTCCAGCCGGTCCGGGTGACGCTCCCACCAGCCGCCGGCGTTGCGCCAGCTGTCGATGCTGCCGGCAGGAGCCTCCTCAATCGGGCGGATCCGTAGGCGGGTTGAAATATCAGACCGCAGCGCATCAATTTCTTCAAACCTGCAGAGCTGCGGATTGTGATAGTGGGTCACCTCCAGAGCCGGGTCAGCCAAGCAGGCGCGGCGCAGAAAGTTCAGCTGAATCAAGTTGTCGCCCAGCCGCAGGGCGTTGTGCGTGTGGATCATGGCGCCGACGGGTTGCGTGCATCAAAAATCTTTTTGCCGGTCTCGTAATTGGTGGCGGAGTTGTGGCGCAGAAACTCCTCGTCCGCCTTTTGGCCGGTGAACATGGGATTGTTGTGCGTGAAAATGACGTCACGAGCCTCAATGACGCATTTGTCCGCGTAGGCACGGGTGGTGAACTCGTTATCGGAGTAGATGCCGGAGGCGGCGTCGTACTCCGGCGCGAACAAGTGGCCCTGTTTTTTAAGCCGGTTGCGCGTGAGGATGGCCATGCACAGGAGATGGTCCTTGCGGTGGCCGTCGCTGACAGCCAGCACGCTTTCCCGCGTGGTGTCGCCCATGCGTTCCAGCAGGATCCGGTCCCACCACAAGGGCGGATCCCAGTCATCGCTGCCCTGCACAATGACCTCTCCCTTGGCCTGCTCGGCGGCACGGTTCCATGCGGCGATGCAGCCGCCCTTGCCCTTGATGGGCGCCCAGGCTTTAAGGACATCGGCCTTGGGATCATCATCGTCGCAGCTGAAGATCCACTCGACGCTGGCTGGATCGGCCGCTTTTTTCATCCAGAGGATTCGGGCGTTAATGGCCTCCTGCGGACGCCCGCGGGTGGCGTGGCAGACGGAAATGCGGACGGGCTTTAGTTTACGCCACTGAGCCTCGATCTTGTCGGCCTCTGCGTTATCCCCCACGGCCCGGGCGGCGGCGATGTATAGGTCAATGCACTCAAAATCATAAATGGCGCGCTGGGCGTTCCACTGGGTGACCCCGGGATCCGGCAACACCATGGCGCTTTTCAGCAGGTAGTAGGCGGCGCCCCAGCGGCCGGCACTGGCCTCCTCCCGAGCCATGTAGAACGGCGCCTCGCGGCGGGATGGGCTGGCCTGATGGGCCTTGGCCAAGACGGCCATGCGCTGATCCCGATCCGGCATTGCCTGGGCGTAATTACACCAAGATTCGTAGCGCAACGTGGGATCCTGAGTGGGCCACAAGGCGGAAACGTGGGACCAGGTGGCAGACTGGTCACGCTTACCTGAAAGAAATAACTCTTGTTGAAGGTAATAGGCGTACTTTCCGGCCTCGGCCAATTCACCCTGCAGAATGCGAATGTTACGCTCCGCAGAGCCGGCCTTGTAGCCGATGGGGTGGTGCTCAACCCAGCTGGTCTGCTCGGCACGAATTTCGTATCCAGGAGCAGCCAAAAGAGCTTCGTGAACCGCGTAGTGCCAGCGGCCGGCCCAGCCACCATTTGGCAGGCGCTTGACCAGGCGTTCCCGGACGGGGGTCAACTTGGCGTTGGTCACATTGTAAACAGCCGCCCAGATGCCGACCTTGTCGGCCTTCAAAAGCTCGCTGGCGGCGTTTTTAAGCGCGTTTTTAAGTCCGGCGGCGGGCAGGTCGTCCGCATCCACCCACATGGCCACATCTCCGGTGCAGGCATCCAGGGCGGTGTTGCGGGCGTGGGCGAAGTGGTCGACGTGGGGCCAATCTGCGTGCGCAGACTGGTTTTGGTAGTGGACGATGGTGGCGCCTTTGTCCCTGGCGATGTCCTCGGTGCCGTCATCCGGTGCTCCTCCACGGGCCATGCAGACGACCAGCTCGTCTGCCATGGGCCTGAACGCATCCAGGCAGCGGCCGATGTACTGGGCTTCCCGGCCGGCGATCAGATAGATGGAAATTTTAGGATCTCGTGGCATGGATTCTATCCCTCGCGCAGGCCGATGACGTAGCAGCCAGGATTGGTATCGGTGCTGACGACGCGATAGGTGACGGAATTAATGAGAGCGGTGGAGCCGATGACTGGGACGCTGGTCAGCACGGCCTTGTCGGCGGTGAAGGTGGCGTTGAGATCCAGATCGTAGCCGTGAAGCTCAAGAGCTTCCCGGCGGGTGATGGTGGAGAGTACGCCGGTGATGGCCGTGGATCCAAAGGTGGCCGTTGTGCCGAATTGATCAAAGGCAACGGCCAAGGCGTCTTTCAGGCAATCGGTGAACTCGGACATGTCAGGATCTCAAAAAAGGAAGGGCGGCCCCGACCGAAGTCGGGACCGCCCCGCCAAGGAGGTTAGGCTCCGTTAATCCGGACGAGGCTGGAGGTTTCCCCACGCGCCACGCCGTAGATCAGCGCCACGCTGCGGGTCACCTTGCCCTTGACCACATCGTAGCTCTCTCGGCTCTGAACCGTGAGGCCCGTGCGGGGCTCGGTGATGTTGGTGATGGTGCCGGGGATGCTGATTCCGGAGGGAATCTCAGGCACCCGAGCCGCGATCACCAGCGCTTCCCGCTGGGCGAAGAACCCGCCGAGCGTGATGCTGTTGCTGGGGATGGCGGGGTACATGTTGATGTTGAACCCTGCCACGCTGCCGAGGCCGGCATTGCGGACGGCGTCACCGCTGATCTGCGGATTGGCCACCACGTTGCTGTCCTTCAAGAGCGAGCTGAAGAACTTGGGCGCAAGAACCGCGTACCGATCGTTCGGGGCCACTTTGTTGGAGTTGAGCACTTCACCGGCGCTGACCGCCCAGGCGTAGCTGAACGAAGCCGAGCTGACGGTGATGGCCGAGGTGTAGGAGGTGGTGACGAGCGCGAGCAGGTCGCCCACCATCTGCAGCCCGAGGGCGTGCGCGGCGGCGCCGGCGAAACGCTCGATCAGGTTGATCTCGGAGGTGGACCGTTCCTGATCGTCCACGTCGTAGGTGACGTGCTTGAATTTGTTGAGCTGGAGCTGCACGTCCGTCTGGGTGGCGGCGGTGGCCACGTAGCCGTTGGCCTGGCTGTAGTCCGAGGCCGTCAGCGCCGAGAGGCGGTGCGTGTAGATGGAGGCGTTGTAGCGGGCCGCTTCGGAGGAGAAGTCGGTCACCGCGTTGCGGATGAAGGAATAGTCCTCAACCAGGATCTCCAGCGCGCGCTGGGCGATCACATTGGCATTGGTCGTTCCGAGTGAGTTGTTAGCCATGGTGGTGTCCTTTGGGCGTTAAACGCCCAGCTTGCGGAGAAGTTCCACGCGCTTGGCGGGGTTCGTCTCCTGGTTGAATTGGTTGAGGATCTCGGTGCGGGACAGACGGCTGTCCGCGTGTTGGGCCGGGACGGGCGCCGCACCCGCGGCGTCCTTCTCGACCTTTGAAAGGGTGGTGGCTTCCGTCTTGGCGGCGGCTTCCACGACGACAGGGGCTTCCTGCGTCTTGCCGGCCATATCCTCGACGATGTCTTCCGCCTTGTCCTTTTTCATGTAGCCAAGGAGCTCGGCCAGCATGGCGGCAATGTCGCCTAGGGTGGGCTCGGCGGCCTTGGTCTCCGCGACGGGAGCCGGAGCGGAAGGCGCCTCGGCCAGTTCGGCCTTGGGAGCCTCAACGGGGGCGGGGGTTTCGGTTTTAATTTCGGCAACCGGCGCGGGCGCGCTCAGCTCCTCTTTCTTTGCTTCGACAATGGGTGTGTCCATTTGTGGTTTGGAAAACGTGTCAACCGGCAGACGACTGAAGGCGCTGAACATCCCGGCTGGGTTGGCCGCGGGCTGGGTCACCACGGACACGTCGTAGATTTCGGTCACGCGGGCGAACCGTTCCCCTGCCCGATCCTCCGGCACGCCGGAGAAGGTCAGGCTGAGACCGAACTGGTCGGGCATGAGGCCGGCAAGATTAGCGACGTAATCGGCCTTCTCGCTGTTGAGGAGCGTCAGGTCACCCATGAGGCGGCTGCCCTCAATCCGGAAGTTTTCAACAAAGCCTAGGATGTCCATGACCTGCTGGGCGCCGTGGCCGTTGGTGACCTTGATCCGGCCCATGGACTGAGCGACGGCTAGGGCCTGCTGCAGGCTGGTTTCGTCGATTAAAAGGTTGTGACCCTTGGCCTCGCCAATGGTCAGGATGGAGACGTTTTTAAGCTGTGTGGCCATATCGGCCGCCCAGCGTCAACTACGTCTTCTTCTTTTTAGCGGGCTTGTTTTTCAGACCGATGGCTTTGACCACCATATCGGCCTCTTTTTCGGAAAGGGTGAAGTCCGGCTCGTCCTTCATGGTAAACGCCTCTGCCTTGGGGGGAACGATCTCCACCCTCGCCTGCATGGCGGTGGATTCGGTGACGTAGGCGGCGAGTTCTGCTGGGTCTATTTGTTGTTCCGTTTCTGACTGTTTGTCTTGCTGTGGGATGGGGGCCTGGGTGGCAATTTTGTCCGCATCGTCTTCCGTTAAGCCGTAAACGCTGACCAAAATCGTGACGGCTTGTTCCTTGGAGATTTGGCCGGCGGCAAGGCTTTGCAATATGCCCAACAGGCTGCTGGCAGCCCCAGCCCCAATCTTAGTGATAAGAGCATCGGGCCGAGTTCCGGCTCCTCCAGAAACGTAAATTTCCTCGGCCTTGCGCTGATCGACCTGCTCCTGCCAGTCCAACCCAAGCTCACCAAAGTAGTCGGCCAAGGTTGAAAGGCCGGCCTTGTAGTCCTCCCGGGCTTGTTGTGCTTCGCGACCGGCGTCCACGGTCAGGCTCTTGGGCGTCTGCCAGGAGACGCGGTCGTAGTCTTCCACGGCCGGCAGGTCTCCTGCGGCGATGGCGCGGGCAATGAAGTAGCGCCAGGCGCGTTGGCAGAAGCGGTCGATAAGCAGGCGCTGGCGTTGCTCAAACCGGCGCTGCGCCTTGGCCACCACGAAACGCATGCCTGCGCCGCCGACGGAGGCTGGGTCGTAGACGAACTCCGGCGGAAGATTTAGCCCCAGCGCAATGTCGCGGATGAGGAACTTGGCAAACGGCTCAAAGCTTGTGCCGGGACGGGATGGGGAAAGGTTCTCGATCTTTTCTCCTGGGGCCAGCCGCGGGATATTGGCGGAACTGGTGATCTCCTCGCGGGCCACGTCGTTGGTGCTGTCTCGCTCCTGAATCTTTCCAAAGAATCCGCCGGAGTTGGCAATGGGGTCGCCATCCTGGCTGACGATAACGGCGGCGATGGAGCTTTGAACCTTGAGGGCGTCTTTTTCAAATTCGGTGACTAGCTTAAGATCGCGCAAATGATTCAAGGCGCGAGCTAGGGCGGACGCTCCGCGGATCTGATCGGGTCTTTCCAGCTCCATCAAGTGAACAACTAGATCGGCTGGGATTTTGCGGTACTGATCGTTGACCTCGACAAGGTAAGCCGTGGGCTGACCAAGCTTGCCAAGAAAAACGCCGTCGGTGGTGCCGTAGTCGTCGCCCTCACATACGCGGTGGCCTTCGACGACCTGCAACTTTCCCGAATCGGTCATGACGACAAACACGTCCCCGTCCACGTCGATGGATCTGGACAAGGCCATGAGGAGATCGGTCCACGTCATGCGCCCGGTGACTTCCGGCGCTGGCGAGACAACGTCACGCCAGTATGCCTCGGCCAGCTTGCCGAACTCTTGGTCGGATCCTCGGTACTGCGGGCGCAAGCCGGGTCCGATGGAGTAGGCGGCGATGGAATCGACGGCTCCTTTAACCAAACCGATGTTGCGGTACATGTGACGGGCGAGTTTAAGGAGCTCGGTGCGGGTGGATTCTGTCAGGTCGATCTTTGAGTCACGTGCATGGGCGCCGTAAATGATGGGCCGCTTACGGGAAAAGCCTGCGCCCTCATAAGGCTGGAAAGTGGCGATACCGGCGCCGTAGCCGGCGGCAAACGCCTTCACGCCGGCTCCGATCCGCTGAACCAGGGAGACAGGCTTAGGAGTCATAAATGTTGGTAAATGAGCCAACGGTGCGGCTTACGCGGTTGCCTTGTAGAAAATCAATCGCGGCCTGAAACAGGGTGACGCGTTCGGTGGGTTTCATGTCGATGGCAAAACTGGCGGACTGGCCTCCGGCCGAACTGCCCACCACCGACCTGCCTGAATCAACTCCGGACATGGCTGAATCACGCATGGATTCGAGGGCAACAATGGCCGAGGCCGTGACCCCGGAGGCTTGCTTGAGCTCGTTCAGGGCAACAGCCCGCGCTAGTTCGCGGGTATAGGCGGCCATCGAAGGGACTGGACAGTGTCAACGGAGGGGTTACTTTAATTATATGAATTGGGTGGCGATAGGATCATTGGCGCTGCCCGTGCTTTTGCTTGTGTATGCGGGAATTATCTGGAAGCGCGGCCGGGATATGGTGAAAGCCACGGCGGCGGCAGAGGAGGCGAAAAGGCAGGAGGGCCTGTTTATTCAGAAGCAGATTTTGTTTGTCCTGGTCAAAATGCTGGAGCGCCAAGAACTGACGGCCGAGGAACGGGAGAGTCTTTTGTCTACTTTTCGCTGGCAGGGTCGGAACTAGGCTGCTGCTCAGGGAGGTGCTCGAGGAGCACCAGGATCAGCTTTTCACAATCGCCCAAGTGGTTTGCTCCTACCCTTTCCCAGACTAGCTCGCGCTGCCCGAACTTCATGCGCCGCTCAGTCAGGCGTTCGTTGGTCAGCTGGCTGATGTAATCGCGCCCGACGTTGCGCGGCAGCCACCAGTCCGCGCCGGCACGCTCTTTAATTTTGTTGATGTAGAGGCGCTCCTTGAAGACGTTGTCGTCGTACTGGGCAAGGATCAGCTTTCGGCCAAGATGCTCGACGATCTGGCGCTGGGCCACCTTGCGCATGGGCACCCCTGCCCTTCCCTTGCTGGCCCAGAATTTCCCGTTGGATTTGATGACAAACTCATAGACGCCACCGGTCCGGCGGGCGGCGTAGCCTGAATCGACCAGGCCGCCGCGGCACTGGTGAGCGTCCTCCGGCTGGCCGCGGACGGGGTACTTGTGGGCAAACTTTTCTAGTGCCAGATCCCATCCGATGATCTGGCCGTAGTCCACCAGGGCGGACCATGGGCGATTGGCGTGCATACCGTAAGCCCGGATGACGTACCAGAGCTCTGACTGCTGCACGTCGATCGACATAAATAGTCCGTCCGGTGGCAAAGGGATTTCACCCAGCAGATACTCCGGGCTGGCCTTGACGATGTCCTCAACCAGGGTGGGCTTAATTGTGGCGGCGTTCGGCGTCCATGGCTTGGCCAGGTAGCTGTTAACAAAATGGTGCAGCCCGCGGATGCTTTCCTTGTCTTGAATAAACATGACCGCCAGCTCCCCCCATGTTTTGTGAGGACTATAAAGCGCGTTTAAGTGATAGCTACGGCGGCCAAGTTCGCCCTGAGCAGTGGGTTTCCAGTTGCCGTGGCGCATCATTTCGTTTCGTTCGCTAAACGGGATCTGCCTGCGGCATCCCGGGCACTCGTAGCAAGCAGTTGCCCGGATTTTATCAAAATCCCAAAGATTATTTTCCGAGTCGTACGCGTCTGGCGCCCAGCGCACGCCCTCCCACTCTAAGTTGAACTGATGATGGCATTGGTTGCATGTGATCATGTAGTAGCGCTGATCACCGCGAAGAAATTCTGTCCAAATGTTAATGCCGCTATCTACGGTTGGAGTGCTTGCCTGGACATATAGCCAGTGAGGAAAAGATTCCATCCGGGCGCCGATCAGCTGCAGTGGGGCCGCCTCCTTGGTGTTCCAGTCCGGAAACTTGTCGATCTCGTCGGCTATGCTCATGCCGACACTGCGTGAACTAAGATTGCTCTCAGAACCCGCACCCACCCACCAAACCGTGCCGGATCGAAATCTCTGCTCGTCCAGTTTCATCTCGTCGTCGTTATCTGGGCACAGCCGACTAAGGCAGGCATTGCTTTGCACCAGCTCCATCCATCGGTCCGCACTGATGGACCGCGCCAGCTTCAGCGACGGCAGTACCACCATGCAGGGTGTGGCTCGGTTGGTTAACCGGTGCGCCAACATAAGCTGCAGCGCTGTGCTTTTTCCGCACTGCACTGCAAAACATAGCGTAAGCTCATGCACCCCGGGGGCTGTTGCGCTGTCCAGCACCTCCCGCAGGTAGGGCATCGAATCTAGGCTGACCTTGCCCGGCTTGCTTGGGCTGTACCGTTCCGAAAACCAGATGTTTTGTTCCGCCCACTTGCTGACTGAATCCATCCCAGCAGGGCGTAAAAATTTAAACGCAGCCCCTGCCAAATGGACTGGTGATGATGACGTGATCGTCATGCAATCATGCGGGCCTTGATCGCCTCGTAGGTCCGGCCGGTTTCCTCCCTCATAATCTCGTGGATCTCCTGGGCGCTTTTACCAACCAGCCGGCTGCCCTTGTTGACCAGCGCCTCCAAGCCGCGCTGAAATTCAGCCGCCAACCGCTCCACTGTCTGTGTGTGTTGAGTCACTGTCATCATGATCCCGGCCGTTGCCCTCGCCTTGCCTAACTCTTCGGCCGCATCCCGGGCACGCTCTTGGGTGGCGATGACTTTGTCTAGGGCCAGCCGGATGCCATGGACGTCTTTGGCCTCCTTGGCTTGATCTAAAAGTTTCATGGCCTCCCGCTCAGCTACCTTTGCTCTGTTGGCTCGCTCCCTTACCTCGGTCAGTTCAGGTGCTTCACCAGGCACCGCCGTCTCCAAGCTTACCGGCCCGTCCGGATCCGTGTAGGCCGCGGCCGCTTGGGCAACCTTGCACCTTGGTGCCCGCTGTGAATTGGCCGATCTCCATGCGCTAGCTTCCTCCATGCTGGTCAATGGCATACCTTTCGCGACCCACTTGGCCACTGCCTGCCGGCTGCATCCCCACTCTTTAGCTAAATCGCTGGCGGTCATAGGTAGCCGCCAACCTGTCAACCTAGAACTAACTAAAGTTACTCGCTCAAAAACTACGCAGGTCTTTGACCGCGCATGCATATAACAGGTTAAAAAGATTCCTTGGTCATGGTTTGCAACCATGCACCTACCATGCAGGTGACCATGCTTGTTTGTAAGATGATATAAGAAAGCAACTACTAAACATGACGACATGGTCAACATGGTCAGTCCCCATACAAATGCGCGCGCGCACCCGCGCGCCCGCGCTGGAGATCTTTGGCAACAGATAGGCGTGTATAAGCAACTTACCATGATGACCATGACTACTTTAATGAAACCAATTAAATGGGAGCGGGTTGCGTTGCGACATGGTCTGTAACATGGCAGGGCACATGGTGCACTTGAATCATCCTGGCATGACCCTCGCCCTTAACTTCTAAGCGCTTAACACCAAACGTTCTACCATCAAACCTAGCCAAGATCTTGCCAAAGGCTGACCGCTCACGCCTTACCTGCTTATCCTGCCTTTCCTCATCTGGAGGCGTTTCATCTAATACCCAGGCAAAAAGCCCCAGCTCACGCGATTTTGCCATTAGCTCTGCAGGACGAAACTCTAAGACCGTCTGTGTCTCATCAACCATTACTGCCCCGACCAACTTCTCCATATCGGCCAGGGTGTCGTCTGCACTTACCAAAGGCGCAGTGCATGGATGGATCCCCGTGACAAGCTGCACGATGCCACCTACCTGAGCTGACCATCTTGGAAAACTGCTATGGTTAACAGATCCTGGCGTCCGGCCTTGTGCGTCCCAGTGCTTAACAAACGCCCACAAGGCACCCAATAACTGCGGCCGGGCCGACAAAATATCCTCCTCGCTAATAGCGCGGCTGTACCGCCTTTCCTCAATCTTTGCCTCCTGAACGTGCAGCGAGAGCTGCAAACACCGCCGACGCATGTCCGCATTTACCCTGGCGGTATTGGCGGTCACGTAAATTAGGCAGGACTTTTCAACCTCAAAATTGCGAGATGCACCCAACACCCGGCCAGCCCATACGTTTGCCGTAATAAAAGCCTCCAAGCTGGACGACTTAATTTCACCCCTCCAGTTATCAAACACCAGGTAGGGCTCTCCATTGATCGCGGCCGCGTTCAGCGCCTTCGTCAGCTCCTCGCTTTCACCGCCTTCTGGAGGTGCCGTAATCTTCATAGGCCCAAACACGGGGCAAACCGCAAGCCGGCACAGCAATGTCTTACCTGCGCCCTCAGAGTTTGCTGAAAAGATGAACGCCGGGCGTGGTTCCCGAGGGGCCAGCATCAGGTCAAGATAAGGAGCAAACATCGCCGCCAAAGCAACGGCCTTTGACCTAGCCGCCTCAGCTTCGTTAGTCGGCCACGGAAAATCCACCATCCACTCATCAAAAACAGCTTTGGCTTGTTCTAGCGTCATGTCGTCCTGCAGCTCCATTTCCGACCTAGTAAGAACCTGTGTCTCCGCATCGTACCCTTCCGGCAACAGCTCCAGCGTCCCATCCTTTCGTATCACAGGCAGCCTTACGGTGGCCACCCTGCGAATCGTCCTTAGTTCCCTAATAAATTGCTCACTGGCCAACACCCCTGACGCGCACTTGTCGCTCATGCTGGCCGCCTCCTCCCCGTGCTCGCCCAGCTTGTAAGGCGCCACGTAATCCTCAATCCAGCTGTGAAACTTCTCCGAGGTCATCACCGACAGCCGGCCGCGCCGGTTTACCATCAGCACAATGCCGTCACGCTCAAACAAATCCTGCTCTCGCAAAGCTTTACCTAGATCCTCCGCCGTCTGACCTATTCTGTGGCCATTCCCAGGCAGCCGCACCTTTGGCAACACGCTACTGACCACCGCGGCCCCAGCTTCGGAGTGCCCTATAAAATCAGAAACATCTGCACTGGCCTCCCATAAGGCATCAAGTACCTGCCCATCCTTCATGCCGATTTCCTCCACACGTCCATCCAGTCATAAAAATCCACCTTTCCGTCCATCGGAGCCGATGGCCACAGCAACTCCCACCTGACAATTCTCACCTGGCATCCTCCTTTGTCCCGCAAGGCTTTGGCCACCGCCAGCCCGTGGTCCTGCCCTGCCTTGTCACGGTCTGGTACAATGACGACCCGCCTTTTCGCCAGCGCCTGCGTGTATTCGTCACGCCATTTCCCGGCCCCCATCGGTGAAGTTGTGGCCGCAATCTTTCCATCCGCAGCCGCGGCGGCATCCGCGTCCTTTTCGCCCTCAAATATTCCCACAACCAGCTCCGGGTTAGCCAGTAACTGAGGCAACCGATACAGCACCGGAGTGATCCCGGCCAATGTCCAGAGCCACCAGTTTCCCTCCCTGTCTCGGCTGGCCTGTTTGTTCCCTGCCCTTTCACCTTCTGAGGCCGGACGGCGCTGCCGGAACATCTTGGGCTCATAACGCAGCGTCTGATGCTTCAGCTTTCCGTCCGCGTCTACATAATCATAAACCTTTACAATCCTAGGCTGCGGCTTGCCGTCTTTTCGCGTAATAACTGGGGCCAAATCCCCCGCCCACTCGCGCATCATGCGAATCGCTTCCTTGGCTGATACTCCTCGCACCTTTTCAATCAGCGTGATCTGATCCCCGCTTTCCTTGGTGCCGTGATCTGTCCAGACCAGCCCCTTGTCCCCCTGCCATACCGAAAAGCTGGGATTTTCGTCGCCCTGCCGTATCGGGCTGCACATCTTGCCAGGCCCGTCAGGAAATCCCGTAATCCCCAGCCTTCGGGCTGCCTCCGGCAAAGAAATTTTCGCCTTTAGATCTTCTATCGTCAGCATGACTTTACCAAAAACCCTCGGCGCTGCCCACGGATCGATGGTTTCCATCCGCACCTTCTTGCATTGCACACTGTGGCATGATCACAGTCCCATGCCTTGGCGATCATGGAGACCGTCATTCCTGCCTCATACTGCTTGCGCCAAAAAGCCCAACGCTGGGCCACCACGTGTGTGGTCCTGTTTCGCTGTTTTTTCCCATTTGCCGGGCGGTAACTAATTTCTTTTGGCACCTCCAGAACAGGCAGAGCCAGCTCGGGTTTTTTAAGGGCAGATCTTAGGACCGCTTCCTGGCTTAGCTGAGCCAGAGATTGCCTGATCTTGTCCAGCTCCCGCTCGTAATGCTCAGACTTTTTTTCCAGCACAGTCAGGCGGTAGTTTTTGGCCGCCTCGATCAGCTTGTTGTCCATTTTCATCCTCCTTTTTTGTTCCAGACATCAGTAACAACGCATCCACTAGGGCAATAGCCGTCCGGACTTCTGGGTTGGCGCTGACCTCACGGATCCGCACGAGCGTGCCCCGCAACGTGCCCAGCACGTCGCGCATCCAGGCTAAATCTGGCACTACTCCTTGGCTTTTACGGTTTCGACAAACTCAATCACCGGCTTGATCCAATCCCTTACCATCCGGTGCCAGCTTTTGTCGTCCTGCCATCCAGCCGGCAGGTCCCGCTTCCAGATCTCAAATTCAGTCACCCAGGCTTGCAGCGTCCAGACTCCGCTGGATCTTTCGTCGGATCCTCGCACAACCTCACCGGAGGCAATGGATCGCTTTAGATCGTTAGGAGTTAGTTTTTCCGCCACCGCCAGCTTGGCCCATTTGTCCTGATCTTTGGCTGTCTTAAGCTTTTGAAGCTCCAAATAATGCGCCGCCGTCAGTTCCGGCCGCCGCTTTTCAATCGGCACCGTCCCTAGTGCAAGCAAAGCGTCTGTCTTAGGCCCAAAGTTAAACTCAAGCTGGTCCAATGCCTCCTGCAGATCCCCCTCGTCGTATGACTTTTTGCCATAGTTTAGCCAGTCCGCGTCCAGCCAGGTCTGCGCCCGGCGGCAGCTCTGCAGCCACCGGCCCACCTCCTTCCACTGCTCGATGTTTAGCGCCTTTTCAAACACCAGCCCGCTTGGCGTAATCCTTACTCCGGGCACCTTTTCCACCGCCCGGCCCTCACGGTCCAAGCGTTTCAGTTCAATGATTTGCATTTTTTCCTCCTTTTTTGCCGATTGATTGACGTCTCCAGTGCCGCTCCCGCTGCACTGTTCGATAACTTTCCACCGCCTCCGCGCTTTTGGTGTGCGCGTTGCGGCGAAAACCCAAAAACACCAGCCACCACTGCACCTGTTTGCTCATTGCCGCCCTAGTAAGTCCCATTTCCTTGGCGGCCGCCGTCTGCGTCACTACCCCGTTGAGCGCATCGCTGTTAATGGCAAACATCAGGGCATACACCCGCAGCCGGACGTTGCCTGGCTTGACCAGCACCGGCAGCACCCGGGATAGCGTTTCCACCGTCAGCTGTCGGGCCTCCTCCTGCGTGGCGTTAGTTAGCCATTTTTGAAAGCCGGGCAGGCCACCACTGCTGTACGATTCCGTAGCTTCCCGGTAAAGGGCCTCCACGGGGTTGTCGCATAAGCTGGCCATATCGGGGGTATGGCTGGCCTCCGGCCTGTCGGCCGCATCACAATGGTGGCCTGCGTAGGTCATCTACGCGTCCCAGCTTTTTAAGGCCGGCCACGCCAGGGCAAATAACGCCAAGGCCCCTGCCGGAATCAGTAGTCTTACAAGTAGCTCTAGTTCACTCATAATTACCCTCCTTTTTGTTTTTTAATGAGATCCGCCAGGACCTCCTCCAGCCGCTCCACTCGGGCGACCAGGCCTTGAATTAAGATGTCCCTGCGGGCATTGAGGAACGCGTCCTGCACCCCGGCACTCCAGCTTTGGGATAGGTTGATGTTTCCCAGCACACCCTCTTGCTCCAGATCCCTTACGTCAGTTGGTTCAATCATTGTTTTTTGTTCCTTTCCGGCTTTGGCTTTCTCTTGGTGTCCACCGGATGACCGCGCTTTTCGCCATAGCCATCCCTGCCTTTCCGTAACCGCATTGTGTTTTTGTTTGCCATAAATTTTAGAGCACTGGCTCCGGTAGCGGGCCGGCCAGCTTCCACGTGTAGCTGGGCCGGTCGTACTCAATCGGGTAGCCCATAAAATCCCGCATCAGGTCGATGTCTCTGGCGATGGTTTTGTAGGAAACCTCAAACTCCTGCCCCAGCTTCTCGCAGCTAGGCAGCTCGCCATTTTTCCGCAAAATCTCCGCCATCCATCGGCAGCGGCGCAGAACCGGCCGGGTCTTGCAGGCCTCCTCCCGCTTGCGCAAAGACACCCGCGTCATCGCCCCTTCTCCACGTGCTTCAGCTTTTTGTAGTACCCGCGTAGAGAATCGTGCGGCTTTAGGCGGGCGTTTTTTTTGCGGCGGTCAATAATCACGTGCACCGCCCGGCCCGTGTCGGCAATCGTAACGAATCCGGCAAAGGCCATCAGTCTGGTGGTCAGGCTCATGCGCCCTCCTCTCGCAGGTGTTCAAAGTGTTCGTACCCCACAGGCGCCGGCTCCTCGGGGCGCTTGGCCACCAGCTCCCGAAGCTCTTCCGGATCCATTGTCTCGTGCTCATGGCGAGCCAGATCCGGCGTGGCGTTAAACTTTTCCACCAGCCCTGCGATCAGCTTTTCTACCAAGACGTGCTTCTCTGCCTCGCTCATTGGCTGGCCTCGTCTTTGGCTTTTTTGATAAACCAAGCGGCGAAGGAGACCGCAAACACCAGCAGTCCCCAGGCCGCCCCGATAATGAGCGCCCAGCCCGTGGCAATCGCCACCAGTTGGGCAAGGTCTTTGATTGTTTCGTAGGTCATACGAGCCCTCCTTTCAGTTGATGCCAGCGCATGGAAAGGACGTGGGCCTTGCCGCGGCAGTGCCGTAGCAGCCAGTCACCAGACAAATACTTAAAACCAACAGCCTCCCACCACTTAGGGGCGTCGATCTGAATAAATCTCTCCAGCTCCTCTAAGGTCTCGGAATGAACGGCCTCTGAGCGGTGGCGGTTGTTTTTTCCGTAAGAAAAGCGGTCAAGAAATGCGCGCAGGCAAACCGCGCCGACAAGCCTGCAAAACCCAAGATCATTGATCTGCCTTGCTACGTTTTTGCTACGTTCCGGCCGTAACTCACTGTCAGACAACAAGCGGACGGGGTGGGATTTGAACCCACGGCGAGCAACGTTTTCAGTTTTTTGGTGTTTTATTGTGTAGGACATTACTTATTTTCCTTCTGTTTTTGGGGGATTTGCTACGCTTGCTACGTGGCCTCGATTTACACAAGAAAGGACAGCCAGTGGTTCTGGATCCGGTACAAAACCAAGGCCGGCCAATGGGCCTGCAAGGCGACACGCTACCGGACCGACAACACGCTGCACCGGGCCAAGGCCCGCCAGGAGGCCGCAGAGCTCTCCATTGCCGAGCACGACAAGCGCAGCACGGATCTCACCTGGGTGGACGACCTGATCCGCACGCACCCCGTAGGCGAAAACACCAGAATCTACTACCGCAACAGCTGGAGAAACCTGCTTCGCTTTATGGCGGAAAGGCAAATCGCCCTGGAGGACTTTGCTCCTGCCACGGCCCACGACTACCTGGCGTGGCGAACGGCCACCACCCGAACAGGTGGAGGCTTCGTCGGCCGCAACCAAGCCCTGCAGGACATCAAGATTTTGAAATGGATCCATCGCAACGGCCGGCTGCTGGGCCACCTGACCACCATGGCGATGGTGGACTTCCGGTCCCGCAAAAGCCCGGTGCAGCGCCGGCCGGTCTTTACCGAGCAGGACATCGCCCGATGCCGGGAGGCGCTGGCCAGCAGGTACGTGCCCGACTGGATGCGGACCAGCTTTGAGATCGCCTACCACACCGGATGCCGGCTGAAGGAAACCCGACTGCCCCTTTCCTGCATCGACCTGGACGCAGGCACGATTACGTTCCCCGAGCCCAAAGGCGGATCCGGCCGTGCCTACACGATCCCCATTCCGGACGGCCTGATCCCCTTGTTTAGAAAACTGAAGTCCACGCCCCGCAGCCATACCTTTGAGTGGCCGGGAGCAGGAACCAAAGTTTCCAGCTACTGGCGACGCTTCTTTAATCTCCTGGGCTTGAAAAGGCATAGTTTTCATGGGTTGCGGGCTACCCGAGTGACGAACCTGCGAAAGGCAGGGATTGTGCAAGCTGTTGCCATGAGACTCGTAAACCATTCCTCGACCTTGGTGCATGATTTGTACCAGCGTCACTCGGTTGAGGACCTGCGCAACTACGTAAACGCGGGCCTTGGCTCATCCACGCCTCAAACGCACTCGGAAACACCAGCCCCCGCACCATGGGGAAGCCGGACTCCAGCGACAGGGCCCGAGCCCGGTGGTACGTTATCCCGTACGCCTCCGACAATTCCCGCAAGTTAAGCGGCTGATTAAGCAGGCGCTTTTCATGCGCGCGCGGGGGCATCCCCTTTTCCCTGGCACCGTCACCGTTGAAAGCCCCCACACTCATGGACGTACTATCTTGCTTCCTCGATCTCAAGCGCGTGGCGCTCGATAAGTTCGGTGACCAGCTGAGAAAGCGAAAGGCGGCGATCTTCGGCCATTTTGATGCCAGCTTTTTTTACCTCCACCGGGATGTAGAGGTTGGTCGGCTCGCTCTTATCACGGGGTGCCATATGTATGACGCACGCTGTGCGCCATCTTTGTGGCGTCAACAAAAATCGTATTTTTTGAAAAAATATTTTTAAGCCGGCTTGCAGGGGGTGCTGTTTTAGCGCACAATGTGTGTCGTGAAAAAGGAGCGGACAAATGTCTACCTTCCCACGGAGGTCAAAAAAAAGGCCATGGGATTGGCTGACCGCTCTGGCATGTCCCTCTCCGTATTCATCACCCAGCTGCTAATTAAGGAGGCAGCCCGCGACAAGGGTTTTACCACAGAGAGCCCTGCGTTGTATGTGGCCGGGCGGTTACAGGCAAAAACTAGGACAAAAAGGACATGAAGCATCTCGCTTTGGTTTTGCTTCTGTGCGCGGCCACCGGCTGGGCGGAGGAGATGCTTTTTTCGGGGGGCATCGTCACGGGAAAATCGGTGGAAAGGATTAACCCGGGCAAGATCGAGACCCGCCTGGCGGTACAGGCCACCAACAAGGTTTTCCTGATTATCGACCACCCCGGGTATTCCGACGTGGCCATTGACGAGGAAATTGCCCCCTGCACCCTGCGCAAGGACACGGTGGACCCGGAGACCGGCCGGCGCCGCTGGATCTTTGTGAAGCCTAGCCCTTGAGCCGGTAGTGCGGGCGGGCACGAATCAAGCTTCCCCACGCCACCTTAAAATCACGCCGCTCCACCAGGCCGCGCTTGGCCATCTCGCGGCATTTTTGCATGGCCACTTCACGGCAGTAGCCCAGCTTTTCAGCGATCTGATCCGGCGTATGCCATCCAGGTGGGACCACTTCGGCCATGTGCAGGTTTACCTTATGGAAGGCCGCCCGCCAGGCGCTGGCCTGCAGCTCCTCCGCCTTATACTTTGACGATTTCATCCTGATCGGGTGTAAATACGATCTCCGTCACTTCCGGCAGCTCCCCGTCCCGCTTGCGCCGCCAGTCCAGCACCATGGCACTGGGCCTGGGGATCGCGTCTGGCACTACCTTTCGGCCATAGCGGGTCAAAAACTGCCATCCTCCGGTCACGCCGATCATGCCCTGCCCGTCCGAAAACCATCCCCCGGTGTGCCGGTGGCCTCGCAGGTAGATTCGGGCCGGCTCCTGCCCGCAGCGCATGCTGTTCAGGCGGGCGTTGCCCATGGTGATGGAAAGGCTGGTCGCTTCCAAGTAGGCGCGGCTCGTCACGCCGATGTGGTGGGTGGCGTCCACGAGGCAGCCGGCCATGCGGAAAAGCCACTTGGCCTTCGCCCCCTTGCCCTCGGCCCCGATCTTTTTGGCGATGTAATGCTCGATCAGGCCGGTGTGCACCTCCGTGCCCAGCGTGACAAAAGTCTTGTGAGCCTTGGCCGCCAGACCGCCCACGGCCTCGATCGCCATGTTGGCGTGGTCCTCAATGGATTGTGTGAGGCTCTCAATGGATTTGTGGTGGATGCCCTCGGTCAGGTCCCCGTTGAGCAGCAGGGCGTACTGATCCCTGCCGCGGATCCGGGCAAACTGCGCCTGCAGGTCCGTCCAGCACGCCCACAGCCACTCCTGGTGCACGTTTCCGCCAAAGGAGATTTTGTTCCCGGTGCGGACGGTGGTTTCGGGAGGCATGAGGCCCACCTCGGATCCACAGTGCAGGTCGCTGACGACCAGTAAAATGCGGGCCATTGCTACGCCGTATGTGTCAAAGGCTTGTGGGCCTTCTTACTTTTTGTCCTCGTAGCCCGGCATGCCTTGAAGGACTTGGAGGATTTTCACACAAGCCGCCCGGCTGTCCGCCGCGGCCACGGACGAATCCTCCGCCCCCTTGAGCGCTAGGTCCGCAATCACGGCCAGCTGCACCTTGTGCGTGTAGACGTAGCTTACGAGGTCCAGCACCTCGCTGATGGCATCACTCCAGCACGGGCGCAGCCACAGCGCCCCGCCGTGTTCCTGCTGCCCTTTGCGATACTTCTTGGAAAAATCCTTGATGAACGCCTCCATGATGGAGGCCAGGTGCAGCTCGTGCTCCTTGCTCATGGGAGGTATAACGCCTGGCGTCATGGCTTGCGCAGCGAAACCTTGCGGGAGGTGGAAGGTGGAAGGCGGGAAGATTTACGAACGGCCATGGAATTTTGTGGCGCGGATGTAGCCACGCCAGCCAAGGCCCGCCAGTCCTTAAACGTTCCGTCCTCAAAATGGGGCGTTTCAAACGAGAGCCAGCGGAGGTCGTATTTTTCGGCACAGTTCCGCAGGAGCTGGTACGTCTTTTCATCATCCCAGCTGGGGGTGTATCCGCCGGCGGCGGTGTTGGCGCACGGCACCGCATCAATCGCCCGGGCGTAGCAGTGGAACGACTGGGCCACGGGCGTGCCCTTGGCGTTGGTCACCTTGGTTCCCTTCTTGGATCGGCCCTGGGCGTAGAGCTCGTCCTGTTCCGCCGGTGTTCTCACGCTGCAGTAGATCAGCACCGGGATCCTTTTGGCCGTCAGCTCCTGGTACCACTTGGCCACGCGCTCCTTAAAGCCTGGGGCCAGCTTGGCGATGTGGGCCTCGCTCCTATCGACGATCTGGCGCCAGGTCATTTGGCCTCGGCCCGATGCCGCCATTTCTCTGTTTCAGCCAGAGAAGCATTAAGCGCTTTGAGCGCGGAGACATACTGGTCGCGGTAAGCGGCCGGAGCGGGGCCTTCTTTTCTTTCGATTTTGTCCCACTCGTAGATGAGCGCCTCGATGGTTTCCGGCCTGGGCGGCGGGCCGTCCGAGATCGGCGTGACGGTGGCACAGCCGGCCAGGCTAAGAGCCAGCAGGAGGCCGCTTAGTCCACCAGCTATCAATCTTTTGATCCCGCTTGCGCCGCTCGGCCTCGATGACGGAATCCCGATACTCATGCCGGTTTTTCCCGCGGTTCTGAAACCACCAAAGGACCAAGGCCAAAAGGGTGCCGAGGACGGTAAGGGCACCGGTAATCATCCCCTCCCCCTATTTGCGGGAGATTTGCGCGATAAAATCAACGATCTTTTGGAGCGTCCGCTCCGGCTCGTCCCCGGGGACCAGGGTGGCGACGGCGATGGCTGCGCCCAGCACGGTGACCAGGACGCCGAGGTAGGACTGCCAGTGGGTGATTATGTTTTGGATGATTTCCATGCTTAACCCTTTGTGTCAAAGGGTGGCGTGAGGGGGCAGGTGGAAGGCGGGATTAGTGACCCAGCAGGCGGTTTTTAATGATCTCCCAGGCGGCCGCCAGCACCCCGAACACGATGGTGGAGATGAGCCAGACCCGGCCCTTGATCGTGCCGGCTTCGTCCTCCAGGGCCTTCATCTTGCCCTTGTGATCCTCAAATAATTCCAGGATGTGAATCTGGCGCTGCTCAATTCTTGCCACGGCGATGCGGAGCTCGGTCAGGATGTCGGAGTCACTCATTTGGCAAACTCAAACTTTTCGCCCTCGGGCGTGAGGCGGACGCACTCGCGGCCGGATTCGTCGTAAAAAAGTTCAACGAGGCCCTCGGCCTGCATCCACTTTAGAATGGAGATCAGCTGCTGGTACGGCGTGGCCATGGGTCACAGGCCGGACGGCACCGGCGGGGCGACAAACCGGACGGCATCGCTCATGTGCTATACTGCTTGGAATAGCTCTCTGCCGCCGAGGCCATGACAAACTGCACATATTCCGCATCCGTGGCGAGCCGCTCATCGGAATCATCAGGCAGGGATGCGTTCCTTGC
>Ga0214917_10001321_pt1 | contig 31941 bp, 19 predicted proteins | sample LL_1208_BB_MetaG_FD_177983 | JGI IMG/M metagenome (GOLD analysis project Ga0214917, IMG submission 177983) | Freshwater microbial communities from Lake Lanier, Atlanta, Georgia, United States - LL_1208_BB | ecosystem: Environmental > Aquatic > Freshwater > Lake | place: USA: Georgia | collected... | reverse complement strand
ATGTGGGGCGGCCCTAGCGGCCGCCAAGACTCACGCTTGGGAAGGGCGGTTATCCCCAACCGCCCGTACTCAAAACCTAATCGGTCCTCCATCTTAATCTCAATCCTCTCCCTTCCACCTCCCGCCTCTACGCGGCTCAAATTTCCTCCCCGGCCGCGATGGAACGCGGCCCTACAGAAAATTCAAAATCCAACGCTCAAGCCTCTGTAGGGACGCGCTCCGCCGCGTCCACGACCCCGACGGAGCGGGGCCCTACAGAACCCTCCACCTCGGCGGGGATAAACCCCGCCCTACATCACCGTACATCATTCAATCTTCAAAACGAATGTGGGGCGGCCCTAGCGGCCGCCAAGACTCACGCTTGGGAAGGGCGGTTATCCCCAACCGCCCGTACTCAAAACCTAATCGGTCCTCCATCTTAATCTCAATCCTCTCCCTTCCACCTCCCGCCTGCCCCCTTCCACGGCGAAGCCCCGCTTCGCCCCACCTACGGCTGACTCACCTTCAGTCGCATGAACATCCTCGTGGCTCCCGGCGGATTCGTCACCGTGGCCGTCACCTCCTCGTAATCCCCCTTGTCCGTCACTGTCTCCTGCACCCCGTTGGTGTCCCAGGAGGCGGAGGAAAGATCCCCGTTGGCCTGCACCGCCGCCGAAACGCCACTGATTCCCTTCGCCCGCCGGTAGGTCATCGATACGGTGTTGCTTGGACCGTTGCTCACGGTCATGACGCTCTCACTGTTGCCACCGGATTGGGCGGGATCTAAGCCCAGATAAAACTCCATCAAGTTGCTCATCCCATCCCTGTCCGGATCAGCATTGGGCAAGGCATTGTCCCCCGTCAGCCCTTTCTGCGCCGCCCAGTCGGACAGGGTCACGGCATCCACCACCATCAGGGTGCCATCCACGTAGGTGAACGCATAATTGGCCGCCAAAAAGGTGTTGGGCGGGATCGTCCGTGGGGCCACCGGATCGGACGGAGTGATCAAATACGTTCCCGCCAAGGCATTGCTGGCCGTACCCCCGTTGGCCGTCAGGGTCACCGTGCCGATTCGCTCGCCGGCCACCAGGCCAGAGGAGGTAAACTTTGTCTGCCCCACGCCCAAGAGCAATTCCGTGCCTTTCAATTTCGACTGGTCATTCGCCCGCAGGGTGGCCGGTTTGGCCAAGATTTCCGCCAACAGACCCGTCGGCTGCGTCAACGTGTAATATCCGGCGGCACTTCCCGTCAGGCTGTAGGTCACCACCACTTCAATATCCGGTCCGGCATTGGCCGAGACAAAGTCGGCCAAGGGAGTACCCAAGCCCAGGTTGGCTGCATCCTGCCCCTCCACTCCCACCAAGCCCGGGGATCCCGTCAAAGTGGCGGTGGTGGTTCCGTCATAGGTCTTGGGGTTGGCGGTCACCCCGGAAACCGAGATCGCCTTTTTGGCCACCGTGCTACTGGCCGTAGCCACGTTGACCAGCGTCGCCGCCAGACTGGTGCACTGCACGTTGCCCGCGTAGGTTCCCGGCACGGTGTTCGCTGCCAACCGGACATAAATGGTCGTCGGCGCCAGAGCGCCCGCCGCACCCACGGTCACAGATGGTGCGTAGTCCGTCGCCGATGCCCCAGTGGCTGAGACTTCATACCCGCTCGGTGCCGAAACCAGAATCCCCTGTGCCAGATTTTCTCCGCTCAACCGGAAACTGGTAGGGGTCGGCGAAGCCGTCCCATAGGTTGTGCTCACACTCCCCAAGGTTCCACTTGTCGAAATCACCGGTGTCACGTTGGAGGTGGTGACCAAAGTTCCATTTACCACCAAACTCGCCTCACCGGTCGTTGAGGTTTTATAAACGTACCAGGTACCCGAAACATTGGTGGACCCAAGATTCACCAAGCGGAAGTTAACGGAGACTCCGTTCGATATGTTCTGCAGGGATGCGTTTGTGCTTAAATCAATGGGCCCCAAAGAGGCGCCGCTAGAGCTGCTGCTGGAGAAACTCAAATTTGCAACATCGGCAAACGCATTTGTCCCCACTTGTACCTGCAACACTCCATTGGTTGGTCCAGTGGCTGATCTGCGGTAATACAATTTGCTGATGTTCGTGATAGTCATTTTGTAGCCATTCGTGGGGGTCAGGCTAAAACTAATGAACTGATTCGCGGCCACCGCGCTAGAGACCGTCCCACTGGCTCCCTGCAACCAACCATTGGCCCCCCAGCCGCCAGCCGAGGCAGTGCTGGTCGTCGTCAACCCAGAGCCCCGGGTCAACCCGACCGCCGATAAGTTCGCGGCGAGGGTCGTCGGTGCCAAGGGTGACGTTCCATAACTGGTTTGTGAGCCCACATCCCACGCTGCCAACGTGATGACCGAGGAGGCAGGCGCCACCACGAGGGTAAGGTTCTTGGTTCCCACGCCCGCCGCATTACTGGCAGAGAGGACCACGGTGTTCGTTCCAGGTGTCTGGGGTATTCCGGATACTAATCCGTTACTGTTGTTCACGCTTAGTCCAGTTGGAAGATTCGAGGCGTCATAGGATGTGGGCGAATTCGTCGCGGTGATTTGATAGCTAAAGACCTGACCCGCCGTTCCATTGGTGGTGTTCGTACTCGTAATCACCGGCGGCAACAGAGGCCCGATGGCAAAGGTCACGTTGGTGGAGGTTCCCCCGAACGAGTTGCTGGCCGAAACCGTCACCACATTGGTCACCGAACCCGTCGGCGTTCCGGAGATCACCCCGCTGGCGGGATTCAGGCTCAGCCCCGCTGGCAGGTTCGAGGAGACTCCAAAGGAGCTGGGGGAGTTGTCGGCCGTAATGGCGTAGTTCAGGGCCGTGCCCACCTGACCGCTCACGTTGGTCGCGCTGGTAATAGTCGTCGGCGCGGCGCTGGGCGCGGAGGAGGAAATGACGATGTCATCCAGGAAAAACCTTTTGTTTCCTCCCGTTTGGAAAGTGACGGAGGAGGTCGCCGAGCCACCCGAAAGATTCAGGCTCTTGGTTTCCAAGGCGCTGCTCATCGTGGCCGTGTAGGAGACCGAGTTGGAAACCCCATTGGCCACCACCACCACCGGTCCCTCCACCGTGGTCCAGCCCTTGACTTTGAAGCTGACATTGTAGGTTCCCCCGTTGGCGGAAAGATCCAGCGTCCTGGTCGTTAGAGAACCCGGGTTTTTACTCGCCCCAAGTTTCAACACAGTTCCTGCCTGATACGCATACGCAATCGTGGGGAAATTGGAATTCGCCACCCAAGCGGTGGCGTTATTGCTGGTGGAGGAATTATCGCCATTGGTGCAAGAGGAGAAGTTTTCGCTGAGATAAGTCACGGTTCCTCCACCGCTCGCCGGCGCAATCCCGATCACCAGGTTGTTCGACCCCGTGCCCGCCACGTTGGAGGCAAAAATGATCGCCGTGTTGGTTCCCGCCACCGTCGGTGTCCCCGTGATGGCCCCACTCTGGGAGTTCACGCTCAACCCCGCCGGCAGATTGGAGGCCCCGAAACTGGTTGGACTGTTCGAGGCCGTGATCGTGTAGGAGAAAGCCGTGCCCACCGTGCCGCTTGTCGTGCCGGCACTGGTGATGACGGGAACCTGCGGCGGGGTGATCGTGAAGGTCACGTTGCTGGTGCCGGTTCCCGAACTGTTGCTGGCGAAAATCTGGGCCACGTTGGTGCCCGCCAGCGTGGGAGCACCGGAAACCAGCCCGTTGGTGGTGTTCACCGAAAGACCAGTCGGCAAGTTGGAGGCCCCGAACGAGGTGGGTCCGTTGGAGGCGGTGATCTGGTAGGAGAGGCTCACCCCCACAAACCCGCTCACCGCGTTCGTGCTGGTGATGACCGGCGGGGCCGCCACGCTGCCCGCGTTGCGGGGATTAGGTGTGCCGGTGGTGAAATCCGCTGCGTTGTTGTCGGTATCCGTCGTCCCGCCCCCGGCCCGGAAAACAGCCGTGGTGGCCGAGGGGGCTGGCGCCGGCCCGGCTCCCTCGTACCCGTTGGCCGTGGTGCCATACCCCACCAAGTCCTGCAGTCCCGAGGTTCCCACGGGATTGGCCCCAGAAAGTGCCGTCGTCGAATTAACCAAAGCCACCTTCCCCGCTGTGGCTGACATCGCCGTGGCTCCCGTCGCGTCCGGGCTCGGCAAGGCCGAACCCGCGGTTCCTGCGGTGCTCATTGCCACGAGGAAATATTTCCCCGCCCCAATCGAACCACTCAGTGTCGTCGGGGTCCATGAGGTCCCCGCGGCGCTGGCGTATTGGACCGACCAACCAGCCAAGGACTGGCTCGCGCCGCTCCGATTATAAAGCTCGATATAATCCTGATTATACGTCGCCCCGGTATTCCCTCCACCTCCATACACCTGACTGATGATCACCGGGGTTACCGGGGCCGGACCCAGCAGAAAAGTATAGGTCACTGTTCCCAAATCAGTCGTGCCGTCCTTCAGGCTCAACACCGCATCAAAGGTCGCCCCTACCGTCCCGGCCACGCTGAAGCTGAAGTTCCTCGTCACGGGGGCACCACCCGCCGCCAAACTCCCGTAATTCTGCACGGCATCCACGCCAGGGGTCACCCCATTGACCGCCGTCAGGGTCGCCGTCACGTTCGCGGCATCCAGCGTTCCCACATTCTTCAGCGTGAATCCCACCGTTACGGCCTCATTGGGATCGATCGCGTTGTTGGCCGGGCTATTGCCCTCGGTCACTAGGGTGCTGCCGGCAGAAACGACAGCCGCCGACTGCACCTCGTTGACATTGTAGGCCACCAAAGCGAAGTCCTGATCCAAAGAGCTGCTGTTGTTCGGCACCCCGTCCGAATTGATGTTCGTCGCGGCCACCGTGATCACCACACTTCCCGTCGTTCCCGCGGGCAGAAACACGCTTTCCACATTGTTCCGTGCGTCCGCCGATCCGCCGGCAATGGAGGTACCCTTGCTGAAGACGTTCCCCTTGTAGGCCGTGCCATTCACCACCACCGTGAGGTCCAAATTGTTTTTATAGGCATTTCCAGTTGTCGAACCCGGCGCATCGGTCCAGGCCACCGTGATCCGCACTGGCTTGGCGCTGGAAATGATCGTCCCCGTATAGCTGCGGGTCTGTCCCGAAGCCGTAAAAAGGTCCGCCGCGACCTGATCCCGCAAAAGCCTTGGGGTGAGGTCAAAAGAGGTATCCAGGTTGACCATCCCCATTCCCTGGTTGTTGGAGTAGAGGTTATCGTTCGCCGAGGTGCCGGTCATATAACGGGCGGCATTCATCATGTAGGCCTTGATCATCGCCGGGCTGGCAGGATTTGCCGCTGTTGCCCAGCCCTGGTTGATGAACCACTGCCAAACCAGCGCCGCCGCACCCGCGATCCCGGGCGTGGAGTGGCTCGTGCCGGACGAGGCGGTGTAAAACTGCTGCCCGGCAGAGGGGAAATAGATGCTGCTCACTCCTCCGCTCACTCCCGAACCGTCAAAAACAGATAATTTGGTTCCCGTCCCAGTCATGGTCTTCACCGCCTGCGGCACCCCGCCTGACACGTGGGTTCCCGGGGCCACGAGGTCGGGCTTCGCCCGACTGTCCGTGCAAGGACCTCGGCTGGAAAAACTAATGATGTCATTGGCACTGTCTGCCCCGGCATCGCTAATCCCGCTACTGTCGGAACCCCCGAAAGGCTGAACGTTCTCTGCCGCGCCGGCCGTGATCACGTTCTTGGCCGTTCCGGGGGATCCCACCGTCTTGGTGCCCGATCCGGCGTTGCCGGCCGCAAAGACAAAGGTCATCTGCTGGTTGCCCGCCGCGGCCACGGCGGATCCGGTCGGCTGGGCATCCCGCACCAGACGGTCATAATTCTGCGCATCCACATCATAAGCCCCTGCCGTGTCGGCTCCCCAGGAATTGCCGCTCACCCGGGCCCCGTCCCGGTAGGCCCGGGCGGCGAGGTTGTCGTAGTTCGGACTGGTGAAATTGCTGGTGTCGAAAATGATTGATCCTCCCACCCTCACAAACGGACAAATCCCCATGCCAAAATGATATCCGGAGGAATCCACATGAGGCGAAGTGGTCAGATTCACCTGCCCTCCGATGATATGGGCGTTAAGATTTCCGTGCCCATCCTGGGCCTGCGTCACGCTCCCCGAATTCGCAGTGCCCTCCAATCGGCTATACACCACGCGGGAGGGACTGTTGTTCGTGATGGTGCCGTCCTTGTAGAGGGCAAAGTGATTGGGGCTGACCGTGCCGTTGTCGAGCGGCGAATCCGTCACATCCACCACCAACCCCGAGGCATCGAATTGCGCTTGGGTAAACCCTTTGGTGGTCAGCCAAGCCAGATATCCCGATCCCAGCACCGGCACGTTTCCGTTCAACTGCCCCGCCATGATGATCGCCTGCCGTTCGCACATCATCTTTGGCGTGGTGTAGGGTCCGATGGAAATGATGTCCGGCTGTTCCGCCAGCTTGGCGATTTCCGCCGGAGGTAAACGGGTGATGATGTTATAATACTTTCCGGCCAGCCCCTCTTTGAGAGGGGTGGAGAGCTGGAGAGCTTTGATCTTTTTCAGGGTCTCCTCGTTGGCCTGCGGATGGAGCACCATTTGGATCGCGAAAAGTTCCGGTTCGGGGCGTTTGGCCGCTGTGGTTCCGTCCTCCGCCACTGCATTGGGCTGAATTTTGTCGGCCCCCCGATAGGATCCCTCCCAGCGGACATAATTTTTGTCCGCCATTTTTTTCTGCATTGCGCTCAGAACTTTCCAGTCGCCGTAAACCAGGTAGGCGTTTTCCGGAATGTAATCCACGATTTCCACGCCCAACCGTTTCAGCTCCTCCATCCAGCCCGGTTGGACCGGCCCGTTCCACTGGATCAACTGCAGACGTTTGCCGGAAAAATAGGCTAAGGGCTGTCGCCGGGCTTTCGTGGTGGGCAGATCGGTGTTGATGGGACCGGCATTGAGATAAATCACATTGGGCAGGGAGGGCTCGCTCCCGGAAACCGAAGGCGCGGCTGGGGGAGTCGAGGCCAAACGGTTTGTGCTGAAAACATTCCCACCCCCCGCCGGAGGGTTCGGGTTGGAGGCCTCGGAGGAACCGGAGGTTAACGCCGATCCGTTGTCCTTTGTGGTAGGACGACTTCCCTTTTGCTCCTCGCGCCCCAAAAACAAGATTCCCAGCAAGGCCAAAGCAGAGATCGCGAGAAAAATTTTTAACCTATTTTTCATTAAATATTTATGGTCATCCCCTTTCGGAAGATTCCAAAAACTTAACGCATAAATTCAAAATTCCCACGGAATCTTATCCCTTTCGTGTGACGTTTTTGTGACAAAGTATAGAATTTTTTTCGTCTCTATGTAGCTACGGATAAATATTTTATATTTTCGTATTTCATGATCGGTGGAGTCGGGTAACCCATCCCGCCTCACGGTCTCCATAATTTCTATACTTGCTAGGACCCGACATCCTTTTCAGCCGATGAAAGGCGGCCCTTAGGCCGCCACGCTCAGGTCTTAAAGCCAAGGTGGGGCGCGATCGATGCATCGCGCCTCGCTCAAACTTTTAAATATCAATGTTCGACTAGGCAGCCTCATCGAGGCCGCCCTACCTAAACCTCTCACTCGGCCCGCCGGGACGTCGGGCCCTACCTAAACTTCCAACTTGGTAGGGGCCATTGCCCTCAAGGGATTGCGTTCCCCGTTTAGAAATTCCATCTCTAGGTGGGGCGCGATCGATGCATCGCGCCTCGCTCAAACTTTTAAATATCAATGTTCAACTAGGCAGCCTCATCGAGGCCGCCCTACCTAAATATCCAGCTTGGTAGGGGCCATTGCCCTCAAGGGATTGCGTTCCCCGTTTAGAAATTCCATCTATAGGTGGGGCCAATCGATGCATCGCGCCTCGCTGAATACTTAAATTTTATGCTAGGTAGGGGCCGACCTCTGGGCGGCCCGCATCGGATGTTTTAGTTTCCATGATCCAATTCGGCCCGCCGGGACGTCGGGCCCTACCTAGCTGAGAACCCACTGACTCTTCCACCTCCCGCCTGCCCCCTTCCACGGCGAAGTTCCGCTTCGCCTCGCCTAGAGGCACACCAGCGCCTTCAACCGCCGTGTCGTCTCATCCCGATCGATCCGGCTCGCCGCCACGTCGAGGACGAACGCCTCCAAAGCGTCATCTTCGATTTTTTTCTTGGGAAGAAGCCCATTTTTTGAGAGGAAAACCAGGCAGGTCGCCAAAGCCACCCGTTTGTTGCCGTCCACAAACGGGTGATTCCGGCATAAATAAAACAGATAGGATGCCGCCACCTCAATGGGATCCTGAATCATCGGCTTTCCCATCATCGTGGCTTGGGGCGCCGCCACCGCTGATTCCAGCAGGTTTTCCTCCCGGATTCCGGCCGACCCGCCATGGGCCCGCAACACCTGTTCGTGGAGAGACTTCACCGTGGCCACGGTGGGATGGATGAAATCCTTTTTCAAGAAAGCCGCCGAAACACTTCCCCGTAGTCTTTCATGATTTCCTTCATCGCCTCCCGAGCCATCTCGGGCGTGATCACCGGCTTTTGCGGGGTCAAAACCACGGAGCCACCTTGATGAACCGTGACTTGCAACCGGTCCCCCACCTTCAGATGCGCCAAATCCATCATGGCCGAATCAAAAATAATCCCCTGTGAATTCCCAATTTTCGTAATGGTCTTTATCATATTGTAATACTATGTTTTACTACTTATTTGTCAAGTCCACTCAAAAAAACTGCCACTCGAACTGAAATTCCATTTCTAGGTGGGGCGCAATTCCCGCGCGAAGCGCAAAATCAATCTTGCCGGAGGCGGAAGCCAGAATGGGCGGGGGCAGGTCTTAGGGGGCCAATCGATGAGCCCGCCTCGCTGAATACTTAAATTTTATGCTAGGTAGGGGCCGACCTCTGGGCGGCCCGCATCGGATGTTATAGTTTCCATGATTCCATCGCGGCCCGCCGGGACGTCGGGTCCTACCTAAACTTCCAACTTGGTCGGGGCCATTGCCCCCAAGGGATTGCGTTCCCCGTTTAGAAATTCCATCTCTAGGTGGGGCGCGATCGATGCATCGCGCCTAACTCAAACTTTAAAATATCAATGTTCAACTAGGCGGCCTCATCGAGGCCGCCCTACCAAAATATCCAGCTTGGTCGGGGCCATTGCCCTCAAGGGATTGCGTTCCCCGTTTAGAAATTCCATCTCTAGGTGGGGCGCGATCGATGCATCGCGCCTCGCTAAATACTTAAATTTTATGCTAGGTAGGGGCCGACCTCCGGGCGGCCCGCATCGGATGTTATAGTTTCTGATTCCATCGCGGCCCGCCGGGACGTTGGGCCCTACCTAACCTAACCCTAATCTTCCACCTCCCGCCTGCCCCCTTCCACGGCGAAGCTACGCTTCGCCTACTGCGTCGCCCGGACCCTGAGAAATTCCCGGCTGGAACTCGTGCTCAACGTCGCCTCGTATTGCGTGTACCCGCTCGGCAATCCGCTCGGTTGGGAACTACTGGCCGACGTGCTCATCGTAGTCCCGCTGTCAAACGCCGTCGCCAGATCCGGCAGAGACTTAACTGTGTAAGTCACCCCGCTCCTCTGCAGCCAGGTCAGCTTGATGCCTCCGGCCGTGGTCGTGAGCGAGGCGGCCCGACTGCCACCGCTCACCGGACTGGTTCCAAAGGCAAACTCCGCATTGTTATCCATTCCGTCATTGTCCGGATCGGCCGTTCCAGCAGCATTCGCTCCGGACAAGTTGTATCCTGACGCCCACGTCTCGAAAGGTGTCTGCGCCTGCATAGTGGCTCCGGTTACCGTCAGCATGTCGGTCCTGAAATTACCTGCGAAGTAAGCCAGGGCGCTGGTACTGGTACCGTCCGCCTTCCGATAGCCACTCTCTCCCGGGGCGTATGATGCAGTGAGGCGGAAACCGAACTTGGCATTGTCCGCCACCCCAGCCACCGCAGTGAGATCGGCTTTCCGTCGGATGTACCATGTATCACCAGCCTGGGCCTCATACAGACCCCCATTGGCCACATTCAGCCCATCCGTGGTAGCCACATAATCCACCCAAACTGGCGTTGCCGCTGTGACGTCGAGGGTATACTGCGCCCGCAGATGTTTCGGTCCAGAATTGCTGGCGCGGTTGTCCCAGTAGATCACGATGTCTTTTTTGCCAACCGTGCTAACGGCGATCTGAACACCTGCTGATTTATCGGCCACAGATCCTGATGAAGGACCTGTGTAAACTAGTGCCGAGTTATCTCCTCCAGTAAGGGCACCGGCTGATCCCAGAGGATCGGTCGCAGACCCGCCGACATAAGCAGCTGTCGTCGTCAATCCGATCGCGTTGGCTGTTCCCGTTCCCGTCGACGGAGAAAGAGTTCCGGTGGCCGTCTGCGCATCGGCTGGACTGGAATTAAACGTCCACTGAGTCAACACGTTGATGAGATCAGCAAACGGAATCGATTTTACAGATGTGCCGGCACTGACGGCATCATTGTTAACCACAAAGACCTTAAAGGTGTACTGCTGGCCGTTCGTCAGCCCCGTGATGGTCACCTTTTGCGAAGGCGTTAGCTCCCCGCCCACTTGATCCTCCTTGTAAACCACGTAGCTGGAACCCACCAAAGACCCTTGCCCATAGACCGAACTGGCCGTCAAAGTGCCCAAATTGGAGGGAACATCGGTTAGAGTGGAACCAAGCTTCGCTAATACCACCACCTTGGATCCTGCACCCGAGGAGGACCAGGAAAGGGTCACTTGCCCATTCCGTGCCTGGTCGCTCAGGCTTTTGTTGTCGACCAACGCCGTCGCCCTTCCATTTGCGGTGACCGTCGCGCTTAAGGAACCGGCCGTGATACTGATGCTCTCGTCCACCGTCACCGCACTCAAAGGCTGGAACTGGACATAAACCTGACTGGAAACCAGCCCGGTAGAATCCGGATTCAGGCTCACGGAGGAGGCAAAAGTCACCCCATCGCTCGAAACGCCGTAATCCGTGGGTGCGCTCACCGTCACCGCAGACGCCAAACGGGTGCCACTCACGAGAAACGAGGGAGTATCTCCGTTATTCCCCGAGCTATCTCCAGCCACGTATTTGTAATCGATGATACTGACGGAGGTTGGGCTGACCGCCAAGGTCGGCTGGCTGTTGCCAGTCAGTGCGACATACTGCGTGACCGCCCCCACGCTCACATGGCTGACATTCCCGCTGTGGCTGGAGGACGCCGCCGAGGGATTGTACCGCACATAAATCGTCAGCCCGGTCCCCACCTCCGCGGCCGTCAGGTCCAAAGAACTTCCAAACCCGCTTCCACTGGTCTTGGAGATTTGGAATTGGCTGGGTGCCGTCACGAGGACGTTGGAGGAAAGATACTGTCCTTGCAGGGTGTAACTCTGCTCCGGCGAAGGTGTGCCCACCGGAGTTTCAAACAGGCTCAATGTTCCGACCGAAGGATTCACTTGAGGGACCGTGGGAGAGGTCACCTGGAAAACGGTCACCGCCGACTCCTGATACCCACCCCCCACGTCCGGTGTGGCCACCGTGACCGAGGCCACCGCCATGGAGGAAAGACTGGCAGCGGGAATCGTCACCGTGAGCTGGGTAGGGCTGTTGTAAGAGGTCGTCAGATCGGAACCGTCCCACCGGACCACACTGTCGCTGAAAAAGCCCGTTCCAATGACGGTCAACAGGGTGTCCCCAGTCCCGGCCACCACCGAGGCCGGGCTTAGCGAGGTAATCGTCGGCACCGGCGTGACTACCGCCAGATTCGTGGAGACGGTTCCTCCCCCCGGGGTCGGATTGGAGAGCGTCATCGTCAACGTTCCGGCCGTAGTGAAATAGTTGGATGTCACATTTGCCGTTAGACTGTTGGAAGAGACATTGGTCAACGAAAGCAGGCTACCAGAGGCCGAAACCGTGGTCTCAGGGGAACTGTAACCGGTGCCGGTGAATGTCACCGGAGTATCTCCCGAACCACGATAAACCGAGGTTGGGGAAATTCCGGAAATCGTCGGAGCAGGCATTGCTGAAGAGATGGTGAAGTTATCCACCCCAGCGGTGGCATCACTACCACCCTCATCCGTCTCATTCCAGCGGATGTACAGATAACCATTAGCCGGCCAATTCAGCCCAGTTAATTTCTGAGTTATCGAAGCCCCTCCAATCCTGAACAACGGCGTAATCGCAGCTTGAGTCGTGTTTGGGGCACCCGTTCCAGTCGTTGGCGTGCTGAATCCGACTCCGTCAACCCAAGTACCTGCGGATTTGTTGAAAGTCCCAGGTCCCGTCGATCCGGCAGTTCCCGAAATCGATGCGGAGCTTACCATGTAAGACATGGGATAATTATTCGCAGTGGTAGAGGGATTGCGATTCATCACCGCATCGTAAGAGATGTCCACCTTATCAATCGTCCTTCCTGATGTGTTTTTTAGAACAACACCAAAGAATCCCGCTGCAGATCCCGACCCTTGAGATCCTAAGGCTCTTCCAATCGATGCCCCAGAATCTATCATCTCACGAAAGCCGCCAGCGTTCGAACCACCGGTATCTCCGGCGACCCACTTTGAGGTTGCAGGCCCTGTTGTCCAGCCTGTCGCATAAATATACCAGCCATTAACACTTCCTCCACCCGTAAGAGATGATACCTCCGTCATGGTAGAAGCTGAAAGAGCTACTGAATTGGCTGTCCCCGAAGTCATGCTGTCAAAGTTTTGCGTGTAGGTGTTTCCATCAAAATCAACCGAGCGCGGTCCATTCACGACCAAGCTTCTCACCACATCCGGCGCCGCGTTGTAATTATCATCCCCGCCCTGGCTGGCGGTGATGTTCGCCGTGCCAGCCCCTACAATCGTCACCGTGCTGCCCGAAACCGTGGCCACGGAGGAATTGTCGGATGCAAAGGTCACCGTCAGCCCAGAATTCGCGGTGGCGGAAAGCGTAAAGGGCGCAGCACTCACCGCCACCGCAGACAAGGCACCAAACGTGATCGTCTGATCGGCCTTAGTGATGTCCGCCGTGGTGGTCGAGACCGAGGCTAGGGTGTAGTTACTGGCCGCTGTTCCACCCAACGTTGGCCCTGAAAGGGTCACCATTTTGCCCGTGCCCACCCCGGCCGTGTCAAAAGCGGCTGTCCCACCAGTCAAATTCACTTCATCGCTACCCACGACCCCGGAGAGAGAGCGACCGGTCACCGTGGCGCTGGTGGTGCCGTCATAGGTTTTGTTGGACGCGGTGAAGGAGCCGGTGATCGACTTGGCTGCCACCGTGCTGGAGGCCACGGCCACATTCACCCCGGTTGCTCCACTGGAGGTCAGGGAGATATTGCCCGTTTTTGTCCCCGCGGTGGCACTGCTGGAAAGTCGGACATACACCGTGGTGCTGCCGATGGTTCCCGCAGCCCCTATCGTGACCGAGGAGGCAAAAGTGGTGTCGTCGGTGGAAACTTCAAATCCGCTCGGCGCATTCACCGTGATCGCCGCCTTCATATCGGCTCCCGAGACGGTAAAGCTGGTCGAGGTCGAGGAGGCGGTTCCGTAGGTCGTGCTCAGCGAGGATAGAGTTCCCCCGGTGCTGATGGTGGGCACGGCCGCGGCTGAAACGGTCAACGTTCCGGCCACGTAACTGATACTGTAGTTTTCGGGGGTAAAGGTTCCCCCGGTGGCCGCGCTGGGGACGATGGCGCCGGCAAACGTCCCCGCCGATGCCCCGTTTCCTCCAAAGCTCAAGCTGACCGTCCCTATGGTCTCACCGTTAACCAACCCACTAGGAGTAAAGAGGGTGGAGCCCGTCACATTCGCAAGAGCCGATCCCGCCGGAACAGTCTGATCGTTGGCTGTGATCGTCAGGGCCTTGGCAGTCACCGCGTTTCCCGTGGCTGCGGTGACAATGTTCACACTGGTTGCCCCCGTGCTGGAGAGAACAATGTTTTGCGCGTTGTAAGAACCGCTCACCGGCGCATTGGCTTTCAACCGTACCCGCAGTGTTCCACTGGCCGATCCGCCCGTTTGGCCGAATGTGGCCGTCCCTCCGTAGTTCGTGCCGTCGGAAGAAACTTCAAAGCCCGACGGCGCCGTCGCCACCAAATCGGAGGACAGACTGCTTCCAGAGACATTAAAACTCTGCGCTGAGGAGGGAGTTCCATAGGTCGTGGTAAAAGCGGTAGCCGTCGCCGCCCCGGTGATCGTCGTGGCTACAGAGATCGAGAAATTATCCACGCCTTGAGTTGAGTCGGCCCCAGAATCGTCAGTCTCAGAAAAACGGATATATAGAAATGAGTTGTTCGGCCAACTGACTGTTTGCGAGGCAACACTTTTTGTCGCTATTTTAAAAAGAGGAGAAATGGCACCCGCCGTACCAGGTGCCCCCGTGCCGGTCGAGGGTGAGGTAAAACTAAGGTCAGTTGAAAATGTGCTCCACGTGCCTGCAGAATTATTAAATGTTCCGTCAGCAGTGGATGGGCCACTCGTCACAACATCGGTTGAGGAAATTCGATAACTAACCGCTGTAGGATTTGCAGTAGTGGAGGGATTACGATTCATCACGGCATCAAATGAAATATTGATGCTAGTAATTGTAGAGCCAGATGTGTTTTTGATGACAACTCCATAGAACCCGGAGGCAGTACCTGATCCTTGTGAGCCCAATGCACGACCAGCAGTCGGGCTGGCAGAATCTTTCATCGGATAAAAGCCACCTGTGCTGCTTGTTCCGGTTGTGGTCGTGATCCACTTCGTTGCGGCCGTAGTCCAACCAGCTCCATACATGTACCAACCACTCACGCTACCTCCACCCGACAGCCCACTTATTTCATACATCTGCCCACCGGCTACAGAGGAACCCGTTCCGTCAGTCATGCTTTGAAAATCTTGCGTGTAGGTTGTTCCGTTAAATGCAACTGCACCCGCCTGTACTTTCGATGTAGCGAAAGAAAAAAACCCGCCTAAAAAAACAACCCCCGCAAAAAAACGGGATGGGATGATGGAAGATAGAAAGGATGAAAAGATCTGAGCGGGCGCAGAGTGCACCCCAGCGGTTTTGCTTTGGTTCAAAGACGATCCCACTTAAACAACCTGCTCCTATCCGGATGAATTTCTAGTGATTTAATGTGACACTTTGATGACATCTCACAGGGCCAGTTTTTTATTATAACTTGCTCTTGGATAGTGCTTTATCATTTATATGAATTTCCCATTGGGCGGTTTTCATCCCCACCTTACCCTGCCGACCCGTCGGTCAACCGCGGCAGGGTCATCGACCCTGCCCTACCAAATCGTCAACGGTGAAAACCCCTTGTGCTACGACCTTCCCGGCCGCCCTACCCAACCCTCGCGACCGTTGCGGACTTTGCGTGAAATTAACTCATGGCGGCCCGCCGGGACGTCGGGCCCTACCTATCCTCATCTTCATCCGCCCCGACCCGGTCGGGGCGCCCAGCCACCTGCGTGCAGGGGCTGCGGCGAATCCTCCCTTCCACCTCCCGCCCGCCCCCTTCCTCCATTACCGTTCCCTTGCCGTTCTCCTTTTCCTCGCTTAAAATAAAGTATGCCTGCCAACGGATTCACCTACTGGCAAGACGGGAAAGAATGGCTCGGTTACCTCGACGACTTTCCCGACTACGTTACCCAGGGCGAGTCGCTCGCGGATCTAAAGGAACATCTGCTTGATCTCCGGCAAGATCTCCTCAGCGGCAACATCCCGTGTGTGCGGCATCATGCCGAGCTGACTCCCGCTTGAAGAGACGGGAACTCATCCAAAAAACATCCAAAAAATTGATTAAGCGGGCGCCGTTTTAATCCGGCATGGCGGTAAACATGACTGGTATCAGCAACCCCTCACCAAAATTTGCCAACCCGTTCCCCGACATAACGAAATTAACGAACACCTCGCCCGTAGCATTCTTCGCAAACTCTCGTCCCCGCGCCCAATCCCACCCGCCACTCCCCAGTAGGGACGAACCCCGATTCCCTTGAGGCAACCGCGGCAGGGCCTTCAACCATCGGTACGGACGCGTGTCCCCAAGCGTCCTAGGACGGCTCGGAATTCCCGCGCGAAGCGCAAAATCAATCTTGCCGGAGGCGGAAGCCAGAATGGGCGGGGGCAGGTCTTAGGGGGCCAGAGCCGTACATACCCAAATTTCAAACGCCGAATTTTCTAACCCCTGTGAGGCGGCCTCATCGAGACCGCACTACCTCATCCTCATCCTCATCTTAATTCTCTTCCTTCCACCTCCCGCCTGCCCCCTTCATCCTATCCCATATCGCCTTTCTTCATCTTCGTCTTCATCTTAATCTCAGGTCGCTCTATGCGCTCTCTCTTACTTCTTTTCATACTGACTACACCCGTCTGGGCGGCGGAGCTCGAATCCGTCAGCTCTGTCCCCGCCTCCACCCTCGATTCCATGGGGGAGACCGCCGGAGGCTATGGTTCGGCCGCCGCTTACGACCGTAAGGCCGGCATTCTTTATCTCACCACCGACCGTGGCCCCGGCGACGGCAAGATCGACTTCTCCCCCCGCCTCTACGCGGTTCAAATTTCCTCCCCGTCCGCGATGGAACGCGGACCTACAGAAAATATAAAATCCAACGCTCAAGCCTCTGTAGGGACGCGCTCCGCCGCGTCCGCTGCCTCCCCTGCCAAGGATTTCTTAAACCTAAATCTTAAACTAACCGAGCCGTCCACGGCTCGGTTGTACAAAGATCCCGACGGCAAACCCTTCACCGGCCTGATCCCCGACTCCTCCGACCCGGAACCTCGGATGAAGGACGGCCGCCGCTGCCTCGATCCCGAGGGCCTTTCCGTCATGGAGGACGGCAACTTGTTTGTCTCCGAGGAATACTATCCCTCGATTATCCAGTTCAAACCCGATGGGACGTTCATGGCCCGCCTCGTCCCCCCGGAAAATTATCTCCCGCGCGATTCCAACACCGGCGAGGTCAGCTTCATGGAGGACGCCAACCGAAAAGAGGGTCGCGAAGACAACCGTGGCTTTGAGGGTGTGGCTCTTTCCCCCGACGGTAAAACCCTCTACGCCCTTCTCCAGTCCGGTCTAACGCAGGACGGAGGCAAGGAGTCGGGCGCCACCCGCCTGCTGGCCTTTGACGCGCTCACCGGCTCGCCGAAATCGGAATACGCCATCTGCCTGACCGATCCCACTTCGCTCGGGAAAAAGGGCAAAAAACTCAAAAGCAAAAATATCTCCCTGACGGAACTGTCCTTTCTCCCCGACGGACAGCTGATCGCGATCGAGCGGGACAATCACGGTCAGGACGGATCGGCCGAACCCAAACGGGCCGTTCTCAAGCAGGTCATTACCTTCGACGTCTCCCATGCGACGGATCTGCTGGCCCTGCCGGACAAGCCTTACTCCCTCCGATCCACCGATCCGAAATTCAAGAAACTCGATGCCCAACAGAAAATTCAGTACGTCAAGACGGCCACCTTGTTTGACTTCGAGTCACTCGATCTTCCCTCCAAGGGCCTCGCTTGGGAAAGGCTGCCGGAAAAATGGGAGGGGCTGGCCCCGCTGGGCGACGACCGTCTCTTGGTCATCTGCGACAACGATTTTCTCACCCCCGAACTGACGATGGCCGGAAAAAAAATCCCTTTCCCCAAATGCCAAACCCCCGTGGACACCTGGTGGTTTGTGGTGAAGCTCCGATAGAGGCGATGGTCCTTGGACTACGTAGCCTTGGCGTAGTAGGCCCCATCGCCCGATCGATACCCCCATCGCCCATTTTTCCATCGGCTGACCGGGACGGTCAGCCCTACCTAGCTTTCAACTTAAGATTTTCATTCAACGGTAGGGCGGAATTCCCGCGCGAAGTGCATGCTTATCTTGCCGGAGGCAGTGGCCCGAATCGGCCGGGGCTGGTTTTAGGGGGCCAATCGATGACCCCGCCTCGCTCAAACTTAAGGCTTCAACCATCGGTACGGACGCGTGTCCCCACGCGTCCTAGGACGGCTCGGAATTCCCGCGCGAAGCGCAAAATCAATCTTGCCGGAGGCGGAAGCCAGAATGGGCGGGGGCAAGTCTAAGGGGGCCAAAGCCGTCCGTACCCAAATTTCCAACGCCGAATCTTGAAAACCCTTGCTAGGTGGCCTCATCGAGGCCGCCCTACCTAAACTTAATCTTTCACCTCCTGCCTGGCCCTTTCCACCACACAAGCTCCCTCCAGAACTAGGGACGAAACTAATACCTATCAGCCTTCCGTCTGTAGCCTTCAGCCTCTCTTCATCTTCATCTTAATCTAAATCCTATTTCCCCGTCATCCTCCACACCCCATCCCACCCCGCCCCCGGAGGATGTTGCCGCAGAATTTTGACCCTCTCCAAAAACGCCCGGGCCGGGGCATCGGCATACTTCTCCACCAACTCCTGGAAGATCATCTCCGCCGCCGGCCAAGCCTGCTTGCGGTACGCCTCCAGGCCCTCGGCAAAACGGGTGCGGCGCTTATCTAACTCCGGCGACAGCTTTCCTTGGAGCGAAAGCAGCTCAAAAACCTGCACGGGATCCGTTTTCCCCTTCACCGCGATCGAATCCACCTCCCGGGTCTCCACAACCCGACTCGCCATTCTTCCCGTCTCCTCGGAAATCAGAATCCGTGTCCCATAGACGTTGTTGGCTGACTCCAATCGTGACGCCAGATTCACCACATCGCCCATCACGGTATAACTACGGGCGGTATCGCTTCCAATGTTGCCAACGATCACCTCCCCGGTGGCCAACCCGATCCGCAGATTGATTTCCGGAAGGTTTTTCCGCAGTCCCATCAACTCCGGCAACTCCACCCGAAAACGCGCCAAAGCCTCCATTTGTTTGAGGGCCGCACGACAGGCCGCCGCCGCTTGCTCTTCCTCCGAAACAAAAGGCGGACCCCAGTAGGCCATGATCGCGTCCCCGATGAATTTATCGATGATCCCATGCTCCTCCCGCACGCACTCCGACATCAGGGTGAAATACCGGTTGATCACGTTGACCAGACCACCAGGGGTCAGGTTCTCCCCCAAGGTCGTGAAACCGACCAGATCCGCAAACAGCACGGTCATCACCCTCTTTTGACCCGCCACGTCCTCCGGCCGGCCCGGCAGAATCACCTTCTCCACGATCCGGGGATCAATATAGGAACCAATCGCCTTCTGCAGATTCTCTTTTCGCTTCAACTCATCCACCATGGCATTGAAGCTGTCGCCCAACTGACCGATCTCGTCTTCCGGCAGTTTGCCCACATGGGCACTCAGGTTTCCCCCTTGGACCGCCCGGGTCGTGCGCAAAAGTTCCAGCACCGGCTTGGCCATGTTCCGGGAAATGACCCAGGCCGCACCCAACCCCAGCACCACCGCCAGCAGCGTCGTGGCGGAACTGCTGATCAACACGCGATTTTTTCTTTTCTCCGCACTGATCGCGGAGATTTCCGCCATTTTTCCGGTAATATCCTGCAGTTTGCTGCGCAGAGTCCGAAGCTCCGACTGCCCTTTGAAAGTGAAACCCAGAAGTTCCTTCGCTTTGGGCCGATCGCCCGCCTTTCGTGCGGTCAAGGTGGAGCGGGCCAGATCCGTGGTGGAAGTAAATGCACTCTCAATCTGACCGACCACCTCCCGGGTCTGGGCGGCCAACTCCCGCGCTTGGGGTTCATCCGGCAATACCTTCAAATCCTCCCGGATCTGACCAACCAACTCATAAACCAGAGTGGTGTTTTTCTCAAAGTTCTCCGTGGCCTGCTTGATCGTTTCCGCATCGGGCTGGGGCTCTCCGTACTCGCGATAAAGCCGCTCGAAAGCGACCCGACGATACAAGCCCGCCTCATTCAGATCCGCCGCCTTGGCCGCCAGAGGAATCGTCTTCCTGGCCACGGTGGCCACATCCCCACCCAATCCGATCACCTCAATGTTGGTGGTGATGGCCACCACCACCGTTAGGGCAATGATCCCCACCGCGAGGGCAAAGATCTTGAGGGCAATCGAATGTCTCATGATAGGACAGCAGGGGCTTTATCTTTTTCGGCCAAGAGGCTTGCGGATTGCTTGAATCTCTTCCGCCATTTTTTGGTACCGGTGCCAACCGTAGACTCCCGCCACCACCCCAATCGGAACACAAAGGAATCCGATCGTCTCAAACCACTTCTCCATTGCGAAATGAACGATGGAAACTCCGGCAATGATCAGGGTGATGGCCAATCGGACGTGGGCCAACAGGGTTCGTTCGTTGGCTAGAATCGTCCGGTCGATGGCCAGTTCATCCCGCAGGATCAAATCACTTTTCTTGAAACGTTCGTAGGGCCGGCTTTTCTTCACGATTCGTCATCATGCCCCAATCGACCCCGTCCCTCAATCCTCGCGTCTAATGCCGGAAATGGCGCCGGCCGGTGAAGATCATCGCCACCCCCAACCGGTCCGCCGCCGCAATCACCTCCGGATCCTTCACGCTCCCCCCAGGTTGGATGGCCGCCGTCGCTCCAGCCTGAGCCGCCGCCTCCAAGCCATCGGGAAAAGGAAAAAAGGCATCCGAGGCCACCGCACTTCCCTTCAAACTCAACTTGGCCTCCCCAGCTTTCCACACCGCGATCCTCGAGGAGTCCACCCGAGCCATCTGCCCGGCCCCAATACCCAGCGTCCGGTCCTCCCCCGCGTAGACAATCGCGTTCGATTTCACATGCCGCACCACCTTCCACCCAAAACGCATCGCCCGCAGCTCTGCTTCCGTGGGTTTCCGCTGGGTCACCACCTTCCAAACCTTCTCATCATCTCCCGCCCCGTCGCTCTCTTGCACTAGAAGCCCGTTTCCCCGAACACTTCGGAAGTCGTACCCCAGAGCTCCTTTCTCGTGATTCTCGATCAGCCTCAGATTCTTTTTGGCCTGGAGAATCTTCAGAGCCTCAGGAGTAAAGGAAGGCGCCAAAATGACCTCGCTAAAAATCTCGGCGATGGCTTGGGCCGTCTCCCCATCCATCGGACGGTTGGCCGCAATGATCCCGCCAAAGGGAGCCTGCCGGTCAGTCGCATACGCCCTCTCCCAAGCCTCATGTAATTTTTTCCCCGATCCCACCCCGCACGGGTTGGTGTGCTTGAGGATGGCCAGGGTTGGCTCCCCATCCCGGAACCCAGCGATCAACGCAGCCGCCGCACTCAGGTCGAGGACGTTGTTATAGGAAAGTTCCTTTCCATGAAGCTGCTTGAAGGACTCCAAAAACGATCCATACAGAGCGGCCTTTTGGTGCGGATTCTCGCCGTACCGAAGGGACTGGGCCCGCCGTCGCACCATTCCCGCCGACTCCTGCAGCACCGGCTGATCAGGCTCCGCCAACCGGGTGAGGTAAGAACCGATGAGATGATCGTAATGGGAGGTGTGACGGAACACCTTGGCCGCCAGTTTTCGGCGGGTAGTGACGGTGGTGTCCCCACCCGCCTCGATCTCTTGCTGGACCACCGCGTAATCGGACGGATCCGTGATGACCGTCACTGCCTCATGATTCTTGGCGGCGCTCCGCAGCATGCTTGGACCACCGATATCGATATTTTCAATCGCCAACTCGGTCGTGCAGTCCGGCCGGGCCACCGTTTGTTCAAAGGGATAAAGGTTCACTACCACCAGATCGATGGTGGGAATCTGATGCTTGGCCGCCTGCTCCCTGTGCGCGGCCAGATCCCTCCTCTGCAGGAGTCCGCCGTGCACCTTGGGATGAAGGGTTTTGACCCGGCCATCCATCATTTCGGGAAACCCCGTGTAGTCACTCAACTCGATCACTTTGACCCCGGCCTCCCGCAACGCCTTGGCCGTACCCCCGGTGGAAATCAGCTCCACGCCGCGCCCGGCCAGAAATTTGGCAAATTCTAAAAGTCCCGTTTTATCGGAGACGGAAAGGAGAGCCCGGCGAATCCCCTTCTCTGCGCTCATCCCACCAACCGCACCCTTCCATTGCCCCTCACGATCCTGCCGATCTCGTGACAAAGCACCGCCCTCTTCACCTTCGCCACATCCCCACGGGAGACGACCACGATCATGCCAATTCCCATATTAAACGTTCGATAAGCCTCCGCGGTCTTCAACCTTCCCTTTTCCACCAACAAACGGAAAAGCGGCGGCACTTTCCAACTCCCCAAAAAAATCTCTGCTCCCGTTCCTCTCGGGAAAATCCGCGGTGGATTATCAATCAAACCTCCGCCGGTGATGTGGGCTGCCCCTTTGATTTTCGCTCTCTTGGCAATCTTGAGCAATGACGGCCGATAGTTCGGATGCACCGCCAGCAGCAATTTCCCCAGCTTTTGCGAGGCGCCAGGCACCCGACTCCCCATCCTTAACCGCGCCTTCTTGAAAAGAATGTCCCGGGCCAGGGTGTAGCCGTTGGTCTGCAACCCATTCGAGGGAATTCCCAGGATCACGTCCCCCGGCCGGATCGATCTTCCATCCGTCGCCTTACCCTTCTCCATCACTCCGACGATTGAACCGACCAGGTCGTAATCTTTCCCTTGGTAAATTCCCGGCATCTGGGCCGTCTCCCCCCCGATCAGGGCGCAATTCGCCTTGCGGCAACCCCGCACCAATCCCGAGAGGATCTGACGAAAGATCTTGGGATCCAGTTTTCCCGTTCCGATATAGTCCAAAAAGAAAAGCGGTTCGGCTCCCAGGGCCGCGATGTCGTTGACGCAGTGGTTCACCAGATCCTCGCCAATGGTCTGATGCCGGCCCAGCTGGTGGGCCACTTTTAGTTTGGTGCCGACGCCGTCAATGCTGGCCACCAAAATCGGATGCCGGTACCCGCGGATCTTCCCGTCGAAACATCCGCCAAAGCCCCCAATACCACCGACCACCCCTGCCCGCCGGGTGGAACGCACCATCGAACCGATTCCCGATTTCACCCGGTTGCCGAGGGTGATATCGACCCCGGCTCGTGCGTAGGCGTCGCGACCCATGATCGCTACAACAGGAAACCCTGCCGGCTCTCCTCCTCGGGCACGAGGGAGACCGACTGATCCCGCCGCCGCTCTAACACCTCCTTGTTGTCCTCCGGCGCAAACGGCACGGGATAATCCCCGGTAAAACAGGCGAGACAGAACTTCTTCGCCGGAATGCCGCAAGCCCGGACCATCCCGTCGACGTCCAAATAGCCCAACGAATCCGCCCCTAGATACTTGGTGATCTCCTGACGGGTCATCCGGTTGGCCAAAAGATCCTTGGGATTGGGAAAATCGATTCCGTAATGACAGGAGAAGCGATGCGGGGGACAACTCACGCGGATATGCACCTCCCTCGCGCCCGCTTCCCGTAAATTGGTCACCCGCGCCCGCGCGGTGGTTCCCCGGACAATCGAATCATCCACCACCACCACCCGTTTGCCCTGCACGGCCGAACGGATGAGATTCAGTTTCACCCGCACATTAAAATCCCGGATCAGCTGGGTCGGTTGCAGAAAGGTGCGTCCGATATAGTGATTCCGGACGAAAGCCTGATCCAGCGGGATGCCGGACTGTTCAGAATATCCCAAGGCCGCATAGGTGCCCGAATCCGGCACCGGCACCACAATGTCAGCTTCCACTGGATGCAACCGGGCGAGTTCGCGCCCCATTCGCGTCCGGGCATGGCTGACGTTCCTTCCCCCCAGTTGGCTGTCCGGACGGGCGAAGTAAACGAATTCAAAAACGCAGAGGGATTCGCGGGGTGTCTCGGCATGGGGCTTGAAACTTCTCAGCCCGCCCTCATCCGCCACCACCACCTCGCCGGGCTCCACCTCGCGGACGAACTCCGCGCCAACCAGATCCAGGGCGCAGGTTTCGCTGGAGAAGATGATGGCCTCGTCGAGCCGTCCGATGACCAACGGCCGGAAGCCGAACGGGTCGCGTGCGGCAATCACCTCGTTCTCGCCCATCAATATCAGGGAGTACGCCCCATGCACCCGGGAGAGCGCCTGGGCCAGAGCCCCGCCGCTGATCGCCGGGTTGGGCCGGGAAATCAAATGGAGAATAATTTCGCTGTCCGTGGTCGTCTGAAAGATCGATCCCGCCGCCTCCAGTTCTTCCCGGAGCACCCCGGCATTGACCAAGTTTCCGTTGTGAGCGATGGCGATTTGTCCCCGACTGGTCTCCACCGTCAAGGGCTGGGCATTCTTGATATTGCTGGATCCGGTTGTCGAGTAGCGGACGTGACCGACGGCCCGCGTTCCAGCCAGCTCCTTTAGGTCTTGCTCGCTAAAAACCTGTCCGACCAATCCCATCCCCCGTTTGATGGCAAATGGTTTTCCCAAATCCCTGGCCGTGACGATGCCGGCGCTCTCCTGCCCCCGATGCTGAAGGGCATAGAGACCGTAGTAGGTCAGCTCTGCCGCATTGGGATGGTTGTACACCCCGAAGACTCCGCATTCATGTTTGGGATGATAGGAGGTCTTCAAGAGTCCTTTATAGCGAGGATCTTCGAGCTTGAGAAGTTTTCCATCTCACCTGGCTCCGCGCCTTGGCCATTCGCTCCCTCATGCCGCCTTCCTGTAAAAAGTCCTGCTCGAGAGCACGGAGTTGTTGATCAAGGAGGTAATTGGCCTGATGAATCAGGCAAATCGCTGCATTGGCCCAATAAAACGAGGCCTTTCCTTCCAGCATGGAGCGATAGCTTTCAAAGTTTTGTTCTTTTTCCCTACCCATTTGACGCACCGCCATGGCCTCGGGGGAATCTTTGTCCCACTTCGAAAAGTCTCTCACTCTCAAAAAATCCAGATAATCCGTCAGCAACTCCTCCAAACTGGCACGGGCCACACCAATAAGTTTTAATTCCATCTCCTTCGAGGTTCCTGAAGCCTGACAGCCTTCTGCGATATTTTGCTTACCCGAACGCGCAGCCTGCACCATCTGATCCTTGGTCCGATCCCCCCGCTCCAAGAAGTTCTGGCAAAAACGGAAAGTAATATCATAGATCACTTCCGCCTTTTGGTAGGAGAGAAGTTGCCGGTGCCCCCCATGGGGCGGGATAAATCCGGGCTCATTCATGCAATACGTCCCATAAGTCCCATATGACTTATCTTAATCCAATGCTGCATGCAGGGAGTTTTCAAACATCCCCCGCAACTCCTTGACCTCCCAGCTCACATCTTCCCCACCGCACTTCACCCGCAAGACTCTCCCGGCTGTCTTGCCGATCGCCCGGCAACCCACCCCCGCCTCCTTGGCCAAACGTTCGATGGTGGCCACGGTCGCTTCGTCCACCTCAAGCAGGATTCGGCCACCGCCCTCACCGAACAGCGCCTCTTCCACCCGCTCGTCCGACCCAAGCGGAAGATCCGCCTCAGCCCCTGCGGATTCCGACCCAAACGTCATTTCCGCCAAGGCCCACAAAATTCCACCCTCCCCGACATCATGGGTCGCACGAATCCCGCTCTCCTTGAGAACCGACCGCATGAGCCGATGCAGTTTCTTTTCTGACTCCAAATCAGCGGGCGCCGGCTTGCCGGCAATCTGTCCATGCACCTCCTGCAAATAGATAGAAGCTCCCAATCCGCCGGACTCGCTTTTTCCCAGAAGAAGGATCACACCCCCACCCGAACCAAAGACTCCGGGCACCAGTTTGACTCCCTCTTCCACCTTGCCCACCACCCCGACCACCGGGGTCGGGTGGATTGGTCCGGTCGGAGACTGGTTGTAGAGACTGACGTTTCCACCCGTCACCGGTAGATCGAAGGTTCGGCAGGCCTCCGCCATGCCCTCTACCCCCTCCCGTAATTGCCAGAAAATCTCCGGATCGTGCGGATTGCCGTAATTCAAATTATCCGTCAGGCCCAATGGTACCGCCCCAACGCAGGCCAAATTTCGGCAGGCCTCCGCCACCAAAGCTTTTGAACCCTCGCGGGGATCCTGAGCGCACCAACGTCCGTTCCCATCGAGCGTCATGGCCACATGCACCCATCCGCCGCCCGGTTTTTCGATCCGTAGGACCGCCGCGTCGCCCCCCGGACGGACCACGGTCCGTAATCCCACCATATGGTCGTACTGATTCCAGATCCAACGCCTCGATCCGGTGGCTGGAGAGTTGGCGATTTTCAGCAGATCCTCCTTCAGCTTGGGCTTGGCCGGCAGGATTTTTTTTAGATCCAGTTTCTGCCGTTCCGCCAACTTGGCGGGCACCTTGGCCTCCCTCTCATAGACCGGGGCGTCATCCGCCAACAGACGGGCCGGAACATCCGCCACCACCTTGCCCGACTGCTTCACCACCACTCGCCCAGTGTCGGTCACATAGCCGATCTCCGCCGCATCCAGACCCCAGCGCGCGAAAATCTCCTTCAATTCTTTCTCCCGCCCCTTGTGCACGATGATCAGCATTCTCTCCTGGGACTCGGAAAGCAGGGTCTCGTACGGGGTCATCCCCGTCTCCCGCTGAGGAACCCGGTCCAACTCGATCTCGATGCCCGAACCGCCCCGGCTGGCCGTTTCACAGGTGGAGCAGGTCAGCCCCGCCGCGCCCATGTCTTGCACGCCCACCACCAGATCCGGCCGGGCGTAAAGTTCGAGACAGGCTTCAAAAAGAAGTTTTCCAACAAAGGGATCACCGACCTGCACCGCCGGGCGATCGGCCTTAGTTTCTTCCGTCAGATCCCGTGAGGCAAAGGCCGCTCCGGCCAAACCGTCGCGCCCCGTTTTTGCGCCCACATAAAAAACCGGATTCCCGACTCCCTTGGCCGCACCTCTCCGGATCTGGTCGTGCCGCAAGGTTCCCAGACAGAAGACATTCACCAATGGATTGCCCTCGTAGGCAGAATCCAGAACCAACTCGCCACCCACGGTGGGAACACCGACACAATTGCCGTAGTGGGAAATTCCCGCGACCACTCCCTTGATTAACGAGCGGGTCCGTTTTCCCGCCTCGCCTTGGGCTTCCGGTCGACCAAACCGCAACGAGTCCATGAAGGCCACCGGACGAGCCCCCATGGTGAAGATATCCCGTAAGATTCCCCCCACTCCCGTGGCGGCTCCCTGAAACGGCTCCACCGCACTGGGATGATTGTGGGACTCGATCTTGAAGGCCAAAGCCAGACCGTCCCCGGCGTCCACCACGCCGGCATTTTCTTCCCCGGCCTTCACCAAAACCGCCGGTCCGGTGGTGGGAAACTTTTTCAGCTCCCGTCGGGTGTTCTTGTACGAGCAATGCTCGCTCCACATGACCGAGAACATGCCGAGTTCGTTTTCGTTTGGCTCCCGGCCCAGACCCTTCTCAATCCGTCCGTATTCCTCCTCCGTCAGTCCGAGGGAGAGCGCGAATTCCTTGGGTTTCATATCGGTCTCCCGATTCCCGCAGCCCCGAGCAAAATTCCCCGACCCTCCGTGCCCCCCATTTCCGCCTCACAGCAACGCTCCGGATGGGGCATCATGCCGAGAACGTTCCCACGCACATTCCGGATGCCGGCAATATTCAGGCTGGAGCCGTTGGGGTTGGCCTCCGCAGTAACGCGGCCCTCCGCGTCGCAATAACGAAAGAGGATCTGCTGGTTGGCCTCCAAGGCCTGTAAGACTCTGGGCTCCGCCCGGTAACAACCTTCCCCGTGGGCGATGGGGATCCTCAAAGTCTGCCCGGTGATATAATGCGAGGTGAAGCGGGAGGCCGGCGTTTCCACGCGCAGATAGCTTGTCTCACAGCGGAAATGCAGTCCCTCGTTCCGGGTTAGGGCTCCGGGAAGCAGGCCAGCTTCGCAAAGGATCTGGAATCCGTTACAGATCCCGACCACCACCTGTCCACGTTCCGCCGCCGCCTTGACCGCCTGCATGATCGGAGAAAAACGGGCGATGGCACCGCAACGCAGGTAGTCCCCATACGAAAAGCCACCCGGCAGAATGATCCCCTCGTCGGGATGGAGCGTGGTTTCCTGGTGCCAGACAATGCGGGGTTCCTGGCCAAGAACGCGGAGGGCGTGGACGCAGTCCTGATCGCAGTTGGAGCCGGGAAACTGGACGACTGCAAACCTCATCCGCCGGTCCGCAGGTCGAGATGGAAGTTCTCCATCACCGGATTGCTCAATAACTCCCCGGAAATCTGTTCCAATTTCTTTCTCAGCGTCTTCTCGTCCCCGCCTTGGATCTCCAACTCGATATGCTTTCCGATCCGAACCGATTTCACCTCCTTCAGGCCCATCCCCTGCACGGCATGCAGGACGGCCTCTCCCTGCGGATCCAAAATCGAAGGTTTGAGGGTGACGGTGACGATGGCTTTCATGGTTTCTCCTACAAGCCGCAACGGCGGTAGATCAGTTTCTCATGTCGCAGATGCCGCAGGGCATCACAGGCCTCACGCAAACCCTTGCGACCGATCTTTTTCCCAAGGTCCGGATCGTTCTCCAGCCGGGTCGGGAAATCGGCCCCGCCTTCCAGCCAAGCCGCCATGGCGTGTTTTTGGATCGCTTCGTAAGCCTGACGGCGAGGGAGGCCGGCACGGGTCAGGGAAAGAAGGGCCCCTTGGGAAGCCCACAATCCTCGGGTGGCCCGGAGGTTTGCCAGCATCCGGGTGGGATTCACGGTGTGCCCCCGGACCAAGTCCTCGAGGTCCGCCAAAATGAAATCGAGCAGGATGGTGGAGTCGGGAAAGAGAATCCGTTCAGCCGAGCTGTGAGAAATGTCCCGCTCGTGCCAAAGGGCGACGTTTTCCAACGCAGCCAAGGCATTCCCTCGAACGATCCGGGCCAAACCGCAGATCCTTTCGGCATTCACCGGATTGCGCTTGTGGGGCATGGCGCTACTTCCCTTTTGGCCTTTGGCAAAAGGCTCCGCCGCCTCCCCCACCTCGGTTCTTTGCAGGTGCCGGAACTCGGTGGCCCATCGCTCCGCGCTGGCCGCCACCAAGGCCAAAGCCTGGGCAAAAGCGGCATGACGGTCCCGCGGTACCACTTGGGTGGCCGCGCCGGGTTGCAGTTTCAGCTTCTTGCAAACAAAGGCCTCGATCGAGGGATCGAGGTGGGCGTAGGTGCCGACGGCTCCGGAAATTTTTCCGACGGCAATCTCCCGCTTGGCCTCTTCCAACCGCTCTTCCGCCCGGCAAAATTCGTCATGGAGCAAAGCCATGCGGATACCGTGACTCGTGGGCTCGGCGTGAATGCCATGGGTCCGACCGATTGTCAGCATACCGCGGTGCTTGCGAGCCCGCATGGCGGCGGCGACCTGTACTTTTTTTACTCCTGCGATCAAGAGGTCCGCCGCATCGCGCAACTGCCAAGCGAGGGTGGTATCGAGAATATCGGAGGAGGTTAGGCCTTGGTGGATCCAACGCCCGGCCGGGCCAACGTGGGAGGCGACTTCCTCCAGAAACGCAAGCACGTCATGTTTGGTGCGGGCTTCGTTTTTCTGCACCTGACGAAGGTTGAATTTGGCCCGTCGACGGATGGTTTGGGCATCCTTACGGGGAATGATCCGACGACCAGCCATCGCCTCACAGGCCAGAATTTCGATTTCGAGCCACCGGGAGAGCTTAGCTTCCTCCGACCAGAGCGCGGCCATTTGGGGTCTGGAATATCGGGGGATCATGAAAGACTTAAAGTGCTGAAGGGCAGGGAATCGGACAAGTGTCAAAGCAGACTTATTGACCTGCTTTTCTCAACATTCTGCGCCCATTCCGCCAGCCGGGCCCAAGCCCGGCTTCCCCTCACCCCCTTGGATCATCCTACTTTCCTAGGAATGTAGGACGATTGTTTGAGGATCGAACCCTTGTCCTCCCAGAGGTCATGTCATACCTCTACAATCCATGGAAAGTTGAATTGGTTTCGGGCATCCTTTGCGCGTGCCCAAGCCCATCACGGTCACCCAACCCGGCCCCCTGCTGGAGCAGATGTTCCAGTCCTGGCCGGAAGAAAAAAAGAAGCAGGTGCGGACGTGGCTCAAGTTTCAGGCCGTGACGGTCAACGGTCGCCCCGTCTCCCAATTTAACCACCCTCTAAAACCTGGTGATATCGTCGCGATTCGGTCTGACCGATTCGCCGCCCCCAGAACCAGCCTCCCCTCCGGAATCAAAATCTACTTTGAGGACGCCGCCCTCTTGGTGGTGGATAAACCCGCCAACCTCCTGAGCATTGCCAGCGAGGCCGAACCGGAAAAAACCGCCTACTTCCAACTCACGGAATATCTCCGTCAGGCCCATCCCCGCTCAAAACAGAGGGTCTGGATCGTACATCGTCTCGACAGAGAAACCTCCGGACTAATGGTCTTCGCCAAAACTCCGGAGGCCAAGGAGACCCTTCAGGGCAACTGGGATCAGTTTGAGAAAAAATACGAAGCCGTGGTCGAGGGCCAACTTCCCAAACCCTCCGGCGTCCTGAAGTCCGATCTCGACGAATCCAACCCCTTTAAGGTTTTTATCCGGCTCGCCTCGGCCCTCACCCGACACGCCATCACCCATTACCGGGTGTTGGCCCGGAGCAAGCGGTTCTCCCTCGTGGAACTCACCCTCGAAACCGGTCGCCGGCACCAGATCCGGGTTCAGCTCTCCTCCATTGGATGTCCGATCATCGGCGACGAAAAATACGGAGCCAAAACCGATCCTGCAGGGCGACTTGGACTCCACTCCTGCTTTCTTCGCTTTACCCACCCCGTCACCGGACAAGAACTCCGCTTCACCTCCCCACTACCCAAGATTCTATCTAAGATGGTCTCCCTCTGACCGTTATATTTTTCTCACCTCCACCACGACTTTGAGATCTCGTCGGTCGGTGCCGTGATAGTTGCCACTGACGGGAGGAACATCCCGATAATCCCGGCCGTGGGCCACCTTCACATGCATCTCATCCACCAGGCACCGGTTGGTCGGATCATAAGCGACCCATCCTGCCTCACCCGCATGCACCTCCACCCAGGCGTGACTGGCCTGGGCCCCAAGCATTTCCTGCCGATCTCCGCAATAGACGTAGCCACTGACATACCGCGCGGGAATCTTCACCGAGCGGCAGAGGGCGATCATGGCGTGCGCCAAATCCTGGCAAACCCCGCGACGCAAGCGGAAGACCTCCTCCACATGCGTATGCACCTGGGTGACGTTCGGCTCGTAGGTGAAATGGTCATGCACGTGTTCCATGAGACCTTGGGCCCTCTTGGCCATGTCCTCCCCGGGTCCCTGAGCATCGACCGCCTCCCGGAAAATTTCCACTGGCAGGGACACGAACGGGCTGGCCTGCAGGTAGTCATGCAAGGATTCACTTGCCCCCACATTTTTCCCCGCGCCCGCAGCGCTGGCCCCGGTCCGGACACGGCTTCGGGCCGTCACTTTAAGTTCCCCATGAGGATCGTTGACCTCGAAATAGTGGACGACGTTGCGATAAAAGTCCCGGTACTCCCCCACCCTCGTTCCCGGTTGGATGGTGAGGGCAAAATCCAACCTCTCCTGCTGGTCATTGTGGATCGGTTGTAGACGGGTCTCATTGAAACTGTTTCGTACCGGCTCGGCATAGGAAAAGTGGGTGGTGTGCAGAATTTCCAGCTCCATGCCTAAACCCTTTCCGCCATCTGTTGTTGTTGTTCCTGCTGACTGTGCCAGGCGCTCGCTTCGGGCAACTCCAACTTTCCGCCAATAATACGCTCGGTCATCCAATCGGCCAATCGGTGTAGTTCGGCCTGCCAAAGATCGAGAAAACCGGCCAACGCCTCACCGGTGCCCTCAGCCACCGGAGCCTTGGTTAAGCGTGCCCGGATCGCCAACACTAATGCCTCAACCTCCACCTGATCTGCCGGTTTGGCCAACCGCGAGGCGATCTCTCCGACCTTCACCAAGCCATAATGAAGACTCCGGGGAAATTTGGCATCGTGGATCAGATACCCAAGAACCCCGGTCGCCTCCAGGGGGCCATGATGGTCGGCACGATAGGTTTCACGGGCGCTACAACTTCTCAACAAGGCCGCCCACCGCTCCTCCACATCCCCCTGATCCTTTTGCAGGCTTTGGGCCTCCAGAATCCGCGAGGTCGCATCCGCGCGCTCCAGATACATCCCCAGATCCAAAAAGTCGCGGGCGTCTCCTTGCGGCAAAGTGGACGCGGT